>JABLTQ010117771.1_pt1 | contig 65804 bp, 42 predicted proteins | sample 7160101 | NCBI WGS metagenome assembly JABLTQ01 (sample SAMN14651228, study PRJNA627086) | human gut metagenome | isolation source: feces | host: Homo sapiens | reverse complement strand
CGTATGCCGAACGGCACGTACGGTGGTGTGAGAGGTCGGTAAATACGAAAGTAGGAGATAAATGCCTATGATTAGTATTTACCTCCTACTCGATTCTTGTTTGGGGAATTCTTAGACAGGAAGTGCAACGCTTGGGAGTTGCTGCTGTTTCGTTCAAGTCAATACCTGCATTTTGTGGGTGAAGGATCCTTTTCAATTGTTAAAGTTTGGCTTTACGCGGAATTTAAACTTTCATCTTTGGCAAACTTAGGTATATTTGCGGTGAAACTAATAAATGTGTGAGCCTATGAAAAAACTGAAGACAGTGGCGATGGCTGCATTGCTTCTTCCTTTTATTGCATGCGGGGGAAACAGCCAGCAAAATTTGCCTGCAACCGAAAACGTGCAGGACAGTACGGACAATCAAGTGATTGAAACAATTATGGCGCGGCGCAGTATCCGGCAGTATAAGCCTCAGCCTGTTGGTCGCGACACTATGCAAATAATCTTGAATTGTGGGATCAATGCTCCAAATGGGCAGAACAAGCAGTCGTGGGCAATCCGTGTGGTTGACAATCCCGAGTATATCAATGGAATTACAGAGATTTACAAGAAAAAGAATCCGAAGGTTGCCGATGACTCTTCGTTCAAGAATATGTTCCGAAATGCGCCTACTGTGGTATTTATTGCCAGTGACAAGTCGTATGGCATGTCGCAGATAGACTGTGGGCTGTTAGGTGAGAATATGGTGCTTTCAGCCTGGTCAATGGGAATCGGCTCCTGCTGCTTGGGCTCTCCCGTCCGTTTCATGCAGACAGAACCTGAAGCTGCTGATTATCTGAAGCGGCTGAATATTCCCGATGGTTACGAATTGCTCTATTGCATAGCTTTCGGTTATCCGGACGAGGCTCCCGCAGCCAAGCTGCGCGATCCGGTCAAGATTATGTTTGTGGAGTGAGATTTGTGGAAACAAGTGTTTCCATGTGAATGGGAAACGGCAGGATATAAGAAACATCTTGCCGTTTCTTCAACAAAAAAGATAATACGGCATCTTTTCATACCACCTATGACATGCTCCACTTTAATCCTGATTCTGGAAATCCGCCTGTTCTCTTGTTTTTCAACAGTAGCAAGCTCTTTTCCTTTAGGTTTCTTCTTGGGCATGCATATTTCAACTCCATCCGGCCTGTGTCCGATGAAACCTGTATCTTGCCAGAGTCTGATGCCTTTGGGGAGTAGAAGAGGCTCTTCATCACAAATCTTTTTGTCATGGACATAGCCTTCGTATGTGGAGCTCAGCCATACAATCCTAAGATTGTTGGTACATAGCGGGTTATTCTTTATGCTATGAGTTTTTTTGCCACTATAGCACAGACTGCCTGTCTTCATCCAAAGGGCGTTGAACAGGCCGCTCGGTTCCGTCCAACAAGACTTCTTCGCATCCCTGAAGAATGTGTATCAGACGTTTGGAGTTACGGTCCGGCAATTCACCGAGCGTTTTCAATGTGCGCCGGAGAATCTCCGAAAGAAGGTGAATCCATCTGTTGGCCTGAGGCTAGGTCATCTCAAACTGAATGGCATGGAGTTCCTGAAGGGGATTGGCCTTCAGATATACCAGTATGAAGAACATTTTATCCTGAATCAGAGGCAACACACTGGTCTTCCTGTTGTAAGATATACGTTGGCGCACTTTGCCCTCCAAGGTAAAATGGCTGTAATATTCATCCCAATGGTACTTGAAAGTTATTAGCAAGGCATCAAACTCAACAGGAGTTAATCCTGTCGCAGCAAGCACTTGGCTATGACGGTGGCGAATCTTGTCGTAATACATCAATTGAACTTTTTAGACCACAAAGATAAGTCAAAGATTATTCGATATAAACTCTATTTTACTCTTTGCTGACACATCCTTTTTATGTTGCGTATATATATTTTGTGCCCTCTGTCATGTAAAATGAAGGGTCATTTCCCGGTCTGCATTCTGCGGAACTCCTGCGGAGTCATGTGGAATTTCTCTTTGAAGCATTTGCTGAAGTATCTGGGGGTGCTGAATCCTAGCCGGTCGGCAATCTCGGAAATGGCTGATTGCGGTTGGGAAACCAGCAGCGTTGCGGCTTTTTTCAGACGCAGCGACATGATGAATTCTGAAGGAGTTTCTCCTGTGATGGATTTGAGTTTCGTATATAATTTGGTTCTGGCCATATTCATCCTTTCAGCCAGTGCGTCTACCTTAAAGTCAGAATCGTCAATGTGCTGTTCAAGTATCTCCGTCAGATGCTCCAGAAACAGTTTGTCCGCTTCGTCTGTGCCCAAAACCTTCGGTGCTGCATAAGGCACTTTGTTGAAGTGCTCCTTTATCATGATCCGGTTGTTGATAAGGCTGTTGCAGCGTGACAGGAGCACGTTTATGTTGAACGGTTTGGTTATGTAGTCGTCTGCCCCGTATTTGAATCCGGCGACGGTGTGCTCGGGTGAGGTTTGAGCCGTAAGCAGGACAACGGGAATGTGACAGGTGTCTATGTTCCGTTTGATGGCCTGGCAAAGCTGGATGCCCGACATCATCGGCATGAGCACATCGCTGATTACGATGTCGGGATGGTCTGATTTGACCTTCTCAAGTGCTTCTTTTCCGTTTTTTGCCGTTATGATTTCGTAAAAAGGGTTGAATACATTGTCAAGCATCTGTCGCAGGGAGTCGTTGTCTTCCACCACCAGCATTTTGTATGGCTTCGCTTCCGGATGGTCTGCCGCTTTTTCCTGTGCAGGCAAAACAGCAAGCGGTTTCTGCTCCGGAACGGCGGTGTCCGTTTGTTCTGCCGGAGAGTCCTCTGATGTGCCGTTGTCCAGCTCTTCAGGGGTGAAATGTGCATTCCCGCTTTTCAGATGTACGCAGAAAGTGCTTCCTTCTCCCGGTTCGCTGAACACTTCAATGCGTCCGTGATGCAGTTCGACGATGCCTTTGGTAAGTGCAAGTCCGATGCCTGTGCCGGACGAATGGGGAGATAAATGTTCTGTCTGATAAAATCTGTCGAAGATTCTGTCTATGTCTTCAGGGCATATTCCGTCTCCATTGTCTGTAACCTCAATCTGTATTTCCTGATTTCTTTTCTTTATTGAAACCGCAATGTGCCCGCCTTCCGGTGTATGCTTGAAGGCGTTCGACAGAAGGTTGTTGAAAACTTTCCGCATTTGCTTCTCGTCATACCAGCAAGGGATGTTGTCGCATGTTTTCTGGAAATCGAATGTAATCTTTTTCTGCGAAGCATATTCCTGAAATGCAAGGAAGGTCGTATACAGAAACCGGACCATGTTGTGTTCTTTCACCTTGATGTACATGTGTCCTTGTTCCTGTTTGCGGAAGTCCAGCAGCTCGTCAATGAGCTCTTTGAGCTGGAGGCTGTTCTTGTATACGCTTTTCAGCTTGTTATACAGATTCGGGTTGAGGGGCTGCATGTGCAGGATGATTTCCATCTGGCTGATTATGAGCGTCAGCGGAGTGCGGAACTCGTGCGATATGTTGGTGAAGAAGCGCAGCTTGCTTTGCGTCAGCTTTTCAACATCGTCCGTATGCTGCTGTTCGTATTTGAGCATTTCCTGCAGTTTGATCCGGTGCTGGTAGACTCTGAGCAGCCAGCATACGGCGGCCGTGATGCAGACCGTATAGATCAGGTATGCCCAGAGGCTCCGGTAGAAAGGAGGAAGCACTTGGATTCTGAGCCGGCTTTCTGCCGTGGTCTGTCCCGACTTGTTTTGCGCTTTGGCTATCAGTGTGTAGGTTCCCGGGCTGAGATTGCTGTATGTCACGATGCGCTGTTCGTTCATGAGATTCCATTGGTTGGAAAATCCTTCTAGCCGATAGTAGATTACGTCTTCGTTGAACGGAAGGTAATTGGTTATCGCATAGCCTATTTGGAAAAGGTTCTGTTTTGCATTGAGAGTTATTTCGTCTGTATTTGAGAGGTTGGCCGACAGGATGCCGCTTGGGTCGTCCACTGCTATTTCTTGGTCATTGACAATCAGACGGTCCGGAAACAAATTATATGTTCCGGACGGTTCTTCGAGGCTGTTCGGTCGGAATGAAATCATGCCGGATACACCCCCGATGAAGATTTCTCCGTCTTTGCTTCGGTAAAGTGCGTTGCTTTTCAGAAAGTCCAGCGGAATATTGGCATAGTTGGTGCATGTCTGAGACCGGCAGTCAAAGATTGAAATGCCTTTGTCGGTAGTCATGAGCAGGCTGTCTGGAGCTAGCTCGCAAATATTATATACGACATCACTGAGCAAGCCGTTTTTTGCGGAATTGAAATTTTCAAAAGAATTGTTTGAGCGGTGGTACATGTCAATGCCGTTGTCGTTGGTGCATAGCCATATTCTTTGCCTGCTGTCTTCAAAGATGGAATTGATGAGGTTGCTGCTGATGCTTTGAGCTGTTTTGTCATCGTGCTTGTAATGGAGCAATTTTTTACTTTCGGTATTGTATGTGCATACTCCGTCGCGTATATTTACAATCCATAAAAGACCGGTCTTATCTAAAAGCAGTTGAGATGGTGACATCGTTACCATTCTGTCTTGTTTGTTGCTGATCAGCGGTCTGCATTGACCGCTTCCCGGATGAAAGATGTTTATCCCGTTGTGTGTGGCAAGCAGCAGATGATTCTTGTACGGAATGATGTCAAGCACAATGTCGGAAGATATAGATCTGGGATTGTTTGCGTTATGGCGGAAATGTGTAAACTTCCCGTTTCGTAGATTGAGCTTGTTCAGGCCACCCAGATGCGTTCCGAGGTACAATTCTTGGCGCAAGGAGTCATAGTAGATAGCTTTTATGTTGTTGCTTGAAACGCTAAGAAAATTGTCTTCCTTCCGGAACCATTTGAACGTGTGCGACTTGCGGTTATATTTGTTGAGTCCTCCTCCTTCTGTGCATATCCATAGATTGTTTTCGTTGTCCTCAGTCATCCGGCAGATAACCCCTGAGCTAAGTCCGTTCTTTTCTTGGATGCTTATGTGGTATTCGTGGTAGGGTTGTTGTTCTTGCGGGTTGAAGTAATTTATACCCCCATAAAATGTGCCGGCCCAGATTGTACCTTGAACATCACAATAAAGGCTCCATATGGACGGATAACTGAGTCCTTTTCCGGATGTTGCCGGAGTGTAGCATACGAATTTGTTTTTCTCTCTGTCGTAAAGAGTCAGGCCGTTGATGGTTCCTATCCATATGTTGCCTTGTTTATCCTCACAGCAGCAATGGGTAAAGTTAGAACTCAGGATATTGGGCTTGCCTTTATAGTTCTTTATATTGCGTATTTTTCCATTTTGTATAATATAGATTCCTGAACCGTCCCTGCTGTTGGTTATCCAACAAGTTCCATAGCTGTCGCGGAAAATGCTTGTCACATTTCCTTGGGGGATGAGGTGGATGAGCTTCTCATGATGGAAAAGATAGAGTCCGTTCTGCTTCGTTCCGACGAGCATGGAGTCTTCTTTTATGGATAAGGAACTGATGTGACATTCCTGTGGAAGTTCGCGGAATGGTTTGAATTCATGTCCGTCGTATCTGAATATCCGGTTTTTGTGAGCTAGGTATAGAAATTTATTAAAGATCAGGCAGTCGGCTCCTTCTCCGAAGATGGTGGAGAACTTTTCCTTATTTAAGTCGTAAGCGGAAACCCCGGTCATCGTTCCGAAGAATATGCAGTCTTTTTTGTTCCCGACAATATATTTGACATGGTTGTCGCAAGGACCGTTGGAAATGCTCCTGCTTTTTTGGTATGTCTTGATGCTGTTTCCGTTGTAGAGATTGATTCCATTGGCTGTGCCGAACCACATAAGTCCTCTTTTGTCCTGATAAATGGAAGTAACGGAATAGTTGGATAAGCCGTCGCTTTTGTCTATATGTCCAAATGAGAGATGCTGTGCCTGGCTTCTCGTCAGTCCGGCTGTAAAAAGGGTGAAGCACAGAATTATATGGATAAAAAAGTTGTATTTCATAGTTTTCAGAAAAAGTTGTGCTTATTTAGGTTGCAAATATAATAAAAAATTCTATAATAAATAAGGCGGACAATCTTCTTTAGTCCCGTACCCAATTTGCCGGTATGCTTTTATATTCTATATTCCTGCACCCGGACTTTACGGTCCGGGTACGTGAACCGTAACGTGTGCCGTGGAACTCAAAAAATCCTCGCGGGCAATCGATGAATGAGTGGGATTAGAATATTCCGCCCGGTTTGTACCTGATAATTGCCGTTCTGAAGCAGTTGCCGAAGGTGTATTATTTGTGTGCGGAGGTGCATTATTCGTACATGCAGGAGTCTGTTTGCCGGTGATGTCTGTTTATGCACCTCTTTTTGTATGTATCGCCCGGTCCCTTTTGTTTTTCTCCTTTTATATTTGTTTACAAATAATAAGAAAAGCACTCACCTTAAGTGTATGGAGAACAGTTTCAGGATAACCTTAAAATTAATCACTTTTAAAATCAAAATGTTATGAATGAACCAAAAGAAAAATGCAGGTACAAGCTTCGTCTGTGTGTCTTGCTGCTGATGCTGTGCTCAGCTGTTTATTCATTCGGGCAGGCTACAGTCAGCGGGAAGGTGCTGGATGGAGCGGGCGAGCCGGTCATTGGAGCCTCGGTAAAAGTAAAGGGCACTTCTTTGGGAGCAATTACAGACTTGGACGGTATGTTTCAGGTTACGGTAAACGATTTGAAAAAGGACGTGCTCGTTGTGTCTTATTTGGGGTATGAAACACAGGAGATAGCTTTGCGGGGCCGGAAGACGGTAAGCGTAACAATGTCCGAATCTTCTGTTGCCTTGGATGAGGTGGCGGTAGTGGCCTATGGCGTACAGAAGAAAGAAACGCTTACGGGAGCCATCGCTTCTGTCAGTACGGACGATCTGATTCAGTCGCCGAATGCCAGTGTGGCCAATGCGTTGGCCGGAAAGATTACAGGACTTTCTTCCGTGCAGACCAGCGGTCAGCCCGGTGCGGAAGATCCTAAACTGTTCGTCCGCGGTATCGGATCGCTGACTGAGAGCGGAGCTTCACCTTTGGTGCTGGTGGACGGTGTGGAACGCAGTTTCTTCCAAATGGATCCGAATGAAATCGAAACCCTTACCGTTCTGAAGGATGCTTCGGCTACCGCTGTATTCGGAGTGAGAGGTGCAAACGGTGTGATTCTGGTCACCACCCGTCGCGGTAAGGAAGGTAAGGCCAAAATATCGGTAAACTCTTCGGTCGGTGTGCAGATGGTTACACGTACATTGGAGATGGCAGACAGCTATACTTATGCGACCATGTACAATGAATTGCAGAAGAATGACGGACGAACGGAGAACTTTGAGTTTAACGACTATGCATTGGAACGTTTCCGTTTGGGGGACGAGCCTCTGATTTATCCGAATATCAATTGGCGCGAGTATATGACGAACAACGCGGCCATACAGACCCAGCACAATCTGAACATTTCGGGAGGTACGGACCGGGCGCGCTACTTCATTTCATTGGGTTATCTGTATCAGGACGGTCTGTTCAAGGATTTTGGCCAAGAGAATTTGGGGTATAAGTATAACCGCTATAACTATCGTGCCAATCTCGATCTGGATTTGTCAAAATCCACAACATTGAAAATAGGTATTGGTGGTATTGTTGGCGACAAGTTGCAGCCGACAAACAACAGCTCGTTGTGGAAATCAATCAACTGGTCACAACCATTCGCTTCTGCAGGTGTCATTGACGGGGACGTGATCGTAACTCCTCAAAGATTCCAGAATATCAAGATGTCCAATCCTATCGGTGAATATTATGGAAGGGGATATCATCAGAGTATATCCAACACGATGAATCTGGACCTTCATCTTGTGCAGAATCTTGATTTTTTGACCAAGGGATTGTCGGTTGAAGTGAAAGGTGCCTATAATACGGACTATACTTACACGAAAAGACGCGAAGGGAAGATTGAATCTGTAGAAGCTTATTATCAGTCGGAACTGGACGGTTCTGGACTGTCTCCTGCCGATCCAGGCTTTAACAAGAACATCGTTTATTTGGTTACTGTTCCTACTTCTGGTGAGTTTTCCGAGAAGTTAAACTATGCGGAATCGGTTTCACGCGGACGAAATTGGTACTTTGAAGCCAGCATCCGCTATGCGCGCAAGTTCGGCGACCACAATGTAAGCGCGCTGCTTCTGTATAACCAGGACAAGAAATATTATCCTTCCCAATGGGCGTGGCTGCCTACGGCATATGTAGGTTTGGTTGGCCGTGTCACTTATGATTATAAGTCGCGTTATCTGGCAGAGTTCAATATCGGTTATAACGGTTCCGAGAACTTTGCTCCTGACAAGCGTTTCGGTACGTTCCCCGCCTTTTCTTTGGGATGGATCGTGAGTGAGGAGAAGTTTATGAAGAATCTGCATTTCCTCGATTTTCTGAAGATACGTGCATCGGTCGGTTTGGTCGGTAATGATAACATGAGCAATGCCCGTTACCTGTATCTGCCAGACAGTTATAAGGTTGACCAGTTGGGCAGTGTAGACAGCAGTTGGAAAAACTACCATTGGGGCTATAATTTCGGCTTGAACAACTCCACTGCATTGAAGGGAGCGGTTGAAAGCCGTCTAGGTAATCCTGATGTGACTTGGGAAACGGCTTTGAAGCAGAATTATGGAGTTGACATGAATTTCTTGAAAAACCGCTTAAAAGTGAAGGTGGATGTTTTTCGTGAGAGTAGAAAAGACATCTTGATCTCTCGTCAGACTATTCCGGGGATGACTGCTTTGACCTCTGATCTGCTGCCGGTGGTGAATATGGGTAAAGTGAACAACAAAGGTTATGAAATTGAAATCGGCTGGTCTGAGCGGGTGAACGAAAACTTCGATTATTATATTAATGCGAACGTTTCTCATTCGGAAAATGAAATCGTGTTTCAGGATGAGGTGGAACCGAATGAACCTTATATGTGGCATACCGGACAGCCGGTCGGCTCTATATTTGGTTATGTAGCCGAAGGTTTTTATTCTGAAGATGACTTTACGGCTGACGGAGAACTGAAAGAGGGTTTGCCCAGGCCTACGGTTCCCGTATATCCGGGCGATGCCAAATACAAGGACCTGAACAACGACGGTTCGATTGATGTGGAGCATGATATCACGAAAATCGGTTTCTCGGAAAATCCGAACTATACGTTCGGTCTGAACTTTGGGGCAAGCTATAAAGGCTTTTTCTTCTCCATGAACTGGACGGGAACAGCCGAGCGTTCGCTTCTGCTGGCTGACCATTTCCGCAAGCCGTTCAACAATGAGTCACGCGGTCTGATGCAGTATCAGGTAGATAACCGCTGGACGCCCGAAACGGCTGCTACGGCAACACAGCCCCGTTTTTCTTTCAACAGTTCCAGCCATAACTCTGCAACTTCCACGCTGTGGGTGAAGGACGGTTCGTATCTGAAGCTGAAGAATCTGACAGTAGGCTATAATTTTACCGGATATTCCGGATTGAAGAAAATCGGCATCAGCCAGTTGGGATTGAAATTTACTGCCTATAATCTGCTGACATTCGACAAGTTTGGCATTATGGATCCGGAATCGAATCCGGACCTGTATGGTGATACTTATCCGGTGGTTAAGATATTCAACTTCGGTGTCAACTTAACTTTTTAAATGATACGATTATGAAAAAACATATAATAGGATATTCCTTGTTGGCTTCTCTGGCCTTTATGAGTTGCGAGGACTTTAAGTTCGGTGACAAGTTTCTGGAAAAGCCGATAAGCGATGAAATGAACATAGACAGCGTTTATGCCAAGAAGGTATATGCTGAGCAGGCTTTGAATCAGGTCTATCATTCGTTGCCTGACTTTATGCCGCATAACAACCGTTTGAATTGGGGTGTGCTGGAATCAATAACGGATTTGGCGGACCATAACAAGGCGGGAGGTTCACTATACCACAAGGGTACGCTGACATCTTCTGAATCAACAGGAAGTGCTTATTCCATGATGTACAATGAGGAGCATGGCGAGTTCTCGGCCACGTATGGCATTCGTCAGGCTTATATCTTCCTGGAGAATGTTGACCGGGTGCCGGACATGACCGAAGAAGAGAAACGCATACGCAAAGGAGAGGCGAAGATGATCATTGCCTATCATTATGTACAGATGTTCCGTAACTTGGGTGGTATGCCTTGGGTTGATCATGCCTATAAGCCGGATGATGACATGAATATGGAACGGATGACGGTGGAGGAGGCTGTCCAGAAGATTTGTGCGCTGATCGATGAGGCGGCCGAACTGCTGCCTTGGAGTGTCAGTGCTGCCGATGACGGGCGTATGACGGCCGCAGGAGCTTTGGCCTTGAAATCGCGTCTGCTGCTTTTTGCCGCCAGTCCGCTGTTCAACAGTAATGAACCTTATATGGCAGGGGAAGCTGCCGACAAGCATTATGTATGGTGGGGAAATCAAGATAATGCCCGCTGGCAGGATGCTTTGGATGCCGGACTGGATTTTCTCCGCAAGAATCAGGAAAATGGAGAGTTCTACAAGCTGGTTGATACAGGGAATCCCCGGAATGACTTTTATACCGGTTATTTTGAACGTTATAATAAGGAAGTACTTATCTCCAGCCACCGCTGGATCAGATGGGACTTGAATGGAAATGCCATAAATCAGGTTCGTTATTTGGTTTGTACGCCGACTTTGAACTATGTGGATATGTTCCAGATGAAAGACGGAACGGAGTTCAGTTGGGACAATCCCGATCATCGTGACTATCCTTTCTTTGATGCGGATGGAAACGAGTTGCGTGATCCCCGTCTGTACGAAACAGTGGTTCTGAACGGCGACAAGTTTTGGGCTCGTGAGGCTGAAATCTATCAGGGAGGTCGCGAACAGCCAAAGTTTATGGGGGGAGGACAGAACTGGCGCTGGGCTGCTCAGGGATATACAGGCTTTGCTATGCGCAAGCACGTGCAGGATCAGTTGAATGAGTTGCAGAACAAGTTTTATCAGTGTCCGTTGATGCGTCTTCCTGAGGTTTATTTGAATATTGCTGAGGCTATGAATGAGTTGGGCATTGCAGAGCAGCGGGATGAGTTCGGACGTACAGCTTATGATTATGTCAATCTGGTGCGGGGCCGTGTGGATATGTGGCCGTTGACTCCGGAAAGGGCTGCTCCGGGAGAAGCCTTGCGTGAAGCGATTTTGAAAGAACGTGCTTTGGAATTCGGCTATGAAGAGGTGCGTTATTACGATATTGTCCGTTGGAAACATAAGGATTATTTGGACGTGCCTTTGCGGAGGCTTGAGATTTATCCGGATTATCTGGATCCGGATGACAGCAAGAAGCCGGTGAAGCAGCGTCATTTCCATTATGAAATCAAGGAAGGTATGGAAAACCGTCGGGTGTGGGTTGAGGAATGGAGTAACCGCTATTATCTGTGTCCGATTCCGCTGGAGGAAATCAACAAGAAGTACGGGTTGGTTCAGAATCCCGGATGGTAAGAATGAATGATAAATAAAAGATAGTAACAATGAGAAAGAATTATATATTGGCTTTGAGTTTTGCAGCCGTATCGTTGTCGGCGGCGGCTCAGCATACCATAACCGGAACCGTGAAAGACAGTCGGGAACTTCCCGTATTGGGAGCAGTGGTTTCTGTTGTCGGGAATCCGGGTAAGAGCGTTCTGACAGATCAGGACGGTGCCTTTGCAATCGAGGCCGAGCAGGGTGATTATATAGAAGTGGTTTATGCGGATTGTCGCAGCAAACGTGTGTGGATTGATTCGCCTGTGGTGAATGTCAGTCTTGAATCACGGGATGCGGCCATTGAGAACCGGGGAGTCTTACGTACAGCGGAAAACCAGACACAGTCGATTGCGACCCTGTCAGGAGAAGATATCTGGAGGAATTCTACCCCAGACATAAGCAATGCCTTATACGGATTGATTCCGGGACTGACTGTACAGCAGAATACAAGCTATTCAAGTGGAGGGGCCAGTTTGTCCATTCATGGTCAGATGGGGCGGTCACCTCTTATTGTTGTTGATGGGATTCCCCGTAATCTGGAATATCTGAATTCGCTGGAAATAGAAAGCGTATCCGTATTGAAAGATGGAGCGGCTACAGCGCTTTGGGGAACAAGAGGTGCCAGCGGAGTAATTATGGTGACAACGAAACGCGGACAATATAAGGAGCGTGATATTGATGTAAGCTATACATACGGCATGGGAATTCCTGTCAATGAGCCAGAATTTGTAGACGGTTATACATATGCCCTGATGAAGAACGAGGCTTTGTATTATGACGGATTGACTTTGCAATATGACCAGGCCGCTCTTACCGCTTTCCGTAATGGATCTAACCCGGACTTGTATCCTAACGTGGACTGGCTGGATGCTGCACAACGCAAGCATTCGGTAAACAATCAGTTCAATATTTCTTTCCGCGGAGGAGGTGACAAGCTGCGCTATTATACACTGATCAACTACAAGAATGATTATGGCATCTTAAGCAAATCATGGAGCAAATCATTTACGGAACGTTATAATTCGCAGATGCGTAAATATGATCTGAACGTGCGGATGAATCTGGATGTTGATGTAACCCGGTATACGAAGGTGGCTTTATCTATGTTCGGACTGTTGCGTGAAGAGAATCGTCCGAACATTACGGAAGAGAATATTTATGCATCTCTGTATCACACGCCAGCATCGGCATTTCCTATCCGTACGACTACGAATTTATGGGGAGGCGATGAGATGTTCGGAAAGAATCCCATTGCGCAGATTGCGGATGTGGGATATTATAAGACAAACCGCCGCCTGCTGCAATCTGACTTGCGGATTCTTCAGGATTTGTCGATGTGGACAGAAGGGCTGAAGGCTGAAGTCGGGATTGCATACGATAATGATGCAGTGTTTCAGGAAACAGGAAGCAAGAACTATGATTATGAAATCAATACACCAGTCCGTTTGCCGGCTACCGGCGATTATACGTCCCGCAAAGAGGTGAGGGGTGATAACAGTGCCTTGTCTGTATCGAACACTGGGCTGAACAGCCAGTTCATCCGTCTGGTAATTGATGCGAAGGTTGGTTATGATCGTGCGTTCGGCTTGCATGGTGTGACCGGAACTTTGCAATACCGTCAGGAGTCTTATACTCCTATGGGACGCAACAATACACGCAAGCGTCAGTCGTATATCTTTACAGGAGGATATAATTATGCTGGAAAGTATATGCTTGATGTTGTGGTGAACCGTAGCGGCACCAGTGTGCTGAGTGATGGAGATAAGTTCCGCACTTATCCTGCGGTATCTGCCGGTTGGATAATCTCCAATGAAAACTTTATGAAGAACCAGCCTGTATTTGACTTTCTGAAGTTGCGTGCTTCATGGGGACGTTCCGGAAACGATGACATTGCATATGACTTGGACGAACGCTTCTGGATTACCGCGGGAGGTGCACAGTTCCAGAATCCGCCAGTGGGTTTCGGAGGAATAATTGCAGGAACGCTTCCGATAACAGATCTGACTATTGAGATGTCTGACAAATATAATGTAGGCTTGGATTTGGGTATGCTGAACAATCGCCTGTCGTTAACTTTCGACGGTTATTATGACAAGAGAAAGGATATGCTTGTAGACGGAACCAACATGTATTCAGCCGTAATCGGAACCGGAATTCCCCAGCAGAACATTGGACAAATGAATGCGAAAGGCATTGACCTGGGCGTAAAATGGGCGGACAAGGCCGGACGTGATTTCAATTATTATGTGGGAGGTACATTCTCCTGGCTGAAGACTGAGGTAGAAGAAAATGGAGAAGGATACCAGCCCTACGACTATCTTTCTAAGAAAGGTGACCGCGTGGGCCAGTGCTATGGACTGGAGGCTATCGGTTACTTTAATGATTGGGAGGACATCAACAACAGTCCTTCGCAACTGTTCTCAGATGTGCGTCCTGGTGATATCAAATACAAGGACCAGAACGGTGACGGACGCATCGATGACTATGATGTTGTGCCTATCGGATACTCTACTACGGTTCCGGGAATCTATTATGGCATCAACCTTGGATTTGAGTATCGTGGCTTTGGAATGGACATGGTATTTCAGGGAGTAGGCCAGTTCAGCAAGATGCTTAATGTGCGGAGTGTATATTGGCCCATGCGCAATGGTAACAGTAATTTGACAAAGTGGTATCTGGAAGACAATATACGCTGGACCGAAGACACAAAGGATATTGCTACGGTGCCTCGTCTGACAACGCTTGACAATGCGAACAATTTCCGCAACAGTACGCAGTGGCTTGAAAACGGTTCTTATTTTAAGCTGCGCAACCTGAATATCTATTACAATTTGCCGGACAAGTGGGCTAAAGCGATGAAAATGGATAAATGCCAGGTATATGTCAGAGCCAATAATCTGTTCTCGATCGATCATATAAAGTATATGAACTGCGAGGACCTGACGATAAACTATCCCGATATGACTTCCGTCTATTTCGGATTGAACATTAACTTCTAAAGAACAATGCTATGTTAAGAAAACAATTGATTTATATACTGATGTCTTCCGTCGGCCTCGTTTCCTGCAACTATCTCGATTTTGATGAGTCGCAGGGAATGGACAAGTCGGACGCTTACGGCTACTTTAACAATGTTACCCGGCTGGCTTCGGCTGTTTACCGTGAGGTTCCGGAAGATTATGGAGTGATCAGTAATGCACTTCGCGAATCGGCTACGGACAATGCTGTATACACTTGGAGCAGCAATGCCGTATATAAGATTTATTCGAATGCCTGGAGTCCTATCAATCTGGTAGATGACAAGTGGGGAACGTATTATGGGGTGATTCATGATGCCAATTCGTTTCTTGAAAATTATTCGGAGGACAATCTGAAACGTTTTGAGTGGGATCCCAACTATGAAGACAATCTGGCAAAGACCGAGATGTACAAGCATGAAGTGAGAGTCTTGCGTGCGCTGTATTATTTTGAACTGGCCAAACGTTACGGAGATGTGCCTTTGCTTACTCGCACTTATTCTCTTGATGAGATAAATTCGGTTACAAAAACATCTTTTCAGGATGTGATAGCCTTTGTTGCTGAAGAATGTGCGGCCGTGGCGCCGGAATTGCCTTTAGACCAGGCGGACTTCTTTAATGAAACAGGGCGTGTGACCCGCGGGGCTGCATTAGCTATCCGTGCTCGCGCATTGCTGTATGCGGCAAGTCCGCTCTTTGCCGGAACGGGCGACGCTTCCGCAAAATGGGAGGCGGCGGCCAAGGCTGCGTACGATGTCATTGGGCTGGGCAAATATTCCCTGCCTTCCATTGCTTCCGACCCGCTTTACAATGCAGAAGGAGGAAACATTGTGCTGAACAGTCCGCAGCTGATTTTCTGGACGGAAAACAATGAGGACAACACGTTCGAGGCGAACAATATGCCTATAGGATTTGAGGGGGCTGAAGGAGGAACAACTCCGACACAGAACCTGGTAGATGATTTTGAGATGAAGGATGGCACACCGTTCGACTGGAACAATCCTTCGCATGTGGCGAACATGTATTATGACAATGCAGGCAATCCCACTCGCGACCCTCGTCTGTATCTGACTGTTATCGGTGACGGGATGACTTGGATGGGTGTGCCGGTTGAACCACTTGCAGGCGGAAGGAATAGTGCTTCGATAGATGGAGGAACTCTGACGGGATATTATCTGAAAAAACTGATGAACGAGAATGTATCGCTCGATCCTGTTACGCCCGTGAAGAAATATCACCATTATCCGGGTTACCGTTATGCGGAAGTGTTGCTCAACTATGCAGAAGCAATGAACGAATGGCAGGGTCCGGACTATACGGACGAGTATTGTGTGAAGTCTGCGCGTCAGGCACTTAATGAAGTGCGTGCGGCAGCAGGAATGCCTGCGGTAGTGGCTTCCGGCCAGGCGGAGTTCCGTGAAAAGGTGCGAAAGGAAAGACGCATTGAACTGGCTTTCGAAGACCATCGTTTCTGGGACATCCGCCGATGGAAAATAGGTGAGGTGGTGCGTAACATCTATGGTATTGAAAAACTGAACAACGCCTATACCCGTGTACAGGTGCAGACCCGTACTTGGGAGGACAAAATGTATCTCTATCCGATACCTCAGAATGAGGTGTTTGTGAACAGAAATCTCACCCAGAATCCGGGATGGGAAGTTGCGGAATAAAAAAAGAAAGTAGCGTATGAAAAACAGAATAATTCTCGGACTGTTCCTGTGCACGCTTGTTATCGGGTGCAAGGACGATGATTTGAACATGGACAGGATTTATGTGACCCATGTGAAAGAAAACGTATACGAGGGCTATCAGCTGGTGTGGTCGGAGGACTTTTTGGGTGAAGGCCTTCCGTCTGCTTCTTCCTGGACAGCCGAAGAGGGATATCAGAGGAACAGCGAACTGCAGGACTATCTCAATGATGTGTCTGCGGTGAAATTGGATAGCGGAAAACTTGTGTTGAGAGCATTTGCTGATCCCCATGACGGAACGAATGCCTATACAGGCGGAGCTTATCATTTTGATTATTCTTCGGGATCGGTCATTACGCGCGACAAAGTTTCATTCGAGCGCGGACGGATCGATATATCAGCAAAGATTCCCGTTGGAAGAGGCTTGTGGCCCTCCATCCGTCTGCTTCCGGCTACCGATGAGTTCCCGGGTGAATATGCGGCTATTGATTTGATGGAATATGTATGGGGTGATGACGCGGCGCATTCTACGGTAAAGTCTGCCTTCCATACTTCGCAGACCGAAAGCGGCGCTTTGGAAACATTGCCGGAGGCAAGTACGGCGATGGATGCCTTGGACGAACAGTATCATCTTTATTCATTGGTATGGACCAAGCGTCAGATGGATATTCTGATTGACGACAATGTGGTAGTTTCCTATGCAAAGGAGGATATGGATGCCGGAGCAGATGTATGGCCTTTCGACCAGCCTTTCTATTTGGCGATCAGTTTGGCTGTAGGCGGAACTGAAGGCGGAAACTGGGGCGTGGACACATCGGTTTTTCCTGCTGAGATGAAGATTGACTATGTGAATTATTACCAGCTTGCAGGTGATGAGCCTGATGAAGAAGAGGAGGAAGAAATCTTCGTCCCTGTTGAAGTTGTAAAGAACGGCAGTTTTGAGGGCGCGTTTGATGCTGGGAAGGAACCGGGGATTCTGAATAATCCAGGTGCAACGAGAAATTCCATCGTGAGTCAAGTGAATCATTGGTTTGCTAAAGGACCGGTTGGGAATAATACAACGTTGGAGATTGTCAGTGAAGAGGAAGGAAAGTCTTTGAGATATCATACTGATAATATTAAAGACAGATGGCAAGCTTTTGTTCGTTATCCAATACAGAATGTGTCTGCAGGCAAATATCGTTTGAGTTTCTATGCTAAAAGTAATAGGACAGATAATTCTCCTTTCTATGCTTATATAGCTTTCTTTAGTACGGAAGAAGATGTAGAGTTTGTCAATTCTCAGCAAAATCCTGATGTAGCAAACTGCATTTATATAGATGATAAAGGAACAGAATCTCTAATAGTTAAAGATAAGGATGCTCTTGCTAGTCAGATTAATTTTATGTATCCTGTCTTGTCGGGAGAAGCTGGAACAGAATGGACTCTTTATAGTGTGGATGTGGAGATTCCTGAAAATGTATTGATTATTTTAGGGGTTTATATACATCAGACATGGGATTATGCTGGTAAGACATTCAAGAATAAGGATACAGCTCCATTAGATTTCTATCTTGATGACGTTTCCCTGAAAACAGTTGACCCGTCAGAAGAATAAATTTGACCGCTCATTTTTCCGGAGATGTACTGATATCTCCGGGGAAATGGGCCGGGAAAAAACATTAACTTTATAGTGAAAACTTTAAGAATAAAAGAATATGATGAGATTGAGATATTTGTGTATCCTCTGCGGCTCTGCCTTTCTTTTGGGCGGACTTTCGCAGACGCTTGTTTCATGCAGCGATGAAGACCCTATAACGCAGGAAACTCCTCTTCCCGACGAGGGGAAAGAACCCGAAACTCCAGACCCTGCTTTTGTGGAAATGTGTCAGACGATGATGGGAAGAGTGAAGGATGAAAACCTTCCTTCTACTCCCACGGGAGCCGATGCGAATGCGCAGAAGTGGATGGGGCAGATCACGGAAAACGGTTCGTTTTCAGATATAGACTATTCTTCCACCGCCTATACTCCCGAATGGGTTCCCTTGCAGCATGTGAGCCGGCTCAAACCGATGGTACAGGCCTATGTGACAGAAGGAAGTTCGCTCTATGGCAACGAGGATTTGTATAATGCAATAGTAAACGGTCTGACTTATTGGAATGCGGTGCGTCCTGCAAGTGATAACTGGTATCACAATCAGATTTCCGTTCCGCAAGATGTATGCGTGCTTCTTATATTGATGCGCTATGGAGCAACAGCTCTTCCTGAAGATTTGGAGAGTGACTTGCTCGAATGGTTTGTAGAAGATGGGGGAAACCCGTCGGAACAGACAGGAGCCAACAAGTCGGATGTCGCCCTGCACTGGTTCTATCGCGGATGCTTGCAGTCGGATAAGGAAACAGTAGATTATGCAGTGTTTCATACATTCCGCCCGTTAGACCAGGTGAATCCGGGTGAGGAAGGAGTACAATACGACTATTCTTACTTCCAGCACGGAGCACAGCTTTACATCGGAGGTTATGCTCCTGTAATGCTTAGTGGGGTGACTCGTTTGGCAACTTATACTGTAGGTACTGACTATCGTCCCACGGCTAACCAGTTGCGTACGCTCCATAGCTTCGTGTGCGACACTTATCTTCCGAGTATTCGCGGACATGTACAGTTTTTCAATGTCGTGGGAAGAAGCGTGAGCCGTGCAAATGCGCTCAATTGTACTACCTTTACCCGCACTTTGGAAAAATTGAAACAGATTGATCCGGAGCATGCGGCTGATTACGAGCAGGGAATTGCTTTGCTGAACGGAAGTGCGGATTACACTTCTCAGTCCGGCCGCCTTGTCTATCATTATATTGGTGACTATCTTGCTTATCAAGGTCCTGACTATTCTGTGGGATTGCGTCTTTCGTCTAACCGTACTTCCCGTTGCGAAAACGGTAATCTGGAGAATCTGAAAGGATATTTTATGAGCGACGGTTCGCTTTCGCTGGGTGTAGAAGGGGATGAATATTACAATATCTTCCCTGTGTGGAACTGGACACGTGTGCCAGGAGTCACTTGTCCGCAGGTTAGCGAAATACCTTTGGCTGCCGAATGGGGCGTACGGGGAGAAGCCGACTTCTGCGGAGGATTGTCCGACGGAAAGACCGGACTGGCCGGATTCCGCTCCATTTATAAGAATGACGGGCTGGATATGTCAGCGCGCAAGGGATATTTCTTCCTTGATGGCCGTATCGTATGTCTGGGAAGCGATATTCAGGCTGCGATGTCAGATCCGATCAATACGGCGGTTGAACAATGCCTTGCAGAGGGAGATGCGGTATATTCTGTCGGAGGAGCGGAAACAATGGTCGCTTCCGATGTTACAGATCAGCCTGTAGATTATATCTGGCATCGGAATGTAGGTTATTTCTTCCCTGTTGAACAGAAAGTAAACATAACGAAAGGAAGCCGTTCCGGCTCATGGTTCGACATCAACGAATCGCAGAGCAAGAATGCTGTAAGCGAGGATGTATGCACTATCTGGATCAATCATGAAAACCCTACAGCTGAGGCTCCGGCTACGTATGCTTATATACTTGTCCCTGGCATCGGAAAGTCGGCTATGCAAACGTATAACTGTAATGTGGACATTATCAGCAATACGGCGGATGTGCAGGCGGTGAGTGACTCTCGTGACGGAACGGTTGAGGCCATATTCTATAAGAAAGGAGAGATAAGTCTGGACGGGCTGCTCATTACGGTGGACAATCCGTGTGCACTGATGGTAAAGAAATCGGGTGAAACAGCGTTTGACGTTTCTGTTTCGGATCCGGCACGCAATCTTTCCACATTGACCGTAACGGTAGAAAAGAACCGCAAATCTCAGTCATATACATTCACTTCGCTCAATGAGGAGAGAGCTTATCGTGGGCGGACACATACTGCACAGATTGTGCTTGATTGACAGCATTGAGGTTTTATAGCGTCTTTTGAAAAGGGCACGGAGATATAAGCGTCTGCTTTCATTCTCTGTGCCTTTGTCTTTCTTTTTATCTTGCCCCCAAGTCATCGTACGAGCTTTGCAGTATTGCCTTGCCGCGGAGTATACGGTTCTTGTCGGCTGCCGGACGCTCCAGTATCGGGCGGTCGGCATTCACGTCAAACAGCGTGACTCCCGTACTGTCCGCAAAGGCAAACCCTCCTCCGAAAGTCCAGTAGGCAAAAGGATAGGTGTATTCTTCTCCCAGCACGTTCCGGCTGAAACTGAATTCTTCGTGGCTGATTCCCATTTGAGCCAGCAATGTGGCGGCCATGTCTGTCTGGTTCATGATCTTGTTTACAACCATCGGCTGCTTTATCGCACCTCCCAGCCAGAGCATCGGGATGCGGTGAATACGTTCGTCTTGCGGATGTCCTTCTTCCGGATAATAGAAGCCATGATCGGGCAGGCAGACTATCAGCAGGTTGTCCCATACCGGAGTTTTGCGGATGCGTTCAACAAACCGCCCCAGACAGTCATCGGTGAAAGCGAATGCGTTCGGACGTGCTTCTTCCAGCTTGTGAAAAGGCACCTCAAACGGTTCGTGGCTGCTCAGGGTGAGGAATGCCGTGTGCCAGGGAGATTCCTTGCGCCCGATGAGCTGGTCATACAGATAATCGAATGTGATGTCGTCGTTTACTCCCCAAGCATTTTGCCGCTGGCTGGACGGAAAATCGATGTCAGCCGTCAGATGCTGGTAGCCGCTTCCCAGCAGGTAGCTTTTCATGTTGGTAAAGTTGATGTCGCCTCCATACAGAAAATCCGTGCGGTAGCCTTCCTTCGCCAACTTTTCGGCAATGGAAGGAAGCGTGCGGCTTTTTGCCGGTATTTTCATGACAGACAGATCCGGGAAGCTTTGGTATCCGCTGAACGTACAGATAGTGCCTCTGTCTGTCCGGAAACTGTTTGCGTAGCATCGGGAAAACCAGATTCCTTCCTTGGAAAGCCGGTCGATGTTCGGACTGGCGCCTTTCACTCCTCCCAGCGATTCCACCATTGCTCCTCCGAACCCTTCCATCAGTATGATCAGTATGTTGGGGCGTTTGGTTTTGAGCAGTTCCGCCGTGTTTTCACCTTTGACCGGATACAGTCCGTTGAACAGTGAATCGCGTTCTGCTTCTCCGAAGTAATTGAACTGTTCTGCATAGTCTTTGGTTTTGCTGACCGACGCCAGCAGGCTGAAAGCCGGGTTGACGGCGGAATGGTTCAGAAACTCGTCGTTGCAATAATATACCTGTCCGATATTTGAAGTCGACTCGGTCACTCCGCCGCGAATGATGAGGAAGATGATACCTCCTGTGAGTATCAGTCCGAGGCTTCCCCATAATTTCTTTGCGACGGCTGGAAGCATACGCGGTGTGATTCGGTACAGAATCCATGTGGTCAGGCCTGAAAGCAGCAGGATGCAGAGGATTCTCAAGATGACGAATCCGGCGGAAACGCTGGCCATTGCGTTTTGGGGCGATTCGAGATAGAAGAACACCGAAGCGTCCAGCTTGAAGTTCCAGAACGGGTAGAGGGACATGTCGCCCATGAAGATGAGTGATATGAGCAAGGCAATCAGTGCATAATATCCTGTCAGTATTTTCCGGAGCGGAAACTTCTTGAACCACACGCTGATCAGTGTGACGAGCCATGGAAGTGCTATCAGATAACCGGTTACGGCTGCGTCCAGGCTTGCCCCGTGCCACATGACCCGGAAGTATTCGGCCAACGGCACTCCTCTTCCCACGCTGTCGTTGTAGAGCATGAAGAGCGGTTTCTGGAAGATGAACAGCAAGAGGGCTGTTGCGAAGAACAGGCCCAGATAAAGGAATCTTTTTTTCATATAGATACTATACAATTAAAAAAAGGAACTCCCCTCAACTTCCCCTTGAAGGAGATTGGAGGGGCAGTTATTTTCTTCCGAAGTCTGCGGGTATTTCTCCCCACCGGTCAGTTTCCCATTTCAATACCGGACAGTTGGTGCTGTTTTCCTTAAGCCATTTCTCCGCCCGTCCGATGAGCTGGAACAAGGCTTCGGTTTTATCTGTACGTTCCAGCTTGGTCTTGCATTGCTTCTGTTTCACCCAGTTTAAGGCGTTTCTGCTGTCCGAATAGACGGGCATCTGCAGATTCTTCTGTTTCAGCAGGGCGAGTCCGTGGACAATGGCCAGAAATTCACCGATGTTGTTTGTCCCGTAAACCGGTCCGTAGTGAAAAATCTGTTCGCCGGTGGCTAGATAAACACCTCGATACTCCATAGGTCCCGGATTGCCGCTGCATGCAGCGTCTACAGCCAGGCAGTTGGTGTTGAATCCTTCAGGAAGCCTGTCGGCGAGAGGCGGCGTCTGGGCTTGAGCTCCCCAATGCAGATGGGCAGGTTCTTCCAACGCCCGTTCGGCCTCTTCCTTCGTGCTGAAAGACTTGTACATGGCTCCCTTGAAGCCTTTGATCTGCTGTTGGCAGTCCTGCCACGAGGAGTATACCCCCGGGCAGACGCCTTTCCAGACAGTATAAAATTTGGGCTTTGCCATTGTTTGCGGATTACATGCGTTCGGGAACTTCGATTCCCAGCAGTCCCATGGCCAGCTTCACCACTTTCCCTACGTTCTTGCTCAGCACGAGGCGGAAAATCTTGCGTGCCTCGTTTTCTTCACGTAGAATGCTGAAGTCGTGGTAGAACTGGTTGTATTCTTTCACCAGATCATATGCATAGTTGGCAAGGATAGACGGATTGTAGTCTGTTCCGGCCTGCTTTACGATGGTACGGAAATCAGCCAGTTTCTGTATCAGCTCCTCTTCTTTTGTATTAAGCTCTATGTCAGCGGGAAGCGTTTCGGGCAGGCTGATTCCTGCTTCGGCAGCTTTGCGCAGAATGGAGCGGATACGTGCGTAGGTATATTGTATGAACGGACCTGTATTCCCGTTGAAGTCGATCGATTCCTTCGGGTTGAAAGTCATGTTCTTGCGTGCGTCCACTTTCAGGATGAAATATTTCAACGCTCCGAGTCCTACGATGCGTGCCACGTTTTCTGCTTCTTCCTTGCTCAGTCCGTCCAGCTTGCCCAGCTCGGCACTGGTTTCGCGCGCCGTTTCGATCATCGTTTCCATCAGGTCGTCTGCGTCGACAACTGTACCTTCACGGCTCTTCATTTTGCCTTCCGGCAGTTCTACCATTCCGTAGGAGAAGTGGATGAGGTCTTTTCCCCATTTGAATCCCAGCTTGTCGAGCAGGATTGACAATACCTGAAAATGGTAGTTCTGTTCGTTTCCTACTACGTAGATCATCTTGTCGATAGGATAGTCTTCGAAGCGCATCTTGGCTGTTCCGATGTCCTGCGTCATATAGACCGATGTGCCGTCGCTTCTCAGCAGCAGCTTCTGGTCAAGTCCTTCCGGAGTGAGGTCGGCCCATACCGATCCGTCCTCCTTGCGGTAGAACAGTCCCTTTTCAAGTCCTTCAAGCACTTTCTCTTTACCTTCCAGATACGTCTGCGATTCATAGTAGATCTTGTCGAAGCTGACTCCCATCATCTTGTAGGTTTCGTCGAATCCGGCGTATACCCAGTTGTTCATCTTCTCCCAGAGCGCACGCACTTCCGGATCATTCGCTTCCCATTTGCGCAGCATTTCGCGCGCCTCTTTCATCAGCGGCGCTTCTTCTTCGGCTTTGGCTTTAGCCTGTTCGGCGTCCATTCCTTCCGCTTCGTATTTAGCTTGAAGTTCTTTCACCTCTGCTTTGTAGTGCTTGTCGAAAGCCACGTAATAGTCGCCGATGAGGTGGTCACCTTTCTTGCCTGAGGATTCCGGCGTTTCTCCGTTGCCGTATTTCAGCCATGCCAGCATTGATTTGCAGATATGGATGCCCCGGTCGTTCACGATGTTTGTCTTTACCACTTTGTTCCCATTGGCGGCCATTACGTTTGCCAAAGCATTGCCCAGCAAGTTGTTGCGCATGTGTCCCAGGTGCAGCGGCTTGTTGGTGTTGGGCGATGAATATTCGATCATGACCAGCGGAGCGTTTGCCCCCGCCTTCGTGATTCCCCATTCTGCATCGGCGTCAATATGGTTCAGCATTTCAATCCATATTTGCGGTGCAATGGTAAGATTCAGGAATCCTTTTATCACGTTATATGCCGCTACGGCAGGTTCGTGCTGTTTCAGGTACTCGCCGATTTCCTGAGCGGTCTGTTCAGGGCTCTTTCTTGACATCTTCAGGAAAGGGAAAACCACCAGCGTAAGATGTCCTTCAAATTCTTTTTTCGTCTTTTGCAGTTGCAGCGTTCCCGGAGCGGCTTCGCATCCGTAAAGTGCTTTCACGGCATCCGCGGCAGCGGCAGCCAGTCTGTCTTCTATTTTCATCGTAGTTATATAATTTGTTTGTCTGCTTGTTTTTAGAGAGAGCAAAGATACTAATTTTTAGTTTCCCGACCTCCCCTTGCCGTTCATTAATTGCATGTGAAGCGAAATTGTTGGCCTATCCTGTTGGAAGGAGGGAGTATCTTTTTTGTTCATCCGATGAAAAAGGGGATTTTTTGTGGAAAATTCAATCTCCAGTCTAGAGATGCAGATCTCCAGTCTGGATATATATATCTTCAGCCTGAAGATGCATGTCTTTAGCCTGAAGACAGACTGTTTTGCTAGAATCGGCAGCTTTCAGAGCCTGATGAACATTACTTTATTGGAAAATTAAAACGGCAGGCTCTTGCATCAGCAATTCCGTTCGAGCCGGCCTGGTGTCGGATACAGAGAGTATTGTGCAGTCGCCTGTTTGTGTCTTTTGGAGCTCAGATACCCTGTGGAAACCGACAGGCTGCTTGCCGGTTCTGCTCATGCTCGCTCCATGTATAAAGGCCTTATGCGTTTTTTCTCCATTCGGAGGGGGACATGCCCTCCTTGCTCTTGAACTGTTTGCTGAAATGCGCGAGGTCGGTGAATCCCACCTGTTCGGCAATCTCCGCAAGATTTCTCCGGTTGGAGAGCGACATTTTGATTTTGGCTTCTTCTATCCGGAGGTGGTTGATCCATGTGTTGAAGTTCAGTCCGTAGGTATTATTGATGAAGTTGGATACATATGTCCGGTTGATGCCTATAGCCTTGCTGAGATGCATGATTGTGATTCTTGGGCGAAGGTAGTGCTTTTGTTTTTTCCATTCTGCCAGCTTCTCTTCTATCTTTTTGTTTGTTGCAGTGTTATGTATCATCGTCCTTTCATTAAAAACAGTTCCAAGTTACAAACTTTAAACCTTTTGTGAAAAGACAGAAAAACACGTTTGTGGATATTGTGTTTTTATATTGTACTAAGTGGGCGAAAAATGTATTTATTTGGTGTTATTTTATGTTTCAGTGATAGATGAGCGTTGACAGGTATCCGTCAGAGAACATTTCATTCGCTATATCCTGCAGTTCTTCCGGAGTAAGTGCTTCGATGCGCCTGAACACTTCTTCTTTTTCTTCGTATCTTTTGTAATGAAGAAAGCATTTTCCCATGTCAAGGGCGTTGTTCTCGAAGTTGTCGCCTGCTACGCCTATCTGGCCGATGATTTGCTTTTTCGCTGCGTTCAGCTGGTAGGAAGTCATAGGCTTCTCGCATATTTTCTGAAGTTCCTTATGAACCAGCTTTATGCATTTTTCTTCATCTTTCCTGTCGCAGCCGAAATAAATGCAGAATGCTCCGGTGTCAGTGTAGGAGGTAAGGTTTGACTCTACGTTATAAACCAGTCCCCGTTGCTCTCTTAGCGCGATGTTCAGTTTGCTGTTCATCCCGGGGCCTCCCAGAATGTTGTTCAGCAGATACAGGCCTGTACGCCGTTCGTTGTGTGCGTCATATCCTCTGCCGCCAATCATGACGTGCGACTGGTGGGTGTCTTTGTTCAGTATGCGCTGGCAGGGGGAATAAGGGTGCGGTGCCGTGCGTTTGACTCTTTCTCCCGGTTGAGGCTGTATTCCGGCCAGTGTCATTATCTTTTCCATCGTCTGCACGACTTTGTCGAACGGGATGTTTCCTTGGACAAAGAACACCATGTTGTCGGGCCTGTAGTACCTGCCGATAAAGTTCAGCGCATCGCTGCTGGTAAATTCACGCAGCAAGTCGGGCTTCCCGAGAATGTTTCTTCCCAACGGGTGGTCGGGGAATATCAGTTCCTCGAAGTCGTCGAAAATCAGCTCCGAGGGACTGTCTTCGTAGCTTTGGATTTCATCGATGATGACTTCCACCTCCTTGTCTATCTCATTTTGAGGGAAAGTGCTGTTGAAGACAATGTCTGTCAGCAGTTCGGCTGCCCGGCTGAAATGTTCCTTTAGAAATGCGCTGTAGATAACAGTTTCTTCCTTGTTGGTATAGGCGTTCAGGTCACCTCCCACAACTTCCATCCGGTTGAGTATGTGCCAGGCGTGGCGTTTTTTTGTCCCCTTGAAAATGAGGTGTTCCACAAAATGCGCCATGCCTTGTTCTTGAGGCAATTCGTCGCGTGTGCCCGCATCTACTGCGTATCCGCAATAGGCCACATCTGTAGGGCTTGATGAATGGATGATTTGCAGTCCGTTGGGCAGTATGAATGTTGAAACTGGCATTGTTCTTTTTTGCTTATTCGGTTTGACTTGGCAAAATTACAACAATAGTTATTGTCTTTCCTCAAAAAAATACAGATATTTGCATTGTATTGATAAATTGAAAGAAGAACAAGAATGGATAAGATTGGCATATTCTGCTCCGCTTCCGACCTGATAGCACCAGTGTATAAGGAAAAGGCTGAAGAATTGGGCGTCTGGCTTGGGCAGCACAAGAAGCGGGTGATTTATGGCGGGTCAAACACGGGGCTGATGGAAGTTGTTGCGCAGGCGGCGAAAGCGAACGGGGCGATGCTGATGGGAATTGTTCCTACAAAGCTGGAAGACTCGGGGAGGGTGAGCGATTTGCTCGACATTAACTTTCATGCCGTGAACTTGAGCGACCGGAAGGATCTGATGCTTCAGGAGTCTGATGTGATGGTGGCTCTTCCCGGGGGAATCGGCACACTGGATGAAATTTTTCATGTGGCTGCTTCTGCTTCGATCGGATACCACAACAAGAAGGTAATATTATATAATGTAGACGGGTTCTGGGATGAAATGCTGCGTTTCTTTGAGAAACTCGGGAGGCTTCATTTCACTCACCGTTCCATTGATAACTATATTCTGGTGGCCGGCTCTTTTGACGAACTGGTTGCCATGCTTGACAAATAATGTAATTTATATAATCTGGCTTATGATTCAAACTACTATTAAGGAACTGTTGCAGCAGGAGGCTCAGGCTGTGTTGAATATACCGGTGACCGACGCATATGAAAAAGCGGTGTCGCTGATTGTGGAGCAAGTGCATGAGAAGGGTGGAAAGCTTGTGACTAGCGGCATGGGAAAGGCCGGTCAGATAGCGATGAATATTGCTACCACTTTCTGTTCTACCGGAATCCCTTCTGTCTTTTTGCATCCCAGTGAAGCTCAGCATGGAGATCTGGGCATTCTGCAGAAGAATGATCTCTTGCTGTTGATTTCTAATTCGGGGAAGACGCGCGAAATTGTGGAGCTGACCGAATTGGCGGCAAAGCTGGATTCGTCATTGCGTAAAATCGTTATTACCGGAAATCCGGAAAGTCCGTTGGCGCACGTTGCGGATATCTGTCTGGCGACAGGACACCCCGATGAAGTCTGTTTGTTGGGCATGACTCCTACCACATCGACCACGGTAATGACCGTAATCGGTGATATTCTGGTGGTAGAAACCATGAGGCGTACTGGATTTACGATCGAGGAGTACAGCAAGCGCCATCACGGCGGTTATCTGGGCGAGCGTTCGCGCGAGCTGAGCAGATAATAAAATATTAGAGGTATATATAGGGAAGGATGTGCCGGGAGGTGCATCATGGACTGTTCTCAGCTCGGGCAGCAGTCTGTGGATGCATTCCTGTCATATCCTTCTTTTTTTGTGCTTCCACTTTGGCTGTTATACAATGAAAAAAGGGTGCCTTGCGTTGCAAGTTTAGCGGATGGGGAAATGAAAGGGCAATACTTGATGAATATATTTTTGCAACTTGTATATATATTTTAGCTTTTTGCGGTGGATGGTTGTTGTGACATTTTGATTGTTATATCTTTATTTTATTGAAAAATGTAAATGATTTGTTCTTTCGTTTAAGTCCGAATCTATGGCTTTTTATTGTTTTAAATCACTGGATATAGTGTATATTTTACTATTAAAAATAAGTTTAACCGCGTTTTGTTTGTTGATTCGTTATATATTTCTGCTTTATTTGTAGAAATGGGAATTTGTTTATGAAATGACATATTTTTTGTATTTTCCTTGTTTTTATAAATTTTAGTATATATATTCGCGGTTGATTGAATGTTAATATTTATAGAGTTTATGAGAAGATGTTTAATTTTTTATTTCTATCTGTTGATAGGAATTGGGTGGGCGATGGCTCAGTCCTCAAAAATTTCGGGGATTGTTGTATCTTCGGAAGACAATGAGCCGATAGTAGGTGCCTCAATCATGGTAGAAGGGACCAAGACGGGTACGATTACAGACATTGACGGACGTTTTACCTTGAATGTGGCGGAAGGGGTGAAGTTGCAGATAAGCTACATCGGAATGAAGACTACGGTCGTGAAAGCAAAAAAAAATATGGTAGTCAAGATGGAGTCCGATTCGGAAGTGCTGGGCGAAGTGGTCGTTACAGGTATGCAGCGGGTGGACAAGCGTTTGTTTAGTGGAGCTGCGGTTCAACTCTCCGGTGATGATGTGAAGATGGATGGATTGGCTGATATCAGTCGCGGTCTTGAAGGCAAGGCTGCCGGTGTATCCGTGCAGAATGTATCAGGAACGTTCGGTACGGCTCCTAAAATACGTGTCCGTGGTGCTACGTCTATTTATGGTAGTTCTAAGCCGCTGTGGGTGGTTGACGGCGTGATTATGGAAGATGCCATTGAAGTCAGTGCCGACCAGTTGTCCTCGGGTGATGCGGAAACCCTGATCAGTTCTGCCATTGCAGGTTTGAATGCGGACGATATTGAAAGTTTCCAAATACTGAAGGACGGTTCTGCGACTTCTATCTATGGTGCGCGTGCAATGGCCGGTGTGATTGTTGTGACCACTAAGAAAGGTAAAGCAGGTGTAAGCCGTGTCAACTATACGGGTGAGTTTACCACTCGTCTGGTTCCGAGCTATAATGATTTTAATATCATGAACTCGCAGGATCAGATGGGCATCTATAAGCAGATGGAAGAAAAGGGATGGCTGAATTTCTCTGAAACGATCCGAGCTGCGGAAAGTGGCGTATATGGAAAAATGTATCAGTTGATGAACACATTTGATTCTAATACGGGACTTCCCATGCTGCTGAATACGGAAAGCAATAAGAACGCTTATTTGCGTCAGGCGGAGATGCGGAACACAGACTGGTTTGATGAGTTGTTTTCCCCGAGTCTGAGCCAGAATCATTCGGTAAGCATCAGCAGCGGTACGGAAAAGGCTTCGTTTTATGCTTCAATCAGTGCTATGTATGATCCGGGGTGGTACAAAAGAAGCAAGGTGGAGCGCTATACTGCCAACTTGAATACTACCTATAATATCTCCAAACATTTAAGTTTCAATATGATTGCAAATGCTTCTTACCGTAAGCAGGAAGCTCCGGGAACCTTGAGCCAAGATGTGGACCCGGTAAACGGAGAAGTGAAGCGTGATTTCGATATCAACCCTTATTCATATGCGTTGAATACTTCCAGAACACTGGACCCGAATGAGTATTATACCAGCAACTATGCACCGTTCAACATTCTGAACGAATTGGAGAACAACTATATGGATTTGAACATCGTGGATGTGAAATTCCAGGGTGAACTGAAATGGAAGCCGATTGCTGGACTGGAATTCAGTGCATTGGGAGCTGTGAAGTATCAGGGTACATCTCAAGAACATAATATCAAGGATAATTCTAATCAGGCAGAAGCCTATCGTGCGGGATTGGATGACAAAACAATCATGGACATGAACCCATTGTTGTACACAGATCCTGACAATCCCTATGCACTCCCAATTTCCATTCTTCCGGAAGGAGGTATTTACAGGCGGACGGATTACAAGATGTTAAGCTATGATTTTCGAGGTACGGTAAACTGGAACCATATGTTCAATGATATTCATTTAGTCAATCTGTTTGGGGGTATGGAGCTCAATTCGATAGACCGTACACGCTCTAACTTCCAAGGATGGGGTATGCAATACGCTAATGGGGAAACTCCTTATTACATATACCAATATTTTAAGAAGGGAATTGAAGATGGAGATCAGTATTTCAGTTTGGATAATACGGCTGTACGCAGCGTAGCATTCTTTGCGAACGCTAACTATTCTTATAAGGGAAGGTATTCTTTGAACGGAACAATCCGTTATGAAGGTACGAACAGAATGGGGAAGAGCCGTTCTGCACGTTGGCTGCCCACATGGAACATTTCAGGTGCATGGAATGTGCATGAAGAGAATTTCTTCAAACCGATTCAGCCCGCCTTGTCTCATTTGACATTCAAGGCTTCTTATTCGCTGACTGCCGATCGTGGTCCGGCTGATGTGACCAACTCTAATATCATCATCAACAGCTATATTCCCTACCGTCCGTTTGCGGATATTCAAGAGCCGGGATTGCAGATTGTAGATCTGGAGAATAGCGAATTAACATACGAGAAGAAGCATGAACTTAATATCGGACTTGATGTTGGTTTTTTGGATAATCGGATTAATCTGGCTTTGGACTGGTACAAGCGTAACAACTACGATTTGATCGGTGCAGTGAACACCCAGGGTGTGGGAGGTACAATCCTGAAGTTAGCCAATGTGGCGAGCATGAAGTCGCATGGCGTGGAGTTTACTTTATCTACTCATAACATCAAAACTGAGGACTTCAACTGGCACACGAACTTCATCTTTTCGAATGCAAAGAATGAAGTGACCGAACTGGAGCAGAACGCCAATGTTATGGATCTGATATCCGGGGTGGGCTTTGCAAAGCAGGGCTATCCGGTGCGTGGCTTGTTCTCGATACCTTTTAAAGGGCTTGATGAGAACGGTATTCCTTTGATTGAGAACGAACAGGGCGAGATTACAAGTACAAGCATAAACTTCCAAGAGCGTGATAATACCGACTTCTTGATCTACGAAGGACCGACAGACCCGACAATTACTGGTAGTTTTGGAAACGAATTTACTTATAAGGGATTTCGTCTTAACATCTTCATGACTTACTCTTTTGGTAATGTGGTTCGTCTGAATCCGGTGTTTAGTGCACAATATTCTGATCTGAGCGCGATGACCAGAGAGTTTAAGAACCGTTGGACCTTGGCGGGAGATGAGAACCGTACGAATATTCCGGCTATCATTTCTGCACGTATGTATAATGAAAATACGGATTATCGGTATGCATATAATGCCTATAACTACTCGGATGTGCGTGTGGCAAAAGGTGATTTCATCCGCATGAAAGAGATTTCATTGTCGTATGATTTCCCGAAAGCATGGATTAGTCCGCTTAAGATTTCGAGTTTGTCACTGAAAGTTCAGGCAACGAATCTGTTCTTGATTTATGCAGACAAGAAACTGAATGGTCAGGATCCTGAGTTCTTTAATGCCGGCGGTGTGGCTTCGCCCGTTCCCCGTCAGTTTACGTTCACTTTGAGATTAGGGTTATAATGATAAAGAAAGGAAATGTTGAGTATGAAAAATAAGAATATATTTACGATAGGATTGATCGGAATTTCAATCGGGCTGAGCGGATGCAGCGATTTTTTGGATGAAATGCCTGATTCTCGGACCGAAATCACAGAAGAAAATGCCGATTATTTGCTGGTATCAGCATATCCGCTGACTGTACCATGCGAGATGTATGAAATGTATAGCGACAATACGGATGCTTATCCTGACCGCTTTGCAGCCATGGACCGTTTGCAGGAGGACTTATATAGATGGGAAGATACTTCCCAGAATGATCAGGATTCGCCTGCGGCTTTGTGGGAAAACTGTTACAAATCCATAGCGGCGGCCAATCAGGTATTGAATCTGATTGATAACATGGAGGATCCTTCCTCAATGGATGCACAGAAAGGGGAGGCGTTGCTGTGCCGCGCATACAATCATTTTCTGTTGGCCACAACTTTCTGCAAGGCCTATACTTCCACGGCTTCTACGGATTTGGGCATACCTTATATGAAAGAACTGGAAACTACGGTTTCCCCGTCGTATGAAAGAGGCACGCTTGCAGACACTTATAAGAATATAGAAGCCGACTTGCTGGAGGGAATTCCTTTGCTGGACGACAGCAAGTATTCAGTACCTAAGTATCGTTTTACCAGAAACGCAGCCTATGCGTTCGCTGCGCGTTTCTATTTGAATTATACACAGGCTGATCTGAGCAATTATGATAAGGTGATAGAATATGCAACAAGGGTACTTGGGGCAAATCCGTCGAATAGTCTGCGTAATTGGGAATATTTGGGTACACTTTCGGTGAACGGTGAGGTTCAGCCGAATGAATATGTGAACGTGGAAAATTCCGCCAATCTGTTGCTGATAAGCGTGCAGTCTTATTGGGGGTATATCAACGGACCTTACGGATTGGGCGAGCGTTATGCACATGGACCGGTAGTTTCTTATGAAACGAACCGTTCAAACGGTCCGTGGGGAAGTTTTAATGCAAATCCCGATAACAATGTATATTATACTGATGTGTGGAGCAATTCTTCTGCTCTCCCAACCAAAGTCATTTCGATGAAGGTGGCGCAATATTTCCAGATAACTGATGTCGTTGCCGGTACGGGTTATGGGTATATAGTCAATGCTGCATTCACAACAGATGAACTGTTGCTGAGCCGTGCTGAGGCTTATATAATGAAAAAGGATTATGCAAATGCCTTGAACGACCTGAACAATTGGCAAGGTGCCTATACGAAAACTACAACTCCGCTGACCGAAACCAGCATCAATGACTTCTATAATGCGCTGTCCTATTATACGCCGACGTCGCCTACGGTGAAGAAAGAACTGCATCCCGACTTTGCCGTGGAGCAGGGCACTCAGGAGAATATGATTCATTGCGTGTTGCATGCGCGCCGTATCATGACGCTGCATGAAGGGCTTCGCTGGCTGGACATCAAGCGTTTCGGAATTACAGTATACCGGCGTTTTATGAGGGATGACGGAAGAGTTGAAGTGACGGATCAGATGGATGCTTCCGACTTGCGACGTGCCATCCAGATTCCGAGTGATGTAATCAGTGCGGGGATGGAGCCTAACCCTAGAAACAATTAATGGAAGGAGGACAAATCATGAAAAAGTTTTTGATATATCTGTGTATGTTTCTGTTGCCGGGAGTATGGGTGTCTTGCAGCAACGATGACAACGAAGTGGACAAGAACAACAGCATCTTTGAAGACACTGGCGAAGATGCGGAAATGAACGAGTTTGACCAGTGGCTGCTGGAGAATTACGTGTATCCGTATAATATCGAGGTAAAATACCGTCTGGATGACAATGAAACCGATGTAGACTATGACTTGGTGCCTGCTGAATACGACAAGGCTTTTGCACTGGCTAGAATCGTGAAGTATGTCTGGATGGAAGCTTATGATGAAATCTGGGGAATCGAAACGACCCGCACTTATGTGCCGAAGGTTATTCAGATGATCGGTAATGTGGCTTATACGGAATCCGGCATGATTCTTGGCCAGGCTGAACAGGGGATGAAAGTGATGCTTTATATGGTAAACGGTTTGGATGTGAACAATCTGGATATGGACATGATGAACGAGTTTTACTTCAAAACGATGCATCATGAGTTTACTCATATCCTTAATCAGACTAAAGCCTATGATCCGGCCTATGACCGGATAACGGAAGCTGATTACATAGGTTCTGACTGGTACCAGATGCAGGACGAGGAAGCCAGACAGGAGGGATTCATCTCGGCGTATGCGATGGACCGCGGATCGGAAGATTTTGCCGAGATGGTTTCGATTTACGTGACAAATACGGCAGACACATGGGAGGCTTTCATGCAGCAGGCGGGAGAAACAGGACGCCCGATATTGGAACAGAAGTTCGAGATTGTATATAATTACATGCGGGACTCATGGGGCGTTGATTTGGATGAACTGCGCGAGGTGGTACAGCGCCGTCAGAATGAGATAGAATTGTTGTTTAACTAAGTTTGGAAATAGAGATGAAAAGGATATTTTTATATGGTTTGCTGGCATGTGTCAGCTGGACGATGCAGTCGTGTCTTTTCAGCGAGGACGATGTGTTCGAGCAGTCATCGGCTGAAAGGGATAATGCATCGGTGGCAGGGATAAAGGAACTGCTGATGAGTTCTCCGAACGGGTGGAATCTGGAGTATCGTTACGGAGAAGACGGCGATTGGGGGGTCAGCAACATTTTTATGAAGTTCGATGAAACAAACGTGACCATGGCTTCCGATTATGCTACGAGCAATTATGCAGTGGGTGAAGAATGTCAGTCACTTTATACAGTTCAGGCCTATCAGGGTACTGAAATAAGCTTCGATTCTTATAATGAGATTCTTCATTCGTTTTGTGAACCGGAGGGGTATAATGCGCCGGGGCTGATAGGTGACTATGAGTTTGTGGTGCGTGACACAACGTCGAACTCGATAACACTGACCGGAAAGAAGTATGGTGTGGAGATGGTAATGACCCGCTTGAGCGAGGATGTGGACTGGGCGACGTATCTGCAGAATGTGGCTGAAATCTCTGAAAACTCAGATTTTGCCACTTTTGAAATTAATGTAAACGGGCAGGCTGTGGAAAGTGTAGTGCGTGATGACCGTGCTTTTACTATAAACGAATTGGTTGAAGGTCAATCGGTGATGACCTATTATCCGTTTGTTGTTACGTCTGAAGGTCTTCGTATGTTAGAGCCATTGACTTATAATGGGATTCAGATGCAAAACTTTAAGTGGGATAACGATGCAAGAGCTTTTATCTGTACTGATGATGGGGTGGATGCAAGCATTGTCTATTATTGTCCAGAAGGATATAATCGATATCCAGGAACTTATACTTTAAGCTTGGAAGCGAACAGATTCTTCGAAGAACCGCGAGTGCTCCCAATAACTTTGGAGGTACAAAAAGAAAGTCGCACTTATGTGGCGGACATTTCTAAGATTGTGGGTGTCAGCGGAAATTTACAATTGGTATTTACTTATAATGTATCTCGCGATGACATAGAAGTGAGAGGGCAGCAGATCGGTGTTTTCAGCGGTTATCCTTTCTATATTTATCCTGGAACAGCTGATGGAGCATATTATGGGACTACAGACATTGTGATTTCAGGGACAACAAAGATTGAAGAGAATGGAATGAACATTTCATTCGTGATAGACGAATACGGAGCAGTTGGAGCTGATTCGTGGTTCTTGCTGAATCCTTCTGCCGGTTATTTGGATCTTTGGACATCACCAATATTCACTAAACAAACAGATTAAAAATGATTATGAAAAAGATATTATACTTTTTGATGCCTTTCTTGTGTATGGGATTGGTTGGATGTAATGACGATGATTCTCCGGTAGGGGAGAGTATATTGAATATAAAGAGTGCGGATTTGGACTTTACGGCAGTAGGCGGTGAGGGAAGCATTATAGTGGACGGATATGGTACAATATCGGCTGCATCCGATAAAGATTGGTGTACGGTCAGTGTGGATGGTATGACTATACATGTTACCGTAGCCGAATCGCAAGAAATCACAAGTCGTACGGCTTTAATCACAATTTCGACTGGAACGGATTCTAGAGAAGTTCCCGTTGTTCAGTCCGGTGCGCTTGCAACTTTGGGGAATGAGCCGACATTGCATGTTTTTGGTTATGACGGTGGTACTTTCGAGTATTCCTTTAAATCGAATGTGGGCTATACGGTGGAAATTCCTGAGGATGCTAAGAGTTGGATTTCTTATGTAGAAGACACGGAGGAAGAGGCTGACGGATGGACACGGTTGGTATTTACTGCAAGTGTGAATGCGACGGGAACGCTCCGTGGAGCGAAAATTCTGTTCAGTACCGGAGGAAAGGAAACTTCTTTCGTTGTGTTGGAGATGGAAGAGGCTGATTTGTTGGGTACTTGGGATTGTTCGTATACAAGTCCGGCTGATGGAGAACATAGCGGAAAGGTGGAAATAGTTAAGTCTCAGGATGGCCTTATGATGATGAGTGAATTGTCTATGGGTACTTTCATTCCTGTAGCTTTTTCGAATGGGCAGTTTGCTGTTCTTGGCGGACAACTCATTGGAACACATGGAATGTATTATGTTATAACGGGAACCGTACAGAATGGGGATCTGATATTTGGTGGACAATGTGTGGCTGATTTTTCGGTTGATGATGGAAGAGTAGTGATAAAGGTTGGTGATTCTTTTTCTTACTTTGGTCTATGGGCAATCAATCCAAGTACAATGCAAAGTGCTGGATATTTAGAACAATATATTGATTTCATTCTCAGCAAACAAATGCAATAAAATAACCTCTCTTAAAAGTTTGACATAAAACTTTGGGCGCAGTCGGTCTTGTGAAAAATCGGCTGCGTTTTTTGTGTGCTTTGGGAAAGACAGGAGGATAAGCCGGATAACTGATGAAGTTGCCGGCACAGATTTTATGTTCCAGCTACTTGGACTGTAGAGTCTGTGCTGGTATTTCTGAAAATGAGAGTGTAAGAGGAGAGATGCGTTTCATATTCATAACTTTTTCTTGTCAGAAATGAAGAAATGATTACATTTGCAACATCATTTGATTGTGCTTAAAATTTAGTTTGAAAGATGGGAAATTTACTTGTTTTTGGTCTCGGGCTGACCGAAATACTGGTCATTGTGCTTATAATACTTCTTCTGTTCGGTGGACGGAAGATCCCTGAACTGATGCGCGGCATAGGAAAAGGCATAAAAGGCTTCAGGGATGAAATACAGGAGGGAGAAAAGCATACGGACAAGCATACGAAGGACGAATAAGATGGAGGAGCAAACGGAAATGACTTTTTGGGACCATCTGGAGGCTCTTCGATGGATGATTCTTCGCTGCCTGATCGCTTTGGCTATTTTTCTGGCGGCCGGCTTCTTTTTTATGCCTTATCTTTTCGAGCACGTGGTGATGGCTCCCTGCCGGGATGATTTCTTTTTATACAGGGCGATTGCCGGTCTGGCTTCGCATACGTCTGTGGTTCCGGAATTTCTGAACAAGCCGTTTCATGTTGAGGTGATCAATATCAAGCTGTCGTCACAGTTGTTCATGCACTTTACCCTTTCGTTCTGGCTGGCATTCCTTTGCACCTTTCCATACCTGGTTTACGAGGTGTGGAAGTTCATTTGTCCGGCACTCTACAGCAACGAGAAACGAGGTATCCGTGCGGCATTCCTTTTCGGGACTGTCATGTTCTTCATCGGCTGTGCAGTGGGATATGCCATCGTTTTTCCGATGACTCTGCGCTTTCTCTATACTTATCAGTTAAGCCCTGACATATCCAATCAGCTGGCTCTTGATTCATACATGGACAACTTTCTGATGCTGATTTTCATGATGGGGATCGTATTTGAACTTCCGCTCGTGTCGATGCTGCTTTCGCGTTTGGGGATTCTTTACCGCTCTTTTTTTTCGAAATACCGCCGTCATGCGATTGTTGCCATTATGATACTGTCTGCCGTCATCACTCCTTCTACCGATCCGTTTACGCTGATGGTGGTATTTGTGCCGATTTATATTCTGTGGGAGTTGAGCGCATTCCTGGTGCGGGCGAAAAAGAAGTAAGCATACATCCGCGGATGCTATTCCAGCACCACGCTTCTCACATTTACATCTGTGTCGTGTAGAAATACGGATGCCGATTCGCGGAATTTCTCTACTGACTCGGTTGTAAGGAACTTGCAACGGCCGTTGTGCGAGCAACGGGCATTCATGTCTGCGTGGCGGTGCAGGTAGTCTTTCAGGCTCTCGGCAACCAGTTCCCCTTGCGATATCAGCCGGATATGCGCTGGCGTATACTGCCGGATCTTATCTTTCAGCAGCGGATAGTGCGTGCATCCCAAGATAATTGTGTCTATCTGCGGGTCCTCGTTCAGAAGCATCTCAATATACTTGCGCACGAAGAAATCCGCCCCTTCCGAACTGTATTCGTTGTTCTCCACCAGCGGTACCCACATGGGACATGGAACGCCTGTCACATGTATGTCGGGAAATATCTTCTTTATCTCCAGCGGATATGATTCGGACTTTACGGTGCCGGCGGTTGCCAGGAGGCCTACATGACGGGTGTTTGTGACATTCCCTATATATTCTGCTGTCGGACGTATGACTCCCAGTACCCTTCTTGTCGGGTCCAGATGAGGCAGGTCGTTTTGCTGGATGCTTCGAAGTGCTTTGGCTGAGGCTGTGTTGCAGGCAAGTATTACCAGCGGGCATCCCAGTTCGAAGAGTTTCTTCACCGCTTCGAGTGTGAATTCGTATACAATCTCATACGAGCGTGTCCCGTAGGGAGTGCGTGCATTGTCGCCCAGATACAAATAGTCATATTGGGGAAGAAGTTCGCGGAATTTTCCGAGTATGGTAAGTCCTCCATAGCCGGAGTCGAATACGCCGATGGGGCCGGTCTTCTGAGCAGATAGGGGAAACATGGGCAGTGTATCTGAGGTGTAATGGATAAAAAGAATGTCATTTCGAGGGGTAAGACTCGAAATGACATTTATGCTGTATTACAAATCCGTCTTTAGTTTGCCGGAGCTGTTGTCGTAGCAGCGGCCGGTGTAGCCGGTGTATACGGAACGGCTGTCAGGCTGATGCCCAATTTAGTCTTGATATCGTTTGTAATGTCTTTTACTTCCGTTTCGTTGATATAAGGAATATCTGTGCGGTTCAGGTCGAACACCAGCGTGTATGCTCCTGACTTTCCGACTTCCTTTACGGCATCTTCCAGCTTCTTGTAGATCGGGTCCATCATGTCAGTGTATGCTTTCTGCAGCTGCTGCTGAGCATCCTGCTGGAACTGCATGCCTTTTTCGCTCAGTTCCTGCAACTCTTTCTGGCGGCGTTCCTGAATATTCTGAGGCAGGTTCTTCTGTTCTTCCTGATATTCGGCATACTTTTTATTGAATTCGTCTGAGGTTCTTTTGATTTCATCTTCATACGTTTTCTGCATAGCCTGGATGTCAGTTTGCGCTTTTGCAAACTCCGGCATGACAGAAATTACATCCATCGATTTATAGCACGCAAATTTCTGTGCAAATACGCTCATCGGTGCGACAAGCAAAAGTAAAAAAGCAATTCTCTTCAACATAATTCTAAGTTTTCTATTTTGTTATTTAATTAATTGCATGTAGCAAAGTACCGCCTGCAAATTTATAAAATTAATTTGAATATCCTAATCTGGCCAGCACTTCATTGCTGATGTCAATGCGCGGCGAAGCGAAAATCATGCTTTGAGCCGATGCACGGTCAATCACAGCGTCATAGCCTTTTTCCGTAGCTATGGCTTTTATGGCATTGTATACGTTGTCCTGCAACGGGCCAAGGAGCTCTTTCTGCTTTTTCATCATTTCTCCCTGCGGGCCGAAATATTGCTGGCGCAGTTCGGCGGCTTCCTTTTCTTTGGCTACTATCGCTTCTTCTTTTGCCGTGCGCTGTGCAGCGGTCAGCTTGTCGGCCGTATTCTGATATTCCTCATAAAGCTTTTTCGCTTCATCGGCTTTGGCGTCAATCTGCTTCTGCCATTCTTTTGACAAGGCTTCCATCTGCTGGTTAGCCTGGCTGAACGCAGGGATCTGTCTGGAGATAAACTCCATGTCTACCAGTGCGAATTTTTGTGCCATTGCCGTTGCCATGCAGGCAATCAGGAGCAAGGCTGAAAAGATACATCGTTTCATTATCATATCATTTTAGAATTCTTGTCCGATGATGAAGTGGAACTGGCTTCCGCTATACTGCATCGAACCGTTGATTTTGTCGAAACCGTATGCCCAGTCAATACCCATCATACCGATCATCGGGAGGAAGATGCGGACACCGAATCCGGCCGAACGTTTGAGCTTGAACGGGTTGAAGTCGGTTACGTTGTTCCATGCGTTACCTGCTTCTACAAATCCCAGAGCATAGATGCTGGTGGAATTTTCGAGCATAAGCGGGTAGCGGAGTTCTGCTCCCAGGCGGATGTAGGCATATCCCTCATCGCCGTAGGGTGTGAGCGCGCCGTTTTCATAACCTCTCAGGGCTATCGTTTCGGATGCGTAGTTGTAGCTGTAGCCCGTCATACCGTCACCTCCCACATAGAACGTTTCAAACGGAGAGCGTTTGTACTTGTTGAAGTGTCCCAAAAGTCCGAATTCCGTGCGGGTCATGATGACCGGGCATTTCTGGATATCCATCAGCGCAGTATACGTTTTGGCTTTGAATTTCCATTTGTGGTATTCAATCCATTTGAACATGCTGGCTGCCTCTTCGTAGTTATCTCTTCCGTAAGTCGAATAGTCTTTCTTGCTGAAGAGCGAATACGGCGGCGTAATCTGCAGCGAAGCCGAGAACTCGGAACCGCGGCGCGGGAAGATCGGGTTGTCTGTAGAGTTGCGCGCCAGTGTCAGGTTCAGGCTCAGGTTGTTGCAGTTGCCTGTGTTCATATAGTCGCCGTTGTTCAGGCGGATATAGAGATAGCTCCAGTCTTTCAGCATAAAGCGTTGATAAGAAAGTTCTGCCGACAGGGTGAAGTAGTCGTCTGGCCAGCGCAGACGTTTTCCCCAGCCAACCGAAATGCCGAACATCTTAATTGATTTGTCGGGGTCGTAATACGATTCGTAGTTGTCGTAATAGTTTCCGTAGCCTCCGTAGTAGCCGTATCCGCTCAGCATATTATAGTAGTTGTTCATGTATGCAGAGTTGTAATACTGGCTGCTTACGTCAGTCTGGATTGAATAGAAGGCAGAAACGGAGAACGAGTTCGGCCGTTTTCCTCCGAACCAGGGGTCGAAGAACGAAACGCTGTATGACTGGTAGTAGCGTCCGTTGGTCTGTCCGCTAATGGTCAGTGTCTGTCCGTCGCCTTGCGGAAGAATGCCTCTGAAGTTGTTGTTCTTCCTGAACAGGTTGGCGAACGAGAAGTTGGTGAACTTCAGGCTCAGCTTGCCGATGACACCGGTCTGTCCCCATCCGGCAGAGAATTCTACCTGGTCGTTCGCTTTCGATTCCAGTCCCCAGTTGATGTCTACCGTACCGTCCTGATAGTTCGGCTGCACGTCGGGCTGGATATTTTCAGGGTTGAAGTGTCCCATCTGCGCGATTTCGCGGTAGGAACGTTCCAGCGCTTCTTTGCTGAACAGGTCTCCCGGACGGGTACGCAGCTCACGGCGGACGATGTTTTCATACAGCCGGTCGTTTCCGTTGATTCTCACGTGACTGATGCTTGCCTGCGGTCCTTCGGTTATACGCATTTCCAGATCGATGGAGTCGCCGTCGATATTCACTTCCACCGGGTCGAGGTGATAGAACACATAACCGCGGTTATAGTAGTTGTTTCCGATGGCGTCTTCATCATTTGAAATACGGTCGTTGAGCAGCTTCTGGTTGTATACGTCGCCGCTCTTCATGCGCAGCTGCTCGTTCAGCAAGTCTGACGGATAGACCTTATTTCCTACCCATGTGATGTTGCGGAGGTAGTATTTCTGTCCTTCATAAATCTTCATGTATACGTCAACGGTCTTTTCATCGTATTGCGAAACGCTGTCTTCCATGATTTGCGCATCACGGTATCCCAGCTCATTGTATTTTTCAATGATCTTCTGTTTGTCTTCTTCATAACGCTCTTCGATGAACTTCTTCGGGCGGAACAAGTTGATGAGCTTTCCTTTTTCGTTGGTTTTCTTCATGGTGCGCTTCAGTTTCTTGTCAGTAAGCACCATGTTGCCGTCGATGGTAATCTTGTGTACCTTCACTTTGGCTTTCTTGTCGATGTTCACGTCAACGTAAACCTGTTCTGCGTTTTCCGGGTCTTCGCGCTCCACGATGTTGACTTCCGCATTCTTGAATCCCTTTTCGTCGAAGTGTTTCTTGATGAGGATTTTTGCACGGTCCACCAGATTCGGCGTAATCTGCGTTCCCTTTGCCATGCCCAGCTTTGCCATCAGATCTTCCCGTTCGCTCTTCTTCACCCCATGAATTACGATGTCGGTGATGCGCGGACGCTGTTTCAGCTGGATTGACAGATAAATTTTGTTGTCTTCTATTTTGTCTGCCAGAATCTTCACGTCAGAAAAGAGTCCGTGGCGCCAGTATCTTTTTACGGCTGATGTGATATCATCTCCCGGCACAGTGATGGTTTGTCCGACAGCCAGTCCGGAAATGCCTATCAGCACATAATCTTCATAGTTCTTGACTCCGCTGACCTTGATGTCGGCAATTTCGTATTTCTTTGGAGTTCCGTTGTAGAGGATTACCGGTTTCTGTCCGACTTCCGTAGAATCATTATCTTGCGCAAATCCTTTTGCCGTGAACGAGGAGATGCAGGTAAAAATCAATAAGATGAATAAAAGACGGTATCGCATTGTTTTGTTTTATATTTGTTCACTGATTTTGCCGAATCGGCGTTCTCTTTTCTGGTAGTCACAGATTGCTTTATATAATTCTTCTTTGCCGAAGTCTGGCCAGAATGTGTTGCAGAAGTACAGCTCTGAGTAGGCGCATTGCCACAGCAGGTAGTTGCTGAGCCTGATTTCTCCTCCCGTGCGTATCAGCAGGTCGGGATCCGGCATATAGCTGGTGCTCAGATGTACGTCGATGGTTTTGTCTGAGATGTCTTCAGGTTTCATTTTTCCTTCCTGCACCTCTTTGGCTATCTGTCGGGCAGCTTCTGTCAGCTCCCATTTGGACGAATAGCTCAGAGCCAGCGTGAGGCACATGCCCGTGTTTCTTCCTGTGCGTTCTATACATTGCTCCAGCCTTGTGCGCACATTCTGGGGGAGCTTTTCTTTTTCTCCGATGATGCGGAAGCTGACGTTGTTTTTCATGAACGTTTCTTCTTCTATCGAGTCCATGAGCAGGCTCATCAGCGCCGCCACTTCATCGACCGGGCGGTTCCAGTTCTCAGTCGAGAAAGTATAGAGCGTAAGGTATTTCACTCCCAGCCGCGCAGCTTCTTCGGTGATGACATGCACAGTTTCTGCTCCGGCCTGGTGGCCGACGGTGCGTGCCTCTCCGCGTGCTTTTGCCCAGCGTCCGTTGCCGTCCATGATGATGGCTATGTGCGTTGGGATGCGGTTCATGTCTAGTTGATCCTTATATGACATTGTTCATTCAGTTTTCAGTTGCGTTCAGTTACCATTTGGGAGCGAATCCTAAGCGGTTGATCCGTCCGCGGCTCATGTTTCCATTGCCCCAGACAATCCAGATGAAGTTGTCGGAGTCTGCGGTCGCCGAGTAGCTTCCGTAGTCATAATATCCTTTGAATGTTTCAGGAAAATACATGCATTCTGTTGTTTTCCACCACGTAAGTCCGTTGTCGGTTGAATTATAGAAGAAGTCGAAAGCCGTATGTGAACTGTTTGCTCCTCCAAATGCATATAGTTTGCCGTCATAGTGTATCATAGAGATATTTTCCAGATTGGGCATTGCCTGATTCTGCTTTATTTCAGTCCATGCGCTTTCGCTTGACAGGCGTTGGAACACAAGTGCAGAATCTGTTTCAACCTTGCTGTTTACGAGAATGGTTGTGCGTGTGATTCCGTCGTTGTATGAGAGCGGTTCGGAATAAGATGAAATCCGGCCTTCCGCATTTCCGAATATTGCAGTTGCGGGGCTGTCGCTTGTCCATTCCATGCTGCTGTTGAAGTATCCCACTTCGCCGTCCTTAACCGCGTAGAATCTTTCCAGTTTGTCGTCAGGGGCAACCAGAAGCGTAAGGCCTGTGATGCCTGCTTCCTTTGCAAACTGATTGGTCGCCGGGTCAAGGCTGTATAAGTTGTATGAGTCATTCCCGCTTAAGAAGTAGATCTTCCCGTTCCATACTTTTGCCGATTCGGTTATTATATCGGCAGGAACGGAAGAAGTAAGTTCAGTCCATTGGCTTGGGTTTCCGCTGCTTGTTGTTGTATACCAGACGGATGTACTTCCGTTGCTTTCTCCGAAGACATAGATGTTTTTGTCTACGGACAGGGCGGTTTGCTTGTCCAGACTGACATGTTCGCTGAACGACAGGTCAGTAAAGTCTTTCCATGCGATGGTATCCGGTTCCATCTGATGCACGTTGAGCTTGACAGTGTAAGGTCTTCCCATCGAACCACTGTACATATATACTTTAAACTGCAGAGCCTCGGTAAAGTCGATTGAGTCGGTTGAAGACCAGATCGTATCATTGGAAGAACCTTTCGGGCGGTATACCAGAATTCCCGTTCCGCTATCGTAAGTGATGCTTGTCACTACCTTATCTATATATGTTCCAACGGGAAAAGAATCTTTATTCTCGATAGTGCGGTTTATTTGGTCGATTGTAAACGGATATTCGGAACAGTTGATCGTGTCTATATATGCACTGTCCTCTCCGTTGCTGTCTTTACCCATCCGGTCAATATGGAGCGTACCCACAGAAAATCCTGTGATGCTGCTTTCCGGGTCGTACAAGATTTGTTGCTCCTCGCTGTCAAGACATGAAGTCACTAAGGGAGTTGCCGCAATGAATGCCGCAATCAATGGCAAGAGTCTTATTTTCATTTGCAAATGAGTTCTAATTATTTACAAGTTGCAAAAGTAGAAAGTTTTTTCTCTGATTGGTACTTTTAAGGCAAGTTTTATATAAAATTATATTGTAGAAGATGGTTTCATGAGGTATTGCGAAACTTTTTTTCATTCGTTTTCTGTGTTTATGATAAAATCAAGATGCGTTTGTTCTTCAAGTGTTCGTTTCCTTTGCTTGGACAGACTTTATATTTCCTTTATCTTTGTAGAGATTTGCATCAGACGATTAATCTTTAACAATAACTTTTATGAAACGGATTTTTTATGTGTTTTTGTTTCTGCTGGCAGGTGTCTGCACTTATGCCCAGCAGGCCAAGTATGTGTTCTTCTTTATCGGAGATGGAATGGGGGTGAATCAGGTGAATACGACCGAAATGTATCTGGCGGCAGGTCAGGGGCGTATCGGAGTTGAGAAGCTGATGTTTGGAAGCTTCCCTGTTGCAGGTATCGCCACATCCTTTTCGGCCTCGAACCCCATAACGGATTCCGCAGCCGGAGGCACCGCTCTGGCCACAGGCTCGAAAACTTATAACGGAGCGATCGGCGTGGATGCCGGCAAGCGTTCGCTCCGGAGCATTGCCACGCGCGCGAAGGCGAGCGGAAAGAAGGTGGCTGTTCTGACTACGGTGGGAATCAACCACGCCACTCCGGCGGCTTTCTACGGGCATCAGCCCGACCGCGGCATGTATGATGAGCTTGCGAAAGAGCTGCCGGCCAGCAATTTCGACTTTTTTGCGGGAGCCGGAATCTTGAGGTCGGGCGATAAGGCTGTTTCGCTGGAGCCTGTCATTGAGGAGGGCGGATATGCCATTGCGCACGGTATGGATGAATATGCGGCAAAATCGGTTCAGTCGGATAAAATCCTTCTTTTGCAGGAATCCGGAGATGATGTGAACAGCCTGCCTTATGCGATAGACCGGAAGAATGGGGATATGACGCTGGCGCAGATGACTGAGGCTGCCGTCGGCTTTCTGATGAAGGAGAAGAACAAAGGCTTTTTCCTGATGGCGGAAGGCGGAAAGATCGACTGGGCATGCCATAATAATGATTTGGCTGCGGTTGTAAAGGAAGTGATTGACTTTGACAATGCCGTGAAAGTGGCATATGAGTTCTATAAGAAACATCCGAAAGAAACATTGATCGTGATTTCTGCCGACCATGAAACCGGCGGACTGGGAATGGGCATAAGCGGATATACTCTGAATTTGAAGGCGCTTGAAAATCAAAAGGTATCTCAAGAAGAACTTTCGCGGCGCATTACGGATCTCCGCCGAAACAAGGATGTCAGTTGGGAGCAGGTGAAGGCACTCCTTTCTGAAACGATGGGATTCTGGACGGAACTGCCGCTGAACTGGTCGCAGGAGCGTGCATTGCGTGATGAATACGAAAAGTCGTTTGTGCAGCATAAGGTAGAATTTACCGAAACGTTGTATGCCCGCTCTGAGTCTTTGGCAGCTGTTGCCCGTAAAGTGATGAGCCAGATTGCCAGATTGGGCTGGACCACGGGAAGCCATACGGCCGAATACGTACCCGTTTATGCTGTAGGGGCAGGCTCGGAGAAGTTTATGGGCAAGATGGACAATACGGACATTCCGAAGCGCATCGCTGAAGCCGGCGGGTATAAATAAGGAGATTCGGATTTTCCCGATGTGAAAGCCGTTGTTCTGTGTGCGGGAGGCAAAGCCGGATTTCTAGTTAGAAAAGTTGGTCTTCAGGTTAAAGACATGCAGCTTCAGCATCGAGATGTACGTCTTCAGTCTGGAGATTTATATCTCCAGCTTAGGGATGCAGATTTCTCCGAGAATGGCCGCTTTTTTTCCATGAGTCGGGCAAAGAAGCTTTCTGATAGGGAGAGCAGACCGTTCCCCGTTTATATCGGATGTGCGGTGTTGAACGTTTGAATGCCGGCATAACCGAAAGGCGCAAATCCGCTGAAGAATAGATTGTCAGCGGGCTTGCGCCTTTTGTTTGTTTTCGGTTTGGGGCTTGTCAGACCTTGCCTTTACTTGCGTATGAGGTATCTGATTACGGCATAGCCGCCGGCAATTTGCAGCAGCATCCCCGGTATGCCGATTCGGAAGTCCTGAACGGCATCATAGAAATTGCCAGTCATGCCCCATTCGCCTAATGTCCCCAGAATTTGATAAGTGAGTACGACTGCAAGCAGAAGGGGCAGGGTGATTTTTCGGAAGCGGCGGGCGGCATATCCTGCAGCAATAGCCAGGATCACTGATTTCAGCAGAATGGCTGGAAGTACGGCAGGCATAGGCATGCCGAACAGCCATGAATTGAGCAGCGGTGACGCAACGGCAGTCAGCAGTCCGGCTTTCCATCCGTATTTGTAGGCTCCAACGAGGGTGAAGAAATAAATGGGCAGCCATGTTGTTCCTCCCTGAGGTATCAGGTGGAAGAGTTGTGGAAGAACAAGGTTGCCTGCAATGAACAGCAATGCTGTCAGGTAAGTTTTTACATTGTTGTAAGGCAATGAATAAAGTTTTACAGTTGTTTCCATAATAACAGTGTTTTATTGGAGGTTAGAAAAATAATTGTCAGTTCCTGGAGTTCCGGTACTCGTTGGGTGACATCCCCGTAATCTGCTTGAAGATGTAGCAGAACCGGCTGACGTTGGGGAATCCCAGCAGTTTCGCTACCGAAGCAGGGGTGTTTTCAGACTTGGCCAGCATCTGTCGGGCAGCTTCCAGCCGTTTGAACTGTAGATATTCGTCCAATGTCTTTCCTGTCACGAATTTCAGAAGGTCGTTGAAATAGGCGGCAGAGAGATTCAGTGGAGTCGCGCAGTATTCCGGCGTGGGGAACTTTCCTTCCTGCATCTGCCCCGAAGCGATATAGTTGTCGATGAAGCTGTTGAACTTCTTTATAATGGCCTTGTTCTTTTCCTCTCTGGTGATGAACTGCCGTTCGTAAAAGCGCGAGCAATAGTCAAGCAGCAGTTCGATCAGGCGTGATATCAGCGTGCTGCTGTGCGAGTCGATGTCGTGGTGGAGTTCTTGCCCGATGGCATCGAAGCAGCGTGCAACGGTCGATTTTTCGCGCTGTGAAAGATGAAGAGCCTCTTCCTTGCGGTAGAAGAAAAACGTATAGTTGTCAATGTGGTTGTTTAATGTGGTCCGGAACAGCAGGTCGGGGTGGAATGCCAGCAGCAGTCCCTTGTCCGGCAATGTGTTTTCGGTGTTCATCCGAAACACTTCGCCGGGCGTGAGGAATACCATTGTGGCATTCGAGAAGTCATAATCCCTGCGTCCGCAGCAGTTGCAGTTGTCCGTGCAGTCCTCGATCAGCAGAATGGCGTAAAACTCGAACTTTACGAAATTCTCTTCAAAATCGGGATTCTCCAGGTTGATGAGGCTTGCCTGCGGATGCAAGGTCTTGCTTCCGAGGCAGCGGTTGCATTCGCACACGTCTTTTATGTCTAAAATATCATTCACAGTCTTCATCTCAAACAGATAAAACCCTATCGTTATTTTGCAGTTACAAAAATAAGGGGATATTTTGGAATATGCATTACCAGAATTACTGATTAAACAACCTTGCTTACAGAGTTTCTCGTTTTTTCACGCAAGGAATCGGGATTTTCTGTAAATGGGGTTGTTTTTTCAGTAATTTATGTACGCTCCGCCTGGTTCAAATGCCTTATTTTTGCAATGTTCCAGAATGGAAAGCGGACTCACGCAAATGGTCCGCCAGATTCTTCATAGCTCTGACGGAGAGATGTGCCAGACTTCATCGGTATGATGATGCAGGTGGCGGTTTGGCACGCTCTCTTTTATTATTCATTGATTTAATTTGATTTGATTTTATGGGTTTGCAAAAACGTTCTGTTGTTGTGTTTGCTTTTGCATGTATCGTTTTTCCGGGAATGGCGTTGGCGGAAGAACCGGTTGATTCGCTTTCTTTTCAGAAGGTGCTTCCTTTGGATGAGGTCGTTGTTACCGGCACGCGGAATGAAACAGATGTTCGGCATCTGCCTATGACGGTTTCTGTTGTCGGGCAAAACCAGCTCGCCCGCCGTTACCAGCCTTCTGTCCTGCCGGCTCTGGCTGAGCAGGTTCCCGGGCTGTTCGTTACCAGCCGTGGGGTGATGGGCTATGGCGTGTCGACCGGAGCCGCCGGCGGACTCAGCTTGCGGGGAATGTCGGGAAGCGCGCAGATGCTGGTGCTGATTGACGGGCATCCGCAGTATATGGGGCTGTTCGGCCATCCCATTTCCGATTCGTATCAGACCATGCTGGCAGATAGGGTGGAGGTGCTGCGCGGTCCGGCTTCTGTGCTTTATGGCTCGAATGCGATGGGAGGAGTCATTAATATCGTGACAAAGAAGAAACGCGAGGATGGAACAGATACACATATTAATATAGGTGCCGGTTCGTATGGAACATTGCAGACGGAGGCTGTAAACCGGGTGAAGAAAGGACGGTTCAGCAGTGTGGTTTCCGCTTCGTATAACCGTACTGACGGACATCGGGCTGATATGGGATTTGAACAATACGGCGGCTATGCCAAACTGGGATATGATTTCACAGACAACTGGAAGCTGTGGGGAGATGTAAACGTAACCCATTTCAACGCTTCAAATCCAGGAGAAATAACTTCTCCGCTGATTGACAACGATTCGCATATTACGCGAGGTATGGCTTCTGCCATGCTGGAAAACCATTACGGGCGTACTTCCGGAGCGTTGAGCTTTTTCTATAATTGGGGTCGTCACAAGATAGACGACGGTTATCACCCGGGCGAACAGCCGCAGGAATCATTGTTCCATTCAAAGGATCTGATGATGGGAGTGTCATGGTATCAGAGTGCAGAATTGTATGAGGGAAACCGCTTGACCGTGGGGTTTGACTATCAGCATTTCGGAGGCGAGTCGTGGAATGAGGTGATTGCCGACGGAAGCCGGGTGCCGGGGGTGGACAAGAAGCAGGATGAATTTGCAGGCTATGTGGATTTCCGTCAGGATATCGGCGCGTGGCTGTCGTTGAATGCAGGAGTACGTGTTGACCATCATTCGCATGTGGGTGCGGAATGGGTTCCGCAAGGCGGCCTTGCCTTTTATCTCCCGAGGCATGCAGAGCTGAAAGCGATGGTGAGCAAAGGCTTCCGCAATCCGACTATCCGCGAAATGTATATGTTCCCTCCGCAGAATCCGGATCTGATGCCTGAACGGATGATGAACTATGAACTTTCATTCACCCACCAGTTGCTGGACGGTGATTTGAGGTACGGTGCCAACTTGTATTATATCAACGGAGATAATCTGATCATGACAACCCGTGTGGATGGCAGGCCGATGAATGTGAACAGCGGGGAGATAGAAAACTGGGGACTGGAAGGCAATGTGTCTTACCGCATCAGTCCGTGGTGGAATGTGAATGCCAATTACAGTTGGGTGCATATGGAGAATCCTGTAATTTCGGCACCCGAGCATAAGTTGTATGCAGGAGCGGATTTCCGCAAAGGACGTTGGGGTGTTTCGACAGGGGTGCAGTATATCAGGGGACTTTATACTTCCATTTCTCCGGAGGTTACAGAAGATTTCGTGCTGTGGAATGTTCGTGCCGACTATCGCCTTTGCCGTTGGGCCTCACTGTATGTACGCGGCGAGAATCTGCTGGCGCAGCGTTATGAAATCATGCTGGGCTATCCGATGCCGAAAGCTACGTTCCTGGGTGGAATAAGCATCAGACTTTAATCGTGAATCTGAAGAAATACTAAATATCCATTTGTTGAATGAATTCATTATGTCGTTTATGAAAAAGTTATTCAGAATGTTTTTGTGCGGGGCCTTCGTTTGTATGGCCGTGTCGGGCAGCGCATGTGCCCAGTCGGCAGAAGCTGGGACTCGGAAAACGGAAAGCGGTCTTCCGAAAGTGTATATGTATAAGGATATAAACGCTGAGAATCTGGTAAAGATCTATAAGGTGCTTGGGCGTGAGGCTAATGGAAAGGTTGCCGTGAAGGTCAGTACCGGAGAACCGGGCGGGCACAATTTTCTGCAGCCGTCATTGATCAAGGATCTTGTGAAGCTGGTGAACGGGACAATTGTAGAATGCAATACGGCTTATGGAGGCGGACGCGCAGATACGGAAAGCCATCTGAAGACAGCTAAGGATCACGGGTTTACGGCAATCGCTCCGGTCGTAATCATGGATGCCGGAGGGGAGGTGGCTATTCCTGTGAATGGAGGCCGGCATTTGAAGGAAGACTTTGTAGGAAAGGATTATCTGAATTATGATTTTACGGTGATCTTGTCCCATTTTAAAGGGCATGCCATGGGAGGTTTCGGCGGAGCTATCAAGAATATGTCGATAGGCATTGCTTCCTCGAAAGGAAAAGCCTGGATTCATTCCGCCGGAAAGAGCAAGAATCCGGCCGAAGTGTGGAGCAACCTTCCGGCGCAGGATGATTTTCTGGAATCGATGGCCGAGGCTGCAAAAGCCGTAGCTGACCATTGTGGCGAGAATATCCTTTATATCAGTGTCGCAAACAATCTGTCGGTAGACTGCGATTGTGATGCTTCGCCGGAAGATCCGAAAATGGGAGATATCGGCATTTTGGCTTCACTTGATCCGGTTGCTCTCGACCGTGCCTGTACTGATCTTGTCCGAGCTTCGGATGATCATGGAAAAATTCACCTGATTGAGCGCATTGATTCACGCCATGGCATGCATACGCTGGAGTATGCGGAGCAGTTGGGTATGGGCAGCCAGAAATATGAATTGGTAAAGCTTGACTGATGAGAATGAGGCTCTGACATCCGCTGGGAGCCGTGAATGTCAAAAAATACAGGAGGTCGTTTAAAAACCGAAATCCGTTTTGTCTGTAGAACAAAGCGGATTTTTTTGTTGTTCTAAATGCAATGTCGGCGCAGATGCGCGAATTTGGCCGGCAGCTTTGAAATAATGGGGTTTATAACTAGACTGACTAAAAACAAATGGAGAAAAAAAGTTTTTTGAGTGCTTTTATTTGCAGTTTATTTTTGGTGGCCTGTGAGCAAACCGATTGGAGGGATTCTTCAAGAACAGAGCAGGAAGGTTTTGTCTTCCGTCTGCAAACTGCCAGTTATGACAATGCGTGTGTGGAAGAAAAAAGCCGTTCCTTATCTGTACAGAAGACTGACTATGACAGAGTGGAGTGGTATGTGACCGATGATGAGGGGAAAGTGGTGGAGAATCTGAAAGGCATGTATGAGCCTGCCTCGGCGGAACTCCATCTTGAAGGACTGAAAAAGGGAGAGTACAATTTGCTGTTGCTCGGAATCAGAGGACAAGGAGAAGAAGATGGTGCTGTGATTCATCGGTTGCGTGATGAAACGGATGAATGGATAACTTTCCCGTCTGATTTGCGCCGGCCCTTGTCTGCGGAATACTTCTATTCACGGACGCCTTTCAGCGTGAATGCAGTGAAAGGTCCGGCGGGAGAAGAGGAAACGGTCGCCTTCTCCCAGAATGTGATGCTGCGCCGTATCGTAGGGCGTGTGGATTTTTCATTATCTTTTAATAATGTTTATGTGCGCAATGCAGTCGTTTCGCAAAAAGCCAGGCTGGAAGAAGGGCGTTTCTATACCGGCTTGTCGGGCAATGGGAATTATGTCGGCGAAACCGGCAGATTTGCGCAGGAGTTGGATTTGAGTTCCGCAACGTCTTATCTTTTCCTGCCTGCTGTTTCAGGCTCTTCTTTAAGGGGCGAAGTAGAAGTCTGTACGCGCGGTTACCGGGGCGATCAGGTGCGCAGGGTTTTTGTCTTCGACAGCGTGTCTGTATCTGCAAACCGGATCGGACAGATTCATACGTCGGTAGATCATCCCGACGACAGCCAGGGGCTTATGTATTTTACGGAAGAAGCATACAGGGAAGGAGACTATCAGCGGATTCTGCAGGATGGCGAGCCGAAAGAAGTCTATGCGGATTCCCGGCAGCGTTCGTTCAATACGTCCCGACCGCTTCAGGCAAATGTTGCCGAGGACGGCCGTTTGCATTTACGTTTCTATTCGCCCCGGGAGCTTCGTAAGGTGCTGGTGAAGGCACGGATTCCATCTGCGGAAAATGAGTTCTTCAATCTGGCATACTTTGAATCGTTGCCTGCTTTTGCTGATTTCTATCAGGAGATGCCTCTGCTGCTCCGCGAGGGGGTCTATCAGACAGAATCCGGACGGTATATTACGCTGTCCCGGTTTGAGAAGGAGGAACTTCGGAATATGGAACTGAAGATAGAGGCAGACGATGCTTATTGGGACAAGCTCCAGAAGATTAAACACGGATGGAATGTTTCTTTCAACCTGTATGGAGGTGACCCCGACAAGGCTGACGGCGGACCGGCCGGTAACTGGATGGGCATTCGCCCGGTGCATTGCCGGGAGGCGGTTGCCCTGTTCATTAACTTCACTTATATGATTGATATGCCCGAGCACGAGGAAATATTGCGTGCCAACGAAGACCGCCTTTATGGCAATGGGGGAGTGGGTGATAAGGTGACGGCTGATGTAGTGCTGAAGCAAATGCGCCAGGAGCGTTCGCTGAGTGTGGGTCTGGTTTACACGGGAAACAATGTGTACGGACTGGGAGGCGGCAGTGTGTTCGGCGCATGGCAAGGAGGATGGTTTAATCATTATACAGATACGTATGCGTGTGAGGTGATGTTTCATGAGCTGGGACATGTGATGGGATATTCACACAGCAGCGCGTTTACCTACGGGCCTTGGGCTCAAGAACTGATGAACAGGTTTTATGTGACTCATATTCATGAGATGCCTGTTGATTCTCCCGATTATTTGAACAGTAAGAACAATCCGAACAAATATTAAAAGATGAACCTGATGAAATACAATCTATATTTGATATTCAGTTTGCTGTTGCTGGTTAGCTGTAGTCAGAAAGAGGATGTGGCCGGTGAGTTGCCGCAAGGAACAATAGCGGCCCAGTTGAAAATATCCGGTATGCCGGGCGTTTGTGGCAGTGATGCAGAAGTTGATATAAAGGACTTGCAGGGATTCCGTTTCGAGGATGGAGTGCTGGCAGAGGTCTTTCCGTCCTTGGCGTTGGATAAAGAAGGCATGTGTGCTTTCGTTCCGAAAAGAGAGAAGGGAGATCTGTATTTTCTTGCGAATGCCGGAGCTGCCGAAGGACTGGATAAACTGAAGCCGGGCGTATCCTTACTGGACGATTTCATGGAGCTGGAGGTTTCTTTCCCTTCACTGTCACTGGAGGTGCTTCCTATGACCGGCAGCATGGCGGTTGAAGGCAAGCATACGAAATCCGTACTCATGAAACGCAGCGTGGCGCGGATTGATTTGTCATCGTTTGCCAAGGGAGTGTCTGTAAAAAGTGTGGCGGTGCGCAATGTCTTGACAAACGGCTATATGAATGAGTCGGAGGTTGTCCGTACGCCCGAAACAGACGAGAAGACCGATTTTGAGAAAGTGTTTGAAGATGGCTGTTTCATGAACCGGAGCGAACCTTTGTTTTATATGGCCGAACAGAAGAATGCGGGGCTGGCAGTAGAGATTCTGTTGAACTGCAACGGTTCCTGGCAGCGTTTGGAAGCGCGACTGCCTGAAACGATCAGAAGAAACACGGTTTATGATTTGCAGGTGAGCGGTCTGGGGGCTTCGGCAAAAGTGGATGTCATTGCAGGAGATTGGGAGTCTGGTGACGGAACCGTTTCTGAAAATCGTCCGCTGGGAGTGATTGATGCGTCCGCATCTGAATTGTCCGGCGGCGTGCGGATCAATGCGACAAACGATACGGTGCATGTTCCTTATTATGGTTCTGACTTTCGGCTGGCTTTATTGGGCGAAGAAGGTGCCAGAATAAAAGTGGAGGGCACTGTTGACGGAGTGATTGTGAACCAGACTGCAGCGCGCACTCTGCAAAAAGTAGCTGAAGTGTCAGTTTCAAGCAAAGTGCGTATGCCGGGCACAAAAAAGGAGTACATTTATCTGGATGTATATAGCCGGGACACATATGCTGCAAGAGTTGTGCTTGTCTTTGAGGGAAGTCCGGTGAGACTGGAAGGACAGATCCGTTTTGATTCGGATGGAATATGCGACTTCAACCGCTATATAGACGGTGAGTTGGGGATGATCACATTGCCGGAAGGCAGGGAAATCCGCCTGGAGTTTGCCGGAGATTCGCCCCATTGGATGAAACTGGATCAGAATGAGGAAGGCTCCTGGCGTTTGCTGGGAGGATGGAAACCGAACGATCCGGAGGCGGACGGGCGTGTGCAGGAAGGAAAGATTGTGATTTCCGGTACAGACGGTCTGCATCGGGAAGTCTATACGGTGCGGCGCATCAACTGGGGATTGCCGGTGGTGAACATCCATGGCACATGGTGGTGCAAGTATAATCTGCGCGGAAATGTAAAGCGTTTTGAGGATCAGGTGCTCATCCAGAGCGATCCGGCGACGCAAGAAAATCTGGCGCAATACCTGATGAGCTGTAGCGAGAGCGAACTGCTGGCTTTGATGGGGCATCAATATCAGGGAGGAAACAATGACGGACTGCCTCTGTCGCATAACGGAAACAGCTTCTATTATGACGGGATGAAGTCTTCCGGACAGAATTTTGGCACGATGGATCCGTCTGAAATGGCTCCTGACGGTTACCGGATTCCGAGTTATGAGGATTATGCTTTCTTTTCGTGGGGAGATAATGTGAATTTGGGCGGTGTCGGTTCACGTCCGTTCAACAACAAAACGGGCCAGCGCCTGAACGTGACGGTTGCCGAACGTGATGTGTCGTTTTTGGGAAATCATTTCGGCGTTGTTTCCTTTTATGACTTTGAGCAGGATGGAAACCATTGGGTCTTGTACGGGCTGGGCCATCAGTGGAATACGACGCCCGGAAGTATCGCCCGGATGAACATCTTGTTCGCCACTTATGGGCATTCGTCGAACACATGGGGCATGGAAGGATATGCTTCGAGTGAAAATCCGGGTAACAACTGGTTCAAGTTTGTGCCTCAGAACAGTCAGAAGACACGGACCATCCGGTGCGTGAAGAATGCTGTGGAGTATATTTATGACTGACAGCCGGTCTGTCCTGTGCAGGCATGATTTTCGGATTGCCTCGTGGATAAGTCTGTCTTTAGGATAAAGATGTATGTCTTCAGGCTGGAGATACACATCCTTAAGCTGGAGATGTATATCTCTAGCCTGGAGATACAGATTATCCGGACATATCGTACTTTGTCTATCTGACATGTCATTTCTTATTAACGAAAAAACAAGTAATCATGCAATTGAATAAACTATTTCTGAAAGTTACCGTTTGCCTGTTTTTGGCAGTTCTTCTTTTTCAGTCGTGTGCCGACGGGGAGGCTCCTGGAGTTTCTCCTCCTGCTGCCTCTTCGGTCAAGATAAAGTTTTACGCTTTTCCTGCCTCTTCTGCCGGCGATTCGCTGGCAGAAAGGGATGACCGCTTGACATCAGTGAAGGCCTGGCTTTTTGAGAACGGCATCCTGTCGGAAGTGTGGGAGCAGATTCCTTTCTCGGGGGAAGGGTATGAACTGAAGCTGGATAAGGTTTCAGGGCGTTTGTATGCCGTGGCAGCAGAAGACGGTCTGGCTATGGACATGCGGGATGCTGTTGTCGGAACTTTGACAGAGCAGGAATGGCTGAAGGCGACGGTGAAGATGAAAGGCGGTGAATTGAAACATTTTGCGACCGGCAGTTTGGACTTGTCCGCTGGTGAAAGCCGCGTGTCCTCCTCAACGCTTGTACTGAAGCGGGGCATTGCCCGTTTTGACTTGCAGATTGAACCGGATCAGTCGATAGAGGTAGAGTCGCTGACTTTGAAGAATGCGCTTCAGGATGCCTATTGCTTTCCGCAGGAGTCGGTGACTGTACCTGAAGATGCCGTATACGGCGACCATGTGGTACGTTTCTCTTCGCCCTTGACAAGCGACAGTCTGGGAGTCGTTCATGTTTACGAGCAGGCTAATCCGGAGCTGAAAGTCTGCATTGATGCGAAAGTGTCCGGCAGTCCGGTCCGTCTTGAAGAAAAAATGCCTGAGGTCATCAGGCGTAATTCAGTTTATGTGGTGAAAGTGAAAAACGAAGAACGAGGCCTGCAGCTTAGCATTGAAGAGTGGAATAAAGAGCATATAGATCTGGATGTGTCGGTGAGCAGCCGGCTGAAGATCTCTTCGGCCTCCGTTTTGCCGGAGGGAGTGGAAGTGGCGGATGAAGGAAGCACGCTGAAACTTCCGCATGCGGCAACGGATTTTGTATTTGGCGTCGATTGCGACAACGAGCTTGAACTGGTTTCTGCCGAAGGAAGTGCACTCGTGCAGGTTGAGGCTGTTCCGCAAACAGGTGCGAATCTGTATAGGGTGCGCAAGCCGCTGTATGTGCCGAATCATCCGCAGGAGGAGGTCGTGCTTCAGTTTCGCCGCAAAGGTCTGACAAATGCATACCCGGAAGATTGCATCAGGCTTTCAGCATCTCCGAATCCGGTGACAGTTTCCGGCCTGCTGGCTTTTGATCCGGAAACTTACGCTTGCGATTTCGGGCGTTATATCGATAATGAACTTGGCGTTCTGTCGTTGCCGGATGGCAAGCAGCTTTCTGTTGAGTTTGATAGAGGCGAGGATCCTTGGATAAAGATCGACGGGAGAGATTCTTCGGGTGCTTGCCGTATAATAGCCGGCTGGAAGCCGAACGACAAAACAGCCGACGGGCGTGTGCAGGCGGCCCGCCTGGTGATAAGCGATAAAGAGGATGCTTCACGACGTGAAGAGTATGTAGTCAAGCGCCGGAATTACGGCCTTCCCGTCACCTGGTTCCATGGGGTATGGTGGTGCAAATACAATGCCCGCGGAAATTCGAAATCATTCGACGACCAGATTCTGTCGTCGTCGGATCCGGCAGAGATGGCAGGCAAGACTGTGTATGACTACCTTGCGTCTTGTCCGGCAGAAGACTTTCTGGATTTGTGGAAATGGGAATACATGGGCGACAGCGGAATGGGAATGGAAGTGGTAGATGATGGCGGCAAGCTCGTGCTTGCTGGATATAATAATGGAGAGAAGGTTCATCTGAACAAATTGCCGGCCAACGCTTTGTCGCCTGAGGGATATGAGCTTCCGTCGTTTGAAGAATTCAACCGGGTGTTTGATGCCACTGATTATATCTGGATGATGTGGAACGGCTCACATAAGCTGAAAGTCCCCTGGGAAGGCCACGAGATTGTAAACCGTGAGCGTTTTTGGCGTAACGGCCTGCAGCTTGGCACAGTTCCGATGCAGAATATCATTATCTGCCGGATGTCGAGCCCGGATTTTCCGGAGCATGAAGGAATTACGTGGTACGGTGCTTCCGCTCAGTGGAATTCAGACGGAATCAGGCATGCAGACCATTACAATAACATCCTGTTTGCGATGAGTTCTGCAACGGGGCAGGGGTGGTATATTGCAGGAGGCCTGGATAACCTGTATCTCAACAAGAACGGGGCAGGAGCAAACAATTCGCGTGTTTTGCGATTTAAGAAATCGCCGGTAGAATATATCTACGGGAACGGTGAGTGATATATGTGTGAAAAGCAAGAAAGAGGGTGCGGCAAAATTAAAATCAATTTTCATTTTGCTACACCCTCTTTTCTTATGGGCGGAATATCATTGTTCCGTACGTGCACTGATATTTACAAGCATGATGTTATAATGTGCTTTGTTCATGTCTGTACCCTCAGGACGGTAGTCGGTTTTCATTCCGATGCCGCTAAAATTGACGTACTCAGCGCTCTCCAGTGCCTTTACTTTTTTAGCGTCCTCTTCACGGTCTACGATGAATACGCTCATTTGAAGATTGTATTTTGTGATCGTATCCGGGTCTTCATATTGGGTGAGAATATAATATGTCCCGTCGTTGCTTACCGTTGCCTTGGCGTTTTGTACGTTGATAAAGTCACGTGAGTCTACATTCGGGTTTCCAATCTCGTCATCGCATGAAGCAAGAATGAGGATTCCCAATAAGATTCCAAAAATATATTTTAGCTTTTTCATTGTTTTTGTTGTTTGGTTATTACTTTTTATTCATTCAGGTTACCATCCCGGATTCTGTGTCAATTGCGGGTTCAGGCGAATTTGTGCCAGTGGAATGGGGGCCAGATATTCACGCTTCTCGAAGAGCAGGTTAGAGGCTAAGGTGGCAATCGAACGCCCGTAGTCCGGGTCGTTCGGTCCGCTGCCTTCATAAAGACCGTACAGCAATGGAGAATTGTCTGGATCATAGCAAGGTTGTCCGAAATAGTTCAGGTCGTTTGCCGTATATTTCGTGTAAGCCGTATTCAATACATGTCGGCCCAGCTTTTGCCCGGTCAGATTGATGTGTGCGATTCCCCAGCGTTTCAGATCGTCCAGACGGAAACCTTCACCGAAGAGTTCGCAGGCACGTTCGCGGCGGATTTCATCCAGCATTGTCATCTTTTTGCAGATGGTATGTCCTGTCGCATGATCGAAGTAGCCTGCATCCCATACATTGGCAATCAGTTCGTTTGTCAGCGGAGCTACTCCTGCCCGGGCGCGTGTTTTGTTGATTGAATAGTTCAGGTCTTCATTCGAAATGCTTCCGTTGTTAAGTTCGCAGGTGGCTTCAGCATAAATCAGGTATACTTCGGCCAGACGGATGAGCGGATAGTCGGCTGATTCTGTGTTCTGGGGGCGGTTGGCTCCCTCAGGCAGGTACTTGCGGCTTCCGTAATTGGCATGTGTACTGTTGTTGCGGAGTGTAGGGCGTGTAATCAGGTACGGACTGCTGTAGGCCGGATCGTTCTCATTTCGTACATCGTTGCTTTGGGGATATACAGGATCAGGATAAGGCTTGCCCAGTTCCGTACACTGGCGGTTGTCTTCCGGTCTGCTGCTCCATGTTACGCGGTCGGGCAGAAATGCACAACCGACAAACCGATAGTCGCGGTTGCGGAACTCGCTTGCGAATTCTCCGTATCCGAAGAACTGCGGATTGTTCTGGGCATCTGCCATGTTCCCTGTATAACTGATACGGATGGGCAATCCGTTACGGCAAAGGAATGATTCGCCGAAGCTGGCACTGATATTGGTTGCCTGCCACGTGATGACTGTATGTGTCAGATTGACTCCTCCACGGTTCAGGTCATAATCGTATTTCTTGAAGAATATGAATTCTTTGTTTGTATTCTTGCCGGCTCCTTTGAAATTGCAGATGTTGCCGCCCTTGTCGTCGATGTTGAACAGATAGTAGTAGCTCAGTGAGTCGCACTCCTGCCACAGGGCATAGGTGCCGTTCGCCTCTGCATCGTCAATCACTTCCTTAGACAGTTCCTTTGCGCGCGAAAGCATGTCATTAACAGTCTTGTAGCCTTCCGGTTTGGCTGTGCCTGCACCTGAACCTGAGCCGTCACCGTCCAGGTCATAGTTGATGGTGGGGACATACTTCTCCCATGTTGCTTCGTAAAGGAGTACGCGGGCCAGGAATGCTTTGGCTGCCTGTTGGCTTACTTTCCCCTTTTCTGCATCGGGAATATCCTGCTCCAATGGCAGCAATGGAATGGCCTTCTCCAGGTCAGAGGATATAAATTCCGCCACCTCATAGCGGCTGTTCCGGGGTGCATATAGAACCTCGTCGCTCATGTCGGGTGCATGGTCAATGAGAGGAACGCCGCCGAAAGTCTTGAGCAGCGTGAAATATTGCCATGCCCGGAAAAAATATGCAGTGCCTATTGATGCGGCGATTGCGTCTTTATCCCCATAATCTTCCGCTTTTTCCAGCAAAACATTTGAAGTGCGGATATGTCCGTAAATTTTGTCCCACCGCCAGTCGCCTTCCGGAGCGGAGCCTCCTCCGTTCGAGCCTAGGCCCGAAATGTCCAGATTTTTATCCATATTTGTGTAGGCTGTGCCGTTAAGGTCTTTCCAGCCGTCGGTGTTATATAGTGCATTGGCTGCCTGTTCGAACTGTTCGGGAGTGTGGAAGGTTATGGCTTCCGTTCCTTGTGCCAAGGGTTCCTTGTCGAGAAAATCGCTGCATGCACTCAGTAGCAAGGAAGCAGTAACGACAGAAGCCATGCATATGCTATTGATAGTCTTTTTCATGTTTCGTTTCTTTTTATTGTTTTTTTAGAATGTAACGTCTACACCGAATGTGAGCAGTCGGCTGAACGGGAAGCCGTTGTTTGAGGCCTCGCCGCGTTCGGGGTCATAACCGTCGTTTACACTGGTCCATTCCCACAGGTCGTCACCAGAGAAGTAAACTCTCAGCTTGTTGATGCCTGCTTTCGCTGTCCATTTCTGTGGCAATGTATAGCCGATAACCAGTGATTTCAGACGGATGTATCTGTTCTTCTGTACGCTGGCATCTACGTTGTTGTAGTTGAATTTGTTGAAATTCTGGTCGCGTGAAAGAATCGGATATTCCGCTCCGGTGTTGTCCGGTGCCCAAGTATTGCCCAGATAGTTTCTGTTCTGACGCACATAGTTGGTGACGAACGGTGCATAAACATTTCCGGTTCGCAGCAACATCTGTTTTCCTACACCTTGGAAAAATGCAGATATGTCAATGCCTTTCCATTCCAATGTTCCTTTCAACCCGAATGTCAGGCGTGGGGCTGCGTCACCGATGTAATACAGGTCGTATTGTGTGATTGCTCCGTCACCGTCGCGGTCTACATAGCGGCGCGCACCCGGGCGGAGTGTGTTTGTTGATGCTTCCTGGGGAGCCGGCAGGATATTGTCGGGCTTCGGTCCCGTGTGGTCTGCGTTCCAGTAATACATTTCATAATATGCATCAACTTCTTCCTGAGTTTGGAACAGTCCGTCTGTCTGATAAACATAGATGGAGTTCAGCGGTTTTCCAATCAGGCGGTTGTTATTGTTGTTATAACCTGCTACTGGAATGTTTGTATTGCCGCTCATTTCCAACAGTTCAGTGGATGCATCGGAAAGCGAACCGCTGATGCTGTATCTGATTCCGTTGATTTGGTCAGACCATCCGGCGGTGATTTCCCATCCTTTGGTGCGCAGTTTGCCGTTGTTGCTTAACGGGGCACTTGCACCTAATACGGCCGGATAGGTGACAGGAATGAACATATTGTCGTTTGTTTTTATGAAATAGTCGAACGAACCTCTCAGTCGGTTGTTCAGGAATGCCCAGTCTACGCCGATATTGTGACTGAGGATAGTTTCCCATGTACGGTCGTCAGACCTGATTCCATCCAGCCACATTGAGGTGTATTGTGTTGCGTCACCTCTTCCGAAGAATGCGTTGCCTGTCTTGATCAGTGCATAGCGTTCGTATTCGCCTATGCCTGTCACACTACCGGTTCTACCATAATTGTAACGTACCTTCAAGTCGCTTAACCAATTCAGGTTCTTGAGGAAATTCTCTCTTGAAATTCTCCAGAAGCCAGATACCGAGAAGAAGTTCTTCCAGCGTTGTTTCTCTGATAGACGGGATGATCCGTCCCTGCGTCCCAAGAATTCGATTGAGTATTTGTCGTCATAGATATAGTTCAGTCTTGTCAGGTAAGATACGAATCCCCATGAGGTTTGGCCTCCTCCGGCAGTATTGTTGTCACCGTTTGTCCATACTTCAAGGTCTGTCAAGTTTGCACCAGGATAAATTTCTCCCTTGTTGCGCGCAGCTGTTACTTTTTTCCAAGTTTCTTGTTCCGCTGTCATACCAATCATAGCCGAAACCTGATGTACATCAGCAAACAGACGATTGTAGTCGAACTGAGCGCCTACATTGATGTTTTCCCATCGTTGTATTTCTTCTTTCAGCGACCCTGGCGACTGGAACCTTCCCATTACCTGTTCGCCTGACCAGTCGTAGAACTCGACTGGGAGCTTTACCTCCTGATATTCTCTTCTTGCCATTTTGTAGTTGCCGTTTACAGAGAATTTCAGTCCGGATGTCACCCATTTCGAAAGGTCGAGAATTGCCCGTGCATTTCCACGGAAGTTGCTGAATGTATTTGTGTTCTGTCCACCTTTGGTGATTTTTCCGATGGGGTTACGGTTGCCGCTGAATACGTCTAGCGGATCACCGTTCGCATTGTAGACAGGCCAGAACCAGGCATCCATGTAGCCTTCCCCTACGCCTGATGACGGAGTAGATACATCTTGTTTCTCGTATGACATGCCTACTTCAAACTTCAAGAAATTGTATGCCTGATAATCCATGTTCAGGCGGCCGCCGTATTTCTTTTGTCCGTCATCGGCAACTTTTAGTTGGGACTGTTCGTTTGAATAGCTCAGTGAGGCATAATAGCCGAACTTGTCGTCTGCCCCGGAAATGGTGATAGCATGTTTGTTGGAGGTTGCATGTCCATACATGGCATCTTCCAGATATACATTGGGATCCCAGCGCTCTATGAATGTTCCGTTGTCAAGGGTCAGAACTTCTCCATTGCGCATGGCGTTGAAAAGGTTTGCTCCACGGTAGAATGTCGGTACTCCTCCTGGCGACATATGGCCATCAATGGCAGTTCCTCCGTTGTCCGCATTATTGAAAATCCACCAGTTGATGTTCTGGTAAATCTGGCGAGGATCCTTGAAGCTTGGATTACTGCTTGCGGTGTCCCAATATTGGGCCTCGAAAAACATGTCAAGCCACTCGTAATTGTTGGTATAAGGTGTCTCGATACCTGTTATCGTACGGCTTATGGAACCGTTGTAGGTAATCTGTGCCTTTCCTTTTTTACCGCGTTTGGTCGTTACCAGTACGACGCCGTTTGCGGAGCGGGCACCGTAGATGGCGGCAGAGGCATCTTTCAAGACTGAAATGTTCTCTATGTCATTCGGGTTCATTGCATTCAAGTCGTCCAAAGATCCTGACATACCGTCAATGATTACCAAAGGAGCTCCGTCACCATTGATAGAAATGTCACCGCGGATTTTCATGGCGGCTCCTTCACTGCCGGGGCGTGATGAAGAACGGGTGATTGTCAGACCCGGCACTTCACCTTGCAAGGCTGTGGTGGCGTTGGTGATGCCGCGGTTGGCGAAAACTTCTTCTCCTCGCACCTGGCTGATTGCACTAGTCAATGATGCTTTCTTCTGTACGCCATATCCTACGACTACCACTTCGTCCAGCAATTTGTCATCTTCTTTTAGAGTGACAGTAAACGAGCGTTTATTACCTATCGCAACTTCAACGGGACTGTAACCGATGAATGAAACGACCAACGTTCCCGAAGCGTTGTTCAGCGTGAAATTTCCGTCCATATCGGTGATAACACCGTTAGAAGTTCCTTTAATTGTGACACTGGCACCTATCACCGGTTCTCCGTTGCTGTCAACCACTTTTCCGGTAATGGTTCTTCTGGTCTGTTGTGTGCTCTGCGTTTCTGCCGAGCCTGTCCCATCGGCAGCGTTGGCTGGGGGTAAAGATACCGCCAGACACAATGCTGTTGCAAATAATACTTTCTTCTTCATATTATGTATTTTTTAGCATTAGATTCTCATTCTGCTGTGTACACATTGATTTCTGCAAGCATGGCCTGATCGCCGGTGCCTTTATATTTTTCTCCAAAATAGACTTTGATGTAGCGGACATTGGGGCTGCCCGTCATGCGATAGGCTTGCGGCGTTTCTAGGTTTGCATTGAACGAGTATTCGCCTCTGTCATCCCAGCTCCATGTATCTGGGGCTGTCGGGTTGGCTGCATTTTCTTCAGAACACAAATAGAACTGTTGCCCGGTCTGGCATTTCGCTCCGTCTTTACCTTGGCGGCGGATCAGTTCGATGCTGCTGACTTTTACGTTTTTCCCCATGTCAAGGATAAACCAGTGCGGATATTTGGTTCCTTGGCTTTTCCATGTAGCGTGCCAGAATGTATTCAGGTTTCCGTCAATCATGGCTATTACACGTCCTGCTGGAGATACTCCCCCGCCTTCGCCTTTTGTTTCTTGAGAGCTGTATCCTATTGTTTCTGCATCGGAATTGTCGTCATATCCGGGAAATGTCCAGGATGCTCTATCGACTTTTGCTACCATTTGCGGCGTCACTCTTACTTCTCTCGGTTCAGAAGTATTCCCTGCCGAATCTTTTCCTTTTATGTTGATGATACATTCTTCTCCCGCAATAAACTGGTTTCCGTAAGAAAGGCGGACCCATTGACTGCCTGCAGAATTTGCGGCTGCCTCAAAACTTGCAGTCCCGGATTTTGAGGCATCATTTGCAGACTGATAGTCTATTTCGATGAAAGCAGACACGCTATATTCATTGTTGTAGTTTACAAGCACTCCTCCTTCGTCTGGATCTATGGTTACGCTTTGTGCTACACCTGTAAAAGCCGGTGCTCCCGGAGCGGCTTCCGTTTCAATGGGGCCTAGATTTCCACCTTTTACTGCACATGCGTAAAGAGAGAACTTGACGGGGGCGGTGGATGTAAAGCCTTTTATAATGGCATTGCATTCGCCTTGTTCGTTTGCCCGCTCTTTTGAAATAATCTCATACTGCTGTTCTCCTTTGGCATCCAGATATTCGATTTTTGTATACATAAAACTTGGACTGGGAGGAATGTTCCATGTCAGATGCACTTCGCCTGGTCCGGCAGAGGTCTGTACATTCGTTACTTGGGCAGGAGCAGAATTGTCTATTTCCACCCGTTTGTCTGCTTCGTCCAGGCAGGAAGACATCCCTGTCAGGAAGGTGCCTAAAATTGTTATGGAAAGAAATCTCTTTGCCATAACTAATTTCAATGAACTTCTTTTCATAAAACATACATTTTTCATGTGATTAAATTTAGTTATGTTGGTTTTGCTGATTCAGATGTGACGGCTGATGTACTGACGTACCTGTTTGCGTCCCAGCAGAATATGTCCTTCTACGGTGCGTCG
>JABLTQ010037774.1_pt1 | contig 65871 bp, 47 predicted proteins | sample 7160101 | NCBI WGS metagenome assembly JABLTQ01 (sample SAMN14651228, study PRJNA627086) | human gut metagenome | isolation source: feces | host: Homo sapiens | reverse complement strand
TGCTTTTATGACAATAAGCCTGAAGCATTGCAGGGATATACCATTGAACATACAAGACAATTGGTTTTGTTTTAAGATTATCCCGAACTCACGTAATATTATCATAAAAGCCGTCATCCATCGTGGTAGGCCTTCCATAATCAGTACGTACATAGCGGCTGGAGTAATCCACTTTCAACCATTTGTTCATCTGAGCACTGAACTTGCCTATAAAGGTATAGCGGTTATAGGTGTCCTGGCCGTAACGCATGAACCCCTTTTGCCCCATGTAGTTTCCGGAAACATAATAAGTCAGCTTGTCCGTTCCTCCGCTGACGCTGATGTTGTGTTCTTGTGAAGGAGCCATGCTTTTGTAATATTCTTCCAGCCAGTCGACGTTGGCGGTGGTGTAATCATAGTTCCATTTGCCTCCGGATCCTTCCCCCATACTACATCATCGGTCTTTCCCTCCATATAATCCTTCACCTGCTGCATATAGTCGGTTTCATACAGGTGGTTGCCGGAGTTGTTGAACTTCGCCTCATCAAACAAGTTTACAAACTCCCACGAGTTCGCCATCTCCGGCATGTTCAGCGGAGTCTGGAAACGCACGTTCATGTTATAGTTCACTTGCGCGCGCCCTGTCTTGCCGCTTTTCGTCGTCACCAGAATAACGCCGAACGGAGCGCGGGATCCGTAGATGGAAGATGCGGCAGCATCCTTCAGCACAGAGATGCTTTCAATATCCTGCGGGTTGATTGTGGTCAGGTCACCCTCCATGCCGTCAATCAAAATCAACTTCTTCCCCCTATTTCCCAAATCAACAGACAACATTAAAAACCGCAAAAACATAGAAAAATAAGCGCAACAATAGAAAAAATAAGCAGATAGCCCGGAATTTCCACACAAGACACGAACAAATGCCAAAAGGCGGAACACAGATAAAATCCGTGCATCTTCACCAGTCTGCCTTTCTGCCACACCCGAAAACTGCATATACGCTCACATATTCTATAGTCCAGCACGTGAACCGTACGGATCACATATGTGGACCATACGGTTCACTGCGTGACCATACGGTCCAAGTGCCGGACCGTAAAAGAGACAAGCATAAAGCGGGCTTTAATACATAACGGGCAGACAAACTGTCTTTCAAGCAATCACAAACCGTTCACGAGCAGAGAAAAATTCGTCTAATCGCCTGAAAGGGAGAAAAAACATTCCGACAAAACCAGAACCTTAATCTCTTTTCACTATATTTGTTCGCATGATACGAAGAACATACATCAAAATAATGACAGGATTTGCCGCACTGCTTCTGCTGGCAATAGGAAACGGGGAGGTCCGCGCACAAAGTGAATTCACATTCAAGCGTCTGGACGTTACCGACGGAATGGCAAGCAACTATGTCGTAGACATCACGCAAGACGAACAAGAATACATTTGGATTGCGTCAGAATCCGGCTTGAGCCGGTTCGACGGAAAACGGTTCACCACATACAACATTTCCAACTCAAACATCAGCAGCAATGAACTTAATGTACTGTTCTACAACAGCTATGACGATGCAGTGTGGATAGGGACACAGCGAAACGGAATCTGCCTCTACGACTGCAAGCAGCAACGCTTCACCCGCTTTTTCCGCTCGGGAGAACTCATAACCGACGACGTTACAAACATTGTGCCCGCGGCAGACGGAGGGCTGTGGATCGTGCATTACCACTTGGGAATCGACTATTACAGCAACAAGGAAAAGAAGTTTACCAGCTACAAGGCAAGCGACATCAAAGGACTGGAAGGCAACTACTGGTGTGCGGCAGACGACGGGAAAGGCCACCTGCTGGTCGGGAAAAACACGAACGGACTGAGTGTCGTCGACCTGAAAACGCGTCAATGCAAAAACTTCATGCATGTCCCCAATGACCCGAACAGCCTTCCGGGGAACTGCGTGAAATCAATATTCATCGACAACACGGGGAATATATGGGTGGGGACGTCAAACGGACTGGCACTGTTCAACCTTGAAGAAGGAACATTCACGGTTTTCAGGCACAACCCCGAAAACAAATACTCGCTCATATCAAACCAGGTAAACGACATCGGACAAGACAAAGAAGGCAGAATATGGATCTGCACCTATATGGGAGGAGCGAGCATCCTTGACCTGCATGCCAATTCATTTACGCGCCCCGAAGACACGCATTTCAAAAACATCACGTTTACAGGCAACAAGCACGGGCTTTCGTCCCCCAACGCACGCTGTTTCATGCAAGACTGTTTCGGGAACATCTGGCTGGGCAACTACCGGGGAGGCGTAGATTTTCTCAGCTATAAAAAGCCGGACTTCCAGACGCTCGACTTTCTGAGGATGATGGACGGGCAGCTTATTGGCAAACAGGTGTGGGGGCTTGCGCTGGACAACGAGGGACATCTGTGGGCAGGAGGAGAAAACGAAATAGTGATGTTCGACGGAAAAGACATCAAAAAAGTCATTTCGCTGAAGGACAAAACGATTCCGTTCACACACGTATCCCATATACACACCGGCAAAAACGGAATGCTCTGGCTCGGGATGTACTGCAACGGCCTGCTCAAATGCAACCCCAAAACAACGGAAGTGACAAGGATAGCGATTCCGGACGAACCGGACGCCGAAGTGTGCTGCTTTTTCGAAGAGGAAGGAATCCTGTGGATCGGCACACAGGAAGGATTGTATACGTTAAGAAACGGAGCCGTAAAGAGAGAAGAAAACATCACCCGGCAAATGCCGGACCACATGATACACGGAATTACAAGAGATAAAGAAGGGAAACTCTGGGTAGGCACCTTCGGGAAAGGACTGTTCGTGTTCGATAAAAACCAGAAACTGGTGAAACGGATTGAAACATCCGACGGACTGGCATCGAATGCCGTCAACGCCATATACAAGGACAGCAAGAATGAACTTTGGGTGGCGACAAGAGCCGGTGTCGCGCACATAAGCGATACGAAGAACTACACACTCCACATATACGGAAACAAGCAGGGGCTCCGGACAGAAAATGTAAGAGCCGTCATTGAAGACAACAAAGGCCAGATCTGGCTCAGCACAAACGGAGGCATCTCGCTATGGAGGCCCGACAAGCAGCGTTTCTACAACTACGGACACCAGCAGGGAGTGCCTCAGACAGATTTCATGGACGGTTCTGTATGCAAAGACAAAGACGGCACGATTTACTTCGGATCGCAAAACGGGGTATGCTACTTCACTCCCGAACAGCTGACCGACAACAACAGCCGCATCAAAATCAAGATTACCGGAATCAAAAGCTACGGAAACAAATCGAAAAGCCTGGAAGAGGCCGTCCTTGAACGGACCGACAACGAAAGCGTGAAAGTTTCGCACCACAACAACACCATTGCCGTGACATTCAATGTAATGGACTATACGTTGAGTTCTGAGGCTGAATATGCCTATATGATGGAAGGACTCACCAAAACGTGGTTTGAAACGGGAGAAGAAAACGAGATGATTTTCCGCAACCTTTCACCCGGAACATACAAGTTCAAAGTAAAGGCCCGGCTTCTCAATCAGGAATGGGGAGAAGATTTCGCCTCGATGAAAATCACCGTCAGTCCTCCGCTCTGGCTCACATGGTATGCAAAACTGCTTTACGTGATTATCTGCGCAGGAATACTGTACCTCATTGTGCGCTTCTACAAACGCAAGCTCGCGCTGGAAAGCCGCCTCAGCCTGGAACACCACCAGCACGAAATAGACAAGAAGCTGAACAACGAACGGCTTCGTTTTTATACGAACATCACGCATGAACTGCGCACTCCCCTCACGCTGATACTTGGCCCGCTGGAGGATTTGCTTGCAGACAGGACGCTTTCGCCCAAACATCTGAACAAAATCAGCATCATCAGGGACAGCGCGAACAGGCTGCTGAACCTGATCAACCAAATTCTGGAGTTCCGCAAAACCGAAACCGAAAACAGAAAGCTGAAAGTAGCGCAAGACGACCTGGGCAAGCTGATTCAGGAAATCGGACTCAAATACAAGGAACTGAATCAGAATCCGAATGTGAATATAAGTACAGAAATAAAGACAGAAAGCACTTCCATCTGCTTTGACCGGGAGATAATCACCATTATTCTCGACAACCTGATGTCGAACGCACTGAAATACACCCCGAAAGGAGAAATAATACTTCAGCTCAGCTCGTGCGAAGAAAATGGGGTGGCCTACACGGAGATATCGGTCAAGGATACGGGACACGGAATATCGAAAGAATCGCTCAACCACATCTTTGAAAGGTATTATCAAGGCGACAGCAAATACCAGGCATCAGGCTCAGGCATCGGACTCGCGCTCGTGAAATCGCTTGCCGACATACACCAGGCCACTATCAAAGTGAACAGCGAACCGGAAAAAGGAAGCGAATTCATCCTCCGCCTGCTCACGGAAAACACCTACCCGAACGCAGAACGCAAGATAGTCGCACAACCGGACAGGCCGGAAGAGCAGAAACCTGAAAGCGCGAACATCGAAACAGACGAAAACAAGCCGCTCATTCTTGTCGTGGAAGACAACCGCGACATCAGCGAATATATCCGAAGTTCGTTCGAAAGCATATACGATGTGCTGATAGCCAACGACGGGAAAGAAGGATGGGAAATCGCATCGACCCGTATTCCGAACATCGTCGTTTCTGACATCATGATGCCCGTAATGGACGGAATCGAACTGTGCAAAATGATAAAGGAGGACATGCGGACCAGCCATATTCCGGTTATTCTGCTCACGGCAAAAGACACATTGCAGGACAAAGAAGAAGGATATGCGGCCGGAGCAGACTCGTTCATAACAAAACCCTTCAGCGCGCGTCTGCTGGCAAGCCGCATAAACAACATTCTGAACAACCGGCGGAAAATCGCGGCAAGCCTCGTGCCTTCCACTCCCGAAGCGGAAAAAGAAGCAAGCCAGGCAATGGAGAGTCAGGAAAACAACCTGAACAAGCTCGACAAGGAGTTCCTGAAGAAAGTGACGGATATCGTTGAAGAAAACCTGAGCATGGACAAAATGGACGTGGCATTCATAGCCGACAAGATGTGCATGAGCCACTCCACGCTCTACAGAAAAATCAAAGGACTCACAGACATGTCTGTCAACGAATTCATCCGCAAAATAAAAATGCGCAAAAGCGTGGAACTGCTCGCTGACGGCGAACATTCAATCGCCGAAATCTCCGACCTGACAGGATTCAGCAGTGTGGCCTATTTCCGTCAATGCTTCAAGGATGAATACGGAATGGCTCCTTCGGAGTATCTGAGAAAGAAGATATAGACTAAAAGCCGAGTTTCTATGCCACCGATGACGAATTTTTCATGACATATGAGCAAGTTTAGCCGTATCTTTGTGAAAAACGAACAATAAAAACATCAAGCTATGAAATACATACGTTTCTTCACTTTGCTGCTGCTTTCGGGATTCATTGTTCCGGCAATAAGCCAACGGCTGGTAAAAGCCGGAATGGGCTACAGCAACACATCGGTCAATACCGCAGTTTTCCGGAGTTCATCCGTTGTTACGGACGGAAACACCCAATATATTTCCTATTACGATCCGGAAGGATATGTCACGCTGGGAAAGCGCAAGCTCGGTTCTGCGGAATGGACCATCAGACGGACGCAATATAAAGGAAACGTGGCAGACGCGCACAACGTTATCAGCATCATGACCGACGGCGACGGATACATCCATGTAGCATTCGACCATCACGGACAAAAACTCAATTACGCCCGGAGCACCGCTCCCGGATCGCTGGCCTTAGGAGAAAAGATTTCCATGACAGGAAAAGACGAAGAGGACGTGACCTATCCGGAATTCTACCGCCTGACCGACGGAAACCTGCTGTTTGCCTACCGGTCGGGAGCTTCCGGAAGAGGCAATCTGATTCTGAACAAATACGATCTGAAGAAACGCGCATGGCATCGCATACAGGATATTCTGATTGACGGTGAAAACCAGCGAAACGCCTACTGGCAACTATACGTGGACGAAAAAGACGGGATTCACCTGTCGTGGGTATGGCGGGAAACATGGATGGTAGAAACAAACCACGACTTGTGTTACGCCTATTCTCCCGACGAAGGGAACACATGGTATAAGTCGAACGGAGAAAAATACAATCTGCCGATCCGCAAAGACAACGCAGAATATGCCTGGCGCATTCCGCAAAACAGCGAGCTCATCAACCAGACAAGCATGAGCGCAGACAAGGCGGGCCATCCCTATATCGTGACCTACTGGCGCGACGGCAACAGCAAAATTCCGCAATACAGACTGGTATGGAATGACGGAAAAGAATGGCACAGCCGCCAGATAATGAACCGCACCCTCCCGTTCTCTCTGAAAGGAGGAGGAACGAAAATGATACCCATCGCACGCCCCAAAATCGTTGTCGACAACGGAAAGGCATGGTTTGTCTTCCGTGATGCGGAACGGGGAAGCAGAGTTTCGATGGCCTATACCGACAATATCGCATCGGGAGAATGGACAGTGAGCGATCTGACAGACTTCCCGGTGGAAGCCTGGGAGCCGGGAATAGATTCGGAATTATGGAAAAGCCGGAAACAGCTGCATATCTTCGTACAGAAGACATTTCAAGGCGACGGAGAAAAGACTGTAGAAGCCGAACCGACTCCTGTCTACGTTCTGGAAGCAGACATCCGTTAAACACACCCCCTCCGTCCATGGCTGCGGACAAAGAAGATATTCAAAGAATTATATAACAAACTTAATTAGAGGACATAATGAAACAGTTCAACAAACTTCTATTCGTGTGTGCGGCCGGAATCCTGCCAGCACTGGCCACAGCGAAAACATCGGAAGCTGTTCAGGCAAGAAAGATGATCGACAAAGTAAACCAGCACTGGCAGGCGGAAAACAAGGCGGAAGTGCGCTCTTTCTGGGACAATGCAGTATACCACACAGGAAACATGGAAGCCTATTTCCTGACTGGGAACCAAGATTATCTGAACTATACAACCACGTGGGCCGAGCACAATCAATGGAAAGGAGCTAAAAGCGACAACAAAGCCGAATGGAAATATTCATACGGAGAAACAGACGAATACGTGCTCTTCGGCGACTATCAGATTTGTTTCCAGACGTATGCCGACCTGTATCAGATTGCACCGGATGACTACAAAATCAGAAGGGCTAAAGAAGTGATGGAATATCAGATGAGCACGCCCAACAACGACTACTGGTGGTGGAGCGACGCACTGTATATGGCCATGCCGGTGATGACGAAGATGTATAAAATAACCGGCAATCTGAAATATCTTGACAAGCTTTATGAATACATCACCTATTCAGACAGCATCATGTTCGACAAGGAAGAAAACTTGTACTACCGCGATGCAAAATATATTTATCCCAAACATAAAACTGTCAACGGAAAGAAGGACTTCTGGGCGCGAGGAGATGCCTGGGTCGTAGCCGGACTGGCAAAAGTGCTGCAAGATATGCCGGCAGAATACAGGCATCACGAATTTTTCGTAAACAAGTTCCGCCAGATGGCAAAGGCTGTAGCCGCCATCCAGCAGCCGGAAGGATACTGGACACGAAGCATGATAGATCCGGAATTTGCTCCAGGGCCCGAAACAAGCGGTACGGCTCTTTTCATGTACGGCATCATGTGGGGAATAAACAACGGCTATCTTGACAAGCCGACCTATATGCCAGTCATTGAAAAGGCATGGAAATACCTTTCGGAAACAGCCGTTCAAAAAGACGGGACGGTAGGCTATGTGCAACCGATCGGCGAAAAAGCCATCCCGGGACAAGTCATCAACGCAGAATCTACCGCCAATTTCGGTGTCGGCGCATTCCTGCTGGCTGCCTGCGAATATGTACGGTACCTGGAAAGCTCTGACGCAGCCGCACTTGCCGACCGTTCATACTGGTGCAAATTGGCTTACGACATGGCGGCACCCGTGCTGAGCAACATGGCAAAGGGTGAACTGCAGAAGAACATGATACTGGAAGTAAGCCCTACATGGGACGGACGCAACAAAAAAGTGGCTTATATGGAAACTTTCGGAAGGCTGATGGCCGGAATCGCACCGTGGCTGACACTTCCCGACGATGACAGCGAAGAAGGAAAGATGCGCAAACAACTGCGCGAATGGGCGCTGGCAAGCTATAAAAATGCCGTAGACCCGCAAAGTCCCGACTACCTGCTTTGGAGAAAGGAAGGACAGACGCTTGTGGACGCCGCATACGTGGCAGAAAGTTTCCTCCGTGCTTACGATGCGCTCTGGATGCCGCTGGATGAAACCACAAAGAAAAGGTATGTTGAAGAGTTCCAGCAGTTGCGCCGCATAGACCCGCCTTACACCAACTGGCTGCTGTTCTCATCAACCATCGAAAGCTTTTTGGCAAAGGCCGGAGCGCAATTTGACGAATACCGCATCAACTCGACTATCCGTAAAGTTGAAGAATGGTATACCGGCGACGGATGGTATTCTGACGGACCGACTTTCGCATTCGACTATTACAGCAGCTATGTGTTCCACCCGATGTATCTGGAAACGCTTCAGGCCATGAAAGATGCCAAAGTGCGCTCACGCATAGATTATGCCAAATATTACGACCGCGCACTGGTACGCGCACAGAAATACAGTCTGATTCTGGAACGCTTCATCTCGCCCGAAGGGACGTTCCCCGTATTCGGACGCTCCATCCCTTACCGCATGGCAACCATGCAGCCGCTTGCACTCATGGCATGGTATCAGAAACTCCCGGCAGGCGTAAGCAACGCACAAGTCCGTTGCGCACTGACTGCCGTAATGAAACGCATGTTCGCAACCGGCCACAATTTCAACGAAGGAGGCTTCCTGACCATCGGATTTACAGGAAAACAGCCGAACATTGCCGACTGGTACACGAACAACGGAAGCCTTTACATGACTACCCTCTCTTTCCTTCCGCTCGGTTTGCCGGCTTCGCACCCCTTCTGGACAGATGCAGCACAAGAATGGACCAGCGTAAAGGCTTGGAACGAGAAGCCGTTCCCGAAAGACCACGCATGGAAAGACCAGATTCGTACATGGGATCTGTTCTAATGTGAGGAAAAACAATGCACACCTCAACCCAAGGTCGGACTCCAGGCAAGAAGTCCGGCCTTGTTTTTGGAAACAACAAGCATCCCGCACTAATTGCATCCAAGAATCATATTTTCGCGTTCTTTCTTGCAGGTTCAAAAATTTCCCCGTAAATTGCCACAGTGTTTTTCCGGATCCGCCGAATACATCATTATCTTTCAAGCGCAGAAGCTTAAGAAATACTCGTTTTCGCGGAAAGAAAAAGCACGCTTTCAGTTTTAGAGCCTGTTTAGACTTTCCAATAAAGCAATATGATATCAGGTTCTTAACTTAAAGAATAGACGCTCTAAATAATACTTTAACTTTTCACGTAATAAAACTGATATTCATGAAAAACATTTTGAGAATTTTCTGTGCGCTGCTATTATGCGGCTGTCTGGGGGCGAATGCCACGAATGTGAAACCAAACGTCATTCCGGAGCTGAAGGAATGGAAAGGACAGGACGGCTTCTTCGTCCCGGGTGAGAATATGCGGATTGTATATGATGCGCCCGCACTGGAAAAAGTGGCAACGCTTTTTGCGGATGATTATAAAGAGATGTTCGGAGTGCGCCCGGAAGTTGTTTCCGGCAAGCCTTCGGAAGGCGACATTTTCCTGACTGTCAAGAAAGACAAGAAACTGGGAAAAGAAGGATATACGGTGGCTGTGGCGAAGACGGTGAAAGTCACGGCACCAGAACCGGTGGGCGCATACTGGGCTACGCGAACCCTTCTCCAGATCAGCGAGCAGTCTGAGAACCGCCAGTTGCCCAAAGGAACAATCCGCGATTACCCGGATTATGGCATGCGGGGTTTCATGATCGACTGCGGACGGAAATTTATTCCCATGCCTTACTTGCGCGACCTGGCGAAAATATTGTCCTACTACAAGATGAACGTGCTGCACGTGCATCTGAATGACAACGGTTTCAAGCAGTTCTTCAATCACGACTGGAGCAAGACATACGCCGCTTTCCGTCTGGAATGCGAAACATTTCCCGGTCTGACAGCCCGCGACGGATATTATACGAAGAAGGAATTCGCTGATTTCCAGCAAGAGGCTTCGGATATGTTTGTTGAAATTATTCCCGAAATCGACGCTCCGGCGCATACATTGGCTTTCAGCCACTACAAGCCGGAACTGGGAAGCAAGAAATACGGCATGGATCATCTTGATCTGTCCAATCCCGAAACCTATAAGTTCATGGATGCGCTTTTCAAGGAATATCTGGAAGGAGAGAATCCTGTGTTTGCAGGACCGCGCGTGCATATCGGCACCGATGAATATTCAAACAAAGACCAGAAAGTCGTAGAACAGTTCCGTGCCTTCACGGATCATTATATCCGACTGGTGGAAAGCTACGGGAAGAAGGCCTGCATATGGGGAGCCTTGACACATGCCAAAGGAGAAACGCCGGTAAAAGTTGAAAATGTGGACATGTATACGTGGTATAACGGTTATGCCGACCCGAAAGAGATGGCTAAACTGGGCTACAAGCAGGTATGTATCCCTGACGGAATGATGTATATCGTGCCGATGGCCGGATATTATTACGATTATCTCAACATCAAATACCTCTATGACTCATGGACACCTGCACACATCGGCAATGTGGTGTTTGAGGAATACGACCCCACACTTCTTGGAGGCATGTTTGCCGTGTGGAATGACCATGTTGGCAATGGCGTTTCGGTGAAAGACATTCACCATCGTGTATTTCCAGCCTTGCAGACGGTGGCTACAAAGACATGGAATATTGCTCCTTCCCGGACGTTTGACGCCTTCGATGCTGCACGCGGACAGCTAAGCGAGGCTCCCGGCGTAAATCAGCTGGCCAGAATCGGGAAAGCGCCGGGACTGGTTTATCAGGTTGGCGAGGTACGCCCGGGCATGACACTGGAATATCCGGAAATAGGATATGACTATACCGTGTCGTTTGATTTGCAGGCTGCATCCGAGGAGCCGGGAACAGAACTTTTCCGTTCGCCGAACGCAGTGTTCTATTTGTCTGACCCTGTAAACGGCATGCTGGGATTCTCGCGCGACGGCTATCTGAACACGTTCGGTTTCCGTCCGTATCCGAATGAGAGAGTGACCGTAAAGATTACGGGAGACAACAGGTCAACTTCTCTGTATATAAATGGAAAGCTGATTGAAAAGATGGATGTGCAGAAACTTTATTTCAATGCTGGAAAAGATTCCATGAACTATCTGCGCACGCTGGTCTTTCCGCTGGAGAAGGCCGGCAATTTCAAGAGCCGGATCACCAACCTGAAAGTATACAATCACCTTGTCGAATGACTGGAATAATATGCTGAAAGGAAATCCACCCATCTTGCCGTCCTGACGGCGACATGGGTGGATTTCCTTTTCAGACAGCCATGCAAAGCCACCTCCATCAGGTTTTACAAGCCGACAAGTCCTTATCCGAAACAATATTATAGATGTTTCAACAAATTTGCTATTCTTTTCAATATATGTAAAACATCTTTCAACAGAAATAAAGACATTCTGCCGCACGCCTGCGTATTTTTGCAGAAAATCTTATTATTTATGAAAAGACAAAACAGATATTTCCCGTTGGTGTGCATCATGATGTTCTGGTTCACCATTTCTTTTATCACCAACATTCTCGGACCTCTTATCCCGGAAATCATCGACAACTTCCAGTTGAAGGATTTGGCTATGGCAGGCTTCATCCCAACTTCATTTTTCCTCGCCTACGCTGTCATGTCCATACCAGCCGGACTGCTTATAGACCGTTTGGGAGAAAAGCCTGTACTGTTCACCGGATTTCTGATGCCTTTCATCGGCTCAATGCTGTTCGCCTGCTTTCCCTGCTATGAAGTGCTGCTGGCCTCATCATTCATTATAGGACTTGGCATGGCCATGCTGCAGACGGTCATCAATCCTCTGCAACGCGTGGTAGGCGGTGAAGAAAATTACGCATTTGTGGCAGAACTGGCCCAATTTGTTTTCGGAGCAGCTTCTTTCGTCAGTCCGCTGGTCTATACATGGCTTATCCATGCTCTCTCGCCCGACATGTACAAACCCGGGAACAACGCACTGCTCGACACATTGGCCTCGCTGACACCGATGGAACTCCCTTGGGTATCTCTCTATTGGGTGTTCACTGCGCTCCTCGCTGTAATGCTGATTATAGTGGCTTGCGTCCGCTTTCCTCATATCGAACTGCGGGAAGATGAACGAAGCGGATCATCAGCATCCTACTTCAATCTGTTCCGCCAACGCTATGTGTGGCTGTTCTTTTTGGGAATCTTCTGCTATGTGGGTACAGAACAGGGAACTTCGGTATTCATGAGCACTTTCCTTGAACATTATCACGGCATCGACCCGCGCACGGTAGGAGCACAATGCATAAGCTGGTTCTGGGGATCGATGACCATCGGCTGTCTGGCAGGAATGCTGCTATTGAAACTGGTTGACAGCCGCCGCCTTCTTCAAATCTCCGGCCTGATTTCAATGCTATTGCTCACGGCAGCGCTTTTCGGAACAGCAGATATGGCCATTATCGCGTTTCCGGCTATCGGATGCTGCATATCCATGATGTACTCGATTGTTTTTTCATTAGCTTTAAATACGGCGACAGCTAACCACGGCTCATTTGCCGGCATACTCTGCACCGGAATCGTCGGCGGAGCAGGAGGTCCGCTGCTGATCAGCCTGCTGGCAGACGCCACCGACCTCCGTACAGGCATGTGCCTTATATTCCTTTTCATGGGATATCTTACCTTTATAGGATGCTGGGCACACCCGCTAATCAACAACAAGACAATCGCCTTAAAGGAACTGTTCAAAAGGAAAAAATAAGAGGCTGTCGTTTAAATTTCCCGGCCAAACAATACTGCCAGCTTTCCTTTGTGCTTGTTTCCGGTATGTGTTCCTGTTTTTCTTCAGCGGATATTCCGCTATTTCCCTCACCAAACAGAGAAACATTCTTAGGAACATATCTCAAATTACAGCAGAATAAAAGGAGAAGATTCTCTGAAAAAAAGGGCTGCAGCTTCACCGGAAAGCTTGCAGCCCTTCAAAGCGTACAAATCATTTAAACATATTTTCTATGTCCTCTTCTTTCAGTACAGCAAGCACCTTCTTGCCATCAGGAGTATAGTTGGGCGTAGAAGCAGAAAAAAGACTGTCCACAAGATTATCCATCTCCTCATCAGTCAGCACCTGACCCGGAACGATTGCAGCCGCTTTAGCCAAAGACAAAGCCAGAACGCTTTGGACCTCTTCTTTCACTTTGCTCCCCTTATCAATGGCAGAATGCAACAAATCAGTCAGCAGCTTTTCCGGGTTCAGTCCTTCAATTCCGGCAGGCACTCCATTAATGGCATAAGTGCCGCTTCCCAAATCACTCAATTCGAATCCCAGATAATTCAAATCATCCATTATTTCATTCAGCACAGGAATTTCATCTGGAGCGAAATGCACCATATCAGGAAAAAGGACACGTTGGGAAGCATTCTTATGGCCTGCAATCTGACTCATATAACGGTCATAAAGAATCTTTATATGCGCCCGCTGCTGATCTATGATCATCAATCCCGACTTGACGGAAGTCAAGATAAAGCTTCCCTTAAACTGAAAATGATGCATGGAGTTTTCCGGTGCTCCCTGTTTTGAATAAAGATCGGTTTGAACACCGCCCTCACCGGCAGAGTCTGGCTCTGCCGGTTCCTCCCAGATCTCATTGTCCGGAAGCACGGCGTTTTCCGCTTTCGTCTGTTTTTCCAAGCCTTGAAATAAAGGCTGCCAATCCGGACTTCCTTTCGGATGATAAGAAGAATATGCGGATGGAGGCACCGAAGAAACATCAAACGGATTGTATGTCGGATCAAATGATGGCTTGATAGAAGCCGGGGCAGCAGTATAAGGAGCCGTACTCAACGGCGGAATGTCAGGCATACCGTCTACATCAAAGTCAATGGAAGGCACTTCATTAAAACGTCCGAGCGTTTCCTTGACTGCGGCAGACAGAATCTGCCAGAGCGCCTGCTCATTCTCAAACTTTATTTCAGTCTTTGTCGGATGAATATTGACATCAATATTGGCAGGATCAACGTCAAAGTAAATGAAATAAGAAACCTGCTCTCCAACCGGAATCAGATTAACATATGCGTCAGCTACCGCTTTATGGAAGTACGGATGACGCATATAGCGCCCGTTTACAAAGAAGAATTGCCTGGCACCCTTTTTGCGCGAAGCTTCCGGTTTGCCTATAAAGCCATGAACATGTGCCATTGTCGTCTTAACGTCAAGCGAAAGCAATTCCTGATTCAACTTCTTTCCGAAAACACCCATAATCCGCTGGCGCAATCCCATGGCTGGAAGATTAAGCATTTCCGTACCGTTATGAAGCAAGGTAAAAGAAACCTCCGGATTTACCAGTGCCACCCTTTCGAACTCCGTCAAGATATTACTCAGCTCTGTCTGGTTGGATTTCAAAAATTTCCGGCGTGCAGGCACATTGAAGAAAAGATTTTTCACAGAAAAGTCGCTTCCTTTAGGGCAAGCTACAGCTTCCTGGTTTTCAACCTTAGAACCCGAAATTTCAAGCAGCGTCCCCAACGTTCCGTCCTGTTGGCATGTACGCAGTTCAACTTGAGCCACGGCAGCAATGGATGCCAGCGCTTCACCCCGGAACCCCATCGTATGCAAGGAAAACAAATCGGAAGCCTCCCGGATCTTAGAGGTGGCATGCCTTTCAAAAGCCATGCGCGCATCCGTTTCAGACATTCCCTTTCCATCATCAATGACCCGGATGCATGTTCTGCCTGCATCCGTCACACTGACATCTATATGCAATGCTCCCGCATCAATGGCATTCTCAACCAATTCCTTTACGACCGACGCCGGACGCTGGATCACTTCCCCCGCCGCTATCTGATTAGCCACGGAATCAGGCAACAACCGAATTACGTCACTCATATATAAAATCTCCTATTTTTGTTCTTTCTTATCAAAAAGATGGCTGTTAGGCAACTCCACAGGTCCGCGTATATTCTTTTTCAGCTGGTCTTCCACCCGCTTCGCACGCCAATTGAAAATATCCATCTTGTTCAGCGGACGTATGTAATCGAACCACACAAAATTTTCAAGCTTATCCTTTCCGGGCGGAATCTGCGACATCGGATAGAGCGTTCCGTTTGACTTGGGACTCATCACCATCCTTTCGATCTTTTGATTGGCCAGATAAATCTCAAGCTTGCTGGTTTCGGATACATTCATGCCAATCAGCGTACTGTCGGAATCCATCGGATAATATACCACCCGGACAGAGCCAATCACTTCCGTTTTTTTCATCTGCCCTCCGGAGAAATACGACTTGATTTCTTTCCCGGTCACCTGATTATACAAAGTCGAATCCACCCGCTCCACCGAAAGAGCCTGTCCTATAATATGCGACCAGTCGATGGTACTATCATTCATGTACACTTTCATCAACTCGCCCACAAGCTGCTGGTTTTTGTTCCATACAATCGGGTCACGATACATGGTAAGACAACTGTCGACAGTAGAAAACACAAGCGAATCTGCCGTACCCTGAATGTCCGTACGATAGAAGCGCACTTTATGGAATGCCCTCATTTCGCGATACATCGAATCCGTATCCAGATTGAACGTTTCCATCAGCAACGTATCTCCGTGAAGAAAAAGGCTATCTCCCTGAGAATAATCAATCGCTACCGCACTGTCTGTCGCAAAAGCAAACTTCTTCAGCTCATTATAATAACCGTATTCACCGGTCATCATATTCTTGTTCACCGTATCAGTCATCACCATGTTATGAAAGGCTTCTCCCACACCTGTATTCCGGTTATAGAACAGCGTATCTCCCGTAAGCTGCCTCCCTTCATTGGTCAGTACAGACCGGTCGTACAAATCAGCCATTCCCGTTACCGTATTATAAGTCCCTTTCTCTGAATAAATGTGATTAGCGTCACTCCAAATATCCGAAGGCCCTACAATATCTGCTATTTTAGTAGCCGTATTGTAACGCAAAGTGTCGGAAGTCAGCGTAAACTGCGGATTCACCAGACGCACGTTATAATTGAAAACGGACTGTTTGGTTTGCGGACTATATTCTCCCCACTCGGAAGTCAGCACATTCTGGTCATCCATCATCGTTCCACCGTCGAAGAAATACCCCAGATTATACACACGGTCATAGTTCAAGCTGTCGGTCAGCAATGTAGTCGTTCGGTTTTCCATGCGCACATTGTCACGCATCCGCGCAATCTGCGTCAATCCGTCATAATACAGACGGTCGCCATACAAGAACAGTGTATCCCCCTGTTCCATCCGCACATTACCGAAAGCCTCGAAGCTGCTAATCTTGTCGTAATAACAGGCACTGTCGCAATACATATAGATACTGTCATGACGAAAGCGCACATTCCCAATCACAATCTGAGCTTCGGGATGCTCCGCATCTTTACGAAGCAGATCTGAATGCAGAAGATACACCTTGCTTTTCGCTGCCGGCCTGTTCCGCACTTGACGCGATTGCCCTGTCTGCCCGGATCTTCCTGCCGCACTGTCTTTTACAACAACGGGCTTCGTTTCTTTTTTTACGGCACCACCGACATTCCGCAATGTATCCACCACTTGCGCAGACACACAAAAAACGACAAGACAAAGGACCGCAACCAACAGGAACCGGTGAGATCGGTCCGAACGTTTGTTGTTATTCTGTATCACACCCATCAGTCAGCTGTCAAAAATCTTATTGCTTTATCCATCCCGGATACTTGAAATCACATTTCCGCCATTCAGGACTGATTCTCACATACGTAGCACGCTGTTTCTCTACAATCCATTCCTGAAGCTTCTCCTCGCTTCTCTTGGCTGTAACAATCTCCTTCAGCCTCTGATAATCTTCTGAAATCGTAGCCTTATGCCCATCTATTCTGTTTTTCAGCTTCACAATGGCACAAACTTCCTTTCCGTTACCGTTTATCATCGTAAAAGGCTGCGAAACCTCGCCTATCTGCATATTCTCAACAGTCTTTGCAACTTCCTGTGAAATCAGGCCTGCAAGCTGCTGCATTTCAAAACGGGAAGTGGATGTCTGCGGATTGGCAAGCAATCCGTGATTGTTACGCGTATCTTTATCCTGAGAAACCCATGTAGCAGCCTCATCAAAAGTCACCTTTCCCTTCCGGATGTCATTGGCAAGCGTATCCAGACGGTTCAACTCCCTTTCAATATCCTTTTCATCAACACGCGGCTTCATCAGAATATGACGGTAGCTGATACGGTCGCCTCGTTTCTCTATAAGCTGGGCTATATGGAAACCATATTCTGTTTCAAAAACCTTTGATATTTTCTTCGGGTCTGTCAGGTTAAATACCACATTGGCAAACTCCGGTGTCAGTTCGCCGCGCCCTGTAAAGCCGTATTCCCCCCCCCGACGGGCAGAACCCGGATCTTCCGAATAAAGACGGGCCAATGTAGAAAAAGTCGTTTCTCCCTTATTGATACGTTCGGTAAAATCACGCAACTCCTTCTTGACACGTTCGATTTCCTCCTCTTTTATTTTAGGCTCACGCGTAATAATCTGCACCTCCACCTGTGTAGGGACAAAAGGAATGCTGTCCTGCGGCAAGCGGCTGAAATAGTTTCGCACCTCGGCAGGAGTCAATTTTATGTCCCCCACAATTTTCTGCTGCATCTGCTGTACAGTTTTTCCGTTACGGATATTCTCACGGAGCATCTCCCTGATCTGGGTGGAAGTCTTGTTGTAATATTCCTCCATCTTCTCTTTCGAGCCAATCTGATCGATAAGCCACGACATCTGCGCTTCCACTCCCTGCAACACTTCCTGGTCAGTCACAGTCACACTGTCTATTTCTGCCTGATGCAAAAAAAGTTTCTGCACAGCCAGTTCTTCCGGAATCACGCAATAAGGATCACCGTCGAAATGTCTTCCTTCATACTGCGCGTTCAAACGCTCATTCTCAACGTCCGATTTCAGAATGGCCTCATCACCAACCACCCATACCACTTCGTCGATTACATTTTCCTGTGCATGCACTGAGCCTATCCCCAGCATCAAACATATACACACACAGAAACAAGTCAAAGTCAGTCTATTCATTTCTATCAATTATAATAAATTATCTTCTTATCCTCTAAAGCCCGCTTATACAAGTCCGACTTCATCCGGCCTATATACTCAGCCCGTTTCAGATTCACCAATATTTCTCTTATTTCTCCGGAAGCGTATTCCAGCGGCACACGCTCTCCCACCGGCAATACTTCACAGACATGCAACAGATAGCGGAAAGCAGAATCAGAAACCTCAACGCTCCTATGCCCACGCAGGTTGTCAAGATCTTTCTTAACCAACGGCATCTGCAAAGAGATTTCAGAAAATGGCTTCCATCTGTCAGGAAAGCACTCATAACTTACCGCATGTGAGATGCTGTATTTCTCCAAACGGTCCAGATTGTCATTTCCTTCCGGATTCTTCATCCAGGCACGCACATTTTTAAGCGAAGCCGCATGCAACGGCACTTTCATGAATACACCTTTCAAGTAAGGCTCCGTCGCAACAAACTGTTCAGAATGAGTGTTATAATAAGTTTCTATTTCCGAATCAGCAACCTTGGATCCAAGCTCCTGTTCTACCAGCTTTTCTTGATAAATATGTACAGTGAGCGCACGGCGATAAGCTTCCACCCTTTCATCTATCTCCTTGCCGTCCGGAAGGTTTTCAACCGCCTGCTGATACATCAACATATCTTCAACCCATGTACGAATATACTTTTCTGCAAACTGCACACTGTCCGCACCATGGACACCGACTGGCAAAGCGGACCTCAAATCGCTTTTATACAGACTGTACTCGCCCGCACGAACCACCGGCTCCCCACTCTGATCATCTTCGGAGGTCTGGTGGCAGCTACATACAAGAAGCATAAAACATGTCACAATCCATACCTTACTTCGCTTCATACAGCAATAATTAATGAACGAAGATACTGCAATAATCAGTTACTTCCACCACAATTAACGGTTTTTAAAACCTCTTTATTGATTTCTACCAAGTAACGGTTCTTCAATTCCGCCAACCGCGCGTCTTGACAAGAGTACAAATAATCCTTACGAACCTCATCAATAACATCCAAATAGCTTTCTGGACCTTTTTTCAACCGTTTTCCCAAAACAAAAGTAAAAGGCAGATCTGGGAAAGGAACAAACGAACCGCACTTGAAAGCCAGCCTGTCAACATAGGCGTTCACTCCAATTCGGAACACTCCGGTTTCGACAACAGCCTCCAGCCTTTCATCTTCTGCTGCCAGTTCCCGGATCTTTTCATTCCACTGTGAATAAGGAATCTTCTTCAATATCTTTTTCAGACGTGAGGCCGACTTCTTATCAAGACAATGCACGACTCCTCCCCTGAAATGGGGCAGACTCCATTGATACTCTTTCCGATGGCTTTTGAAATAACGCTCCAGGTCTTCGTCAGAAACCTCCAACGGCATTGTTTTTCCTTGCATCTTATCCCAATAAACGGCCAGCAATTCATCTTCAACGCGATTTAGCAAAGCAGAAACAGCCACCGGCCAATTATCGGTTCCATCTTTCCACGCCCGGAACAAATCCGATCCGGCAAATGGAAGCTGCGCCTTTTTCTCCGGCAAGCCCCGATCCGGAACAGCACTTTCAGCCTCCATTCCATGCCTACGGTCGATTAAACGCACGATATGCACTCCCAACGGAGAATAGAAAGGGGCGGAAAACTCTCCCGGTTTCAGTTGCTCGAGTTTTCCTACAAACTCATCAAGCAAAGCCGACAAGGGAAGCCACTCATCCGGACGATAACCAAAACCCTCCCCCTGTCCGTAGCGTGAAGCCATAAACTCAAAAGAAGCTCCATGCTTCAGCGCATGATAGACAGAATCCATCCGCTGTTCCGCCTTCCGTTCATCCCCTGCAGAAGAATGCTGCGGCAAAGACAAAGTGATATGCTGGATTTTCACCCAATCATCTGCCGGAAAGTTCCCATGGCTCTTACTCCCATTCAAACTGGAATAATCTTTCTTCCCTTCAGCCTGAGCCACATAATGCTCCAAAGCCTGTCCCTGAAGCATCCTGCACTGCAAACGGAAATCCATAAGCGTATCTATTTTCATTCGCCGTGCATCGGCTACTTTCAGCTTGAAATAGAGGAAATAATTGAAAAGACGTTCTGAGAACTCCCCCTCCCCCGCACCTGAGCGTTCGCAATAGCCATTAAACTCCCCAACCGAAACAGGGTTACCATTGAGCGTAAACAAGATATCAGCATCTGTACCCGCCCGAAGAGAGGCACAATCCAATGCGATTCCCAATGCACTTACAAGAAGCAATTTCTGCCACATCATCCTTAAATTTATATGAAAAAGACAAGGGGTGCCCGAATATCTTAAAATATTCACAACACCCCTTAATACAATCTTGAGAATTTTCCGATGAATTACTGCGGACGGCTGTAATTAGGAGCCTCGCTCGTAATAGCCACATCGTGCGGATGACTTTCCAACACGCCGGCATTCGTTATACGAGTAAACTTGGCATTGTGCAATTCCATAATATTATGCGCACCGCAATATCCCATACCCGAACGAAGTCCTCCTACCAACTGATAAATGACTTCATACAAAGTTCCTTTATACGGAACCCGGGCAGAAATTCCTTCCGGAACCAGTTTCTTCACATCTGTTGTATCTGATTGGAAATAACGGTCTTTTGAACCATTTTCCATAGCTTCAAGCGAACCCATGCCGCGGTAAGACTTGAACTTACGCCCGTTGAAGATGATTGTGTCACCCGGCGACTCTTCTGTTCCGGCAACCAACGAACCGATCATTACGCTGTATCCACCGGCAGCCAGTGCCTTTACCACATCGCCTGAATAACGCAAACCGCCGTCGGCGATCAAAGGCACACCCGTACCCTCCAATGCCTTGGCTACGTCATATACTGCAGTCAGCTGCGGAACACCTACTCCGGCAACTACACGTGTCGTACAGATAGAACCCGGACCGATACCTACTTTCACCGCATCCGCACCAGCCTCAACCAAGGCCTTGGCCGCTTCGCCGGTCGCTACATTACCGACAACAATATCAATTTCAGGAAATTTCTGCTTAGCTTCCTTCAGTTTGTCAATTACATTCTTTGAATGGCCATGAGCCGTATCAATAACAATGGCATCGGCCCCAGCCTTCACCAAAGCCTCCATGCGCTCCAGTGTATCCTTGGTCACACCCACACCGGCAGCTACGCGCAAACGCCCTTTCGAATCTTTGCAAGCCATCGGTTTGTCCTTAGCCTTTGTAATATCCTTATAAGTTATCAATCCTACGAGCTTGCCGTTGGCATCCACAACAGGAAGTTTCTCAATTTTATGTTCCTGGAGGATATTGGATGCAGTCTCCATATCTGTTCCCGGAGCTGTGGTCACGATATTGTCTTTTGTCATCACTTCATCTATCCGCTTTGACAAATCCTTCTCGAAACGAAGGTCACGGTTTGTCACAATGCCTACAAGATATTTCTCGTCATCAACCACAGGAATACCGCCGATTTTATATTCAGCCATGATATCCAGTGCATCCTTCACCGTTGATCCCCTTTTAATTGTGACAGGATCATAAATCATGCCATTTTCGGCACGCTTCACGATAGCTACCTGACGCGCCTGTTCTTCGATGGACATATTCTTATGAATCACACCGATACCCCCTTCGCGTGCAATGGCAATAGCCATCTGCGCCTCTGTAACCGTATCCATAGCTGCAGTTACAAACGGAATTTTCAACTCAATGTTGCGTGAAAACTTAGTCGTGAGCTCGACTGTCTTAGGTAAAACTTCTGAATAGGCCGGAATCAACAATACATCATCATACGTTAATCCGTCCATAACAACTTTATCTGCAATAAATGACATAGGACTTTATGCGTTAAGATTTTATTGCGTGCAAATATACGGATTTTCTTCCAAACCAACAGACGACTTAACATCTTTTTTCAAAGAAAACGCGAAAAACAGCGGTTCATTCCCCTGTTTTCCGCGCCTGCACACATTTTCTTGTGTCTTTTTGGTCAATTTGCCATTTCAGAAATGAACTTGATGCGAACCAGACGGATTTCATCTTCCGTGTAGTCATCGCCCAATTCCTCCATCGCATCATCAATATTGTCGGTCGTAGATTCCTTGAAATAATCATAAATGTCCTGCATATGGTCTTCGTCCATGATTTCATTCAAGAAATAATCGATGTTGAGCTTGGTTCCCGAATAAACAATCGCTTCAATTTCATCAAGCAGTTCGCTGAACTCAATACCCTTAGCAACAGCAATATCGTCAAGCGCCACCTTACGGTCGATACTTTGAATGATTGAAACCTTCAGTTTCGACTTGTTGGCAACCGTACGCACGCGCAAATCTTCCGGTCGGTCGATTTCATTCTCCTCGCAGTGTTTCTTTATCAGGTCGCAGAACTCCTGTCCATAGCGTTTTGCCTTTCCGGCTCCAACTCCCGGGATATTCTGCAACTCCTCCAATGTAACAGGATAAATTGTAGCCATGGCCTCCAACGAAGGATCCTGGAAAATCACATAAGGAGGAACATCCAGTTTTTTCGACATCTTCTTGCGCAGATCTTTCAGCATAGCATACAGAACCGGATCAACGGCACACGAAGCTCCGCTCCTCATCGGAGTTTCTTCCGCTTCCTCTTCATCAAAATCCGTATCTTCCACAATCTTGAACGATTTCGGCTTCTTCAAGAACTTGTGTCCTTCGGAAGTAACCTTCAGCAGGCCATAGTTCTCTACATCTTTCTTCAAGTACCCGGCAATCAAAGCCTGACGGATTACAGCATTCCACAGCCTGTCCTCCTCGCCCATTCCGGCACCGAAAATCTCCAGATCCTCATGTTTATGGGCAAGCACTTCCGACGTTTCCTTACCCAACAATATATCAAGAATATACTCTTGTTTAAAATTCTCTTTTACAGCGATGATCGTTTCTATCACCGTACATAATGCATCCTGAGCCTCCACTTGTTTCTTAGGATTTAAACAGTTATCACAATTTCCACAATTGTCTTCGGTATATTCTTCTCCGAAATAATGCAACAATATCTTTCTGCGGCAAACGGACGACTCAGCATAAGCTGCCGTTTCCTGCAACAGCTGACGTCCGATTTCCTGCTCAGATACCGGCTTCCCTTGCATGAATTTCTCCAGCTTCTGCAAATCTTTATTCGAATAGAACGTGATGCACTGGCCTTCTCCCCCGTCGCGTCCGGCTCGTCCGGTTTCCTGATAATATCCTTCCAGGCTCTTAGGGACATCGTAATGAATCACGAAACGCACATCCGGCTTGTCAATCCCCATGCCAAACGCGATGGTAGCCACAATCACATCTATGTCTTCTTTCAAGAACGCATCTTGATTGGCATTCCGTGTGGCAGAATCCATCCCCGCATGATACGGGCGCGCCTTGATTCCGTTCGCCTGCAAAATCTCGGCCAGTTCCTCAACCTTTTTCCTGCTCAGACAGTAGATAATCCCCGATTTACCTTCGTTGTGTTTGATGAACTTCACGATATCAGCATCCACATTGTTCGTCTTGGCCCTCACTTCATAATACAAGTTCGGACGGTTAAACGACGATTTGAACTCAGCCGCCTCCATCATCCCCAAGTTCTTCTGGATATCCATCTTCACTTTCGGAGTAGCGGTTGCCGTAAGCGCAATGATCGGAGCCTTTCCGATTTCATCAATAATTGGACGTATACGCCGGTATTCCGGACGGAAATCATGCCCCCATTCAGAAATGCAGTGCGCCTCGTCTACAGCATAGAAAGAAATTTTCACTTGCCTCAAAAACTCAACGTTATCTTCTTTTGTCAGCGATTCAGGAGCCACATAAAGCAGCTTGGTCTTGCCGGCAAGAATATCCGACTTCACCTGTTCAATCGCAGACTTTGTCAGTGAAGAATTGATGAAATGCGCCACGCCATCTTCTTCGCTGAAGTTGCGCATCGCATCCACCTGATTCTTCATCAAGGCAATTAGCGGAGAAATAACAATCGCAGTACCTTCCATCAGCAGGGAGGGAAGCTGGTAGCAGAGGGACTTGCCTCCGCCCGTAGGCATCAATACAAAAGTATCTTTCCCGGATAACAAATTCCGGATAATCGCTTCCTGATTACCTTTGAAGGTATCAAAGCCAAAATATTTCTTCAGTTGCTCTGTCAAATTGATATTTTCCGTCATTGTCCTCAGATTTAATGTATAATTTCCGTTGAAATTTTCTGTCTATAAAGTTATAAACAACTTTTCATATCATGCAAGAATTTCGGCGAATATTTTTCTCCAAAGACTTCTCTTCACAAAAAACACTCACTTTTTCACGCCACCTGCAACCTTGACAGATTCGCTTTCCCCATCTGTTCTTTTGCATAGTCAAGCGTCACCACCAGACGGTCGGTCTTCTGAGATGGAATCTCGAACATCGTATCCATCATGATGGTTTCTACTATCGAACGCAGTCCCCGGGCACCCAGCTTGTATTCCATAGCCTTGTCAACGATATACTCGAACACTTCAGGCTCAAACTCCAGCTTGACCCCATCCATCTCGAACAGTTTGACATACTGCTTGATGATGGAGTTTTTAGGCTCGGTCAGAATACTTCGCAAAGCCTTGCGGTCCAAAGGATTCAGATAAGTAAGCACCGGCAAGCGGCCGATAATTTCGGGAATAAGCCCGAACGACTTCAGATCTTGCGGCGCAATATACTGCATCAAGTTGCTCCTGTCTATCTTAACCTGCTCCTTTGCGGCATTATAGCCTACGACATTCGTATTCAGGCGCTGGGCGATTTTCCGTTCGATTCCGTCAAAAGCTCCGCCGCAAATAAACAGAATGTTTTTCGTATTCACCGGAATCATCTTCTGATCGGGATGTTTGCGTCCGCCTTGAGGGGGGACATTGACCACAGACCCTTCGAGCAGTTTCAACAAGCCCTGCTGAACGCCTTCCCCGCTCACATCGCGAGTGATGGAAGGATTATCTCCCTTACGCGCTATCTTGTCGATTTCATCAATGAACACGATGCCCCGCTCGGCTTCGGCAACGTTATAGTCTGCCACCTGAAGCAAACGAGTAAGGATGCTTTCGATATCTTCTCCGACATAACCCGCTTCGGTGAGCACAGTGGCATCAACAATGGTAAACGGCACATGAAGCAACTTCGCTATCGTACGGGCAAGCAAAGTCTTCCCCGTACCGGTGCTTCCCACCATAATGATGTTCGACTTCTCTATCTCCACATCCGCCTCATCTTTCGGCTGAAGCAGACGCTTGTAATGATTGTAGACAGCAACCGACAGATAACGCTTTGCATCATCCTGTCCAATGACATACTGGTCAAGAAAATCCTTTATATCTTTCGGTTTCGGCAGTTCGCTCATATCCAGTTCACCGGCAGGCTTGTTCTTCGCCTGAAGCGTTTCCTGAACAATCTCATGCGCCTGTTCCGCACAGCTGTCACAGATGCAGCCATTGATTCCCGTTATCAGAAATCCGACTTCGTTTTCCGTACGGCCGCAAAAATTGCATCTTCTTTTTGTTCTTGAACTTTTATTATCTTCCAATTTGTCTTGTTTTTATTTCGTTATATCTTGTTGTGCTGCTTCAGGTTTGCGCGAAAGCACCTCATCAATCATCCCGTAATCCTTCGCCTCCTGGGCCGTCATCCAATAGTCACGGTCGGAATCCGCCCAAACCTTGTCAAAAGGCGTATGCGAATGGTCGGCGATGATCGTATAAAGTTCCTTCTTCAGTTTCTGTATTTCACGGGCTGTAATCTCGATGTCTGAAGCCTGTCCCTGCGCTCCGCCCATCGGCTGGTGAATCATCACGCGCGAGTGCGTCAGAGCCGAACGCTTGCCTTCCTTTCCAGCCACCAACAATACAGCCGCCATAGAAGCCGCCATGCCTGTACAGATTGTAGCCACATCACTGCTGATAAACTGCATCGTGTCGTAGATGCCCAATCCCGCATACACAGATCCTCCCGGCGAATTGATGTAAATCGAGATATCTTTTCCTGAATCTACAGAATCCAGATAAAGCAGCTGTGCCTGAAGCGTGTTTGCCGTATAGTCGTCAATAGGCGTTCCGAGGAAGATGATACGGTCCATCATCAGCCGGGAGAACACATCCAGCTGAGTCACGTTCAACTGACGCTCTTCCAGAATATACGGGTTCAGATAGCCCGCCTGCGACTTGATCACATCGTCAAGCACCATGCTGTTCATGCCCAAATGCTTGGTAGCATATTTTCTAAAATCATCCATCATATCTTATAAAGATTAAAGTCACACAATGAAAAGGAGGCCTTCAATCCCCCTCTCTCCCGACTAACAAAAGTACAAAACACTTCCGTCTTGTGGAAGAAGTCCGATTAAAAGCCCCCTTTTTTAGCAAGTTTTAGCAATTTGCGTCCACCCGCATTTGCTTGTTTATTGAAACATCTGATTGAATTCCTCAGCCGAAACAGCTTTGTGATTCAATGCCACCTGTTCTTTCAGAACATTAGCCAGCTTCGTTTCAATCACACGATTTACAAGAGCCTCTACGCTTTCACGCTTCTTCAGCATTTCCTTAGAATAGTTTTCAAGCAGTTCATCAGGCACATTGATCATTCCATACTGAGCAAACTGAGCGCGGGTAGCCTCCTTCGCCATATCACTGATATCGCTCTGTTCAACCTTAATGCTGTTGGCAGCCACCAGCTTTTCTTTAATCAAATGCCATGTCAGCTCTTCGATGCTCTTGTCGTAGTTCTGAGAAACGAACTCTTCACCTTTGTCTTTGTTATTGTCAAGCATGATGCGCTTCATCAGTTCATCGGCAAATTCCAGTTTGCCAACCTTGTTCATCGCATAGTTGCGCACATCGATCAAGAACTTGTAATCGGCGTCGGCAGCAAACTGTCCGGCAATCACTTCCTTAATTTGAGCACGGAATTCTTCTTCCGTATGTGCCTTGCCTTCTCCCAGCACCTGATCAAACAGCTCCTGGTTCAGGTCGCCCGGAATCATACGCGTAATTTCTTCAATCTGGAAGCTGAAGTTACCTTTGTGATTTGCAACTTCTTCTTTCTTGACCTTCAGCAAGGAAGCCAGTTCGGCCTCATTGTTGTCGAAGGCAGCCGCAGGGTTGAACACCAGCACCGTATTCACTTTCACTCCGTTGAAGATAGCCTTCTGCTCATCGTTCTTCATGTAAGAAGGCATCATCACAGCGCCTTCTACCTGAACGCCGCCCTCTTTTGTATTGCCGTTCTCATCAAGTTCAGCCAACAGACCCTTCAGCAGGTCGTTATCCTGATACTCTTCCACTTTTTCATATTTGGCCGTACGCTGGGTGTACATCTTCACCTGCTGTTCAACCATTTCATCGGTTACATTGATATCATAATAATCGATGGTATCCTCTTTCGAAAGCGTCAGGTCAAATTCAGGAGCCAGAGCTATATCGAACGAGAATTCAAAGTTCTCGTCTGTCGCGAAGTTTACGTTGTTTTCCTTCGGCAGCGGAGTTCCCAGCATATTAACCTTGTTGTCACGGATATATTCGCCCACTTTTTCTTGCAGCAGCTTGTCAACTTCTTCAATCAATACAGAAGTTCCATACTGCTTTTTAATCAGTCCCATCGGAACCATACCTTTACGGAATCCGGGCATATTCACTCTCTGACGCAGAGTCTTCAGGGATTTGTCAACCTGAGCCTGATAATCAGCTTTTTCAATCTGAGCAGTAAGCACAGCACTTACTTTGTCAACATTTTGCAATGAAATATTCATTTCCGACTTATTTATTTAATTATTAGTTTCTTTTATTTTCTACAAAGTGGTTGCAAAAATAATGCTTAATCTGGCAATTACCAAAAAGTCAGGCAAAAAAAAGAAAAACGCACGCTTGCGCATATTTCCTCTGCCCTCTTCAAAAAACGGCCGCTCATCTGAAGAAAGATGAGCGCATGTCTTGCATAAAACGAACGCCCATCCGGAGAGGTTTTTCCGCCCTCCTTTTTCGCGTCGGAAGCATCCCGTCATTTGGCCTTGTTTTCTTCCTGCTTCACCTTCCGCAGCAGGTCGGAAGCAAAAATGAAATTGTTCAACCGCTCGTTGGTTGCATTAAACACGTCATCCTTCGTGCCTTCCCATTCTTTCCGGCCTTGATAGATGAACAGAATGCTGTCGCCTATCCCCATCACCGAATTCATGTCATGCGTATTGATAATGGTAGTCATATTATATTCAACCGTGATGCCATGGATCAAGTCGTCGATAACCAGCGAAGTCTTGGGGTCAAGCCCCGAATTTGGCTCATCGCAAAAAAGATACTTCGGCTGCAAGGCTATGGCACGGGCAATCGCCACACGCTTCTGCATGCCTCCGCTGATCTCTCCGGGATATTTATCCTGCGCATCTATCAGGTTCACACGGTCCAGACAAAACCGGGCACGCTTCACGCGGTCACGGTAAGTATCCGTTGAAAACATGTCAAGAGGGAACATCACATTTTCCAGCACAGACAACGAGTCGAACAAGGCTGCACTCTGAAAAATCATCCCCATTTCCCGGCGAAGCGCCTGCTTCTCTTTCTTTCCCATATGAATCAGATCCCGTCCGTCATAAAGCACCTCACCATTTTCAGGTGTAAGCAGACCGACAATGCATTTCATCAGCACTGTCTTTCCCGAACCGCTTTGACCGATTATCAGGTTAGTCTTTCCATCATCGAAAGAGAAATCGATGTCGTCAAGAACCGTACGTCCCTCAAACGACTTGCATATAGAATTCAGTTGTATCATCCCATTAACAATTGTGTAAGTATCAAATCAGAAAACAATATCAGCACACTGCTTGACACCACCGAGTCTGTGCTGGCCTTTCCCACCGCAATAGAGCCTCCTTCAACCGTGTAGCCGAAATAGGCCGACACACTGGCTATGATGAAAGCAAAGAAAAGTGATTTGATAAACCCGCACCAGATATACCATTCCACAAAGCAATATTGCAAACCGTACTGCAAGTCAGTCGCATTCATTATTCCGGCAAACCACGCCGTACAGAAGGCACCGATAATTCCGGCAAATATGCTGAATGTAACCAGCAGCGGGATAATGGTCATCAGGCCGAGTATCTTGGGAAGTATCAGGTAAGAGGCCGAATTGATCCCCATTATCTCCAGTGCGTCAATCTGCTGGGTAACGCGCATTGTCCCGATTTCGGAAGCAATGTTCGACCCCACCTTTCCCGCAAGGATCAAACACATGATAGAAGACGAAAACTCCAGCAGCAGAATTTCTCGCGTGGTATATCCCACCACGAATCGGGGCATCCACGGACTCTCGATATTCAGCTTGATCTGAATGCAGATTACCGCTCCGATAAAAAATGAGATCAGAAGGACAATGCCGATGGAATTGATTCCAAGCTGCACCATCTCATTGACATATTGCTTAAAATACATTCGGAAACGCTCCGGACGAGAAAAAACCCGGCTCATCAGCACAAGATATTTTCCAAAGTTCGTAATAGGCTTTACCATAAGCTTGAATAATATTTGGTACAAAAGTACGCTTTTTTAGCTATATTATAATAAAAGATAAGACGAAATTCTACCGAACGACCATATAACCCAATAATTTTACTACTTTTGCAGCACTCAACGATTCTATTATGGCAGAGCTAGAGAACCAATCACATACAGCCGAAGCATTCGAACTCCCGACTGACGGACGGATGATATTGCGCACAGAGAACTTAGTGAAGAAGTACGGCAAACGTACGGTAGTAAGCCACGTGTCGATCAATGTGAAGCAGGGAGAAATCGTAGGCCTGTTAGGCCCCAATGGGGCAGGAAAAACCACGTCTTTCTATATGACAACCGGACTTATTGTGCCAAACGAAGGGCACATTTATCTGAACGATCAGGACATCACATCCTATCCGGTATACAAGCGTGCCCAAATCGGTATCGGCTATTTGGCGCAGGAGGCTTCAGTGTTCCGCAAGATGAGTGTGGAAGACAATATAGCCTCCGTGCTGGAACTGACAAACAAAAGCCCGGAGTATCAGAAAGAAAAACTGGAAAGCTTGATCGCTGAATTCCGCCTACAGAAAGTAAGGAAGAATCTGGGCGACCAGCTTTCGGGAGGCGAACGCCGACGTACGGAAATTGCCCGCTGCCTGGCCATCGACCCTAAATTCATCATGCTTGACGAACCGTTTGCCGGAGTTGACCCGATTGCCGTAGAAGACATCCAGCACATTGTGTGGCGACTGAAAGACAAGAATATCGGTATCCTGATTACAGACCACAACGTACAGGAAACACTGAGCATCACCGACCGGGCCTACCTGCTGTTCGAAGGTAAAATCCTCTTCCAAGGCACGCCCGAAGAACTTGCCGAAAACAAGATTGTACGAGAGAAATACTTGAGCAACAGCTTTGTGCTGCGAAGGAAGGACTTTCAGGAAAAAGAAATCCGGGAATGACATTTCCCGGACTCTTTCTATCTCATCCATTGTCAGGAATATTTTTCTCCGAAACGCATTTCAACGTCGTTCACAAATTTACGGATAGCATTCTGGTCGTCTTTCCTGCAAATAAGAAGCACATTGTCTTTTTCAACCACCAGATACCCTTCAAGATCCTGAATCACTGCAAGCTTGTCCTTCGGCATCATTATCAGATTGTTCTTGCATCCGTAAAGCATCGTATTGCTGTCGATAACCACATTACGTTCTTCATCTTTCGGCAACAAATCGTGAAGAGCACCCCACGTGCCAATATCCGCCCAACCGAAATCACAAAGCTGCACATATACATTGTCTACCTTTTCCATAATACTCGTATCGAAAGAACTGTTGGGACATGAGCTGAAATCCGGACGGTCGCATTCCACACGCGGACATATATCCGAAAGCATTTCATGAAAAGCCTTCAATATCGTATCAATGTGCCAAATGAAAATCCCTGAGTTCCAAAAAAATTCGTTACCCTGCACAAACACCTCGGCAAACTCCCTTGCCGGCTTTTCGATGAATGTCTTGATTTTGCAAAAATCCCCCTCACGCTCTTCAGACACCTGAATGTATCCATATCCCGTTTCCGGATAAGTCGGCTTAATCCCCATCACGATCAATTTACCTGAATGTGACGCAAACTCCATACCCTTCAGCACTGCCTGCTTGAATTCCTCCTGCTTGAGCACCATATTATCCGACGGAGCCATTATCACCGTTGCGTCAGGATTCATCTTCTGAATGACATGTGATGCATATGCGATGGCCGGAGCCGTATTCCTATGCTCCTCCTCAATAATAAGCTGACTTTCCTTTACCTCGGGAAGCAGTTCAAGCACAATATCCTTATAATCCTTATAAGTTGAAATATAGATATTTTCCGGAAGAACAATCTGCCTATACCTTTCGTAGGTCTGCTGGATAAGGGTCTGTCCACTTCCGAAAAAGTCGAGAAACTGCTTGGGCAATGCTTTCCGGCTATACGGCCAGAACCTCCGCCCCGTTCCGCCAGCCATGATAACACAATAAAAATTATTATTACTCATGGTTAATAATATAATAGCGTTAAAGTTTACGCTAAGATAATCTTTTTTCCCCATAAATGCCCCTCAAAAGGATCCAAAATAGTGTTAGATAAGTTTTTTTGACCATTTTTCGGGAAAACTGTTGCAGGTTCGAAAAAAAGGCGTACCTTTGCACCACAATTCAATGGAATGCCCAGATGGCGGAATCGGTAGACGCGCTGGTCTCAAACACCAGTGGAGTAACATCCATCCCGGTTCGACCCCGGGTCTGGGTACATAGAAAGGCTGATAATCGACTGATTATCAGCCTTATTTGTTTTCCCAGGGCGTACTAAAAGCGTACTTCCTGACGAAAAGAAAGGAAACGTGTACTTTCGTGGTTTTGGCACTCCTTATTTATGTTTTCTTAACGAATATGCTGCATATTTCTTCCTTTCTCCTGCTTTTGTTTGCGCTGAAAACGGTATTCAAGCCTTATCTTTGCGACCTGAACCGATTTTAATGCACAAATGAGTATGGAAGATATAAGAGAAGCCAATTTCAGAAAGATACAACAGATACTTGACCGATGTGTTGCGCATGAATATGGGATGAAAACCAGTGCGCTTGCCCTAAAACGCGAATACCTGACGGAAGAACAAATGAGAGACCACATCCGTCAGGAGATTTTCAATGCTACGGAAAGCATTGTGTCCCTATGTCAACAGAACCGGGCTTTGCACAATATCCGCTCCGACATTCAGATGCCCGATTTCCTGTGGGAAAGCGGATTCTTTGAAAACCTCCCCTTTGAAGGGCGGAAAAAGTACATATCCTTTCAATGCTCCTCTTTCAATATAGATGAATACCTGCAATCACCTACATGTTACGATGAACAGCTTCCGTTCTTTTCCTCCCTTGTGCGCTTTGTCGTGCAAACCCAATATTTGGAGTACCTCCAACAGTTAGAAAACAAGTATGCCGCAACATCCGTACCTTCGACCGAACAGGAAGGACAGCCTAAGGAAGAAGCACAGGCACAATCCGAGCCGATTAAAATAGTGGGGAAATCCAATCCTTTCAAATCCGTCCTCACCCCGAAACAAATCAAGCTGCTGGTCGAATGCGCCAACGAAGCGCATATATTCACGACAACTGTCACACAGAAAATCCTTTCAGACTTCTTCGCCTGCAAGCTGAACGGGGTCTTGAAGTCCAACAACAACCGCCTGCTGGCTTATCTGATGATGCAGCTTAGCTGCTACAACTACATCGCTTACGAATGGCAGTCCGTCATTGCCAACAACAGGCTGGTACTTGCCAAGATAAAGGACAAGCACCTCACACGCAGCGACTTGTCGAGCGCGACAGACAACGTGAAGTGCATCTACCCGAAAGGATACGAAATCATAGACAAGTACATCAAGCAACTGCAAAAAGGTTGAGCATAGTCTGAGCGGTCAAACAAAGCTCAATTAGTCTTCATTTCCAAGCCCTTAACTTTGCCCCCGTTAACAAAACGATGCGGTACGTCTGCATAGGTCAAAACAGAAAATATTTCACGTGAGTTACCCGTAACTTGTGTGTTGAAGTTTTGGAAGATGCCGATTTTTGCCCCATCAAAAAAGAAACGAGGGTGCGCACCTTCATATTGTATCACCGAAAAGTTAAAGACAATATGGAAAAGACTTTGGAAATGCGAGTGGAAGAACTCGAAAGAATGTTGTTTATGACCAAGAATGTGCTTAGCTTCGACGAAGCGAGCGCATTCCTCTGCCTGTCGAAAAGCTATCTCTACAAGCTGACTTCGGGCAACCTGATTCCCCACTACAAGCCGCAGGGGAAGATGCTCTATTTCGAGAAGTCCGAACTGGAGGCATGGCTACGCCAAAACCCGGTAAAGACCAAGGGGCAGATAGAACAGGAAGCGCAGAAGTATGTCCTTAACCGTCCATTAAAGAAATAACGGTTATGGAAGGTACAAGAAAGACAGAAGCCATGCAGCCCTCCGCCATGAAGAAGGAGGACTTCGCAGCCCTTTGGAAGAGCATCCACCTGAAAGTGACGGACACCTACGACGTGCCGCCCGAAATCCTTTGGGTGAATGGCTCCACCATTGGGACGCTGGGCAATTTCAGCGCGTCCACAGGCAAAGCCAAGAGCAAGAAGACGTTCAACATTTCCGCCATCGTAGCGGCGGCACTGACCAACGACGAGGTGCTGCACTACTCGGCGTGCCTGCCGCCGAACAAACGGAAGATACTCTACGTGGACACCGAGCAGAGCAAATACCACTGCCACAAGGTGATGGAACGCATCCTGCGGCTTGCCGGACTGCCTACCGACCAAGACCGGGACGATTTTGTATTCATCGTGCTCCGGGAACAGACACCCGACATGCGGAAGCGGATTATCGGCTACATGCTGGAGAACATGCCCGACGTGGGGCTGCTCATCATTGACGGCATCCGCGACCTGATGTACGACATCAACAGCCCGGGCGAATCGACCGACCTGATAAACCTGCTCATGCGCTGGTCAAGCGGGTACAACCTGCACATCCATACCGTGCTGCACCTGAACAAAGGGGATGATAATGTGAGAGGACATATCGGCACGGAACTGAACAACAAGGCGGAAACCGTCCTGCAAGTCACCAAGAGCGCACAGGACAGCAACATCAGCGAAGTGAAGGCGATGCACATCCGCGACCGTGACTTCGAGCCGTTTGCCTTCCGCATCAACGACAGCGCACTGCCCGAAGTCGTGGAGGGCTATGTGTTCCAGCAGTCCAAGCCGGACAAAACTTTCCCGCTAACGGAACTGACCGAGCAGCAGCACCGCACGGCGTTGGAGAACGCTTTCGGCAAACGCACCGTGCAGGGCTATGCCAATGTCATAGCGGCATTGAAGCAGGGTTACGCGAGCATCGGCTATGAGCGCGGGCGCAATGTCCTCGTGTCGCTGAACCAATTCCTTGTAAAAAAGCGCATGATTGTGAAGGAGGGCAAGGGCTACCGCTATAATCCCGACTTCCACTATTAAGCGCAGGTCCGGTTTAGTCCGGGCATATATATAAGCGGAACGGACTGCTTGTTTCCCGGTATCGGCAGCAGGCAGGTTTGGTATGGTACGGGCATATATATGACGGACTAAACGGGACTGCCACTTTTCAATGATTCCTTCAACGGACACTCTAAAAGACTATGGTATGAACATCGAAGAAGCAAAGAAAATATCCATTGCAGACTATCTGCACAGCTTAGGCTGTTCCCCCGTCAAGCGGCAGGGGGCAAACCTTTGGTACAAGTCACCGCTACGGGAGGAAACCGAAGCGTCCTTCAAGGTCAATACCGACCTTAATAAATGGTATGATTTCGGGCTGGGCAAGGGCGGCAACATCATTGCGCTGGCAGGGGAACTCTACGGCTCCGACCATGTGCCGTACCTCTTGGAACGGATGGGGGAACAGGCTCCGCTCGTCCGCCCGGTCAGTTTCTCTTTTCGGCAGCAAAGGTCAGAGCCGAGCTTCCGGCAGTTGGAAGTCCGCGACCTCACCCATCCGGCATTGCTCCGTTACTTGCAGGGGCGAGGCATCGACACCGAACTGGCGAAAAGAGAATGCAGGGAACTGCGCTTCACCCACAACGGCAAGCCCTACTTCGCCATCGGTTTCCCGAATGTGGCGGGCGGTTATGAGGTGCGCAACTCCTTCTTCAAGGGCTGCATCGCGCCGAAGGACATCACCCACATCCGGCAACAAGGGGAACAGAGGGAAAAATGCCTGGTGTTCGAGGGGTTCATGGACTACCTCTCGTTCCTCACGCTCCGGGTGAAGAACTGCCCCGTCATGCCCAACCTTGACAGGCAGGACTACATCATACTCAACTCCACCGCCAACGTGCCGAAAGCCATTGACGCATTGGGGCTGTATGAGCGCATCCACTGCCTGCTCGACAACGATGCGGCAGGCTTCCGGGCAACGCAAGCCATCGCTGCGGAATATACTTGGCGGGTGCGTGATTTCTCGCACAACTACCGGGGATATTCCGACTTGAACGACTACTTGTGCGGCAGGAAGCAGGAGCAGAAAAACGGACAGAATCCGGCGCGGGAGCGGAAGAAAGGCAGGGGAATCTAAGCCCTGCGGAGTGAGGCGAGGCTTCCGGCGGTGCATCGGTTTTCTGGGGAAGCAAGGTTATGTTTCGGTAGACCGAAACTGCCTTGCTTTGCCCCGGCAAAGGGGAAACCGCTCCCGTCGGTCGCAATTTTCAAGACAACTTCTAAAGACAAGAGTGTATGACAGATACAAGGAACAAACCGGGCGGTCGTCCGGCAAAGAGCCGGATAGACAAGCAGAGAAGGGTGGTCAGCACGAAGCTGACCGAATTGCAGTATTACGCTGTCAGGAAACGGGCGGGCGAAGCCGGGATGCGTGTCAGCGAATACGTGCGGCAGGCGGTCGTGGCGGCGCAGGTGACGCCCCGGCTGAACAGGCAGGACGCGGACACCCTCCGCAAGCTGGCGGGCGAAGCCAACAACATCAACCAACTGGCGCACCGGGCAAATACCGGGGGCTTCGCGCTGGTGGCGGTTGAACTGGTGAAGCTCAAGAACAAGATAGTAGAAATCATAAGCCATTTGTCGGATGATTGGAAAAATAAGGAAAGGAAGCGGGTTTAAGGGCTGTGTGGACTATGTGCTGGGCAAGCAGCAGGCGGTGCTGCTCCATGCGGACGGGGTGCTGGCGGAAAGCAGGCAGGACATCGTCCGCAGCTTCCTCGCGCAAGCCTCCATGAACCCGCGCTTGGGCAAACCCGTCGGGCATATCGCGCTGAGCTATTCGGCAGCGGACGCGCCCCGGCTGACGGACGAGAAGATGGTGCAACTGGCGCAGGAATACATGCGTGAGATGAAAATCACCGACACGCAGTACATCATCGTGCGCCACCAGGACAGGGAACATCCGCACGTGCATATCGTGTTCAACCGCGTAGGCAACGACGGCAAGACCATTTCTGACCGGAACGACATGTACCGTAACGAGCAGGTGTGCAAGAAGCTGAAAGCCAAACACGGGCTTTATTTCGCCAAGGGGAAAGAGCGGGTGAAGCAGCATAGGTTGAAGGAGCCGGACAAGTCGAAGTACGAGATTTACACGGCTGTGAAAAATGAAATCGGCAAATCCCGGAACTGGAAGCAGTTGCAGGAGCGGCTGGCGGAAAAGGGAATCACCATCCGGTTCAAATGCAAAGGGCAGACGGGCGAGATACAGGGCATTTCCTTTTCCAAAGGCGGATACACGTTCAAGGGTTCGGAGATAGACCGCAGCTTCAGCTTCTCCAAGCTGGATAAGCATTTCGGGAACGCAGGAATGGATACCACAGAAAATAGTCGGCAGCAGATATTTTCCGCACCTATTTTGGAGCCTGAGCAAACACCGCAAAGGAACGACAGCCCTTCAATGGGCGGCTTGTTCAGCCTGTTTGATGTTTCGCCGTCTGCTCCATCGGACGAAGAAATTGACTGGAATCTGAGAAAAAAGAAGAAGAAAAAGAAAAGACAACTTAAACTGTAAACGGATATGGAAGAAAATTTGATTTTAGAGGGGCTTCTCTCCATGGTCACGGAACTGAAGGAGAAGCAGGAAGCGCAGGTAACGCCAGCCAGTCGGGAAGAAACGCTCGAAAGGCTGGATGTCATCGAACGGACATTGTCGGAGTTACGCAGGAACCCGGCGATTCCCGAAAAAGAGTTACAGGCAGTCCAAAGCCGACTTGACAACATAAGGGACGAGATGCAAGGTCAGCAGAAGCACATTGAGGACACCAAGAGAATAGCGTTGGAAACCTACCGTTGCTTCAATGTAATGGTCAAGACCCTGAACGCTTACAGGACGGAGAGGGAGGAAGCCGCTCCTTTACCGTTTTACCGGCGGATTTACAACAGGGTCGCTTCGTGGGTACGTCCAAGACTGTTCCTCTTTTCGGCAGGTCTGATTGTCTGCGCCGCTTCCCTGTACCTGAATGTCCGTCTGGCAGAACGGATGGGACAGTTGCAGGACAACGACATGAAATACCGCTTCCTGCTAATGCAGGGGCAGGCAGACGGCACCACCCTTGAATGGCTGGAGAAAAAATTCAAGTGGCAGCGGGACGGGCGTTTCATCCGCAGCCTGACGGATTCGGTGTTAAACTTTGAAGAACGTTGCCGCAAGCAGGCGGAAGCCTTGGAACGGGCAAGGTTGCTCAATGAACAGGCAAAGCAATTGAAAAGGGAAGCTGACAAGATTGCTAATCCATAAAAATAAAAAGAGAAAAGTCGGAGTAAGAAGATTCAATTCATATTCCGACTTTTCATCCTTTTTTCTTATAGATTGCTCCATTATAACATCTAAAATGCAAATGAGATTGTCACGTAGCTACCGTGTATTTTCTCTGCTTTGGGATAAAAATACCCCAATAATGTATTGTCATATTTCATATTCCTGCGCATGGCAAAAACGTCTAAATTGGAAAATATGTAACCGACAGTTATCATTAGCGGATCGATTTTTATAGCAATGCCTACCCTAATATCATAAAAGCACCAATTCCCTCTCTTATTACTGATATACTTTTGCTCATAAGGAATGTAATACTCGTCTTTGCAAATGTCGATGCAAGCCTTATCATATGGAATATTCATTATCAATCCTGTTTCTGCAGTCATGTGGACTGAAAAATCTTCTTTTTTGATGATTGTAGGCGAAATCAAGAGTATCGACGGATGAAAGTATAAGTCTGAGAGTTCCTGATAATCTTCATTGACTTTCCAATATTTGCCACTTGGAACGCAAGCAGAACTGAATTGTTTCCAAAAGCCAATGCCACTACCAATTCCCACATAAGGTACAGGCAACCAGTGATAAGAAGCTTCAAGCTGCCACGTGTCACCGGAAGTCAAGGCTGCGGTCAAACCTACATTATGGTGCGGATTATCTTCTTGCGCTTTCGCCTTCACACAAAAGAAAGCGAAAATACATATACATAACACGCATCTGAAAAAGGAAAACAAGGAAAACTTTTCTACTAAAAAATCAGCCATGACAATTCAACGATTTTTATTCACCATTTGTTTGAGAAATGATTTCTTGCAGTACATATTGTGTTGTCTGACACCTTGTATCTTTAGGATGGGCTGAGAGGACTATTTTCTCTACTCGCAGCTCATAATCATATCCTTTTTCGTAAGTAAAACCTTCTATTTTATTGAACGGAACATTCGTCCATGCATCCTTTTCAGATTCACGTATTTTCATACAAGGTGCTTGAAGGTCACTGTTACCCCAATCATTCCAATCATATATTCCTTCTTTTGCCGATACAAACAGACTGATGGTGTCACGTGTACTTTCAGCCTCTTCTTTTGACAGTTCTTTCACCAGCTTATAAGTATATCCGCTGCCATCTGCCGGAGGATTTCCCAAGGTTGTCCGCTCTATCTGTAACTTATAGGCGTATCCACGGTCATACTTAAATCCGGCTATTTCGTTGAAGTCCATATATTCGAAATCAGCATTTCCAACCTTTACCCACATGCCTTCAATCGGGTAACTTGACATGACAGGACTGTCAATATAGGTCATGGGAGAAACCTCAGCATCCATCGTTTCCACTTTGTCTTTCGGCGTATCGTCATCCATACAACCTGCCATCAGGAAACAGATTGAACATAACAGTAAAAATAATACACCATTTCTTTTCATAATCGCACTTTTGTGGTTTTACTGCTGACAAAGGTATATAATTCCCCTTCTGATAGATATCTTACTATATGGAATTTATCCGTTTTAAGAATATTTAGCTCACTAAACTCCAGATTTTATTATCTATCTGCAATCTCAAAGCGCACCAGCATGGAATAGTTCTTCTTAATGGTACGGAAGTTGTCGAATGAAGCGGCATCGGATGCCAGAACGTTGCTTTGCGCAAATGGAAAAGCATTGCTGCTCCCTTCTTCCACAATGCGTATCACGTTGCCCAATTTCTTGCCTAATGCCTCCACCAAATAAGTAGCTTTCCGTTGGGCGGCTTTCAATGCTTCAATCTTCCCCTTTTGGTGATAGGCAAGCATATCTTTGTTCTCCAATTCGCCGATGCGCATGGTGTGGATGCCTTTCGTGTCGATGCGTTTGACGATTTCATTAATCTGATTGAAGTCTGTCAAGGTAATGTCGAATTTTTTAGAGACCAAAAAGTCTTGCCCTTGCTGCCGCCAATAGTCACCGATTTCTTGTGTCCGGATAGCATTTTGCGGAATACCTGCCTTATCAAGAGCTTCTCTCAATCCTTGCTCTATCTCTGACAAAGGCACTTTGGTATGGTATTCTTCGGGCTTCGATTTGCCGTCGAATTCTTCCTCGAAGTATTCACGGATTTCAATCAGATAATGGATTTTGTCGGGTACGATTTCTATTTCCGATGTACCCGTCACTTCGATGTAGCACTCATTTGTCTGTGCTTGTAACGAAATAGTGGTCAATAGGCTGATTGTCAATGCAAATAATTTTATTCTCATTTCTTCTGGTTTTATTTATTTGTTCTCAAATCCTTTTACAATGGAACAGGCATCAATATAGTCCAATGTGTTTATAATTGAGTCCTGTTTTTCTTGGCTTAACCGATTAAAAAAGAGCGTATCATTTTCCCATCCGTTGGCTTCGAACAAAGCATCCAAAGAATCCTTCTTTTCTTTTAACAAGCTTTTATATAAAGATAACATGTCATAATTATGTGGATTCGATATTTGGAAATTCCCACTTTCTAACCTCATGTTTATTCGTGGCGCGGTAATCACGGAATCATTGAATACAAATCCTATCCGCTTGCCTATGAGCTGTTCCGTCGAATCTGCCCATGCCTGCAATTTATGCTTGCTTACACTTCCTGTTATTACCGCTTTTCCGAAGAAGTCGTTGTCCAGCCGTAAGCTGGCAAATTCCTTTACAGTAACAATTGGTCGGGAAGCTATGCTGTCTTTTTGTCCGTCTATGATGCGGTACCAACCGTTCTCCCTATGCTTGGCTGACTTTATATATCCATTTGCATAAGTTGCGATTATTTCTTTGTTCTCATCATAGACATATCCGTTGGAATAATTCCCTTTGACTTTTCTTTCATTATCAAAAATGTATCCATTGGCATAATAGCCCACAACTTTTCCTTTTGCATCCACAATATAACCATTACGGTATGTGGTCATATTTGTCGTTCCGCAAGAAACAAAACAACAAATGATGACTGTTACAGTTACTGACAGAAATATGTGTACAAGTGCTATGTACTTAAAATGCATCCTCGCTTTCATTCCTCTTGTTTTTAGTGTTACTTCATTATGATTGATAGCCAATCACGGTCTATCTTGTCCACTGAAACATCTTTGTGCAATGTTACCAAGCCTTTGCTTTTTACATATTGCTTTTCCGTGAATAAAGGCGGTTGTTTGGAAGCCCTGAAAGTTTGGGTCAAAGCTGCTGTTTCCATAAAACGCCCGTCAATAAACTCAAAACGCTTATAGCAGTAAGATGCAGCCGAAATGCGTGATGAAGAAAATACGCATTGTTTCTCGTTGTTTATTTGTGGATTTTCTATCTGCTTAAAGCTCTCATCTTTACGATATTGCTTCTTCGTTTCGTCCCATACAAAGCAATCATAATACTGTATCATCTGATTACCATACCGACCAAGGTTGACAAGTATATCGTCCTTACCGTCAAAATTGACATCTTGTAAATTAACCCCAATATTAAGATTATCGGCAAACTCAATGTCGGACGGATAGGAATAAGATATTTCCTGGGCTGTTTTTCCCTGCTTATCAAATAGGGCGATTCGCAATCCTTTCAAGTTCGTACCGTTCCTGACAGCCGTATATCTCATCATTTTAGTTCCATTATGCCCAACGAGCTCCCATTCGTCAGATGCCCAAAAAGAATGTTCTCCGTCATCATGCGCTTTTCCGCTTGTTGTCGTTTGAGCTTTCCCGTTTTCAAACGGTGTGGCAAACTTGAATTGAGGCTTAATGACCACATTGCCCAATGAATCGGCAAAGCCAACCAGTCCGTTATCATCCATGATGCGGAAAAGTCCTTCACGGATATGGTCGGGACTGCTATCGCATTTGAACACATAAAACAATTCTTTGCCTTGATTGTCTATGCAAACAATCCGTGCGTCCTGCTTGTTCTCATACACAAAACCGATGTGCCGTATAGTATCTGTTTGGCAGAATTTATACTTACCGTATGGTACAATGGTATCACCACGTTCATTCAAGTAGCATACAGGGACACCGACTTCAAGATGTTTTTCTGTTGTATGGGCAATCAAGCTCTCGTTCCTCTTAAAAATTACGGGTATAGTCCACACAGATTTCTGAAATTCTCCTTTGCCGTAATAATTGATAGTGGGTGTCCAGCGGGGCATCTTTCTGATGATTTCCAATACTTGGTTGTCCCAATCTTCAATACCGCAGCTTTGCACCACTTTCGCATCATATACTTCTCCATACGAGTTAATCCGCACTGTATAGATGCCTCTCGCTTGTTGTTTATCACCCAATAAATTAGGTTCATACTTTAAGTGTTGGGTGATGTAATTTTGCGCAGACCACGGCTTCCCGTCTTGAAAATAAGAAACGGTTTCCCATTCAACGAAGCAATGCTTCAATTCTTCTTCCGTGATGCTATCCGCTTTCACCTTGTCCCTGTAATGTTGGGGCAAGAAAGGAACATATACCGCATAGAAACATTTCATCCGCTTGCCGTTCTTGTCCCTGCACGGCAGACAATGCGGCAATTCTTTTATCAGCCGGACAACTTCTTTGTCAAATTCTTTATGTTTGGATGTCAACACATTGATTCCGCGCGGTAGCCCCAATGTGTCGATAGAGAACATCACTACGGAATATCCTGCTTGGTTTTTCTTCAACAATTTTTCGGGATAAACCATTTGGGAAGCGAAATACTTTTCCAAGTCGTAATTCCATTTCGCCCATCGGGGCGGCTCTATGGCTGACAGGTCTTTGAAAGGTTTCCCTGACATATCCAAAGTACCCAAGTTCCAACTGATTTCCGCACGCCAAATGCTGTCCAAGCGATTTTCATTCTTCCGTTGTCCTTGTAAGCTATTATCTGTTGTACATATGACAGGACCGACACCAACAGTCAGCGTATCGGGCAGGTATTGAAAGACTAATATACTGTCAGTCAGCTCTTGGATAATGTAATTTTCCCTCGATTCAAAGGCTTTGATTGTATCTCCGTATAAAGAATAAGAATAAAAAGTTTCTTTCCTTTTTCCATCATACAAAAAGACGTTTCTCCACCCCGCATCACGAAATTCCATTTCCATAGCATATTGCTTGTTTGGGGGTAATTGCACTTTCCATACTTTGTTTTCCAGCAATGCGGACATATCTGCACATTTATTGTTTTGGGCAGAAAGTCCGCCTATTACAACCCATGCAAGCCATATGAACAGAAGTTTCTTCATAACCTATCATCTTAATAGCACTCAAAGATAGCGAAAAGGAATAATCTAATCAATTATTAGACAATTCCTTTCCCGTTAGGTTTAAGCAAATTAACTCTTATGGTGAAAATAGGCACCTTAAAAATATCTACAAGTTTAGTTTGTTCCTTTGTCTATATACCCAAACCAACCTAAACCTATTCTTGTAGGCAGTAATAAACGTGCTGGCGAAAAGAGAAAAGGATGGATATTTCTTCTCTTTTCGCCAGTAGTACTTTTATTGCTAATAGTTTGCAGCCGAGATAAACTTCTTGATTTCTTCCTCCGACGGCAGTTCTATCATATATTTCCGCACAAAGATGTTGGGGTCTAATCCGGCGGTGGCGTACTTCACCATCGTATCGCCCTTTTCGGTGCAGAGCAGGATGCCGACGGGCGGATTGTCGTCGGGCTGCATCACTTCCGCCTTGAAGTAGTTGAGGTACAGGTTCAGTTGTGAGGCATACTCGTGGCGGAACTTGTCTATCTTCAATTCTACGATGACGTGGCATTTCAGGATGCGGTGGTAGAACACGAGGTCGGCAAAGAAATAATCCCCGTCTATCAGGATTCGCTTTTGGCGGGCTTCGAAGCAGAAGCCGTGTCCCATTTCCAAGAGGAAGCGTTGCAGGTTGTCAAGTATGGATTGTTCCAAGTCGCTCTCCGTTACCAAAGCACGGTCGTTCAATCCCAAGAACTCCAATGTGACAGGCGTGTTGATAACGTCTTTGGGCTGCAACGGCGCGGCTTGCTGTTGCACCAAGGCGGATAGGGCTTCCTTGTTCCTTGACAATCCGCTGCGCTCGTAATAGAGGGAGTTGATTTGGCGTTCCAATTCCTTATACGACCAGCATCCACGAATGGTTTCCATTTCATAAAAGGCTCTTTTTACCGGGTTGTCAATCGTGGATATAAGCATCAGATTAGAATATGTGAGCCTGTTAAAGAGCCTGTCAGCCGAAATCATCCATCTTTTTGCGTCATTCAATTCGGCGGACGGCATCCGCCGAATGTTTGTCGCAGATTCGGCGGACGGCAACCGCCGAATTGGTTCCATGAATTCGGCACTCAGTGTGTGCCGAATTTGGCTTTGCGAAACAATGTATTGTGCAATAGGCTCTTTCAGTTGCGGGTAAACAAGGTACAATCGCCGGAACTCACGAAACCTGCGCTCGTTCAGCCCCTTGACGTTCAGCCGCTGTTCCAGCTTCTTCAACAGTTGTTCGCCGTATGCGGCACGGTCTTCCCCGTTCTGTTCAAACTCTACGATGTAGCAGCCCATGAGCCAGTTGCGGGCGGTCAGGGCAAGATTTACAGCGTGTGCGGCTTGCGCCTGCAACGTGCTTTGTATCGTGCTGATATGTTTTACTAATGCTTCAAAGTTCATAGTTGCAAAGATAAGTCTTTTGTGGTTAAAACTTTAATTCCGGCAGGCTGTTTATCGCTTCCTCCTTCAATTTATCCACCGCACGGGTGTATTTCTCCGTATGTTTCAGTCCGCTATGCCCTAAAAGGCTGGCAACCGTCTTGATGTTCGCACCATTGTTGAGGATGTTCACGGCAAACGAGTGGCGGGCGCAATGCCAGCTGATGTGCTTGTCTATCCCGGCTCTTTTCACCCAACGCTTGACCGATTTGCAGCAACTTTCATAAGAAGGCAAATTGAAAATGAGAGCGTCCTTGTTGCCATCTGGCGGTGTCCCCACAAGCGAAAGAATCCCGTCATTGAGCGGAATGACCACTCCGCTGTTGGCTGAATGTCCTTTGGTTTTGGTCTGCTCGAACTGCAACTTCTTGTTGGAATAGTCGATATTCCGGTAAGTAAGGTCTTTCACATCACAGAAGCGCAAACCGCAATACAGACAGAAGATGAACGCGCGTCTTACGTTGGGGGTCTCGTTCTCATAATGACACGCTATCAACCGTTGGATTTCCTCCGGCGAAAGCACGTCTTTGCGCAATATCTGGCTGTCCACCTTGCAGGTAACGCCCTTGCACGGGTCTTTCAACATCACATCATGGTCAATCGCATAATGGATTACCTTCTTGAAACGCTGGAAGATGCTTTTGGCTCCTTCGCCCACACTTCGCGATTGCAAATAAGCCACAAACTGCTCCATCATGTCCTTTGTGATAAGTTCGGGCTTGATGCTGAACTCATACATCGGATAATGCTCATGCAAAAAATCCTTGAATCGGCTGAGCGCGATTTGCACCATCCGAATGTCCTTCTTGGTGTAGTCATTGATATAGGCTTGAAAATAATCCAAGAAATTCACGTTCCGGTCTTTTTTCAGGCGATACCCCAACATGCTTTCCTTGAACTCCTGTTCACGTTCCGCGCGTATCCTTACGGCAAGCTCCAATGTTTCCTTGTTCTGCTGGCGTTCCGCAGGGGTACGGGGCTTGTCTATCAGATACAGGCTAAGGTTTTCTTTTCGCCTATGATGTTTGACTGCGAATTTTGGCTTTCCTTGCATCTTCCCGCTATCGTAGTACACCTGATTGCCGTTTTCGTCCAGCACAGGCTTTTCCTCCCTGCCCAAATAATACTCCAGATAAAGGCTGATTCTGCCATCCGAAAGTTTATTTTGCTCCAATTTGGGGTTTTCTTTCGTTTTATTTTCTAACTTTGCCATTGCTTAGAGGTTTTATCCCGATTCAGATACCATAACCGGGAGATTACACTAAATAATTGATTTCCTTTTGTTTTCCGATGTTGCAAAGGTACAAAAGAAATCGGAATTTCAAAGCGTACTAAAAGTGTACTGAATAACAGAAAATGGGCAAAATATGGCAAAAATGGAGAAAATAAGAAACACGCAAGTCATTGATAATAAGGAAGATAAATTCTTTTATTTTCCTATGGTTTCTATGGGCTGTACCGGGTCTGGGTACGAGCAAATCGGCTAAGTGATTAAACATCAACACTTGGCCGATTTCTTTTTTATTCCCAAATCATCTCCAGACATACCTAGACGCAAATAATTTAACTCTGTCCGCCGTAAAACAAAGAAACTACTTCAAACGAAATTCTTTGGGCGACATACCCGTGTTCTTCTTGAAGAATCGCGTCAGGTACGACTGGTCCGCGAAATGCAAACGCTCCGCTATTTCTGCAACCGACAGTTCGGGCTGATTCAACAGCACCTTTATTTCTGCCGTCAACTGTTCGTCGATCAACTCTTTCGGCGACCTTCCATCCATATACTGCATCGTCACCTGATGCAGATAGCGCGGAGTTATGCACAACTTTTCGGCATAGAACGACACTTGATGCTCTTGCCGCCCATGCTCTCTGACCAGCTGCATGAATCTGTGGCAGATGACCTGCTTCCGGCTATACTGGTTCTTCAACGCCAGCTTTTCCTGAATGGTGTTGAACAGCCACATCAGCATTCCCTGCAAATAATCATGTTCCTGCTGCCGCCTGAACTGCGAGGCGCTGCCTGTAAACAGCATCTTTGCCATATCCATCCAAAGATTGATTTCTTTCCATGTCTTCTGGCTGCGTTCGTCCGCCGTATGCCGGTAGCAAGGATGCTCATGCGTATAATTAAAATAAGGTGTATCAATAGGCAGCACAGCTTTCAGAAAAACCTCTTGAGGAAACATCAGCAAACGGACGCGGAAATCGTCCGAAGCCTCAAGAAGCTGCAGCAGCGTGCCCGTCAGAAAAATCAGTTCGGTCTGTCCGGCCAATTCATATTGCTGCACACCCGTTGACATGCGGGCATATCCCTGCACACAAATAATATAAATCCCACACTGAAAATGACAAGGCTTTAAACGAAGAAACTGCAGATCGGTTTCCTCGTAATGAATATTTAAAGTATCAGACGGAAAAAGAGTATTATCCATATCCTGCTATATTCCCCAAATGGATTTATTCTGTTTTTTCCTACAAATATAGCCAATAATCCGCTGCCCTGTATATATTTCCACCACATTGTTCCTAAAATGAAATGTTTTGTACAAATTCCGAAATATTCCATCCCATAGAAATGCCCTAATTTTGCAGGCGAATTAAAAAACGGCACGACAATGAAGAGCAGACAAAATTCAAGAACCTTCACCATAATCTTTTTAGGAATGCTGAGCGCATTCGGGCCTTTCGTAATGGACATGTACCTGCCTACCCTGCCTGCAATGACCGGCTATTTCAACACGTCATCATCAATGGTGCAATTGGGACTGACGGCCAGCATGATCGGACTGGCTGCAGGACAGCTTGTATTTGGTCCTGTCAGCGACAAATTCGGCAGGCGTTCCTCTCTGCTTGCCGCCATGATTCTCTTCCTGCTTTCTACCGCGGGCTGCATTCTTTCCGAAACCATCTTGCAGTTCGTTGCGCTTCGGCTTGTCCAAGGAATAGCCGGAGCCGGAGGCGTAGTTATATCCAGATCCATAGCAGCCGACAAATATGCAGGACACGAACTCGCAGCCATGCTGGCAATCATCGGGGCTATCAACGGAATAGCTACTGTAGCCGCCCCCATTGCCGGAGGCACTTTATCCGAAATCGGCGGATGGCATGGAATATTCTGCTTCCTGCTCTTTCTGGGAGTCATTCTGCTTGCCGGAAGCTTCCATTTCAACGAATCATTGTCTTCCGAACAGCGCGCCTCCATGCGCTGGAGCAACGTATTCCGACGCTTCAGAACCGTGACGCAAAACAGGCAATACCTCTGCTACATCCTGCAATACGGATTGACCATGGGGGTACTCTTCGCCAACATTGCTTCTGCCCCGTTCATCATGCAGCAGCACTATGGGCTGAGTCCGATGGAATTCAGCCTTTGCTTCGGGGCCAATGCTATCGCAATGGTCATATCGTCTACCGTAGCTGTAAGGTTCCGCAACATGAAAGATGCGCTTGGATTCGGAAGTTCCGCCATGCTGCTTCTGTCAACTGTTTTATTCGTTGCACTCTACCTCGGATGCAACTTCTGGATATACGAAACGCTGGCTTTCTGCCTGCTGGCCATGGTAGGAATGACATTCACCGCCTCCAGTGCACTGGCAATGGACTGCGAACGGACAAACGCTGGAATAGCTTCGGCTCTGTTGGGCGCTATCGGATTTGCATTCGGCGGAATCGTTTCTCCTCTTGCGGGACTGGGCAACATACTGCATACTGCCGGCCTCCTGTTTCTGGCGGGTTCGCTCCTTTCCCACCTCTGCGCCAACTACGCGCTCGCCCGCCACAACTCAACACGCCGCATTACGGATGAAATCTTTTATATGCTCCGGCGCGCAAGTGCCTCCACACGCATTTTACGCAAATAACGGCTATAAGATCAGACCGAGCATACAAAAAAGTCCTGCCCCCATTGAAGAGAGCAGGACTTTCTTTATGCGAATAAGCTTAAGCTAAGCTGCATTTATTCTTTCGGATTGTTGTGCGGACGACGTTCGCGCTTTCCGCGTCCTTCGCCTTTGCCGTTTCCGTTTTCCACACCTTCCGGTTTGGGAAGCAGAGCCTTGTGCGACAATTTGAATTTGCCCGTTTTCGGATCGATATCCATCAGCTTCACGTCGATTTCATCGCCTTCTTTCAGTCCGGTTTCTTCAATCGTTTCAAAACGCTTCCAGTCGATTTCAGAAATGTGGAGCAAGCCGTCTTTTCCAGGCAGGAACTCAACAAATGCTCCGTAAGGCATTACAGAGCGCACCTTGCCTTTATAGGTTTCGCCCACTTCGGGAACAGCAACAATATTCTTGATAAGGCGAATTGCGTCATCAATGCTCTTCTTGTTGTTTCCGGCAATTTCAATGCGTCCCACACCGTCGGTTTCTTCTATCGTAATGGTAGCTCCGGTTTCCTCCTGCATACCCTGGATAATCTTTCCGCCCGGGCCGATTACGGCTCCGATGAATTCTTTCGGAATGGTCATCGTTTCGATACGCGGAGCATGAGGCTTCAGTTCGGCGCGAGGTTCGGCGATGCAGTCGGTCAATTTGCCGAGAATGTATTCGCGTCCCTGCTTTGCCTGCAACAGTGCTTTTTCAAGAATGTCATACGTAAGTCCGTCGCATTTGATATCCATCTGTGTAGCGGTGATACCGTCGCGGGTACCTGTCACCTTAAAGTCCATATCTCCCAAGTGGTCTTCATCTCCCAAGATGTCTGAAAGCACCGCATACTTGTCTTCTCCGGCATTCTTGATCAATCCCATTGCAATACCTGATACCGGCTTCTTGATAGGCACACCGGCATCCATCAGAGCCAGTGTTCCGGCACATACGGTAGCCATAGAAGACGAACCGTTTGACTCGAGAATATCTGAAACCACACGCACACAGTACGGATAGTCTGCGGGAATCTGTCCTTTCAGCGCACGCCATGCCAGATGGCCGTGACCGATTTCGCGGCGGCCTACACCGCGCTGCGCTTTTGCCTCACCGGTTGAGAACGGCGGGAAGTTATAGTGCAGCAAGAAACGCTCCTTGTGCTGGTCAAGCACATCGTCAATGATCTTCTCGTCGAGCTTTGTTCCCAGCGTCACGGTACTCAACGACTGAGTTTCACCGCGGGTGAAGATTGACGAGCCGTGAGGACCGGGCAGCGGACTTACTTCGCACCATATCGGACGTATGTCAGTAGTGGCACGTCCGTCCAGACGTTTTCCTTCGTCAAGGATGCAACGGCGCATAGCCTCTTTTTCCACATCGTGGTAGTAGCGGTCGATCATAGGGCCTTTTTCTTCCAGCTCTTCTTCTGTGAACTGAGCCTTGAATTCGTCGCAGATGGCAGCAAACGCATCTTCACGTTCGTGCTTGTTCTTGTTGCCTGACTCTGCTACGGCATATGCCTTTGCATAGCAGGCTTCATGAACGGCCTTGCGCAGATCTTCATCATTTTCTTCATGACAGTATTCGCGCTTCACCGTCTTGCCCGCTTCCTCCATCAGTTCCATCTGCGCCTTGCAGTGAATCTTGATTTCTTCGTGAGCGAACTTCATGGCTTCCAGCAGATCCTGTTCTGAAACTTCCTTCATTTCGCCTTCCACCATCATGATGTTATCGTAAGTTGCTGCAACCATGATATCCATGTCGGCACGCTTCAACTCTTCAAAAGTAGGGTCGATAACGAATTTGCCGTCGATGCGGGCTACACGCACTTCTGAAATCGGGCCTCCGAACGGGATGTCGGATACGGCCAAAGCAGCAGAAGCGGCAAGTCCGGCCAGTGCGTCAGGCATGTCAACGCCGTCGGCAGAGAAAAGAATGATGTTCACGTATACTTCTGCGTGATAGTTGTCCGGGAACAGCGGGCGCAAGGCACGGTCCACCAGACGACAAGTAAGGATTTCGTAATCAGAAGCCTTTCCTTCACGTTTGGTAAAGCCACCCGGAAAACGTCCGAATGAGGAATATTTTTCTCTGTACTCTACCTGGAGAGGCATGAAATCTGTACCGGGAACTGCATCTTTTGCTGCACAAACAGTAGCCAGCAGCATGGTATTTCCCATGCGCAGCATAACAGCACCATCTGCCTGTTTTGCAAGCTTTCCCGTTTCGAGCGTGATGGTTCTTCCATCTCTCAACTCGATCGTCTTAACAATAGGATTGATCATAAAAAACTTTTTTATATTATTTCAAAAATCTGCGCAAAGATAGATATTTTATTGTATACCACCCTCGTTATCCGTGAAAACTTTTGCCGCCAACACGTTTTTTATATGTTCGTTTTCTGAAACCGGAATCACGTTTCCTCATTTTCTCCGCCACCGAAATCCCCTCAAAAAAAGACAGGCCATCTCTGCAAAGATGACGGGACAAACCGGGCAAGACGAGCGGCCGTTTTATTCAAGGCTACGGGCCGTTTCCCGGCGGCCCTTCCCTGCCCGGAAAAAGGTTTGCAGGCGCGTGAAATCGATTTGTGGCGGAAAAACTTTGTGAAGTCATGAAAAGAAGTAACTTTGCAGCAAAATTAAAAAAGAACTGTCAATGAAAAGAAGTGCTTATATGGTGGCAGCTTTGATAGCTGCCGTTCTGGCTGGCTGCAACCAGAATCCGTCTTTCCTCGTAGAAGGTGCGGTAACTGGCGCCGATGACAAAATGCTGTATTTTGAGCAGACCGGTCTGGAAGGTATTGTTGAACTCGACTCTGTCAAGCTCGGCAGCAAGGGAACTTTCAGCTTCAAAGGCAACCGCCCCGAATCTCCGGAATTCTATCGCCTGCGCATAGACAACCAGATTATCAATTTTTCGGTAGATTCCATTGAAACGGTAACGGTGAAGGCCGATTACAACGGCTTCTCCACAGACTATCAGATTGAAGGTTCGGAAAACAACCTGAAAATAAAGGAACTTGCTTTGCTGCAGTCCGGACTGCAGCAGGCTGTCAACAAATTAGGACAGTCGGGGCTGCCCGCCGGAATTGCTCAGGACAGCTTGATGCGGATGGTGAATGCCTATAAGGAAAAGGTGCGCCGGAACTATATTTTCGCGGCTCCCAACAAGTCATACGCCTACTTCGCATTGTTCCAGACGCTGAACGGCTACATGATTTTCGACCCGCTGACGAGCAAGGACGACGTGAAATGCTTTGCGGCCGTCGCTACCAGCCTGAACAACCTTTATCCCCATGCCGACCGTTCGCGCAACCTTTATAACATGGTAATTAAGGGAATGAAGAATACGCGCACGCCGGCGCAGGAACAAATAGCCCTGCCGGCCGACAAGATTCAGGAAACATCCATCATAGACGTTCCGCTGAAAGACATCAACGGCAAGCTTCATCACCTTACAGACCTGAAAGGAAAAGTCGTGCTCCTCGACTTCACGGCTTATGGCGCCGCCACCTCCGGCGTACGCAACCTTGCCTTGCGCGAACTCTACAACAAGTATGCGCCGCAGGGATTCGAAATTTACCAGGTTTCGTTTGACGTGGACGAGCATTTCTGGAAAACCGCGGCCGACAATCTGCCGTGGATTTGCGTCCGCGATCCGCAAGGCCCCTACTCATCGTATATCAACATATACGGTCTGACCAAACTTCCCGGAAGCTTCCTCATAAACCGCAATAACGAACTGAGCCTCCGGCTCCCGGAAAACGCCGATCTGGAAACGGAAATCAAGAAACTTCTTTAATATTCCATATATGTTGTAAAGCATATCTCTCTGCATTTGGTTCGTAATACAAAAAAGCTTATCTTTGCAGAAAATACAAAGAGTTTATAGCCAAGAGGCTGTATCAAAATTTTTACTGACTATTCAAAATTGTCATTCTGAACAAAGTGAAGACGGTGGGCGTTGTCTTTCTCAGTGCCCGTCTTCTTTTCTTCGTTCAGAATGACTTTACTTTTGATAGGTGGTTCTATTTTGGAACAGCCCTTTACTTTTATCTGAAATTATTAACTAACGAAATATATAGGAGGAAAAATTATGGCTTATATGTCAGAAGAAGGCTACCAGCAACTGGTGGCTGAATTAAGACGCCTTGAGTCGGTTGAACGGCCGAAGGTGATTGCTGCCATTGCGGAAGCGCGTGACAAGGGCGACTTGTCGGAAAACGCAGAATACGATGCAGCAAAAGAAGCGCAAAGTATGCTTGAAATGAAAATCAACCAGCTGAAAGCTACTATCGGAGATGCAAAAATCATCGACACTTCAAAGCTGAAAACAGATACAGTACAGATTCTGAGCCGGGTGGAACTGAAGAACGTAAAGACCGGAATGAAAATGGCGTATACAATCGTGTCTGAAAACGAAGCAAACCTGAAACAAGGTAAAATCTCGGTGAACACTCCGATTGCGCAAGGGCTGCTGGGAAAGAAAGTAGGCGATGTCGCTGAAATCACGATTCCCCAGGGCAAAATCAGCTTGGAAGTAACAGGTATATCATTCTAACAGAAGGCAGGTCTGCTTCGTGCAGGCTTGCCTTATTTAATTTCATACGGTATGGCAACAATATTCAGCAAAATCATCGCAGGTGAGATTCCCAGCTACAAAGTAGCCGAGAACGACAAATTTTATGCTTTCCTCGACATCAACCCACTGGCCAAAGGCCACACGCTGGTAGTGCCGAAACAGGAAGTGGATTACATTTTTGACCTTTCTGATGAAAATCTGGGAGAGATGCACGTGTTTGCAAAACATGTGGCACTGGCAATCCAGAAGGCCTTCCCCTGCAGAAAGGTAGGCGAAGCGGTAATCGGACTTGAGGTTCCCCATGCTCACATTCATCTGATTCCGATGCAGAAAGAATCAGACATGCTGTTTTCGAACCCCAAACTGAAACTCCAGCCGGAGGAGTTTGAAGCCATTGCAAAGGCTATCAGAGAAAATCTTTAACCGGAATATCCGGCACGAACCAAGAATCCGTTTACATTGAACCGTTTACAATCGTGTCTGAAGAAGGTGTGACAGGATAAAGATCCAAGTGTAAAGACACAGACTGGCAGCTATTTTCTCCTCTGCAACTTTATATTTCCTGTGCCCGGCCCGCTTAAATCCTGGCACACCTTCTCACCGACCTCTTCCAAAGCCTATGTCCTTCAAACGAATAGCCCTGTTCCTGACTTTGCTTCTGGCTGTCTTTCGGCTTCTGGCTGCCAACTACCGCATAGCCGGGACCGTAATCGACCGGAAATCACGCGAACCGATCGAATTTGTCAACGTTCTGGTTATGGGACTGGGAATCGGCGGCACGACCGATGCTTCCGGCAGTTTTGAAATCAGAAACGTGCCTCCAGGAATCTACAGCCTGCAGGCTTCATTGATAGGCTACAAAACAGCCGTGACTCCGGAATACAGAGTGAATCACATTACCCCTCATATTTTAATCGAGATGGATGAAGAAGCGGCAGCACTGGATATGGTCACCGTTACGGCCTCTCCTTTCCGCCGGGTGGCAGAAAGCCCGGTCAGCCTCCGCATCATCGGAATGCAGGAGATAGAAAAGGCACCGGGAGCCAACCGGGACATATCGCGCGTGGTACAAAATTATCCGGGTGTAGCATTCTCCCCCATCGGCTATCGCAACGACCTGATCGTACGCGGAGGAGGCCCCTCAGAAAACCGCTTCTACCTCGATGGAGTCGAGATTCCAAACATCAATCATTTCAGCACACAAGGAGCATCAGGAGGGCCTGTCGGGCTGATTGACGCAGACTTGATCCGCAACGTAAACTTTTACAGCGGAGCTTTCCCCGCCAACCGAGGCAATGCGCTGAGCTCGGTTCTCGACTTCAGCCTGCGCGACGGTGACATGGAGCATAATTCAATAAAGGCTACGCTGGGAGCATCAGAAGTTTCACTGAGTTCCAACGGACACATCGGCGAACGTACCTCCTATCTGGTATCCGTCCGGCAGTCATACTTGCAGATGCTTTTCAAAGTGCTGGGCCTGCCTTTTCTTCCAGCCTACACCGACGCTTCGTTTAAAGTCAAGACCCGCTTCAATCCGCAGAATGAACTGACCGTACTGGGATTGGGAGGAATCGACCGCATGAAACTGAATCTGGGCATCGACGGAGAGGATGCAGAATACATGCTAAGCTATCTGCCGAAGATAGAACAGGAAACCTTTACGCTGGGAGGAGTCTACCGGCATTATGCCGGCAATCATGTGCAAACGGTCACATTGAGCCACAGCTACCTGAACAATCGCAACCTGAAGTATCTGAACAATGATGAAAGCAGTGAAGAGAACCTGACACTGAATCTGCGCTCTGTAGAACAGGAAACAAAATTGCGGCTGGAGAACACTTCTGCATGGAACGTATGGAAACTGAATTTCGGACTGGAGCTGGGGCAGTCGCACTATACGAACACCACTTACCAGAAGATTTTTACCGACCAGATGCATCTGTCAGACTATCATACCAGCCTGAACCTGTTACGCTGGGGGCTATTCGCGTCAATGAACTATATTTCCTCCGATGAAAGCTTCACCGCATCATTGGGATTGCGGGCGGATGCGAACAATTACAGCGACAGAATGAAAGAGCTCTGGCGCCAGATGTCACCCAGGCTCTCGGTATCATACCGGCTGCTTGACGGACTTTTTCTGAGCGGCCATGTAGGATTATATTACCAGCTTCCCCAATATACGGCATTGGGATTCAAAGGAAATGAAGGGCAGTATGTCAACCGCGATCTGAATTATACTTCCGTTTCGCAAGAAAGCATCGGACTGACCTGGAACCCGAATGAAACGATGGAAGTTTCAGTTGAAGGATTCTATAAATTATACCGCAATATGCCTCTTTCCGTAACCGACGGCATACCTTTATCCTGCAAAGGGAACGACTATGGAGTGATAGGCAACGAAGAACTCGTGTCGAAAGCTCAAGGACGTTCATACGGGGTTGAAATGATGTTCAAATGGCTGCTCACTAACCGGCTGAACCTTTCGTCCTCATTTACGCTGTTCAAGAGCGAATTCCGCTCCGGCAACGAAGGAAGTTATCTGCCGTCCGCATGGGACAACCGCTTTATTCTGAACGTAAGCGGCACGTACAGCTTTCCGAAGAACTGGAGCGTAGGAATGAAAGTATGCTGCATCGGCGGCTCTCCCTACACTCCTTACGATACGGACAAGTCATCACTGGTAGAGGCATGGAACGCACAGGGCAAGCCCTACTTCGACTATAGCCGCCACAATTCGGAACGTCTGCCTGCTTTCGGACAACTTGACGTGCGCATAGACAAAACGTTTTACTTGAAGAAATATATGCTCGGCTTCTATATCGACATACAGAACATCACCGGGAGCAAGCTGCGCCAGCAGGATGTACTGATGAGCACCGGGCAGATAGCAAACCCATCTGCTCCGTCGGCTGAGCAGCGTTACGTAATGAAGTCAATCAGACAGGAAAGCGGAACGGTGCTTCCCACATTGGGAATTACTTTTGAATATTGATCAAAAAGTAAAGGCGGACGGGTGAACGAAGCCGTTTATTCAGTTTCTCCATCACCCGTCCGCCTTTGCCCGTCAATGTCATTGGATTTCTTTAATGAAATATGTCAGTGTGGGTAAATGGTCACTGTATCCGTTCTGGAAGGTCGTACCCGAAAAGGTTCTCAGCGGATAGCCTTTATACTTGCCCTCCTGCTGGATAAGGAACGAACGGTTAAAGATCTCCGATTTCCAGAACTTCAGCGTACTGCGGTCTTTGCCCAACAGATTCCCCGAAACGATCTGCTGGTCAAACAAGTTCCATTTGTCCTGATAACACAGCGAGCCGATGCCTTCATCGAAGAATTTCCAGGTTGCGTTGAAATAACCATCCGGCTTCACATCTTTCTTATTCTTCTTGGCACCCAGCACCTTGCTGCAGCTCGGGTCGCTCGGATCATCATTCAAGTCGCCGACGATCAAGACTTTCGCTTCCGGGTTGTCTGCATGAAGCGAATCAGCGATATGCTTGACAATGCTTGCCGCAAACTCCCGCAACGGAGAAGACTTGGCACCGCCATAGCGCGAAGGCCAGTGATTCACAATCAAGTGGAAAGGCTCCCCTGCCAGAAGTCCGTTTACCAGAAGAATATCACGCGTACGATAGTCAGGCATATCCGGTTTGTTGAACGGATATTTCTGAGCAGAAATGAAACGGAACAGACGCGGGTTATAAAGTGCTGCCACATCAATTCCCCGATGGTCGGGCGACTCGAAATGCACGATCTGATAGTTTCTCGAAGCAACAGGCTCTGCCTTCACCAAATCTTCGACCACCTTCCGGTTCTCCACCTCCGAAATACCTATAATCGCCGGCCCGGCAGGGCAATAGTCAAGCGCCAGTTGAGAAATCACCTTAGCCACATTGTTCAATTTCTGCCTGTATTTTGTTTCCGTCCATTCGTACGGACCTTTAGGAGTGAACTCATCATCCCCCGGATTGTCCGGATCATCTTCCGTATCCCAAAGATTTTCCAGATTATAGAATGCCGCGGCATATACGCCCAGCCTTTTCTGCTGCGCAGAAAGGCTGAGTGCAATACATGTCACAAACAGGCTCAATAAAATGATTCGTTTGTTCATAAATAATCAGATTACATTTTAATTGTTGGTCGGTATCGGTTCTATAGGCGTGCCTCCATCTCCGGTATTGCCGCCTTGAGAGCCTCCACCACTTGTCGCGGTATACAACTTAACATTATACAAACGAAGCCCGTATGTATTGTCTGCGGACGTAGTATAAAACTCCAAGGTAGTATCGTCAGAAACATTTACATTCTCAAACGTGAATTTGAAGGGCGTATTGCCTTGCTTATCATCACCGGTAACAACTTTACTTGGAACAGTCAGCTCAGTTCCATTGCAACGCACTTTCAACGTGTTCAGATCCTGAGTTTCACCAGCATCATATACATTCGCTCCAGCTTCATATACCAAAGTAGCTACAGTTTGTCCCTGTGCATTGATGCCCTTTATCTTAATATTAATATCAGAACCGGTAGGATACCAAACGTTCGTGTAATTGTTTGCGATACGCACAGAAGCCTTTCCTGATTCGTCTTCGAACATCTCCTTCGGATTATCAAACCCATTGTAATCTTTAAATAAAGGCCAATAACTGCCACTCTTCTCCGGAGTCCCGAAAGTTTCACTGAAGATAACGTTTTCTTCCGTTTCACCTCCCTGTTCTCCATCGCCAGCACTTTCTCCTGTAAAGTCAGCAACATCATTGATCGAACGGAGAGTCAGCTGCCATGTACCGTTGAATCTTCCCAAAATACCGGTTACATTGCCTCTTCCTGCAGGGAGCGTCTGTCCGGCAAAATCAGCATAATTGCTGGTGCGCACCATCAGCGTATTGCCATGACTATCTACGATATTCTCTTCACCGTAACCACTTTCCGGAGCGAAAATATTTTTACCTCCGTTTGCAAAAGACACATTCGTAAACTGGACAAGCTTGAACTTATAGCCGTCAACGTTTGTGTTGACCATACTTATGTCATCAATGACTGTAGGTTTGGCGTTTTCGGGATTAGCCCATCCGTCTTTGCTCACAACCTCCTGAAATGTTTCCCATGGGGTACGATAAAGATAACCGTCAGGATGTCCCAACTGTTGCTCGTCGCCATACACTGATATGCTCAATCCTTTCAAGTTTACATAAACAACCTGTCCCACCGGATAATAATTGTACACGCTGTTCTGGTCAACTTCCATCTCGATGGCACTTGTTTCATCCTGAAAGTATATTTTTTTATAGATGTTTCCCGATTCGTCGTTACCTGTTACGGTAGCCTTCAAAACAAAATCTCCGGCGATAACGAACGGTACATCCTGGGTTGCGCTCGCGCCTAATTCGCGCAATTCGGCTATGGTTGTATTTGCTGCCGGACCGGTATATTCCGGTTCGCTCAAAGGAGGTGCATCATAATCGCGTTCGCAAGCAGTAAATGCAAATGAAGCGGAAAGCAGCAATAAACTGAATTTATTCAAAAGTTTCATATATGATAAGTTTTATTGTCGTTAGTAATATGAATCGTTAGAAGCGGTAGCTTACGTTCAGGAAGCAGTTGATTCCCTGCATATAATAGTATTTTCCACCAAACCGGTCCGGATAGTCCAGATCCGAGCGGCCCTGCTCGTAACCTCCCGTACAAATATCCTCTTTGTTCAGCAAGTTGTTCACCGACAAATTGAAGTTGATAGACTGGCGGTTGCGCAGATAGAAGATCTTACCTACTGAAAGATCGATCGTATAGGCCGACGGGAAACGTTCCTGAGTAGTCAGCTTACGATAAGCTTCCATCATTTCCGGATCGTACGGATTTACGGTTTCATAGTTCGAAGCCTGCCGGCGGAGCGGAGCTGCCTCTATATAGTTGCGTGCAAACCAGTTTACATTAGCTCCCAAGAACCAGTAGTTGATGAAGTAGCGGATTCCGAAAGTTCCGGCTATCTGAGGCATTCCTCCTACATATACGTCTTTCATATACACTTTTTCTTCTTCTACTACCTTGCCGTTTTCGGAGTGTCTGAGTCCGTTCGGATTGTTGCTGTAATAGTATTCGCCTACAGTACCGGCCAGGTCGAAACTCCAATGGTCGTCCAGCTTGTAGGTCGCTCCCACTTCAAATCCGCGATGAATACGGTTTACGCCATACAGGATGTGATTGATGAAGGTCCCTTCAATTCCGTCGTAATAGCTGTTACGTTCCATCTGATCATAGAAATTAGTTTGGAACACACCGATACGTCCCGCAAACTTCGGCATGGAGAATATATAGTTCAAGTCAGCCGAGAACACACGCCCGCTTTCTATGTTACTGATGGTGCGGTCGGTGATACGCGGTGAAATATAGGCATCATAGGGCAGCGGAGCCTCGCTTCCGTAGCTGACGTTGGCTGTCAGCATGTGGCGTCCGTTGAATTTATAGGTCAGACCGCCTTTCAGCATGATGTCGGTAAACGAGTGGTTGGCACCCTTTCCGTACGAATCGTCAGGATAACGTCCGTTCATCATTTTTCCGTCACGCTGGAAATTGGTATAGGTCAGTTTCATCCCATAATAGTAATCCCAGTGACGCGAAGTATACTGGTTCACTACCCACGCATTCACCGAATAAATGTTCAGATTGAAGTTATAGCCAAAGATACCGCCTTCATACACTTTCCGGTCCGGGCGCAGCAGGTCGTTCTGAATCTTGTCATGGTCGCCAGAAAAGTCCTGCTCGGAGAACTTGTCGATATCCAGCACGTATTCGGCTCCCAGCAAATCATCTACCGTCTTGAACTGGCGCGATTGAGTAAATCGTGCGCCTACTCCGGCAGTCAGATTCAGATGTCTTCCGAAGCGCGCGTTCAGTGTCGAGTTGAGCGAAGTTTCAAAAAGGTCGCTGCGTCTTTCTTCCACCATATAGATGGCCGCACCGTTTCCGTTACGCAGATTGTTGGCATTAGCCAGATACATGTTGTCCCAGTTCAGTTGGGTAAAGCTCGGATCGCCGCTTCTCCACAAATCCCGATAAAGCATCTGCACGCTTTCGTTCTCGAAGTAAGACGGGAGATAACGGTAGTAGTCCGGACGCGGATCCGGTCCGTTATACCAGTTCAGTGCTGTATTTCCATAGCGCTGGTAATGCGCTCCGATACCGGTTGTCAGACGCATGTTGTCGTTTATCTTCCAGACATGCGAAATGATTGCTGTCGGGTCGAATGCCGTCACCACTCGCGCGTTTCTTTTCTTGCCGTTCTGATACCCCCAGTTCGGATTATACAGATAGTTGTCTGTCAGTTCATACACTTCGCGGTAAGAGCTTCCCTGCTGCCCGCGCTGTACGGGCGAAACGAAGGCCACCATCGACAGGCTGTGTTTTCCGCCTTCCCATTGCTTTTCGGCCGAAAGTGCCAGTGAAACATTGTTGTAGAATGTTCCGTCAATGTTTCCTTCATGCGAATATCTTCCTCCCACAGAAGCAGTGACAGCCCATCCGTTGTCGTTCACTCCCGTTGAATAGGTGAACATGCCGCGGAGATAATAGTTTCTGTTCGTATAGCTTAGCGTCAGTTTGCCGCCCGGCGTATAGCTTGAGGCGCGCATGTCTATGTTTTCTGCTCCTCCCAACGCCCCAAAAGTAAAGCGCGAAGGCGCGGTGAAGTTGGTTACGTCACCGTTGCGTGTCATGTCGTTCAAAGCGCCGATTGAAGCATAATTGAACACGCCCCGGTTCTGATCGTTGAATTCCACACCGTTGATGTATTTCAGTTCTTTGGTGCTGTTGTATCCTCTGGGCGAGAATCGTCCCGGCGACAGTTGATAAGCGGTGCGGTTCAAGAAAATGTCGTTCGAGAGGATTACTGTAGAGCTGACATCCTGCGAAGCGCTTTCCACATCATCGTCCACCATCTCCGCATCAATGATTCCGATCATTGAGATGTCTTCGTTGGCGTTGAGTTCAGTCACACGGATCGGGTCGAGTTCCGTATCGCCCAGATCATTCACTTCGATGGTCACACTTTTCGGAGTAATCATTACGGAGTTTAAATGGAGCACGTATTTTCCGGGCTGCATGTTACGGAGAGTAAATCTTCCGTCTGCATCGGTCGTTACCTGAATGTCGTGTTCCGTAACGGTCACAATGACTCCCGGAACAGGGTCGTTGCTCACTGCTCCGATTACATTACCCTTTACGCTGTATCTGCTTTGTGCAAAGAGCAGGCAGGGCAACAGGAATGCCATGAAGAACAGTAATTTTTGTTTCATAATTCGTTGTTTTTTTATTTTCAATTTCAGTTTGCCAAGCATTGGCCTACATCATCGTTTAATCAAATCTGTTCAGTAATTTTACGAATATTATTATTCCAGATTGCAACTCTGAAAGAGGGTATGTCAAAATGAAAATAATCTTTCATTTTGTCATCCTGAACGCAGTGAAGGATCTCGGAAACATAAACAGATGCACACGAGATTCTTCGCTTCGCTCAGAATGACATTATTTTTTGACAGTCACTTCCGATTCTGATACAGCCTCATTTTTTAGAATGTTATATAGCATCAGAAGCTGCCAAACCCACTGACATCTCCTTTTTCCAATTTTTCCCACTGATTAGGATCGTATGTAGCAGATGGCCCAGTCACTGAAGTCTTTCTGCGAAGTGTTACATCTACACCGAAAACTTCTCCTGTCGTTTCATCGCCTAAACGGTCAATGATCACATCATTTTTATATAACAATATAGGATCGTTACCATTAAAATTCATAACATCATCGCTAAGTTCAACGGCACTTGGAACTTCAAGCGCAGCCTTAGAATGCTTATAAACTATAGTGGTCTTTGGAGCCAAACTTCCCGATAAAACGATTTTCTTCTCTCCACTTGGTTTCAAGTAATCCGAAGATCCTGAATAATTCTTCATAGCCAATGTATAATTGGAAAGGTCTATAGTTTCATCCGTTGGATTATAAAGCTCAAGATACTTGTTAAAACTTGCCCCTTCTGCATATTCAGAAATGAACAAATCACTTTCACTTGGAGTCGGTTCCGGATCCGGATCTGGATCAACTGTTCCGCCGTTGCCGTTAGCAACAATCTTCACGTTTTTGACTTCCCATGTAGATGCAGATGTTGACGAACTCTTGTATTGGAAAGCAAGCTTGATCTTTTGACCTGCATACGCTGAAAGATCAACGTTTCCACTCGAAATAAAAGTCCAGCTGTTAGATTCAGGATACGAAACACCACTTAACGGAGTCCAACTGCTTCCATTGTCTACAGATACTGCAACAATGTGGTTGTCACTCATATTCCCTTCTTTGTTGTGATTGATAGCATGCTCAAAGCTTAGTGTAGCTGTCGTTGCAGTTGTCAGGTCAATCTCAGAAGAAACAAGCCATCCTTCAGTTGCGTAATTTGTGTTATTAAGGTATGCACTTGCTTTCATGCAAGAATATCTGTCATCATTGCTCCAAATATAAGTAAGTTCACTTGGCAGATTCTTATTTTCGATGCTGAACGAACCTGGGCCAGTAGCAAACGATTCATCCAAAGCCACGAACTCTTCTCCCGGCTGCGGATCTTCACCTTCTCCCATATCTACATTGATATTGCCTCCGGCCTGTTCAGTCCAGTCTTCGATCGTAGCCTTGCCCATTTCAACCGCAGGCTGTCCGTTGGTGTTGGATATAGTAGCTGTATAGATATACTTGGTGCCGGCCTTGAAGCTTTCGTCTGCTTCCGGCGAATCGACAGTCCATGCAAAGTTCTTGCCGTCAGCCAGCGTGAAAGTCAGCGTTGCGCCAGTCAAGTCAGCAGCCGGAATGACAATGGCCTCAGCCGTTCCCGTATTCCCTTCCGTCTGCACGTTCATATTGAAATCCGCCTTGCTGTCTGTTGCTGTTAATGTTCCGTCATTCAGGTCAAAGTTGGCCGTTGTATTCATTCCGGAAACCTTTATCGCCATTCCATTGATGTCGAGATCGCCTTCCTTCTGAATATTAAGCACAATCTGACTCAGCTTATGCTGGAATCTAAGAACAACCTGATCGTTGGGCTGAATGTCGGTAGCATTGTTCGAATAAAGCAGGTCAATCTTTTTCGGGTCGCTCTGGTCACTGACATTAACCGCATATATCTTCCCGCTGAGCGAAGTCGTATACGGATAATAAGCGATGAAGCTTGACGCACCGCTTGCCGGATACTTCAATACTTGCCCGTCAGCCACCAGAGAGCCGTCTGTTTTTGCCAGATACTTGTAGTTTGAATATTCTTCTTCAGCAGTGGTCATAAAGATGCCGACCTCATCGTTTTCATCCCATGAAGCGCCTGATACTCTTGAAGTCACTCCTTCAATCTGAGAAGTAAAGACGATACCGTCACTTCCCATCCATTCACTGTTGTCATCGTTGCTCTTACATCCGGTAAGAACCAAGGCGGAAAACGCGCCCAGATAGAATAAATTACTCAGTTTCATAACTCGTTTATTTTAGGGGTTATTCTGTTCGTTGCGTTGCAAAAGTGAAAAGTCTTTCTCACCATAGTTCTGAACTATTCTTATACTGATTATCGATGTTGGGGAAGAAAGTAAAGCCTGTGATTTCTTCCAGTTCATTGACGCTTAAGGCATATTTCTTATAATCTCTGTCAGAATAAGTTTTCTGGTCCATCTTGAATGCAATTGTCTGGTAGCTTCCAGTAGAAGAGATTCTCCGGGCCAATGCCTTGAAATAATATTTGGGTACAGCCACATTGTTTCCGCTATTGTCTCTCGTATAGGTGATGTGTGTATCTGTCTGCGTGGTAGGCATGGCACCCGTCACCACAAAAAGCGTGTCAATACCGCTGCTCCATCCTCTCACCGCTTCTTCCAAATCAGCCCAAATAGTCTGGTTGAATTTCTGCCCGATTTGCGGAGTCATGTTCGTATAATAGAAAGTAGTCGCATTCATCCGATTGCTGCGGACACGGTCGGCACTCGGAAGCTGGTGCCCGCGGTCGAATCCGCTAAATCCTTTCTTCAAATCTGCCTGCAAACTTGAAGAGATTGCAGGATCGAATCCCCAGTCGTCAGTGCGTTTTCCGCTTCCTTCCGTGTAGTAGGAACACAACGGATAGGCCACCCAATAGGCAATCTTCAGTTCCGTGTCGTACAACATGCTGTAGTTGCGCACTTTCTCGTCGTCCGGACCATAATGGGTGATGTATCTGATGTTGCTCTGTGCAAGCTGCGATTCGGTAATTACCGGAGTTTCAAACCAGCGCGTATATTCAGCCTCCGGGTCTGTAACGATTTGACCTCCCGTATTGCTTACCGTCAAGCTGTAGATGTATTTGTTGCCTGCAACCAGTCCGCCTTCGATGCCGGTTTCCACTTCCTTGCTCTTTCCGTTGATTTCCAGACGCAGTTTCAGTTTCCCGCCGATTGTCTGAGGCACAAGCACCGCTTCCGCCTGCGTACAATCATCATTCGTATACATAAGTATATCTTGCGCTTCGCCCTCCGGCTCTGTCTGTTTCTTGTCCTTCAGGCCCACAGAAGCCCGAACCTTCGTTCCCAGCACATAAACCTTCAGTCCCTGAAGCGAACCGTTATCTGCAGAGCGCAGGTTCAGCACCAGTTTTGAGAGCACATGCGTAAACTGCAGGTTATTTCCCGTAGCCTGATTAGTGAGATCGCGCCCGGTCAGATTGTTCGAAACCATCAGGTCAATGGCCTTCTGGCTGCTCTGGTCACTTACATCAACCGAATAAGAAAGTCCATCTGCAAAATCAGCTTTATAGGGATAGCAGGCTACAAAATCCACAACAGTTCCTTCTTCCGGGAAACGGATGAAATCACCATCCCCCACAAAATTGCCATCGCCGGAAGAAGTAATATAAGGTACGTTGCTTTCAATAGGCGTTCCGTCTGCATTGTTCAGCATAAACACTCCGATTCTGTCATTCTTTTCCCACTTTCCATCATACGCTCTCGATGCGGAATTGTTCTCAATGGAAGACGTGAAAGTCACTTTGTCCGTCACGCTGTTGTCCGTCTGCATCCTCTCCGGAGTCCCGTTGTCACAAGCCTGGAGAATTAACAAGGCAAATACGCCTCCCCATACCGTAAGTCTGTTCATAAAGTTAGTTTTGTTTGTATAACGTTTGCAAAATGTTTTTTCGTTTTCTAGCTTCTACCACTATTACGCCGAATTTTCTTTGAAAATTTGCAGTTAATTTATAAAAAGTTTTGCTTATAAGAAAATAAATTGAAAATATTTTTTGAACCATCGCTTTCAATCCCCTTAATTGTTGCATTGATGTGACAATCCGATGAAATATGCACCGCCGTGAAAGACCATAACCGCCCTTTTCAAATTCGATTTTTTCCTTTGGCCTTAATCTGTACCTCGGAAACTATTCAAAACATTTTGTCATCGGTTTAGCGGAATCCGCATTCATTTAGAAACATGCTGTTTTTCCCGGAAGAGAGCGGATCCGGCAATCTGTCCGGCACTCCACTTCGGGCTGGGCGCAAGGCATACTCTTCCTGCCTGGCGGAAAAATCCGCCTGCCCTTTAAGAAACTGTTTTGAATTTCTCCAAAAAGTTTTTCTTGGCTTGATGTGTTCGTTTTCGTGTGTGCTTTGGGCTATTTTTGGGTCTTTTCCGCTTCT
>JABLTQ010057998.1_pt1 | contig 66661 bp, 50 predicted proteins | sample 7160101 | NCBI WGS metagenome assembly JABLTQ01 (sample SAMN14651228, study PRJNA627086) | human gut metagenome | isolation source: feces | host: Homo sapiens | reverse complement strand
TCAGATAGCCCGCTATCTTCCTCATCACACAAACGGAAATGCCTCAAAAACTCATCCCAAATCAGCACACGATAAATTCAAAACAGTTTCTTAGTGGGAAAGCTCTGAATTCCCTACGGATGTTCCATTACCATTTTCCCATCCAAAGAATATGCTGGTCAGTCATCTTGTTTACCGAAAGTTTTCCGTCCACAGTGTCGGAAATCACGGAAGCGCCCGACGGATCTTCGCCATAGCTGAACGAAGAACCGTTTGACAAGTTGCGGACAGAAAGCCGTGAAGCTTTCTCGGCATCCAGTTCAGCTTCTATCTTCCAGTCGCCCAGCGTAAGGCTTCCGCCTTCATCTTTCACGTCTACAGCCTTCATTCCGTCGGCCTCCACCAGCATCACGGCAAGTACGTGGCATTTGCGGCACGAATCAAAAGCCGCGGTCATAGTCCATTGGGGAGTGAAATCCTCGCCTCGCTGAGCATCCTTGTCACTGGGAGAAGCCGCATACTTGTCCGTTTGTACAAGACGGGGAACCACGCTGCCCCAGATGTGTCCCACCGAACGGAATCCCTTGTCGGGACGTTCCGTAACGAATGTCCCGTTATCGAAGTCAAACTTCACCGGACTGTGCAGCAGCCAGTCCCAACGCACCTCTTCCGACGCTTCCAGTTCATCGTACACGATTACAATATTGGGATACAGCATCAGAATGTGGCGGCGGTATTTGGTGAGCGGATTATCCCCAAAGCCATTTTCGGGCGACTGTTCCAGTCCGTATTTCTCAAACGACTCTTTCCACAAACAAATATCGCTGACTCCGCAATAAGCGTCCGAAGCATCACCCAATGCATACGCCATCCGATCGCTTTCCATCATACGCACGATGCGCCCGCGAGCCTCCGGTGTAAAGGGCTGTCCGATGCCGTTCACCAGCACCGTATTATAAGCGCGCGTATTGCGGTACGAAAGCAAATTATGCGGATCATTGAATTTCATGTAATGCCCTGCCGCATGATAGACCGCCTCGCCGCCGTAATGCAGATTGAAAGCATTTTGGCAGGAATGTGTATGATTGCCTGATCCGAAGGGACTGCTCCTGAAACTCAAGCTGACATTCCGCTTCAGATCATGCAAATCGCTGTTGGCCACCATCTCGCCGCAGTCGCGGAACCACACAGCCTTCGGCGCACTGTCGGGCAGTTCCGCACGTTCCGCCCTCGGCTTGCCGCACGCCATCCGATAAAGACGGGTTTCAAACTCCTCCTTATAGCTGTCGTTAAGCGAAGAATACCATTCGGCATAAGGATCTCCGGTTTCACGCGCCAGAAAGTCGGCAAACGCACTGCGGATACGGAGCGGCTTTTTGTTCATCTTCTCATGGCCGTCGCCGAATCCGTCACTCAGCGAACCGGGAAGCCAGGTATAAGCTATTCCCTTGCCTGCGTTCCGGTACCACGGATGCTGCAGGAAATCAACGCCTGTCACATATCCCAGAAGCGAAGGCAGATACATCAGGCTGACGGCATTCGCGCTGAAATAATTCGCTCCGTTGTGCCATGAACCGTCACGGTTGAAACCGGAAGCCGGCGCCCGCGAAGTCCAGGCTTCATACAAATATTCCAAATATTCTTCAGCTTCCGGATACTTGTCATACAATACCAAAGCTCCCTGCATAAGGCGGCGGACAGTGAATTGCCAGATATGTTCGTCATAAAAACGGTTTTCCAGCCGGCCCATCAACCGTCCGTTGCAGTACTGCCTCATCACATGCAGGATCAATGTTTCTATCCGCTTGCGCTCTTCAGCCGTAAAACGGTCACGGGCAACATCGTAAGTACAAGCCAGCAGATAAACCAGTTCGCCCGCATTAAAGTCATTTTCGACAAACTGTTCTGTCGGATCCTTAGGAAGCAGGCAGCGCACATTCTGCATCATCTTTTCAATATAAAGATCACGGCCCAGCATCCGCCATGCCGTATGCAGGTTGTCGCAGTTCTCTGACATCGCAAACACATGCTTGTAAGGCACGGTATCCGTGCGGAAATCCATCGCCAGTGCACGGCGTGCGTCGTCTACCATCGTCCAGAACTCCGGATGTGAACGCACGTTGCGCCTCGCTTCTTCCATTCCGTCTTCCAGAAAACAATAGATGCGCGGCCACTCCACAGGCAGATTCTTCCGGAACACGTCAAACGGAGGAGCAGCGAACTCCGGCACGTCTTCCCCTATTGTAAAACGGTAAACCTTGCTCCAAGGCTGCTTCTTCCCGTCCTTGTCCACTGAACGGAAACGCCAGTACCATGTACCTTTTTGCAACACCCGGTGCGCGTTGAAAACGCCCCAGCGTACGGGTTCCGACAGCATGTCGTCCGTTCCGTTAAATCGTTTGCTCCGCGACAGGTTGAACTGCAACAGTTCTCCGTCCCTCATGGACGGCGGCACAAGCAGCGGAGCCGGATTAAGAAACACGTCGTCATTCTCTTGCGGATAAGGAGCTGTCCGCAAGGGGTTGTTGCCGCTGACGGCAAAAGCCACACACAAACAAAACAGTAAAAAACAATATCTTTTCATATCAATAATCAAGTCTTTCCAAACCTATCCCCAAGGAAAGGCTTACAGAAAAATATAAAATCAATAATAATAAAACCAACCGGCCTCTCCAATCCCAAGTCTTTTCAACTTCGGGAGAAACGGGCAGGAAGCCTCATCCCCTCCTGCTTGATACGGGCGACTGGTCTGTCTGTTCCACAGCCTGATACTGCCCGTCAATCTCATCATACAGTACGGAAGAATTGCGGTACTGCCGTGCATAGACTCCGCTGCCCGTCTGCACATTGTCCGAGCCATAACTATAGACTGCCGGAACGGAACCGCTCGTCACCTGCAAACGTTCGGCAGACGAAGGATCGAGGTTCACGTCTATCGTCCAGTCGCCGCAGGTGATGCGGCTGCCGTTGCGTTCAACAGGAAGAATCTCTCCCTCCGAATCTTTAATCTGCACTACGGTCAGTATGCGGCAGGCAGAGCTGTTGGCGAATGCTGCCGTCAAGTGCCACTGGTTCGCATAGCCCTCTCCCGGTGACACGACAAACTGGTCGGTTTGAGATACTTCAAACGCTGCGTCACTGAACATACGAGCCACTGATACGCCGGTTTCCGCACGGGTAGTAAACGTATCTCCGTCGATGCCGAACTGTACCGGACTATGCAGCAGCCAGTCCCAACGCACAGGCTCTGAGGCTTCCAGCTCGTCATAAATCAGCACGATATCCGGATAAAGCATCAGCGTCTGGCGGCGGTACTTCGTGAGCGGCGTTTCGCCAAAGCCATATTCCGGTGTCTGTTCGATGCCCGCATCCGCGAAGTTCTGTATCCACATCGGATCATTCGAAATGCCTCCGTAAGCCTGCGAAGCGTCACCCAACGCGTATGCAATATGCGTACCTCCGTTTGCCCGAAGCATCATGCCGTAGGCCTCGGTCGAAAAAGCCTGTCCGATGCCGTTCACCAGAATCGTATTGTGCGCCCTCGTGTGACGGTACGACATCAGATTGTGCGCATCGCTGAAAGCCGTGTAATATCCCGAGTGATAATACACCTCTTTCCCGCCATAAAGCAGGTTGAAACTGTTCTGGTCGGCAAGCGTATGGCTTCCCGAACCGAAAGTGCTCGAACGGAAACTCAGCGTCAGGTTGTCTGCCGTATGTTCAAGATCGCTGTGCATCACCACTTCGCCTATGTCTTCGTACCACTTCATTTTCGGAGCATCTTCAGGAAACGATGTATCATAGGTGCTGTTTCTGCAAATGCGATAAATGCGGAACAGCACATCATCGCTCACATCGTTGTCCGGATCATCATCAGTGGAACATTCGTTGGCATACCATCCGGCATAACCGTCGCCCGTTTCCCTCGCGAGGAAATCTGCAAAAGCCGCATATTGTCTTCCCGGGACGTCCCAACGTTCGCTCATGTCACCAAATCCTGTATTTTTTGACGAAGGAGGGAAATTATAGACCAATGCCTGCCCCGCGTTCTGATACCACGGATGCTGAAGAAAATCGCTCTGCCCCACATGCGACAGAAGCATCGGCATATAATATAAGGTATAAAGATTGGCCGACAGATAGCCGCTTCCGTTCACCCATGCGCCGTCACGGTTGAATCCCGAAGCCGGAGCGCGTGCCGTCCAAAGCTCATAATAATATTCCATCATATAGGATGCCTCTTCCGCATAGCCTGTCTTGTCCCACAGACAAAGGGCTATCTGAAAAAGGATGCGCATGTTCTTCTGCCAGAAGTGGTTGTCGAAAATATTATTCTCCTGAGAACCGCAGTAAGACGCAAAATAATGCCGCGCTATGCGCATCAGCAAATCCTGAGCCTGCTGGATCAGACTTCCGCTCAGACGGCTATACAGCACATCGTATGGAACAAGCAGGCTGTAGGCAATGGCAGTGGAACCGAAATTGGAAACGAACAGTTCACTGTCGGTAAAGCCGTGTCCGCAAAGCAAGCTCAGTATTTCCGCCAGCTTGGATGCGTAGGTCTGGTCCTGAGTGAGCAGATAGGCCTGGTGAAGATACTCCACGTAATCGGCCATTTCCTCCATACCGTCTTCCGTCACCTGGTTCAGGTAGATACTGTAATCCACATTCATGGCACTGTTCGCACGGTTGATAAGTCCCCGGTATTCCGAATGGGATTCCACGCGCTGCCGTGCTTCCGCCAAATCTCCGTTCAGATAGCAGTACAGGCGCGGATGCACATCCAGCCCTGCCTGCGAAATGTTTGCACGGAAGGCGGCAAAGTCGGGAGTCACAAACACGGGAGTTTCCGGCTTCACCTCAAAAGCGATAGGTTCGCTCCATGCTTCTTCCGTTCCGTTGGCGGAAACGTTACGGTAACGCCAGTACCACGTCCCGGCCTCAAGCTCGCGGTGGGGATTGAACATGCACCATTCGTCCGCTTCCGAAAGCTGGGTCGAAGCTTCCGGAAAGCCCTCATCCTGCGAAAGGGCAAACTGAAGTTTCTCTCCCGTCTTCATAGACTCCGGCACGATGAGCGGCGGAGGGTTCAGATAAAGCTCGTTCGAGAGCTTCGGGTAAGGCTGCGTGCGAGTCTTGTCGTGCCATGCTTCCGGAGTGTCCACCGCCTCGGCATCTACAGCTGATGCGGGAATCTCATCATCCGAACAGGCAGAAGTCAAACACGCGCAAGCGATTCCCAGCAGATAAATTATATGTTTCATACGTTCTTCAATTATTTGGTGATCAAGGCTGATAAAAAAGTGCCTCCGCCCTGCCCTTGCCGAACGCGGCCCGGACAAGGGGAAGGCACTTTCTGATTATGGAAACCTATTTATTTGTATGCAATCGAATGCCATTGCTGATCTTCTCGTCAGAAAGTCAGGATGGGACGGCAAGGAGAGCCAGAACTTCCTCCATTCTGATTTGTGACGGCAACTCCATCTTCATTCACAAAAGTCATACGCATAACACTATTGCTTGAAGAGCCTTCGTATGCCGTACTTGACCAATAATACTGGTTTGATCCGGCATCATTCTTCTCTACCAGAAGAACCTTGGCATTGGCATCTCCCGAACCGTAACCGGCATCAACCAGCCCTTGCAGGGCAGCTTTCACCTTGCTGTCTTCCGCAATATAGGCATTACGCAACGCTGCCAACTGACCGATTGCAGGAATGTACCATCCGCTCGTCTTTCCTTCTGGAACAGAAGCATTATAATTACCAGCATAACTATCCATTACATTCGGCAAGGCGACATACACTTTAGGACTGGTAAGGACATTCCCAATCCAGGCATTACAATTGGCAAAGCCATATATGTCATCCTCTCCCTGACCTACACCTTCTATGCTTTCAACCGTAGAGCCGGAAGCGCCCTGTTCGGCACTTGCATTGACAAAGCGGGGGGTAGGATACAAATCACGCCATCCCATCACCCAAGCATGAATCTTTCCATCCTCGAAAGTCACACCGTCGTAGTTTTCGGGGGAATCGGCGGCCGCTTCCGTTTCTGAGGTGGCGAACACCACACCGATAACGGTCTTTTCAGCGTTCAAAGACGTCGACCATGTGCCGTCACTGTAATAATAGTCGCCCACATTCGGAGTATCCGGATCATCAAAGCTCACGTCCACCGTGATGATACCGTTCGCACGCTCCCAGTTGAAAGTGGCGTTTATCTTCCTGTTGGCGGTCAGCGTGATGTTTTCCGTAGACACATCGTGCGTATTCTCTCCCACCTTCATCGTGAGATTTCCGGGCAGACTGTTCTTGTTTCCCACAAACAGGTAGTTGTAGAACCACACGCCATTGTCCACATCGGCTGCCGGTCCGGAATAAGAGATTGAAACAGGCGTGTCGCTCACCGTTCCGTTCACGATGTCAAAGCCGTTATAAACGTTGTAGTTGCTTACCGACACATTTCCTGCCGAAGCCACCGTTTCAGGCCTTTCGTCGGCAAAGCTGACTTTGGCCAGCGGGCGGGTCATCGTCCCGGCAGTCGCTCCGTTAAGAAGCGAAAGGCTGAAAGCATCACACGCGTCATTGTTGAACAGCTCATTGCCGGTCGCCTTATAGCTCACCGCAGGAAGCGACTCGGTGTTATAGTACAAGTCGGGGTATTTCCCGTCTGTTGCGGAAGCATCCTCTGCGACGTAATCCGCCCAAAACGAACACTTGAAGTCCTCGCCCTCGGGATTGATGGTGAAGAAGAAGCTTCCGTCCTGCGCCTCATCCACAAGCTTCTCCTGCCGGTCGGTGACCGTGCCGTTCTCCTGCACAATAAGAATGCAGCGGAGCTTGTGGCCTGCATATGCTTGCGGCAGTGCGCGCGAATCGTTGCCGAAGGCATCATCGGGCAGTGTCACCGACACCGTAACCGATCCGTCTGCCTGCGGTTCCTGAAGATTCTGCGGTTCCGCATCGTCCTTGCCGCACGAGGACAAAGCCAGTCCCCATGCCAGAACAGAATATAAAAACAGTTTTTTCATACAGATTTTCTTTATGTTTAACCGGATGAATGTCAGCCCTTTGTCACATTGCCGAACGGCGCCGGAAGATGACGGGTCATTTTTTTTATTTTACCCGTCATCTTAATCAATGTTTCCCATCATCTTCATTAAAATGTCCCGTCATTTTTCAGGACGTGAAAACAGGGGGTGTGGGGCATTCTATTTCAGTCCCTTAGAATGTCAGCATGGGACGGCAACGACGACCGGAAGTTCCTCCATGTGAAGCGAGGGGATCTTCCTGATCGGAGAACGTTACCAAACGGACAGAATTATCATTCCTTTGTGAGCTTGTCCAATAATAATTGCTATTACCAGATTCCGTCACAATAAGGTCTGCACTTTCTGTATTCACTAAAGCCTGCAATGCCGACTGAACCGCACTGTTTTCTGCTATATACACCGTGCGCAAAGTCATCAACTGACCCACTGCGGGGATATACCAACCTGAGGTTCCCGATGTAGGGAGTGTAGCGGAATAATCCGTAGCATAAGTAGACACTCTACTCAAGGCCACGTATTCTACTCCCTCGGCAAGCACGTTATTAGGCCATGCCTGGCAGTTCGCATATCCCATAATGTCATCTTCCGTAGACCCGACCCCCTCAGTTCCGTTCAGAGTGCCGCCTGAAGTGATGAACGGAGGCGTTGGACTCATCTCTTTCAAGGCCACAACCCAACCATGAATCGTGTTATCCGCAAAAGTCACCTCCGGATAGTTTGCCACTGCATCCGAAGAAGCATCGCCGTCAGCCGTGGCGAACACCACACCAACTACGGTTTTCGTGCCGTCTAAAGAAGCAGACCAGGTTCCGTCGCTGTAATAATAGTCACCCACCTGCGGAGCGTTCGGGTCAGCGGCCTCTTCCCAATCGCCTGCAATGTCTACCGTAATGCTTACAGAGCCGTCGGACGGTGCATTTGCCCAGTCAAGGCTTCCGTTCACCTTTGTATTGGCAGTCAGGATTATGTCACTCACATTGATCTCTTTGGTCGTTCCGTCAACCGTCATTGATATGTTGCCATCGGCATCCGGCAGTTCATTCTTGTTTCCTACGAAAAGATAGTTGAAGAAGAACACGTTGTCTGTTTTCACAGGCGCTATATCGCTGCATGAAATCACGGTTTCACTCTCACCAACCACTTCATTGGTCTCGATATTGAAGCCGTTATACACTCCGTAGCCGCTCACGCTGATTGAAGAAGCTGCCGATACGGCATCCCCTTTATCGGAAATGCTCACCTTTGCGAACGGACGCTTGAGCTCCACACTCAATGCCGCCCCGTTTGCGATGGTTCCGCAATATGCGTCGCAATCATCATTGTTGAAAAGACTTCCGTCTGTGGTCACACCCGTATTGTAAGTTACTGCAGGCAGGCTCTGTGTGTTATAATACAAGTCGGCATATTTCTTTTCGTTGCCATCTCCCGTAACGGCAGCATCATCTTCAATGAAGTCTGCCCAGAACGTACATTTATAGTCGTTCGCATCCTGCGGAGTAAAGGTAAAGCTGAAGGTTTCGCCAACGGCTTCCGATTCCACCTTCTCGATGCGTTCGCTCCAAGAGCCGTCGCTATTGGTTACATAAAGGATGCACCGCAACTGATGCGCGTCGTCGGAAGCTGACGGAATATAGCGTGAAGAAGCTCTGCCGGCAACATTGTCCGGAAGCTGCACCGTAACGGTTACGGGCTGATCTGACTGAGATGCGTTTCCGCTCAAATCTTCCTGGCTGCATGAAAACAGTCCCACGCTCAAAGCCAGTGCCGGAAATAAAATACTTTTTTTCATGATGTCTGTTATTTAAAGGTTTATGATTTCTGTATGCCAACCAATATCTGTTGTTTTTAAAAAGTCAAGATGGGACGGCAGTGGCGGCCTGTTGTTGCCGATTGTGTACGGGCAACATAATTTGTTTCTCCGCTAACCGGAAAGAAGCGCATAAGTCCCAGTTCTGTCATATTAGTATGATAAGTACTTGACCAATAATAGTGGGTATTACCAGATTCAGCAGAAGTGTCCATAAGATCAGCTTCCCCATCTCCATTCAGAGCGGTCAAAGCCTCAAGTACTTTGCTACTCTCTGCATTATAGGCCTCTCGCAGAGCCAGCAACTGTCCTAAAGCCGGAATGTACCAGCCACTGGTTTCAGTCAACGGAGCCTCAAGTTCATAGGCATCAACTGCATCCAATGCCGGAAGATCCACACCGCCGGCACCTGCCTTCCATGCCTGCGAATTGGCATAACCTTTTATTTCATCACAAGTTGTTGTAGAAGCAGTAATGTTAGCAACGGCAACACCTGATACATTATTTAATCTTTCGGCCGAGAAAGCAGAAGAAGCACATTCCTTCAAGCCAATAACCCAGCCGTGAATTTCACCATCCGCAAAAGTCACATCCTCGTAGTTAGCGGGCAAATCACTGTCTATTGCACTTCCATCACCTGTTGCTGCGAACACCACACCGACAACGGTCTTGTTCTCATCCAATGCAGAAGAATAACTTCCGTCGCTATAATAATAATCGCCCACTTGCGGAGCCGGAACCACCTCGCCCACGTTCGCCTCAAAGCTCAGATTATATTGCGTATTGGCATTCAGAAGCAGCCCATCGGTAGAAATGGAAGTCGCTCCTCCATCGCCAACCGTCATGGAAATGCTTTCCGGAAGCCTGGTGCTTGTTCCGTCTGCAAACAGATAATTGCAGAACCACACGCCATCACCGGCAACCGCTCCGCTATAGTCCGGGAGATTTGCTCTCGTTTCGCTTACCGTTCCGTCCGTAATGTTCATTCCGTTATTGACAGCATAACCCGTGACCGCAATGTTTCCCGACACCTCCGAAGTCTTTTCTTTAAAGTTCACCTTCGCGAACGGACGCTTCAAAACCACCGTACCGCCCGTAACCTCAGCGGCAGTAAAATGTCCTGTGAAAGCATCGCAGGCATCGTTGTTATAAAAGCTGTGTCCATCCGCCAACGTTGAAGAATAAGTTACGTCCGGAATGCGCTGCGTGTCATAATACAAATCATCATAACGCCCATCGGCATTTGTGTCAGTGCCTGAAACAAAATCCGCCCAGAACGAGCATGTATACGTATCAGTAGCTGGAGTAAAAGTGAATGAGATGGTTCCTCCTGCATCAGCAAGAACCGTTTCCTGACGTACCGGTGTTTCTCCGTTACCCGACACATAAAGTATGCAACGCAACTGATGTCCGTCCGGAATAGCAGGAAGTGCACGCGACACAGCGTCACTTCCCACTTCGCTCGGCAACTGCACCGATATCGTAACGGGCCGCCCTGCCTGAGGCGCACTGCCCTGCTCCATCAAATCTTCCTGGCTGCACGAGAACAGTCCTGTTCCCAAAGCCAGTGTCGAATATAAAAGTATTCTTTTCATGGTTCGTTATTGTTTAAGGCCCCCTCAACTCCTCCCGAAGGGGAGCTTACTGAGCTTGTTCTTTAAGCCTCCACTTCGGGGGAGGTTTGGAAGGGCCTCGGGTTTGTTTTTAATTTTAATTATTTGTTTATTATGTTTTCTCTGAAGCCTCCACTTCGGAGGAGGTTTAGAGGAGCCGCTAAAGGGCTTAGAATGTCAGTATCGGACGGCAACGCTTACCGGAAGTACCTCCATGCGAATTTATAAATCCATCTGTTACAGCAGGATCAAATGTTATAGTCCGGACATAATACACGGAATTTGAAGTTCTCCCCGTACTTGACCAATAATAATTGCCCGTACCGGATTCCGTCACGATAAGGTCTGCCTTCGAATCGTCATCCGCCAAAACCTGCAGCGCATTCTTTACAGCATTGTTCTCAGCACCGTAAACAGTACGTAAAGCCGTCAACTGTCCGATTGCAGGAATATACCAGCCGGAAGTACCTGACTCTGGAAGCGGGGCATCGAAATCCTCTGCATAAGTGCTTAATTGATTCAGTGCCACATATTCAACGCCTTCGGCAAGCACATTGTCTGGCCATGCTTTGCAGTTCGCATACCCTTTGATGTCATCCTCGGCAGTTCCTACTCCTGCAACGCCAGTCAAAGCACTGCCTGCAGTGTTTGTAATGAACTGAGGTGTGCTCATCTCTTTCAGAGAAACAACCCATCCATGAACCACACCGTCCTCGAAAGTCACGCCTTCATAGTTGGCCACATCATCGGCAGCAGCGGCTCCGTCACCCTCTACTGTAGCAAATACGACACCGACCGGAGTTTTTCCGGGCACCAGATAGTTGGCCCATGTTCCGTCACTGTAATAGTAGTCACCCACTCTCGGAGCATCCGGATCGGAAAAGCCTACATCCACCGTTATACTGATACCGGCATCCGCCCAGTTAAAGTGCGCATTTACCGTCTTGTCTGCCTCCAGCACCATATTGGCCGTTTCGATACTCTTTGTAACGCCGTCTGCCGTCATGGAGATTGCTCCTCCCGGAAGAGCGGAACTTCCGGAAGCGGAGGCAAACAGGTAATTGGAGAACCATACCCGGTTAGCTCTATCCGCCACTCCACCGGCATAACTGATTGTACCCGTTCCATCCGGAGTTCCGCTTTGTATGTCAAACCTGTTGAATACTTCATAACTGACCTCTATGTTTCCTGAAACAGCAATCGCATCCTCATTGGAATAAGTAACTTTCGCAAACGGACGCTTCAAGGTGAGTACCGTTCCCTCACCGGCTGCAACATGACCATAGAAAGCATCGCACGCATCGTTGTTGAACAAGCTTCCGTCTGTCATCCGGCCGGCTACATAAGCGACTGTCGGCATACTTTGCGTATCATAGTACAGATCGGCATAACGTCCGTTCTCGTCAGGCTCGGCATCCGCTTCAATGAAATCCGCCCACACATACAGTTCAGCGCCGACAGGAACATCAGTAAAGTAGAACTTGTTGTTCACAGACTCCGACTCCACCATCTCGTAGCGGTTTTCTCCGCTCACAAGAATGCAGCGAAGCTGATAACCTTCCGGCGTTTCCGGAAATGGCGCCGATGTTCCGTCCGTCGGTGTCCCTCCTTCAGGAAGCTCCACTTCCACCGTACCGGAGTTCCCGCCAGGAGATTCCCAGTCGAGATCTTTCGTTGTGCATGACGAAAGTCCCGCACCCAGAACCAGCATCACATATAAAAATAGTTTCTTCATGGCAATCTCATTTAACAGATTATCAATTGTCCAGATCCACATCTATTTCATCATCGAAATCCGGATCAAACCCAATGCCGCCATTCGGATCCGTAGTCAGGAAAGGAGCACGAATTACAGTGTTCACTCCACGCTTGCACTGAAGGCGGAATGAATATCTGGCATATTCCACATTCGTATCTTCGGCATTCACTACCCTCAATGTCACAGGAACAGAAAAGGTTTCGTCCGGATCGATAAGAATATAGTCGAACAGCAGCGAATATTCGCCTCCTGCATTCTCCAAAGCTGTTTTTCTGAGTGAGGCATTGAAAGACATTCCGTCGAAAGCATGGCGGGTCACATCAGACAGCACATCATAACCGACCGGCATGCTTCCGTCATAATCAAGGTATACGCGGAATGCCGAGCCGCCTTCAGGATCGGTAACAGAAGACACATTTTCCAAAGCCAGAAAATCGGCCACGTCTGTCGCCACCAGTTCAAAACGGCCTGCGGGACGCGCCAGTTCCATGCTTACCGGCACTTTCGCACCCCACTCGTCACGATAACGTGTCAGATCCAGGTCCTGACACCCGTAGAACGCATCCTCGAAACGGTTGTTTCCGACATAGCTTTTGCTTTTCGGCTTCATCACAGTGGTGAAATCAAATGTATTGTAGCAGGAGTCCGTTTCCGCAAATTCATCGGTATCAAAATCCCCGTAATAATCCACCCATACCGCCAGGCGGTAGTCGCGTGCATGCAAGGGAACGGACACTCTCGTCTGAAAACGGTTAGTGAGCGGAAGATCTTCATAAACGACAACCCGTTCTGCCAAAGCAGTGCCTTCGTATGCCGCTATGGTAATTCGGTGAAGCGCATCCGGATAATTGGCCGCATTCACATACAGATTGTTTACGCTCGCATCCTCCGAATCGGGAAGGTTCAGATCAAGCGAAATTTCCGCTTCCACAGTAACCGATGTAGGGTCAACTCCCACTTCACCGTCAGCCGTTTCTTCCGGAAATTCCGAAAGACAACCGGTCGCCAGCACGGGAAGCAATGCCATCATGCTCCACCGCGCAAGTTTGTTCTTATATGTCATAATCTTTTTCATGATACTTTATTCTTCTTTCTTAGAAACGATAAACCAATGACGCGCCAATACGGGTAATTCCCCAATAGTTATAGGACTTCTTTCCTATCTGCGCACCGTTGTCGATATTGTAATACTGATTATATTTCATATTGGCGTACCCTGCTCCAATAAGGAACTCTGCTCCCCAATGCTCGGAAAAAGGAAGCGAATAACCGTAAGTGAAGCCGGCTCCCAGCACCGGACGCTCCGTAGACTGAAAACGGTCGTCTTTCCATTTCACATTGAATGCACCGACATGAGCATGAACACCAACGAAATGTCCTTTGCCCACACCTTTCATCCACCAGCGGGCTTCGGGCTGGAAAAGCACCAGACGAACGCCGTGCTCCTGCTCAATATCCCAAAGGCTCCAGTTGAAAGGAAGCTCCAAAGACACATGCTCATGAAGCTGCACTTCGGCAGAAAGGTTCATGATCGCTCCTGCCCAATAAACCGCATTTGTCTTGACCGCCACATAACGTGAAGACGGGTCGAATGTTTGTTTCTTAACGGCCTTTCTGACTTCGCCGCCCTTCTTGCCTGTTTGAGGCTTTGTCGTTTCCACTTTCTTTTCTGCCGGACGTCCTCCCTGTGCCTGGGCACCCAGCCTTGTCTTCGTACCTTTCGGTTTATGAGGTACCTGCAATGATTCAGTCCCGTTTTCCGAGCTGCCGGCCGAAGGCAGAGATTCTGCCAGAATTGTCCCACCGAAGAAAGACATGCACAAAAGCAGACCGACTATCATATATTTCCTTTTCATAATGCTTGATTGTTTTCTATACATTCTTTTTCACTTTGTTTTCATTCCGGTATATACCGCAAATCAGGAGTCTTTCCGTTTACAGGATGATTCTTCATCCACTCTTCCAGCAAAGCACGGTGTTGCTTCACTACATCTCTGTATTTCTGCTCTACAGCCAGGTTGCGCATTTCTCCACGGTCGGATTTCATGTCGAAAAGCTGTTCGCGATAAAGCCCCATATTGTACAATACATATTTATAGTCTGCCGTACGCACCATCCATCCGACAGTTCCTCCTCCGGTTTCGGTGAAAGCCGTTTCGCTCACGATATATAGCTGTCCGAGAGCCGCTGCGTCACCTTTCTCTACTATCGGACGGATGCTCACTCCCTTCCGTCCGGCAGGAACTTTCGCTCCTCCCCAGTCGCATACGCTCGGCATAAGGTCCACTCCAGCATTCACCAGCTGGGGAAGCACCTTTCCGGCATTCTTTCCTCCGGGAAGGCAGACAATGAACGGCACATTCGCCACCTCTTCATAAAGCGCCGTCTTCTGGTTCCACTGGTGCGCGCCTTGTCCGTCCCCATGATCGCTTGCGAAAATGACAACCGTATTCTTCCAAAGATTCTGACGGTCTATCTCGTCTACAATCTTTCCGATTTCCGCATCCACCGTTTCCACCAGACGACAGTAGGCATTGCGGTAACGCCGCCAGTCGTCGGGCGTATAGCTCCGTGTCGGATGGAGGCGGTATTTCAACGATTTCTCGAACGCCAGCGCGTCGGCATCGTAGGGAGCAACTGCATAATTGGCCGGAAGACTCGGACAATCCTCTATGTCAGCCGGCTCTTCAATCGCAGCGTAAGGCATTTTCTGCTTGCGCGCATACTCACAGATGTTGTGGGGATTGTCAAACGAAGCCACAAGGAAAAATGGCTTGTCCTGTTTGCGGCGCAGGAATTCCACGCACGCTTCCGCAAGTCCATAATCATTATGCTCATGCAGACGCTCGAATCCGAAGGCGTGTTCCGACGGAAGGGAATTGGTATGCACGTGCCATTTCCCGGCGTACGCGCAGTTATATCCTGCCTCGCTCATCAGCGTACCCAAGGTCTGCGTGCGCAGCGAATCGGGAAGCGGAGTGCCGTTTGCACATAATCCCACCATACCCGGCATATAGCCGGTGAACATGGACGAACGCGACGGACCGCTCAAAGGCATCGAACAATAGGCATTCTCGAAACGCACCCCATGTGCGGCAAGCCTGTCCATGTTAGGTGTCCGCAAGTCTGTATTGCCCGCGCAGCTCATAGCCGTGGCCGACTGCTGGTCCGTCATTATATAAATAATGTTCGGACGATCCTGAGCCATTGCAGCCATCGGCACAAGCGCACTGCAAAACAACGCGGATGTCAAATTCCTTTTCATGTTTTTCAGTAATTAGGGTTATTTTTATTTTCAAGCAAGGGATTAGCCTGTATCTCATCCAACGGAATCGGGAAAAGCTCATGCTTGCCAGTCTGGAAATTGTCGCCGGCTACGTAAGGCCTGTTCGTTCCTGCCGTGTTCGCATGCGTATTGTTTCCCGTCATCACCAACGCCTCTTCCAAGATGCCCCAACGAATCAAGTCATACTTGCGCATACCCTCGAAGGCCAGTTCAAAAGCGCGTTCCCAATAAAGGGCTGCACGAAAATCATCTTGTGCCGTACCTCCATTGAAGAAAGGAAGCTCCAACAAGTTAGGCTGGCAATTGCGGTATTCCTGCAATGAATTGACCTGCGTTGCCTGCGCACGCTCACGCACCCGGTTCAGCAAAGTCCATGCCGTAGAAGTTTCTCCCAATTCATTATATGCCTCTGCAGCCATCAATACCACATCAGCATAGCGCAACATGCAATAGTTGACATCGGTTATGTTCGGCTCCTTGTATCCTATCGGCATCCATTCACGGCGCCATTTGCCGGGATACCAACTGCGCACGTCCGTTACTTCCTCCTTCACATGATTGTAGACATCACTGTCCCACGTGTAATTATAAGTACATACCATTACATCGCGGCGGTTATCACCTTCTTCAAAGAAGTCCCTCCATTCAGGAACCACACGGTACATCGCATTGGCACGTCCCATAAAGTCACTTGTTTCCGTCGTATTGATTCCCGGCGCATCCACACGCGGACCGTTATAAGTACCCCAATAGCCTCTGGCACCCGTACTTCCGTCCACTGTATAGAAGGCTACTTCAAAAAGACTTTCCCTGGAATTGAGCGTTCCATAAGAGAACGTCCGGAACAATGCTTCATAGTTTCCAATCGTATGGTCGTCATCAAACCCGTTGGAAACTCCGTTATCGGTAGTATAAAGTCCGTGATAACCGTTTGCTTCAAAAGCTTCCCATTCTTCCGTAACGGCGGTAAAATACTCCTGGCGCAGATTATCTTCGGGACGCTGCAACGTTCCGTCCATCTGCAAGCTGTAACCGGCACGCTGCAAGAGCACACGCATCTTCAACGCACGCGCAGAAGCTTGTGTTGCCCTTTCGGGAGAACTGCTTGAAGTGGCCCAGTCCATACCTTCTTCCGCATCGGTCAAATCCTCTATAATCTGGTCATAAATGTCCTCGCGAGAAGTACGGGGCAAATACGCTTCCTCATAAGAATTGGTCGGAGTAGTCTTATAAGGCACATCTCCCCAATAAAGCACCAGATTGAAAGAAAACAGCGCACGCAGGAACTTGGCTTCCGCAACCAGTTCATGAAGGTTTTCATTGCTTTCATATTCGTCCATCGCCTCGATTCCGGCAATCATATAATTTGCACGCTCAAGTCCCTGATAGGTGTATGTCCACGCATTCTCCACATACCTGTTGGAGGTAGTTATCGTATAGGCGGAAATATCGCGTCTTCCACTGTCAGAGTTACCTGTACTGGCATACCACGTATCATCAGAAGCAAAGAAAGCCATAGCATAATCACCATACAATGAAGGCAATACGTTATATATACCCAATATGCCCATCTCTACATTGTCGGGATCAGAGAAGAATTCGTCTTCCGTATAATATGAGTTCGGCTTTTCCGTCAGCTTGTCTTCACAAGATACAAGCGACATACATCCAGCCATAAGCACCACTATATTTTTCAAATATTTCATAATACTGATCCATTAGAAAGTTAAATTCAATCCGAATACAAAAGAACGGTTGCGCGGATAAGCACCGAAGTCCACTCCCGGAGTCAGGTTGTTGCCTTTGGTAGAAACTTCCGGATCAAAGCCGGTATAAGGAGTCCACACGAAGAGATTGCTTCCGGTGAAGTACACTCTCGCCTTGCGCACATTCATCTTCCTTGTCCATGCCGCAGGAAATGTATATCCCAACGTGAGATTGCTCAAACGAAGATAGGAAGCGTCTTCCACCGCCCATGAATGAATCAAATAATCTCCTTGCTCCTGATCGCCGATGTAAGCCACAGACTTGCCTGCATTGAGCGCACTCAGCTCAGCCGGATCAGTCACTGTTTCTCCATCCGCATTGACGGTCATCCAGCGGTTCGAGCTGTTGGCTATGTCCAGCACGTTCTTGTTTGTGTTTCCCGTCTTCGTATTGCTCAGCTTCGTGGCATTCAGCACTTCCGCCCCGTAACTGAAGGTAAAGAACACGCTCAGGTCGAAACCTTTATAAGTGAAGTTGTTGGTTATACCTCCATAAAAGTCGGGATTAGCATTTCCGATTACGGTACGGTCATTGTCGTCCACGATCCCGTCGTTATTGATGTCCGCAAATTTCCATGAACCAGGCTGTACTTCCGAGTCAGAACGTCCCGGTATTCCATCCTTGAGCGTATAAGTCTGTGTAGCGGCATCGTAATCGAAGTCATCCACCTGATAAAGTCCCAGCGTCTTGAATCCGTAGAACTGTCCGATGGGTTTGCCCACTTCGATCTTGTGCGTATTCTGACTGTATCCGAACGCAGCTTCTTCAAGGAAGTAGCTTTCACCAGACAATGCTTCAATACGGTTCTTGTTGAATGACAAGTTGAAGTCCGTTGTCCACGTAAACCCTTTCGACTCGATATTCACAGATGAAATGCCCAGGTCAAAACCGATGTTGCGCGTTTTGCCGATGTTGCGGATCATGGTGGAATAGCCTGAAGAAGTAGGCACTTTAGAGTTCAGCAGCAGGTGCGAACTCTTGTTCAGATAAAATTCCGGGGTAATGGTCAGACGCTGTCCCCAGAATCCCATGTCTATACCGACGTTCAGCGTCTTGTTAGACTCCCACTGCAGTTCAGTGCTAGGGATTCCCGAACGGGCATATCCCGGAGAAACAGTTTCACCGCTCGGATAAGTAGCGGACTCCAGCAAATCCAATGAAGAATAACTTCCGATACGGTTGTTTCCTGCCAAACCGTAACCGGCACGCAGTTTCAAGTCAGAAAATACATCCAGCTTCTTGATAAACTCTTCTTCGCTCAAGCGCCATGCACCGGATATGGAAGGGAAGAATCCCCATTTGTGATTCCGCGCGAACTTGGAAGAACCGTCGGCACGGATTGTCGCAGTTACCAGAAAACGTTCTTTGAAGTTCCAGTTGGCACGCGAGAAGAAAGAAAGCAGCTTGTCGTCATAATTCTCTTCTGAAGTGATCGATCCCGGTGTACCCAGATTCATATCGCCTAGTCCGATGTCATTGTTTGGGAAATTAGTCGCTCTCGAACGGATCCACTGCGACCAGCGGGAAACCCATTCCTGACCGAACATAAGGGTCAGACGGTTTGTTTTCGACTTGTATTCATAGTTCAGCACATTTGAAGCCTGAAAACTTCCGCTCTCCGAATACTGCACATACCCGTTGATGCTGGAACGTTTGGCTGTAGATGTAAGTTCGCCATAGAATACATCTCTCCTCAGGTTCTGATAACGTGTTCCCAACGTACTGCGCAGGAACCAGCGTTTGTTAAAGCGGAAAGTAAGTCCTCCGTTTGCCTGGAAAACGCGCGTCGTGCGGTCGTCCCTGCTCTGCGCCGCCTCAATCAGCGGATTCTGCATCGTGTTTGACGCGTCATCCTCATAAAGCGGATTCTCGCCTGCTATCAGTTCGTCTTCCGTCGAATAGATTCCGGCGATGGGAGGGTACTGGAGAATGCTCTCCATCTTGTTGAAGCGAGTATTCCCGTCAGACGTTCCCATGCCGCTTACATTTGTCTGGGAGAAGGTGACACGCCCGTTCACTGAAAGGCGCTTGTCCCCCCGCTGAGAGAAGCTCAAGGAAATGTTATGGCGGTCAGTTCCGCTGTACACCATTGCACCCAATTCCTTATAGTAGGCATAATTCAAGTTGTAGTTCAGTTCACGTCCGCCTCCGGATATGTTCACACGGTAGTTCTGGCTGGTTGTGGTGCGTCCCAACGTTTCATCCTGCCAGTCGATTCCGCGATTCGCATAATTCTGATGGATCTCATGAAACGAACCGTAAGTATTCTGAAAACGGGTTATCCCCTCATCACCGTAAAGGTAAACATTCCGCTCGTAGTCAAGCAGGGCGTATTCTTCAGAAGACAACACCGGAAGCTTGCTCGCTATCTTGGACACGCCTACATAGGCATCGAAGCTGACAGACATCTTCGTGTCCTTCTTCTCACCTCCCTTGGTCGTGACCACCACAACACCGTTCGCACCGCGCGCACCGTAAATGGCGGTAGCGGAAGCATCCTTCAAAATGTCGATGGAAGCGATTTCACCCGGGTCGAGGTCTGAAATACCGTCTTCGCTCGGAAAACCGTCGATGATGTAAAGAGGCTCGTTGCTCTGCGTAATGGACATACCTCCACGCACACGGATGGAGATGCCGGCACCGGGACCGCCTTCAGCCTGCGTGACCTGCACACCAGCCACACGTCCGGCAAGGGCAGAGGCTACGTTGGATGTCGGGGTCTTCATCAGGTCGTCGCTCCTGACAGAAACGACAGAACCAGTCAAGTCCCCTCTTCGGGTTGTACCGTATCCGACAACCACCACTTCATCCAACACCTTGTTATCCTGCTTCAACTGCACATCTATTACCTTTTTCCCTTTTACCGGAACCTCCTGCATAGCCATTCCGATATAAGAGAAAACCAGTATGTCCTTCGGTTTTGCCTGGATGGAGTACTTTCCATCAAGGTCAGTAATCGTGCCCACTTTCGGATTGCCCTTGATGCGGACAGTCGCTCCGATTGCTTCCAGTCCGTCATTGTCGAGAACCTTACCGGTCACCGTCAGCGTCTGTGCCGAAACTGCCGAGCATCCGAAAAAGCAGATCAAAAGTGCTAATAGAAACTTCACATTTTTCATAATATATCATTCTCAGTCATTTGTTACCGATAGCGAAGATAGGCAGATTTGAAAGGACAGGCTTTCAAATCTGTCTTATCTTCTTTCGATTCTGTTTTATCTTCTTTCAGTTGGATTGCTTTTTCAGGTCAACATAGCGTTTCAGACCTTCCAGATAGTAATAATCCGCATAATTCAACGGAGCGTCAATTTCAGAACCGTGCGGCAACGAACCGGTAGAATGCATAAGAATAAAGAATCCGTTCTTTCCCTTTCCAGCCAGATAAGCGTCGCTCGAAAGTGTTTTCAGAATCGATTCCGCATAGTCAAAATATTTCTGTCCATCCGGAACAAACGTGCTCAATTCCAGAAAAGCGGAAGCTATAACCGCAGCTGCCGAAGCGTCACGCGGCGTGTCTTCCTTCACCGGAGCGTCAAAATCCCAATAAGGTATCTTGTCTGCCGCCACATTGCGCTTCATAATCATATCAGCAACATTGACCGCATGACGAAGGAACAGACTGTCCCGGGTTTCCCGATAGCAGAGCGTATATCCATATACAGCCCAGCTTTGCCCTCTTGACCACGACGAATCATCATTCTTTCCCTGGTGCGTCTGCTTCTTCTCTACCGAACCGTCATTGTTGTAGCTCACCACATGCCATGATGTGAAATCAGGACGGAAATGATTCTTCATTGTAGTCTTTGCATGCTGCACAGCTATCTGCTTATATTTCGGATCGCCAGTCAACTTCCCTACATTAAAAAGCAGTTCCAGATTCATCATGTTGTCGATAATTACCGGATAGTTCCAAGGACCGAAATCCCACGAACGGATACATCCGATACGGGCATTGAAACGCGAACAGAGATTGTCGGCCGTTTCAATCAGAACCGCTTTGATCGTGTCGTTCGCATCCAAACGGAGTGCATTGCCATAACTGCAGTTCATCATGAAACCGATGTCATGATTGTCATTTACCTTGCGGATGGGATACATGCGGTTGGTATAGCGGACAGCTTCCTGTCTGATGGTGTCATTCCCCGTCAGCTCGTAAAGGTACCACAATGTGCCGGGAAAAAATCCGCTTGTCCAGTCATACAAGTTGCACGTACGCAACTTGCCTATTTCACTTGCAGGCGGGTTCGCCACCAGCGAATCCATAAACACTGTGGAGTCACATTCCATCTGTTCCACCAGAAAGTCCATATTATAACCCGTATAAAGCGTACGGGGCATTCTGTCCAGCGAATCGGTCATCAACGCAGACATTTCTTTCGCCTGATACAATGCAACATCCAGCGCATGATCAATCCACGGACTGTTTTCTTTTACTGCCTGCCGGCAAGAAACAAGTGCAAACCCAACGGCAGCACACAAGATCAATTTACTTTTCATGGCATTCTTATATTAATTATACATAAATAAAAGTCGGAAACGGTGTTTCTTCCGGTCGCAAAACTAAAGAAGAAACACCGTTTCCGGCTTTATCTGTGTTGAAAGATCTTTCACTGACGTTGAAAAGTGAAACAAAAACAAGCCGCACCAAACGGAAACAGGCGGCTGCCCTGACTGAAGCAGCCGCCTTTTCTACCGGCAGGACAGATGAATGAAACCTACAATTCTCCCTGCACAAGAATATGGCACTGATGTGCCTCAAGCACTTCCATGCAACGTTTCAAATCGTTAGGCTTGATCACCACATGCGCTTTGCTGTCCTGGGCAAACGCATACATATATTCAATGAATATCTGCTCCTTGGCCAAATATTCCAGAATGACGGCAAGCGATCCGGGTTCGTTCTCACAACTCAAACAAACGACATCAGTCGACATTACCGCAAAATCATGAGCCCGAAGCACTTCTACAGCTTTCTCCACATCAGATACAATCAGTCGGAGAATCCCGAAATCGGCTGTTTCCGCCATACTGAACGCATGCATGTTGATTCCGTTCGCGCCCAATGTCCTTACCACTTCATTTATTCTTCCGGTCTTGTTTTCAAGAAAGACCGACAATTGCTTTATCGTCATGATTCCTCTTTTTTAATTTTACACTAATACACGCTTGTCAATGACACGCTGCGACTTTCCCTGGCTTCGGGCAATGCTGTTGGGCTCCATCAGCTTCACGTCCGCGCTGATGGACAGCACGCTTTTCAGTTTGTCATACAAAGCCTTCTTCAGGTTCAGCATAGCCCCGATGTCGTCATTGAAATAATCGCGGCGGACCTCTACCTGGACCTGCAGCGTATCCAGACTGTTTACACGGTCGACCACCAGCATATACCGCGGTTCAAATTCCTTCATGCTCAGTATCACGCTTTCCACCTGTGACGGGAACACATTGATTCCGCGGATAATCAACATATCGTCGCTCCGTCCCATAATCGGAGTCATACGCACGCTGGTGCGGCCGCAAGGACATTCGCCCGGCATAAGCGAAGTCAAGTCTTTGGTACGGTAACGGAGCAGAGGCATGCCTTCTTTTGTAAGGGTTGTGAAAACCAGTTCTCCCTGCTGTCCCGCCGGCAACGGTTCCAAAGTGACCGGATCGATGATCTCAGGATAAAAATGGTCTTCATTGATATGCGAGCCATGCTGCTCCTGACACTCGAACGACACGCCCGGCCCCATGATCTCGCTCAGGCCGTAGATATTGTATCCTTTCAGGCCCAGCCGTTCCTGTATTTCCTGACGCATGTGCTCCGTCCACGGCTCTGCGCCGAACGCGCCTATTCTCAGTCCAAGTTCTTCTTTCTTTATTCCCATACGCTCCACCACCTCAGCCAGATACAGCGCGTATGAAGGAGTACAGGCAATGCCGGTTATTCTCAAGTCGCGTATCAGGCGGACATGCTTTTCAGTATTTCCCGTAGAAGCCGGTATCACCGTCGCTCCCAGGTTCTCCACTCCATAATGGGCCCCCAAGCCGCCGGTGAAGAGTCCGTATCCGTAACTGACAGAAAACGTATCGTCGCGCGTCACGCCGTATGCTGACAGGCAGCGCGACATCACCTCCGACCACACGGCAAGGTCTTTCCGCGTATAACCGACAATGGTCGGATTGCCGGTCGTTCCCGATGAAGCATGAACTCTGACCACTTCTGATTTCGGAGCGGCCATCAGTCCGTAAGGATAGTTGTCACGCAGGTCCTGCTTGGTAGTAAAAGGAAGTTTCACTATATCATCAATGCCCCGGATATCCTCGGGCATCAAATCCATTTCCTGCATCTTGTGCCGATAGAACGGCACATTATGGTAAACGTATGCAACAAGTTTCTGCAACCGTTTGCCTTGCAGCTCGCGCAACTGTTCGCGCGGCATGCATTCTTTTGTAGGATTCCAAATCATCTGAAAGAGTCATTAATCGGTTAAGGCTCTCAGAGCCGACACTTTTTTCATATCATTATCCGTCATTCTTTTCCAATGGATTTATGGTCTTCACGGAAAGCTTTCATGCGTTCTTCCAGCACAGGATAAAGCTCTTCGCGCATACGTGAAGTGCAGGCACGCACACCTTCCTGATCGCTTCCGGTTGTAGACAGTGAAATGCTGCTCACCCCATAATACATCAGTTCAAGCAGCAGCTGTCCGCCCGTCATGCCGGGATAGCCGAGCGTAAAGAAGAAACCGTCGCCCACTTCCCGTGTAACGTCACGGTCGTACACGATAGTGAAGCCGTTGTCCGTAAAAATCCGCTTCATGCGGCGGGCACGGCGTTCGTATTCGCGCACGTCCTCCACAAAATTGATTTCACCCGATACCGAACGGTTCAGCATTTCCGCCATTCCATACTGCGTGGTTGCCGTACAGCCGGAAGTGATCATATACATAATGGAAGCGATAAACGTAGGGCCGAATACGCCTGAGTCTTCATACCTCCTGGCAAGTGCAGGATACTGCCTGTCGAAAAGCTTGTCGGATATACATGCCAAAGCGATGCGCTGTCCGGCGTAGCTGAATATCTTCGAGGCGGAAAGCATCAAAATGTAATTGTCGGTATAACGGGCCACGGTCGGCACAAAAGGCGGCTGGAAAGGACGGCCATAACGGTGACGGAAGTCCATGCAGAAATAAGCCTGATCCTCCAGCACCACGACATCATACCGGGTTGCAAGCTCGCCGATAATCTCCAGTTCCTCTTCTTCCAGACAAATCCATGCCGGATTGTTGGGATTGGAATACACAACGGCGGCGATATCGCCTTTCGACAAATAGCTCTCCAGCTTCTCCCGAAGAGGCTTTCCCCGGAAATCGTGGATGTCAAAAAACTCCCACTCTACGCCCAATATGCGCAACTGCGATTTCTGGATGGGAAAGCCCGGATCAATGAAAAGCACTTTGTTCTTTCCCGGCAAGCGCTGGGTGCATGCAATGAACGCTCCGAACGAAGCTGCCACCGACCCCGTTGTAGGCACACACGCCCGCGGGGATATGTCGATATCGATAAAAGCCTTGATAAAGCGCGAAGCGGCATCCTTCAGCTCAGGCACTCCGGCCGCAGCCGGATACTGGGCGCCCAAGCCTGCATCGAGGGCTTTCTTTTCGGCTTCAATCCCCACTTTGTTTGCAGGAAGGCCGGGCGAGCCCTGATCCATGCGGATAAAAGGGATTCCCGTCAATTCTTCCAGCCGGGAAGCCACCAGCAGCACATCGCCGATGGTGGCATTCTGCAAGTCGGCTACTTTCATCTCGCGCGCCACCTGCGACACCAGTTCTTCACTGAACACCCGACTCATAAGCTCAAAGTTTTAGATTTTTCACGTATTCGTGACCGATATCAAAAGCGCGACAGTTCATGCTGACCACTTCTTCTCCTTTCGAAACAAATATCCGCCCCACGCTTTCGCGCAAGGTGGCCGCATCAAGAATCTTCAGGAAAGAAGCTGCCGCACCCAGCAGAATCACATTGGCCGACTTCTGCATCTGGTTCTCCCGGGCAAGCTGTTCCACGTCAAGCGACACAATGTGAGGCTGGGCCTTCAGCTCTTCCGCCAACGCCTGTTCATCGGGATAGTTGGGGATATTCTTGAACGGAGCAGACGAAGTGATGATCCATCCGCTTTCGGAAAGATAAGGCAAATAGCGCAAAGCCTCCATCGGCTCCAGCGAAATGATCATGTCGGCTGTTCCGAGTGCGATCAGGTCGGAAGCGATGGGCCTGTCCGACAAACGAAGATTCGACTGCACGTCCCCGCCCCGCTGGCTCATCCCGTGCACCTCGGCCTGCTTCAGCGCCAGTCCCATACGGGTGGCGGCCTCACCGATTATGGTAGCGATAGACAAGATTCCCTGTCCTCCTACTCCAGAAAGTATAATGTCTGTTTTCATTTTTTCTCAGCTCTTTTCTTTTTCAACTTACGGTTCAATGTCTGTATACACTCGCGGCGAGGAATGATGACGGACACTCCGTCGTATTCAATTTCCTCGCGGATGACACGGGTAATCTCTTCCATGTTTTTAGGCAGCGGAACCACCACACGCACATGTTCCGGCTCTACGCCCAGCCCCAGACAAATGGCTTCGAACTTGTTGGTTCCGGCAGAATCCTGCCCTCCCGTCATAGCCGTTGTCAGATTGTCCGAGATAATCACCGTTATGTTCGCCTTGTCGTTCACGGCATCCAGCAGGCCGGTCATGCCCGAATGCGTAAAGGTGGAATCCCCGATAACCGCAATGGAAGGAAACTGGCCGGCATCGGCGGCTCCTTTCGCCATCGTGATGGACGCTCCCATATCCACGCAACTGCTCAATGCCCGGAAAGGAGGCAGAGCGCCCAGCGTATAGCAACCGATATCGCCGAAGATCTTCGCTCCGGGATACTCCGCAGCCACCCGATTCAGCGCGTCATACACGTCGCGGTGTCCGCATCCCACACACAAGGCAGGCGGACGGGGAACAACATGCTGCGCCTTCGGATAGACCTGGCCTCCCGGAATGCCCAGCGCAGCCTTCACATTGTCGGGGGTCAGTTCGCCCGTCCGGGGCAGATCGCCGCTCAAGCGCCCTTTCACAACATACTGCGAAGGAAGCAGCCCCTTCAACTGTTCCTCTACGAACGGCTGACCGTCTTCAACCACCAGCATCTCCCGGCAAGAGCCTGCCAGACGTGTAAGCAGATCTGCCGGAAGAGGATACTGCGAAATCTTGATAACCGGATAGGGACATCCGTCCGGATAATTCTCCATTACATAATTATATCCTATGCCGCAAGCCACAATCCCTTTTTCAGACATGCCTTCCTTGAATGCGGCTTCATTGAAAGGCGAAGTTTCCGAAAGGTCCAGCAGGCGGGACTGCTCTGCAATCACCTCAAGATAACGGCGGCGTGCATTGCCCGGCAACAGGACCCAGTCGGAAGGCACGGATTCTTTGCCCGTGCAGGTTACGTCCAAAAACTTTTCCTTCACCTTTACGGCGGCTCTCGAATGGGCCATACGGGTTGTGATACGCATCAGCACAGGCAGCCTTTCTTCTTCCGACAGACTGTATGCGTACTCCATCATGTCATACGCCTCCTGCTGCGACGAAGGTTCAAGGACAGGAATCATCGCAAACTTGCCGTAGAAGCGCGAATCCTGTTCATTCTGCGAAGAATGCATGCTGGGGTCGTCTGCCGCCAATACCACAATTCCTCCGTTAACACCCGTAATGCCTGAATTGACAAAGGCATCGGCACACACGTTCATGCCCACATGCTTCATGCATACCAGCGCACGTTTTCCCACATACGAAACGCCCAATGCGGCCTCCATTGCCGTTTTCTCGTTCGTACACCAACTGCTGTGCAGGCCTCTCGACTTCGCCAAGGGTGAATCCTGTATATATTCGGTAATCTCGGTAGAGGGAGTTCCCGGATAAGCGTAGACACCGGAAATCCCTGCATGAATGGCTCCCAAGGCTATCGCCTGGTCGCCCAATAACAAAAGTTTATCGTTGTTTTCCATATTTTAGCTCCTCCAAACCTCCTCCGAAAGAAGGCTTCCCGAGTTAAACTTCATATTTAAATTTACTTGAAAATCCGCAATCCCCCCATTGCAGGGGCAGGCAATTCCTCACCCGGATGCAGACTATATATAATGAAATCATCCCATATTTGCTCAGAATGAAAATAAAAACGGCCTTTCATTTTGACACAGCTTCCCTACACGTCGGCATCATCCAGCACGGGGAACTTCTTGCAGAACGCCTCAAGCTGTTCCATATCGATCTCCGCCCCGGCACATTCCGCCTTTCCGTCCTCACAGGCCGCCAGCGTATGACCATACGGATCGATTACCGCACTTCCTCCGCAATAATCGCATTCGGGATCCTTTCCAACCCGGTTCACGGCAACTACATAGCACTGGTTTTCGATGGCGCGGGCGCGAAGCAAAGTTTTCCACGCATCCACCCGAGGAGCAGGCCAGCTTGCCACATAAAGGATGGCATCATAATCCTTCCGGTTGCGCGACCAGACGGGAAAGCGCAAGTCGTAGCACACCTGCAGAAGGAAGCGCACGCCCCGGAAAGCGACAATCACCCGCTCATTGCCCGGCGTATAGCGCTTATGCTCTCCGCCATAAGTGAACAGATGCTTCTTGTCGTACCATGTCATCGTCCCGTCAGGACAGACAAAATAAAAACGGTTGTAGTATTTTCCGCCATCTTCCGTGGCGATGCTTCCGGCAACGGCACAGTTTCCGGCAGCCGCCTTCCGCTTCATCCATTCGAGGCTTCCATGCCCCGCCGGCTCGGCCACGCCTTCGGGCCGGGTGCAGAACCCTGTCGAAAACATTTCGGGCAGAACATACAGGTCAGCCCCCGGACAAGCGTCCATCATCTTGTCCACCCGCTTCAGATTCTCCTCCGGATCGGCCCAGCAAATATCAGTTTGCAGTATGATTACTTTCATGCTTTTCATATTTTAGAAACGCCCAAAGGTAACAAAATAATAATTATAACCCAATATATGAAGCAAAATATTCACTTTGCCATCTTTTCTCTCCCTATTTATCACTGCATCCGGCGCAGGCCGACACCATGCGGCACCGTCTTTTCTCCCGCCGGCAGCAGAAAAGCGAAACGAGAGGAAAGATTCTTCAAACCACATTGCCGTTTGTATAAACCACGATGCGGTTTGTATAAACCACACTGTGGTTTGCATAAACGACGATGCCGTTTGAAGTTTGCGCAAGGCCGTTCCGGTTTTTATACCGCAGAACAGACAGGCAGGGCCTGCATCCCCTCCGGTTTCTCCTTCAAAATAAAGTTTTTGCATAAAAGAAGCATACGGATAGGGATAAATTGCAAAATGTTTGTTATTTTTGTCCCGAAAATGAGTTAATATACTGACAAATGAACGTATTAGAACTGAGCGAACAGGAGATTATCAGACGCAACAGTCTGAACGAATTGAGAGCGATGGGAATCGATCCGTACCCCGCCGCCGAGTATGTAACCGACGCTTTTTCAACAGACATCAAAGCCGAGTTCAAAGACGATGCCGAACCGCGCAAGGTATCCATAGCCGGACGTATCATGTCACGCCGCGTGATGGGAAAAGCATCGTTCGTTGAACTGCAGGACTCAAAAGGACGCATCCAAGTATATATCACACGGGACGATATCTGCCCGGAAGAAAATAAAGATCTGTATAATGTGGTATTCAAACGCCTGCTGGACCTGGGCGACTTCATCGGAATCGAAGGCTTCGTGTTCCGCACCCAGACGGGAGAAATCTCCGTCCACGCCCGGAAGCTGACCGTATTGTCGAAGTCACTCCGCCCGCTTCCGATCGTGAAGTACAAGGACGGCGTGGCATACGACAAGTTTGAAGACCCCGAACTGCGGTACCGCCAGCGCTATGTCGACCTGATTGTGAACGACGGCGTAAAGGACATTTTCCTGCAGCGCGCAACAGTGATACGCACCATCCGCCGTGTGCTCGACGAGGCGGGCTATACGGAAGTGGAAACGCCCACGCTGCAGAACATAGCCGGCGGAGCAAGCGCAAAACCGTTTATCACGCATTTCAACGCCCTGGATACCGACATGTACCTGCGCATAGCCACAGAGCTTTATCTGAAACGGCTCATCGTGGGCGGATTTGAAGGCGTGTACGAAATCGGCAAGAACTTCCGCAACGAAGGCATGGACCGCAACCATAATCCGGAATTTACCTGCATGGAACTCTACGTGCAGTACAAGGACTACAACTGGATGATGTCATTCACCGAAAAGCTGCTCGAAACGGTGTGCATCGCCGTCAACGGCAAGCCTGAACGTGAAATCGACGGAAACGTCATCAATTTCAAGGCTCCCTACCGCCGGCTGCCGATACTTGAAGCCATCAAAGAGAAGACAGGCTATGACCTCAACGGCATGGACGAAGCGCAGATACGCGAAGTGTGCCGGAAACTGAACATGGAAATCGACGACACAATGGGCAAGGGCAAGCTGATCGACGAAATATTCGGCGAATTCTGCGAAGGCACGTTCATCCAGCCAACGTTCATCACCGACTATCCTGTAGAAATGTCGCCGCTCACCAAGATGCACCGCTCGAAGCCGGGACTGACAGAACGCTTCGAACTGATGGTGAACGGAAAAGAGCTGGCCAACGCCTACTCTGAGCTTAACGACCCGATAGACCAGGAAGAACGCTTCAAGGAGCAGATGCGCCTTGCCGACAAGGGAGATGACGAAGCAATGATCATCGATCAGGACTTCTTGCGCGCACTGCAGTACGGCATGCCCCCGACAAGCGGCATCGGAATAGGAATCGACCGCCTGGTTATGCTCATGACGGGCAAGACGTTCATTCAGGAAGTGCTGTTCTTCCCGCAAATGCGCCCCGAAAAGGTGACGCCGAAAGACAATGCGGCAAAATACACGGCACTGGGAGTGCCCGAAGAATGGGTGCCGGTGATTCAGAAAGCCGGATACAACCTGGTGTCTGACATGAAAGACGTGAACCCGCAGAAGGTGCACATGGACATCTGCGGAATCAACAAGAAATACAAACTCGAACTGAAGAACCCCAGTGTGGACGAAGTAGCCAGTTGGATTAAAGGAATAGTATGAAACTGCCCGGGAAAATAGCGATTATGGGGGGAGGAAGCTGGGCCACGGCAATCGCCAAAATCATACTGACCCAAGCCGAATCGATAAACTGGTATATGCGCCGTGACGACCGTATTGAGGATTTCAAGCGTCTGGGCCATAATCCGGCTTATCTTACCAGCGTGCGCTTCAACATCAAGTGCATCAACTTTTCATCGGACATCAACAAGATCGTGAGGGAATCGGATACGCTGATATTCGTCACTCCCTCGCCCTACCTGAAAAGCCACCTCAAAAAGCTAAAGGTCAAGCTCAAGGATAAGTTCATAGTTACCGCCATCAAAGGAATCGTCCCTGACGAGAACATGATCATCTCCGACTATTTCCATCAAGTGTATGATGTGCCGGAAGAAAACATCGCCGTTCTGGCAGGGCCGTGCCACGCGGAAGAAATTGCGCTCGAACGGCTTTCCTACCTCACGGTGGGATGCAAGGACATCGAAAAGGCCAAAATGTTTGCGCGGCAGCTTGCAGGACATTACGTGAAGACATCGGTCAACACGGACGTGGCGGGAATCGAATACGCCTCGGTGCTGAAAAATGTCTATGCCATAGCGGCAGGCATCTGCAGCGGACTGAAGTACGGCGACAACTTCCAGGCCGTGCTGGTATCAAACGCCTTGCAGGAAATGAACCGATTCCTCGATACAGTGCACCCCCTGGACCGCTGCACGAACGATTCGGCGTATCTGGGCGACCTGCTGGTCACCTCCTACTCCAACTTCAGCCGCAACCGCGTGTTCGGAACAATGATCGGAAAGGGATATTCAGTGAAAAGCGCGCAGATCGAAATGGAAATGATAGCGGAAGGGTACTACGGCACAAAATGCATCAAAGAGCTCAACAAACACTTGCACGTGAACATGCCGATTGTGGATGCTGTATACAACATTCTCTATGAACGCATATCACCCATGATTGAAATAAAACTACTAACTGATTCATTCAGATAAAATTTACAGTTATGGAAAACATCAAACTGAACATCGAAAAAACTTTAGACTTCATCGCTAAAGACAAATTGGCTTCTTACGAAGAAAAAGTAAGAGCTTGTATGGAAACGCTGGAAAAAGGAACCGGACTGGGAAATGACTTCCTGGGATGGCTGCATTTGCCTTCTTCCATAACGAAAGAGCATCTGGCGGATCTGAAAGCAGCCGCACAGACGCTGCGCGAAAACTGCGAAGTGGTTGTCGTGGCAGGTATCGGCGGCAGCTATCTGGGAGCACGTGCCGTCATCGAAGCGCTCTCAGACAGTTTCGCATGGCTGAAGGAAAAGAAAGCCGGAAACCCGACTATCATCTTTGCCGGACATAACATCAGCGAAGACTATCTTTATGAACTGACCACTTTCCTGAAAGACAAAAAGTTCGGCGTAATCAATATTTCCAAGTCAGGAACCACCACCGAAACGGCTCTGGCTTTCCGCCTGCTGAAAAAACAGTGCGAAGAGCAGCGCGGAAAGGAAACGGCACGCAAGGTAATCGTAGCCGTTACTGATGCAAAGAAGGGCGCAGCCCGCACTACTGCCGACAAGGAAGGATACACATCGTTCATTATCCCCGACAACGTGGGCGGACGATTCTCCGTACTGACTCCGGTAGGCCTGCTCCCGATTGCCGTGGCCGGATATGATATCGAAAAGCTGGTGGCAGGAGCCTGCGAAATGGAAAAGGTATGCGCCAACGGAAATCTGTATGAAAATCCTTCCGCACTGTATGCGGCAACCCGCAACGAACTCTACCGCGAAGGAAAGAAAATCGAGATTCTGGTGAACTTCCATCCGAAACTCCACTACTTCATGGAATGGTGGAAACAATTGTTCGGTGAATCAGAAGGAAAAGACCACAAGGGCATTTACCCGAGTTCCGTAGACTTCACCACCGACCTCCATTCAATGGGCCAGTGGATCCAGCAGGGCGAACGGAGCATTTTCGAAACAGTTGTTTCAATTGAAACTCCGAACCACGAACTGCACTTCCCGAGCGATGAGGAAAACCTCGACGGACTGAACTTCCTTGCCGGCAAACGGATTGATGAAGTAAACAAGATGGCGGAACTCGGCACACAGCTGGCTCACGTGGACGGCGGTGTCCCCAATCTCCATGTAAGCGTCCCGACACTGAACGAATACTATCTCGGCGAACTGATTTATTTCTTCGAAAAGGCTTGCGGCATCAGCGGCTATCTGCTCGAAGTGAATCCGTTCAACCAGCCGGGCGTAGAAGCATACAAGAAAAATATGTTCGCCCTGCTGAACAAACCGGGCTACGAAAAAGAATCTGAAGCAATTCAAGCTCGCTTGAAGAAATAACCGGATCTGAAATGAGAGTCAAGGCACGGGCTTCACGGAATCTTTTCATCGTGAAACTCGTGCCTGATTTTTTAATGCTAACGTAATTACTCTAAAATGTTTCAAGAAGCTATCAAGAACTATCTGAACAGACACAACTATCCCGAAATCAATCTGAAAGCCGTATTGTTCGACATGGACGGAGTATTGTTCGACTCCATGAAAAACCATGCGGCTGCCTGGCAGGAGGCCATGAAAAGATACGGAATGAACATGTCACGCGAGGAAGCCTACCTGCACGAAGGAAGAACCGGGGCGGGAACGATAAACATCGTCAGCCAGCGCGAAAGAGGACATCAGGCAACCGAACAGGAAGTAAAGGAAATCTATCAGACAAAAAGTGACATATTCAACAGTCTGCCCAAAGCTGAACCGATGCCCGGCGCATACGGACTGCTGCAAAAAATAAAGGCCGGCGGACTCATTCCGATGGTAGTGACCGGTTCAGGCCAACTGTCGCTTTTAGACAAACTGAACCACTATTACCCGGATGTATTCAAACGGGAACTGATGGTCACTGCCTTTGACGTGAAATACGGAAAGCCAAACCCTGAACCGTATCTGATGGCGCTGCAAAAGGCCGGAATAGCAGCAAACGAGGCGATTGTAGTGGAAAATGCGCCGCTTGGAGTACATGCCGGCGTTGCCGCAGGCATATTCACCGTAGCGCTCAATACAGGACCGTTGCCCGACAAAGCATTGCTGGACGAAGGAGCCGACCTGCTGTTTCCTTCCATGCAGGCATTCAACGAAAGTTGGGAAACGTTTTACAATACGACCCTATAGATCAAGAACAAGACACGAAGTCACAGAGAGGACACTTTGAAAATCAACCTGCATGAAGTCCCGCATCTCTGTGCCTTTGTGCTCAAAACAGAAACCAGTCCCCCCCTGCGGCACGAAAGAAAGACTAATCCAATGCAAAAAACTTGCTTCGCGCCAACAGGGCTGAACCGATAGCATTCGCTTTCTCCTTCAGTTCAGAAAGCACAATGTCCGAATCACGATACATGAGATTCAAGGTATAGCGACGTATCGCAGAAATTACCGGAGGCAGCAAATACTCTCCCACTCTGGAAAACTCACCGCCGATAATCACCTGCTCCGGATTGAAAATGTTCATCATTTCGCCGATGTGGCGTCCCAGTTTCGCGCCGATATCTTCAACAAGTTCGATGGCAAGGACATCTTCACGCTTTACGGCAGAAATCACATCGTCCAGCGTAATCTCATCGATGTTTTTCTCCATCAGCAGAATCGAGTTTTCGCCTTTGCGAAGACGCTCGATGAACTTCCGGTAAAGGGCAGAACAAGAAACTTCTGTTTCTATGCACCCCCTCTTGCCGCAGTCGCAAATCTGCTGGTTGTCGTAGCCGTAATTATGGCCAAGCTCGCCTGCAAATCCCGACATGCCCGAATAAAGCTTGCCGTTGATGATGATAGCCAGCCCCAATCCCCAATTCACATTGACGAATATAAGATTCTTGGCGCATTTATCCTCACGCATAATATACTCGCCGTATGCCATCGCACGGCTGTCGTTGTCAATGCAGACATTGATTCCGATTTTTTCGGACAAAGTTTCAGCCAAAGGCTTGTCTGTGCAGGTCAGCTTCGTGAAGCTGCATCCCGTTTCAGGATTGACCCGTCCGGTAATTCCCACACATATATTCAGAATTTTATCCGTATCCACTTCAAGACCGGAAATAAAATCTTTCACCTCACCGCATATCCGGTCTACACACTCCATCTTGTTTTCAAGACGGAAACCAGCATTCTGCTTCACCTGCAAGACATCGCCCTTAAAATTAATAAGAGCGAAACGCAATGAATTGACTGCAACGGCAACTCCTACAAAATATCCGGACTCAGAGTTCAGCCCATACAAACTGGGATGCCTTCCACCGCTCGTTTCAAGTTTGCCGTAATCATTCACATAACCTTCCTTCAACATTTCATCAACAAACTTTGTCACGGTAGGCACGCTGAGTCCCACCGCCTTCGACAAGTCAGTTATTGTAGTACACCCTGCATAAATGAAATGAGAGATGATGCGCCGCTTGATCAGCGCGCTCTTCACCCCCTTTTGTATTTCAGCCAATAAAGTCTGTCCCATAATAATTCTTATTTTTTATAGAAACGCTTACAAAAATAAGTTTTTTATTTAATAAATCAAGCAAGAAAAATCTTTTTTTTTATTTGTCTTTCTGATTTAGCTTTGATATATTTGCATTAAGTTCAGCAAGCGAACTTTGAACTGCAAATTTTGAACAATAAAACAAACATTTATATTTAACTTTCAAAATTCTAACCTATCATGAGACTTATAATTGAACCCGATTATCAAGCCCTTTCGCAATGGGCTGCAAACTATGTAGCAAACAAAATCAACTCAGCAAATCCGACACAAGAAAAGCCATTTGTTCTGGGTCTTCCTACCGGTTCTTCGCCATTGGGTATGTATAAAGCTCTGATTGAACTGAACAAAAAAGGTGTTGTATCGTTTAAGAATGTAGTCACATTCAATATGGACGAATATGTAGGGTTGCCGGAATCTCATCCTGAAAGCTACCATTCTTTCATGTTCAACAATTTCTTCAACCACATTGATATCTGCAAAGAAAACATCCATATTCTGAATGGCAATGCTGCTGATTTGGAAGCCGAATGTGCCAACTACGAAAAAGAGATTGAGAAATTCGGCGGAATCGATTTGTTCCTTGGCGGAATAGGCCCCGACGGACACATCGCTTTCAATGAACCGGGATCTTCTCTTTCATCACGCACACGTGTAAAGACGCTGACCACCGATACGATCATCGCCAACTCACGCTTCTTTGACAACGATGTGAACAAAGTCCCCAAAACGGCTTTGACTGTGGGTGTAGGTACAGTCCTTTCTGCAAAGGAAGTGCTGATTATCTGCAACGGACACAACAAGGCACGTGCCCTGCAGCATGCAGTTGAAGGCGGAATCACTCAAATGTGGACAATCAGTGCCCTTCAGATGCACCAGCACGGCATTATCGTATGTGACGAAGCAGCTACAGACGAACTGAAAGTCGGCACATACAAATATTTCAAGGACATTGAAAAGAACAATTTGTAATTAAAAACCGAGGCTGCAAAGCCTCCACTAACACCCCTACTCATGAGAACCAATCTTAGTTCACAAATTTCATTGAACCGCGTATCTCCCCGCTACTACAGGCCGGAAAATGCGATTGAACGTTCTGTGCTGACCCGTTTGGAAAAAATTCCAACCAATATCTATGAAAGCATAGAAGAGGGAACGGAACAGATCGCCAACGAAATCGTCGCTAAAATCCAGGACCGCCAGCGAGAAGGCAAGTTCTGCACCATCGCCATCGGCACGGGAGCTTCGCTGCGTTACCTCTTCACAGCTCTTATACGCAAGCATAAGGACGAAGGAGTAAGTTTCCGCAACGTAGTGTTCTTCAACCTGTATGAATACTATCCGCTGACAGAAGAGGCCGGAAGCAGCTTCAATCATCTGAACAAGCTGTTCCTTTCCCAAATAGACATTGACCGGCAAAACGTATTCACACTTGACGGAACAATCCCTCAGGATGCAATAACCGAGCACTGCCGCCTTTATGAACAGCGCATACAAACATTTGGAGGCCTTGACATCGCAGTCATGGGCATCGGACGGGAAGGCAATATCGGAATGAATGAACCGGGCTCTTACGCCAATTCGATGACCCGTCTGATTCTGATAGACTCAACTTCACGCGCAGAAGCATCGCACAATATCGGCGTAGACAACCTGCCTCCCTGCTCCATTACAATGGGAATCGGCACGATTCTCAGCGCACGGAAAGTATATGTAATGGCATGGGGTGAAAACAAGGCTGACATCATCAGACAGACCGTTGAAGACAAGATGAGCGACACTTTGCCGGCTTCGTATCTCCAGCTGCACTCAAACGCTACGATATGCGTAGACCTGGCTGCCGCTGCCCATCTGACCCGTATTCAGCGTCCCTGGCTGGTAACAAGCTGTGAGTGGAACGACAAACTGGTGCGCAGTGCCATCGTATGGCTTTGCCTGAAGCTCAAGAAGCCCATTCTTAAGCTGACAAACAAGGACTATAACGAAAACGGACTCAGCGAACTGCTGGCTCTTTACGGTTCTGCATACAATGCCAACATCAAAGTGTTCAACGATTTGCAGCACACCATTACAGGATGGCCGGGAGGAAAGCCAAACGCAGACGATACGTACCGTCCGGAGCGCGCCAAACCGTTCCCGAAGCGTGTCATCGTATTCTCTCCGCATCCTGACGATGACGTAATCTCAATGGGAGGAACTTTAAGACGTCTGGTACAGCAGGGACACGAAGTGCATGTCGCTTACGAAACATCAGGCAACATTGCCGTAGGCGATGAAGAAGTGGTACGCTTTATGCACTTCATCAACGGATTCAACCAGCTGTTTGCCAACAGTGAGGATAAGGTCATCAGCGAAAAATATGCTGAAATCAAGAACTTCTTCGCAAACAAGAAAGAAGGCGACATGGACACACGCGACATTCTGACCATCAAAGGACTGATCCGCCGCGGCGAAGCCCGCACCGCCTGCACCTACAACAAGATTCCGTTGAGCAGATGCCATTTCCTCGACTTGCCTTTCTATGAAACCGGAAAAATCGAAAAGAATCCGATCAGCGAAAAGGACATCGAAGTCGTACTGAATCTGCTGCGTGAAGTCAAGCCGCATCAGATTTATGTGGCCGGCGACCTTGCTGACCCGCATGGCACGCACCGCGTATGTACGGACGCCGTATTCGCTGCCATCGATGAAGAGAAGAATGCCGGAGCCGAATGGCTGAACGACTGCCGTATCTGGATGTATCGCGGCGCATGGGCCGAATGGGAAATCGAAAACATCGAAATGTGCGTCCCGCTCAGTCCTGAAGAACTGAGAGCGAAACGCAACTCCATCCTCAAGCACCAGTCGCAAATGGAAAGCGCTCCTTTCTTAGGAAACGACGAACGTCTGTTCTGGCAGAGAAGCGAAGACCGCAACCGCGGAACCGCTTCGCTCTACGACCAGCTTGGACTTGCAAGCTACGAGGCGATGGAAGCTTTTGTTGAATACAAACCCATCTGACAATACTAATTCTAACTGATAATGTCATTCCGGAATCAGGCTGTATGTTCAGCCCTTTACCGGAATGACATTTTTTATTATTTACATCCGCATGAAAAAGAATCTTTTGCAGACTGTCTGCTTCGCATTGTGCATCAGTCTATTCTCCTGCACTTCCCGTCACTTTCTGAAAGACGAAGAATACCGGACAAGGGTGGAGAATGACTTCAAGGCCAAACAGACAGCATTGCCGTACGGCAATCTTTTCAACGTGTTCAGCCAGGAAATGAGCACAGAAGAACGCGAGGCCATGACCTTCCTTTATGCCTACATGACCCCAGGTGACATCACAGACTATCCGGGCGAATTCTATCTGAAAAACGTCAGACTTGCATTCGGTACACGGGAGTCCATGCCATGGGGACCCAGCATTCCCGACATCGTTTTCCGGCATTTTGTACTTCCGGTGCGTATAAACAATGAAAACATGGACAATTCAAGAGAGGTGTTTCTCAAAGAACTGACACCGCGTATCAAAGGACTCTCCATGTATGATGCCGTGCTGGAGGTTAACCACTGGTGTCACGAAAAAGCCGTCTATGCACCGACCGACAGCCGAACCAGCTCTCCGCTGGCAACCATAAAGACAGCATACGGACGCTGCGGAGAAGAATCGACACTGCTCGTAGCAGCTCTCCGTTCGGTAGGCATTCCGGCACGCCAAGTCTATACGCCAAGATGGGCACATACCGACGACAACCACGCATGGGTAGAAGCATGGGTAGACGGGAAATGGTATTTCCTCGGTGCATGCGAACCTGAACCCGTATTGAACCTAGGATGGTTCAATGCTCCGGCAAGCCGCAGCATGCTGATGCACACAAAAGTATTCGGAAGCTACAACGGCCCTGAAGAAGTAATGAAACGCACCGCCAACTATACGGAAATCAACATCATCGACAATTACGGAACGAGCGCGCACACTACGGTTACGGTAAAAGACACGGAAGGCAGACCCGTACCCGATGCCAACGTGGAGTTCAAGCTATACAACTATGCCGAGTTTTATACCGTGTCGCGCCAGACCAGCGACAAGAACGGACAGGCACAGCTATCTGCCGGACTCGGCGACCTGCTGGTCTTTGCCTCGGCCGGCAACCTGTTCGGCTATCGCAAAATCTCTTTCGGAAAAGACAGGGACGTGACTGTCACGCTAAGCCACAAAGTCGGCGACCGGTTCAGCGACAGCATCCTAATCGTACCGCCGGCAGAAAAGGCCGTTTATCCCCAAACGACAGAAGAGCAAGTCGCCCGAAACGCAAGGAGAATGCAAACAGAAGACTCCATCCGCAACGCCTATATACAGACTTTTCCGAACAGGAAGATGATTGAAGGATTCGCCAAAGACAGCGGACTGAATACAGAAGAAGCACTAAAATACATTACCGGAGCAAGAGGAAACTACGAAGAAATCATGCGGTTCCTTTCACATGCCGCAGAAAGAAATTCGGCCACCCGTGCGTTCGACATGCTGGGAACATTGTCGGAAAAAGACTTGCGCGACACTCCGTGCAGCGTATTGGAAGACCACCTTTATGCCACGGATCCGCAGGCTGACGTGACTGAAATCCTTGCGCCACGCATAGCATCCGAAATGCTGACTCCTTACCGCAGCTATCTGCAGAAGCACATCCAGGCTTCTCTTTCCGAAACATTCCGCAACGATCCGCAGCAGCTTGTCAACTGGTGCAGGGACAGCCTTACGATACGCAACGATCTGAATACGCTTTTCACCACCACATCGCCTGAAGGAGTATGGAAAAGCCGCGTCACCGATTCCGCATCAAGAAACATATTCTTCGTAGCCTCGGCCCGAAGTTTGGGCATCCCGGCCTGGATAGACGAGATTACCGGCAACGTATGTTTCAGGCAAAAAGGAGAAATACGGATTGCAGACTTTGAAGCCGCAGCCAGCAGACATCCGGAAAAAGGAAAGGTGAAGGCAGACTACAGGCAGATTCCCCGGCTTGACAATCCCAAGTATTACAGCCATTTCACCATCTCAAGATATGCAGACGGAAGATTCATCCTGCAAAACTACCCCGAAAGCACCACATGGATGTCACTGCTGAAGAACGGGACAGATGTAGAAACCGGATACTACATGATGGTGAGCGGAAGCCGGATGGCAAGCGGAAGCGTGCTGGGTGAAATCGCTTTCTTCAATGTAGAAAAGGGAAAGACTACAGCCGCCACACTGACCATGCGTGACAATCCGGAAGATATCCGCGTAATCGGAAACTTCAATTCCGAAAGCCTGTTCACTCTTCCGGAAACAGGCGAGCAGACCTCCGTGCTGAAAACTACAGGCAGAGGATATTTCGTGATAGGCATATTGGGCGCAGGGGAAGAACCTACGAATCATGCGCTGAAAGACTTGGAAGCACGAAAGGATGCGCTGGAAAAATGGGGACGAACATTCGTGCTGCTCTTCCCGGACGAGTCATCATACAACAAGTTCGACAAGAAAGAGTTTCCCAATCTGCCATCCAACGTAGTATTCGGCATCGACAACGGAAAGCAGATCCAGCGCGCCATTGCAGAGAGCATGAAACTCTCCAACCCGAACCAGCTCCCGATTTTCATCGTTGCCGATACATTCAACCGGGTTGTGTTCGAATCGCACGGATATACAATCGGACTGGGCGAGCAGCTTCTCCGTGTCATCCACGGCCTGTGAGTGCCCTGATTGTATTTCTCACCCTTTCAGGGGTGGTGACGGGATGCGAATATTCATCCACACTCACCGTCCCTCCCATCGACAAAGCCGGATTGCGCAACAGCATCCGGCTTTGCCTGTTTTCGCGCGCGGAAAAATGAAACTCCTCCGCTCCCGTCCGGGTGGCAAGCTCGGCGATATTGGTTTCGTTCACCCCGCATCCGGGCATCACAATTATCCGATTGGCAGCTCTCTTCACCAGTTTCCGCAACAGATTCGCCCCCTGCAGAGCTGTCGGCTGCTGTCCGGAAGTCAGCACACGGTCTACTCCCATCTCAACCAGCTCTTCAAGAACCGACTCCGGATTCCTTACATAGTCGAACGCGCGGTGGAAAGTCACGGAAAGGCCTTCTGAAACCTTCAGCAGTTTCTGCATCGCCTCCCTGTCCACATCTCCCTCCGGAGTAAGGCAGCCGAACACAACTCCGTCCGCTCCGGCCTCACGGGCCATTCTGATATCTTCTTCCATAATGTCAAGTTCCATCGGAGAATACAGAAAATCACCTCCGCGCGGGCGGACAATCACATGCAGACGGATGTCAATCAGTTTTCTTGCCATGCGGATCTCGCCATACGAAGGGGTCGTCCCTCCTTCCGGCATCGAAGCGCACAGCTCCACTCGCTGCGCTCCGCCTTGCTGCGCCGCCACACAGCTTTCAGCCGAATTGGCACAAATTTCAAATGTATAGTTTGCCATAATTTTCCTGTAAAAAACAAAAAGGACCTTTCAGCCACAAAAGTACACTTTTTACATGGCGAAACACAACAATATCATGCTTATTTTTACGGCAGCGGTCCCGTGAAACGCAAAAGCGCGTCCCTTCTGCCGACAGACTTGAAGCGTTGCAATTTACCAGACCAAAGGGAATATGCTCTATCTCCAGGCTGGAGATATACATCCTCAGCCTGAAGATACATATCTTCAAGCTAAAGATACATATCCTCAGGCTAAAGACTGTGATTCATGGCCCGCCCGCCAGTCCTGGCTTCCGAATCATATCCACTCCGCCATCACAGGCAAGATGCGATACCTCCGGCTTGCCACATTTCTCCCTGTCTTTATCATTACACTTTAAACAAATTGAATCCGGCATTCTCTGCGGGATAAGACACAAGATCCGCTTCTATACCCGCGCCTTCAATCATGAACGGGACGTATGGAAAAAGCACCCTGACGGCTTGTGTAGGTGTTCAGCCATATGCCGACATTCGTCGCCCATAAATAATAGCCGTTGCTTATTCCGAAAGAAGCCGAAACATACACCAGGATATCCAGTCCGATGCGGTTGAGTTTGCCCGGATTTTCCGAACCATACCGGGAACCTGTAGCCGGGAAGAAAATCGTTTCTCCCGTCCCGTCCGGTCCGGTATAGAAGTTCCATCCCTTTGCATACGAGCCGGACACATTCATGTCTTCCTCCTCTGCCGTGTTGCCGGTTTTCGAGAATCCGGTAAACTCCATTCCCCTCGGCAAACGGAAGCCTACGGGACATGGATCGTATATGCTCTTGGTCGGCGTTTCCCCGTCCATATAAGGCACATTGCTTTCGGCATCCCACAGGTTGACATACGTATTGTCCATACCCTGGTTTCTGTTCAGTTTCTGGGGGTTCAGGATGCCCCAGACAATACAGTCTTTTCCGTCCTGACTAACGGACGTAAGGGGATTGTCGTTAGAAATCCGGCCGTTTCCGTCATACCAATATTTCGTTTCCAGCGTACCGATATCTCCCGGATAGAGAGGATCTTTTCGCCCCCACTGGAAATAAGGACTGTTGCCGCCATAATTCAGTTCGAAAGGATCTTGAACGATGGCAAATGTCCGGACCTCTTCGTCCGCCTTGATGCGAACCCGGCATTCCCTCCTTGCGAAAGTGACATGCTCTCCATCGCACCATCCCAGGTTTACTGCCATCATCTGGCAAGGAATGCCGTCCGCGTTCACCACTTTTTTGGTTGCCTGCACATCGGTGTCCGTTACCCAGATATGCCAGCTCCACATGATGTTTCCGCCGGCATCAAAAACAGCAACAACCGCATTTCCCTGCTGGATGGTGGCCTTGCCTACAGTGAATCGGACTGAATGTCCGTTATCATACAGGGCAACATCCGACACCAGTCCCGGAGCATCCTGCCACAACAGCTTGCATGACCGGGCTTCACATCCCGCATTTTCGTAAATCTTGGGAAAACGGACGGGAGCGCTCAGATGGTTTATAAAATTCTTGAGCACGAATTCAGCGTCAAAATCATAGAAATACGCCGATCTGTTATCCGCGCCCCCTTTGATTGCATTCCCATAAACCAGCGGGAAACAGTAATCTCCCGGAGCACTGACAACGTAACAGTTGGCCGTATTCTGTATGGCCGCCTCCCCTCTATCATTTGAAAGATTGTAGGGCACGCCTTTGCTTCCTTTGCTCGGACGCCTCCTTAGCTCATCGGTATGGGAGCTTTCGCTGCTTCCAGTCTGAGGGGCTACAGTCGCCGTATAAGCAACGGCTGTCAGGCTGCCTTCTCCGGTATTTCCGGAAGAAAAAGCAGACAACCAGTCGGGCTTTGTCGGTTTCCATGTCTTCCCACTGTCAGTAGAAAATTCAGCCTGCCAGCTGACCGGTTCTTTCGTTACGGAATTTTCCCTGTAGCTGGTTATGCTGTACGCTGAACTTCCTCCCTTGAAGCTGTAAGTCCCCGGAGGAAGGACAGACAGTGTGTATTCCCAGTTGATTGACGTGGTGGAAATCTTATAGGTTATCGTCTTTCCCATAGGCCATGAGGTACCTTTCAGGCTGCTCGTCAAGGTATGGTCAGCCTTTCCGTCGTTAAACACCACTTCAATGAAAGCGTCATCGGGAAGGGTTTGAGGAATCATCATAAAGGTCTGTGCACCGGCCGTGATTTCCTGGCTGTCGGTTCCGTCAGCAGTCTTGTTCAATGTCTGGACGAAATCTTTGGGAGAACCGATACGGCTCCAGCTATCCGAACCTAAACTGTAAGTACCTGTGGAGTTTACTCCTTTGAGTGCCACGCTCTTTACCGTTCCTGCCTTCATATCGCGGCCGCACACAAACCTTACCGCTGTCAGTGCATGGCGGAAAGTCAGATTCACCGCGCTGCCGGAATTTCCACTCACCTCGTCCGAGGCAGCCACCAACAGATCCTGCTGGTCGGCCACACTTTCCGGAACCATGCAGGTTATCGCAGGAACCCCGGCGTCCTGTTCCGACAACTGATAGGCGGCAACACCTTTGGGAGCATAGGCAAAAAACTTCATCTTGTAAGCGCTTCCCGGCCAGTAATGAGCAGAAGACGGCATCCATGACTTGCCTGTTCTGCTAACAGACACATCATACATGTAGTTCGGGCTTTGGGAACTGTCCCATGAGGTGGTATACGCATAAGCGAATACTCCGAACGTGTCGTACATGTTATTCTGATTCACCGGCGTGAAACGGGTGGCAGGAAGCGTGTCACTCAAAGACACCATCTTTATACTGTCGGCGCAAAGGGTATGCAAATAAAGAGGAGAAATCCCTTCTGCCTGCATTACGGAAACAGACGAGTGCGACTTGGCTGCTCCGGAGGCTGCAGAAGAAGACCAGGCATTCTGAATTTCTGAGGTAAACAATATACGGTCTGACAAGCGTGGCTGGTCCATATCGTCAGTACACGAAGCCATAAGAAGAATAACGGCACACAAGACTGGCCCGGCCAAACGGCATGTAAAACTTTTTCTTTCCATAAATGCACTATTTTTGATTGCAAAGTTAGCCAATAGCCGACAAATAAGAGCATGTCATACATAGACATATGCAAACAACAAATAGCTAATAAACAGAAGATTATGTTTTAATATGATGTACAAATATACAAATTCCAGCCTGTTCCGGAAAAGAAATGATGTTTTCAACAAAACGAAAGAGAACTTCCTCCCCCACGAAGAGGAACGTCCGGACAACAGCATGCCTCCCCGGAGGCTTGCCGATCTCACGGCAAATCCCCCAAGGCCGGCTTTCTGCTTTCCCGCCGATTATTGCCTGTTCGATTCTTTAATGCTCCACAACGACACATGCTCGTTGCGGTAGCGGGCGTTGGGGTTCACCTCTTTCATTTGCTTAAAGCGAATCGCTTTCTGCGGACAATTGTGGATACAGGCAAAACAGAACTCGCAATCACCTTCCGTCTTCACGCCTTCAGAGGTCAGGGAATAGTTTCCGCGCGGACAAACTTCCGTGCAAATGCCGCAATCGATGCAGTCGTCCGTTATCGCAAAGGCATCCTGGCTATGCAGCAGGAAACCCGTTTCCGGATCCACTCCTGAGGCCTGCAGGAAACCGGCATGCTGCTGACGTTCAAGCTCCGTCACCGATTCGTGCCAGCGTTTCCGCTCTGCAAGGTCGGCGCGGATGCGTTCAAGGCTTTCCGGAATGTGCTTGTCTATCTTCACCTGCTCGTTCATGTCGAAATTAGGCAGCCAATTGTCCACCATAATCATGGTCGTGATGTAATCGAAAGGACATCCGGCCTTCCGGGACACCTCGTCCCATATTTCAACAGAACTGCACTTACGGTTGCCGTATGTCAGTACGGCAAACTTATACTTCGCCTTCAGTTGGGCTTTCTTGATAAACTCACGCACCATGTTGGGCGGCATGTGCCCGTAGACGGGATAAACGATGCCAATCTCGTCTGCCTCCAACGTATAACGCCCCTGCTTCACCAATTGCGGGATACTGAGCAGTTCGGTATGCTCATCCGCCAGTTCGCGCGCCACATAAAGACAGTTTCCCGTTCCTGTAAAGTAAAGGATAATGCGTTTTCGGGTTTCCTCACCGCACGATGTCAATGCGGGCATCCCTAACGCTGCCGCCCCTGCCACAAGCAGCCCCATGCGCTTGAGAGCGGAACGCCGGGAGATTCTATTGCCATTTTCCGTTTTCATCATCAGCTCTTTTATATTGACTAAACATTTTTTGCTCCGTCCGTCCCAGCCGTATGTCTGCACTCCGGCGGAAATGCCCGACAAGCTCCATCGCCCGGCACCGGCACAGCCGCCTGTTTCTCAAATCGAATGTTTCCATACTCATGCTTGTTTCTGGCTGGTATTCTGACAATGCAAAAATAAGCCGTGCCAACAAGTGCGTCCATACACAAATTACAGAAAATAACACCTATTTTACAGACTCGCTGAATTTTCGGGCAAGTGTTCTTTCCAGCATTGCCCGGCCGCACCGCCAAGCCTGACGGAGGAAGCGACGGCGGAGGCACGACAAACCCATTTTACAGAATCTCATACCAATTTTACGGAAAAGCATGCTGCCTGCTCATCCAACCGAAATAAAATCAATATCTTTGAAATAGTCTAACCGCAAAAGCACGAAGATATGAGCGAAATATTGAACTTGAAGACGATACATGACTACAATGAGTTTCTCGGACTGGAAACACTGAATCCATTGGTCAGCTTTGTGGACTTCTCGAAAGTGGCGGTATTGAAGCACCGCTGCAAGTGTTTCGGCTTCTATGCCATTTTCTTGAAAGAGAAAATTCACGGGCCTCTGACTTACGGACGCAGCAAATATGACTACCAGGAAGGCACGCTCGTGTTCATCGCCCCCGGACAAATCGGCGGAATTGACGATGACGGAGAAACGCCGCATCCGCAAGGCTATGCCCTGCTCTTCCATCCCGACCTGATACGCGGCACGTCTTTCGCACACAGGATGAAAGACTACACGTTCTTCTCATACGAAGTGAACGAGGCCCTGCACATATCTGAACGCGAACGGCAAACCATCTTCAACTGCTTCAGCGAGATAGAAGAAGAGCTCCAGCATGCCATCGACAAGCACAGCCGCAGCATCATCATTTCAAACATCGAAGTCCTGCTGAATCATTGCCTCCGTTTCTACGACCGGCAGTTCACTACCCGCGAAGCTATCAACACCGATGTGCTTGCACGGTTCGAGGCATTGCTCTCAGACTACTTTGACTCGCCGAAGCCAGAGCAGCTGGGACTTCCTTCCGTTGCGTGGTGCGCCGACCAGCTCCATTTCTCCGCCAATTATTTCGGCGATCTCGTAAAGAAGCAGACAGGCAAATCCGCTATCGAACATATCCACCTGGCCGTTATCAACAAGGTAAAAGACCGGCTGCTGGAAACCGACAAGACGGTCAGCGGAATAGCTTATGAAGTAGGATTTCAGTACCCGCATCACCTCAGCCGGCTGTTCAAGAAAGTGGCGGGATGCACGCCGAACGAATATCGCATACAGGCAAGAACGTTCTAAAATCGAGAAACGGCCATGTCTGAACAGGCATCCCGTTTCTTATTCCAAAGGAAAGGCAGAAAAGGATCTCCAAATCTTCCGGACAGACAGAAAGGATGCAATAGGATTGCAGGGCATTGCTTCCCGACAAACAACCCTACCGGTGCCTGTGGCTTACACTCCAGCCTTTCTACCTTTTTTCATGCCCGCAATCACCGGTGAAAGCAGCGTAGAAAGCACAACAAGTATCCACAGATTGCCCGTCGCCGGATTGTAAGCCGCAAGCAGCTCAGCAAAAGCACAGCCTTGCGCCAGCCCCGACGCAAACTCGAACAGAACGGTCATAAACATCCATAGCAGCCCCGTCTTGAAGCAGTCTTTCTTGCTGAAAGCGCCCATCCGCGGAAACAGGAACCACGTGATCAGAAAGATAAATCCGCTCAGCAGGATTCCGCTCAAGGGCAATGCCAGCCGCTCGCCTAAAATGCCATTCAGCACATGTTCGCGCAGTCCCCCATTAAGAATGGCCGCCGGAACAAAACAAATCCATATGAACACAGACCTTACTATTGCCATCGGAAAAACATTGCTAATTGAAATCATACGGCCTTTTGCCCGGACATCCCTGCTGCAATCCTCATCTTGCAACAGGGACTTCCCCGCAAAATGGAGCCGCAAATTGTCACCCGGAATCTCCGGTCCTTCCACAACGAATGCAGCACATAAAGAATGCTCTGCCTGGAACACTCGCAAAGCAAAGGCGTTGAAACGTATCCCCGGCGGAACAAGCCGCAAGTACATTCCATGAAATACAAATGATAAAGGGAATCTTTCTCCACAATTTCAGCCTTTACTCCCGGAAGCTCATTGGCCTGCAGGAAAAAGACATCCAGGTCACCGCCCGCCTTCGCATGCAATTCTCTATAAACCTGAAGCGTTCCGCTTTTTACGCAGTGCTCGCCGCACGCTGAAAAGAAAACCTCCCGCTGTTCGGGCGACAAGCGGGACACTCCATCCTCAAATCCCTTGAACCAATCGGACAATTCCATGACATTAAAAGATTACGGGATAAAGATACAAAATTTTTCCGGAAGATGCATCCAAACGAAAACAAAAACGCCCCACAGGCTTTGCGCCTGTGAGGTGTCCCTGCGGAAGCTGGGGGATTCGAACCCCCGGTACGGTAACCCGTACGGCAGTTTAGCAAACTGCTGGTTTCAGCCACTCACCCAAACTTCCAATAAACGATTGTAGCGCATACGGGAATCGAACCCGTGTTTCAGCCGTGAGAGGGCCGCGTCCTAGGCCACTAGACGAAAGCGCCATGTGCTCTTCATTTGTTATCTACGCGGAAGCTGGGGGATTCGAACCCCCGGTACGGTAACCCGTACGGCAGTTTAGCAAACTGCTGGTTTCAGCCACTCACCCAAACTTCCAAGTCATAGGTGACAAATGAAGCATTTCCTTGAAATGCGGTGCAAATATAGAGCGAGTTTTTCATTTGACCAAACTTTTCATCACTTTTTTCTTAAAATAACTTCGTCCGGACACGAAAGGCAGCCGGAAGGAATGCCGCACGAAACACGGATTTCGAGGATCAGAAAGCGTCATACGCCTGAAAAACAATATTTTACACGAAGGCAGACAGATTCCGGACACGGTACGGACAAAACAGCCTCATCAAAAGAAAAATAACCGCCCGTTTCTACCGGCCCGACGGATCCGCCTGCGGACAGAGGTTTTGAAACCTCCGCCCGGAAACGCAGCCTTCCCCACACAAAAAGTCCGGACCTGCTGCCGGAATCTCCGTTCCACATTGTGGTTTATGCATTCCACAATGCTGTTTGTACGTTCCACACTGTGGTTTATACGTTTCAAACTGTGAAACGGAAATTCTGCCGGCAAGATACCGTTTCCCCAACAGCTCCGGCCGCTTTTCCTGCCGGGCAAACGAAGGCTTTCTTCTAAAAAACATAAAACATCATTGAAATAATTACAAAATAGCAATCAATAGATTTTAGGTATTGCACAATTTTAGGAAAAGCACTACCTTTGCAGCCTGATTCATAATTATAGCATAAAATTACATTAACTAAACCTATTTGATTATGGCAATGAATTTTAAAGAAGGTCGTTGGAACTATGAAATCAACGTGACCGATTTCGTAAAGACAAACATCACTCCTTACGAAGGCGACGCGTCGTTTCTGACAGGTCCGACAGAACGTACAAAAGCAGTATGGAACAAGTGCTTGGAGGCTCTGGCCGAAGAACGCGCAAACAACGGAGTACGCTCGCTTGACCCATCGACGGTATCCACCATCACTTCGTTTGCTCCCGGATATATCGACAAGGAGAACGAAGTAATCGTCGGACTGCAAACCGACGAAGTGCTGCGCCGGGCCATCAAACCGTTCGGAGGAATCAAAGTGGTTGAAAAAGCATGCCGCGAAAATGGGGTTGAAGTTGACCCGAAAGTGAAGGACATCTTCACTCATTACCGCAAGACTCATAATGACGGAGTATTCGATGCATATACTGAAGAAATACGTTCGTTCCGCTCGCTGGGATTCCTCACCGGATTGCCCGACAATTATGCCCGCGGACGAATCATCGGCGATTACCGCCGTCTGGCTCTCTACGGGCTTGACCGCCTGATCGAGGCCAAGCAGAACGACTTGCGCCGCCTGACAGGACCGATGACAGACGAACGCATCCGCCTGCGCGAAGAAGTGGCCGAACAGATCAAGGCGCTGAAGGAAATCAAGGTCATGGGAGAACAGTACGGACTCGACCTGAGCCGCCCGGCCGAATGTGCGCAAGAGGCTGTGCAATGGGTGTACATGGCTTATCTGGCCGCCGTAAAAGAACAGGACGGAGCCGCCATGTCGCTCGGAAACGTATCTTCTTTCCTCGACATCTACATTGAATACGACATGGCACACGGCAAGTTGGACGAACTTCACGCACAGGAACTGATCGACCAGTTTGTAATCAAGCTCCGCATGGTGCGCCATCTGCGCATGCAGGCTTACACGGACATCTTTGCCGGCGACCCGACATGGGTGACCGAATCCATAGGCGGACGCTTCAACGACGGACGCACAAAAGTGACCAAGACGTCGTTCCGCTTCCTGCAAACATTGTACAACCTGGGGCCTTCGCCCGAGCCCAACCTGACCGTACTCTGGAGTCCCGAACTTCCGGAAGGCTTCAAGCGGTTCTGCGCCCAGGTATCAATCGACACGTCTTCCATCCAATACGAAAACGACGACCTGATGCGCGAAGTGCGCGGCTCCGACGACTACGGAATCGCCTGCTGCGTATCGTATCAGGACATCGGACGCCATATACAGTTCTTTGGCGCACGCTGCAACCTGGCCAAGGCTCTGCTGCTAGCCATCAACGGCGGACGCTGCGAAAATACCGGCACGCTGATGGTAAAAGACATCCCCGTGCTGAGCAGCGATGTATTGAATTTTGAAGAGGTATTGGCTAACTATAAGAAAGTGCTGAAGGAAATGGCGCGCGTATACAACGACGCGATGAACATTATCCACTACATGCACGACAAGTATTATTATGAAAAGGCTCAGATGGCCTTTGTTGACACCAACCCTGCCATCAATCTGGCATACGGCGTTGCGGGAATGTCGATAGCGGTAGACTCCTTGTCGGCCATCAAGTATGCGAAAGTGAAGGCGAAACGCAACGACATCGGCCTGACAGAAGGATTTGACATTGAAGGAGAATACCCCTGCTTCGGAAACGATGACGACCGAGTGGACCACCTTGCAGTAGACTTGATCTACTATTTCGACGAGGAACTGAAAAAGCTGCCGGTATACAAGAACGCAAAGCCGACGCTTTCGATCCTGACAATCACCTCAAACGTGATGTACGGAAAGAAAACCGGAGCTACGCCCGACGGACGCGCCAAAGGAATCGCTTTCGCTCCGGGAGCAAACCCGATGCACGGACGCGACAAGAACGGTGCCATCGCCTCGCTGAGTTCCGTTGCCAAGCTCCGTTATCGCGACTCGCAGGACGGCATCAGCAATACGTTCTCAATCGTCCCGAAATCATTGGGCGTTGACATGGAAAACCGCATCGAGAACCTGGTGACCATGATGGACGGCTATTTCGTGAAGGGCGCTCACCATCTGAACGTGAACGTGCTGAACCGCGAAATGCTGGAAGACGCGATGGAGCATCCGGAAAAATACCCGCAGCTCACCATCCGCGTATCAGGATATGCCGTGAACTTCATCAAGCTGAGCCGCGAGCATCAGCTGGAGGTAATCTCGCGCAGCTTCCACGAACGGATGTAATTGATACAGACAGGAAGGTGTGCCGCCTCCAAAGGCACACCTTCATCTTTTGCCAACAACAGCACAACAATGATCAGAGTACATTCATACGAATCATTAGGCACATACGACGGTCCGGGAATCCGCCTGGTCGTATTTCTGCAGGGATGCAACTTCCGTTGCCTTTATTGCGCCAACCCGGATACCATCGACGCCAAAGGCGAAAGCAAGGAAACCACGCCCGAAGAAATTCTCCGGATGGCAGTCAGCCAGAAGCCGTTTTTCGGCAAAAAGGGAGGCGTCACCTTCAGCGGAGGCGAACCCACTTTCCAGGCAAAGTCGCTCATTCCGCTCTGCCGCATGCTGAAAGAAGCCGGCATCCATATATGCATCGATTCAAACGGAGGAATCTGGAACGATGACGTGAAAGAACTGTTCACATTGGCCGACCTCGTTCTTCTGGACGTAAAGGAGTTCAACGACGGACGCCATAAAATCCTGACCTCAAGAAGCAATGCGCAAACACTGAAAACAGCCGCGTGGCTGGAAGAGAACAACAAACCGTTCTGGCTGCGCTATGTTCTCGTGCAGGGATACAGCGGATTCAAAGAGGACATCGAAGCCCTCGGCGCTCATTTCAGAAACTACAGGATGATTGAACGGGTTGAAATTCTTCCCTACCATACCCTGGGAGTGCACAAATACGAAGCCATGCAGATGGAATACAAACTGAATGACGTAAAGCCGAACACGCCGCAGCAGCTGGAAGAGGCCAGACAGCTTTTTGGACGCTATTTCAAGACCGTCTTCGTAAATTAATTTGATTTTTTCTTTCGACCAGTGCAGTATTCGGCAACGGACTGCATTTAATAAACAGAAACGATAAAAACAAAACGAATATGGAGAAGGCCAAAACAGAAAAAATATCCAACAAACTCTCTGCCCGGCAGCAGCAGACTCGGATTGCCGCATTTACGGTGATCATGAGCATTATCGTGGTGAATATTTTGTGGTGGGCAGGAATTCATTTCATCTCAACAGACAGCACGGACAATATCACAATCAACAATACGTCCGCTCCGTCCAAACATTATGCAATAGCCCCGACAAAATAAAATCAAGCAAGACTCTCTTACATAAAAATTCCGTTCTGAACTCATCACGCGTGGTGAAAACAGAACGGAATATTTTTATATCCAATCATTGTCTGAAATATCAGACAAGCAGCACAGTTACATCGCGGGCGCCGTGGGCTCCCATAACCAGAGCCTGTTCGATATCGGCTGTCTTGGAAGGTCCGGAAATGAATACGCCGTAACCGTAATCTCCGGTATCAATGCGTTTGTAAGCCTCGTGCATGTTGTTGACAAGGTTCCTGCGGTCGAGTACAAGCACCAAAGACTCGGCAATGAAGTAGATGGCACGCTGCTCCACGTCCTGCTGTATCCACACAGCCCCGTTTTCGCAAACCCCTATCCTGCCGTCCACGATGGCGAGATCGGTTCCGTCCAGATCGCCCGGCTTTTCCACATCATCCGGATGAAAGGTGGCGCAGGCTAGCTTCTGTTCCTTTCCAAGGCAAGATACAGCCTTCAGATTCGACGCGATGCGTTTGGCGTCAGGATACTGCCTGCGGATAAGTTCATTGATGTCATCCCCCTTTTCTACGACAACGGCGCGTCCGCCCATCTGCTGCATGATTTCACAAAACTGCTTTATCTTGTCCGGATAGACGATTGCCTCCTTTTCGAGTTCAGAAAGGTCCGGCTTTTCATACCGCACCTGGGTGTTCCGCCGGATATTCTGCAATATATCTTCTCTGCTGCTCATAATCAGTTCATTTTACTTTGTTCTTTTTCCACATTTCATTGAAGCTTTCCTTTGCAAACTTCGGCATATCATGCTCCTTTCCCCAGTCGTTCAGCCCGTTATATATCATCCACCGGGGAAAGGCATTTACCGTATGGGCATTGTGCAAAGCGAAATTAAACAGACGGGGATGCTCCATCAGCGTCTTCATGCCGCCCGACATGAACTTCTTCGACGAGCTGGCAACGCTCAGCCCGTCGAGCTTCTGCCTCCAGCGGTAAATCTGATCTGCCAGATCCACCCTGGCAGGGCATACATTCTGGCATGAATAGCACAGCGAACAAGCCGAAACATTGTCAAAATAATGCAAGGGAGCCTTCAGCATACCCAGATTAATGCCGATAGGGCCCGGAATAAAATAAGTGTACGAGTAGCCTCCGCTACGGCGGTATACCGGACATGTATTCATGCAGGCACCGCAACGCAGGCAGTTCAGCGTCTTTACATGCTCCTTGTCAGCAAGAATCCTGCTGCGCCCGTTATCGACGATGATGATATGCAGTTCTCCCCCCTGGCGAGGCTTGCGGTAATGCGAAGTATATGTAGTGATCGGCTGCCCTGTGCCCGAACGGGCAAGCAAGCGGGTGAACACGCCCAGCGACTCGCGGTCGGGCACGATTTTCTCCAGCCCGAAAGCCGTAATCTGAAGTTTAGGCTGCGAAGTGCCCATGTCGGCATTCCCTTCGTTCGTGCAGACAACGCACTCGCCGGTAGAAGCCACGGCGAAATTGGCTCCGGTCATCGCAGCTTCCGCCTCAATGAATTTATGACGGAGATTCTTGCGCGCGGCATGAGTCAGATAAGTCTGGTCGTTGTTGCCCGGCTCCGTCCCCATTTCTTTTACGAACAGCTCGCCGATTTCTTCCTTCTTGATATGGATGGCCGGCACAACGATGTGGCTCGGCTTCTTGTGCATGAGCTGCAGGATGCGCTCACCCAAGTCGCTTTCAACCACCTCCACTCCCTTTTCTTCAAGAAACTCGTTCAGTCCGCATTCTTCGGCAAGCATCGACTTGCTTTTGATGAAATGCTTCACATTGTGGGCATGCAGTATGTTATAGACAATCGAGCAATATTCATCGGCGTCTTTCGCCCAATAGACATGCGCACCGTTAGCCTGCGCGTTTTTCTCAAACTCCTGAAGCAGCAGATCGAGATGGCTGTTGCTGTACATCTTGATTGCGCACGCCATGTCGCGCAAATGTTCCCATTCAGGAAGCTGGCGGCTCATATTGTCACGCTTCACGCGCATCATCCACAACGTCTGGTCGTGCCATTTTGCCAGTTCCCCGTTCTGCAGGAACTTTCCGGCATTTTTAGAATGTTTCGTACTCATAGGCCTGAAGCTAATATTTCAACGATATGGATAGTCTTTATAGGAAGATTGTTCCGGCTGATAATTCCGTTCTGATGCATCAGGCAGGAACTGTCGGCGCCGACAATGTATTCAGCTCCCGTATCCATGTGGCGCTGCACCTTGTCGCGTCCCATCTGGCCGGACACGGCATACTCTTCAACGGCAAACATTCCGCCGAATCCGCAACATTCGTCCGGACGTTCGGGTTCGACCACCTCGATTCCCTTTACCAAAGAAAGCAGGTCGCGGAGCTTGTTATAATAAGGGACGTTCAATTCGCTGGGCGAAGAAAGATGCATCAGCCGCACGCCGTGGCAGCTGTTCTGGATGCTCACTTTATGCGGGAAAGAGGCTTGCAGGGATGCGGGCTTGACCACATCGTGAATGAATTCGCAAATGTCATATATTTTCTCTTCAGTGGCGCAGCGATGGCTTTCTTTTGCCAGCAAATTCCCGTAATGGTCGCGGACAAACACAACACAACTCGCAGACGGACCCACCACATAATCGTAGTTCTCAAAAAGTCTGTCGAAACGCTTCGCCAGGTCATGCGCTTCATTTTCAAAGCCGGCATTGGCCATCGGCTGCCCGCAGCAGGTCTGGTCGATGGGATAGTCCACGTCTACTCCCAGACTTTTCAGAAGCTTGAAGGAGGCCACCCCCACCTGCGGATATACAGCATTGATGTAACACGGAACAAACAACCCTACTTTCATACACATATCATTAGTTATTACGAATCCCAAAGGCCAAAGCCTTCAACTGCTGATCCGTTTCGTTATTATTTGCGAACAAATTTACACCGAATTATTGAAAATGAAAAATGATTGCTTAAAAAAACCGAAACAGCGGCACCGGATATTTACCAGAACGCGCCCGCTTTTCGGGCTGAAAGGCATCCTCCGCATTTCTTCCGCACACCTTCTCTTCCGGACCGCGATGCAACCTGCCCAAGGGACGGAAAGATTCTATAGTCCAGCAGGTGAACCATACAGTCCACATGCATGAAACCGTACGGTCCAAGAGCCGGACCGTAAAACATGCCGGACAGACTTGTGCTTTCCGCCGCAGCAGAAACGCAGAAGTGCCCTTACAAACGCGCGTCCGCCCCGCGAATCACTTCGCAGGGCGGACTCAACTAATAACTAACTCTTTTTACTTTTGTGGTTTACGTAATATCATATGACTAACACTGCAAAGGTAGGCAATCTGCGCGTTCCCGGCAATACCTATTTGTTGGTATTTTAGAAACATTCCAAATAATCGGCTACAAGTTCATCTTGACCTCGCTCAGCTCCACCAGCTTGTTCACAATGGCATAGATGGTCAGGCCGGCAGCCGAATGAATCTGCAGCTTTCTCGTAATGTTCCGCCGATGCGTAATCACCGTATGCACCGAAATGAACAGCTTCTCGGCTATCTCCTTATTCGTCATGCCGCGAACTACGCACCCTACTATTTCTTTTTCCCTCTGGCTCAGCGTGCTCGCATCGCCTTCGTCTTCACCCGACACATTCTTCAGAACAGAAATCTTGTGCGTCAAAGAATCCACATCGTCAAACAGGTTGACCGCTTCGTCATATCCTTTCAACTGATTGGAATCGACAACGGTATAAATCAGCGAAATGAATTTGATGTCAGCATGCGGATACTGCTGCCTGAATCCGTCCAGGTCGAACCACCCTTCAAACTGCGGATTCACAATCAGTATATCCAGCTGATGGGCTTCCATGCAATGCAGAAGCCCTTCTTTCGAAGATATTTCTATGGGCTGCACCTTCACGTCAACCAGCCGCCTCAAAATAGAAGCCAGCCCTCCGCGCACAATTGCTGAAGATTCGGCCACCGCTACATGTATTACATCCTGTGATTTCATCTTGCCTCCTTTTCCAGTTCCATTATGGCAGGCACAAACAGATAGTCTTCCACCCGGTTGTGCGAGTCCAAGTCTTCCTCGCAACTGAAAATGTCGAACAGCGTGGCATTCAGAAGCTGGTTGCCGGCTCCTCCCGGATAATACTTGATGATGATGTTTTTCAGTTCTGTCAGTTTCGCATTAATCTGGTCATGGTTGCGGGCGAACACTCCGATATTATATCCCTCTGTTTTTTCCCCCTCCAGCAGCCTGCCGACATACACAAACACTTTCTCGTTTTCATATTCCATATGCTTGCGCACTTCATGGACATATGCGTCAAAAAACTTGATGATCAGACAAGCCACTTCATTTTCCTGCGAGCAGTCGATCGCTTCGATGAGCTTGCGGCGGATGGTGGGAAGCTGGAAATCCAGGAAATAATGGTGCGCCCTCTTGAGGTAATCCATCAGCGCCGGAATAGAAAGCCCCTTCAGATGATCCTGGATGCGGTTGCCGTCTTCGCACAAGAAATTGACAACGATCAGAAATGTATCGCAATCCACTTGGTTCATCTCGCAGACTTCCTTCACCGACTTGTCACCGAAACCCAGCGCCACACCAAAACGACTCAAAACCTGAAGAAGCGCATAATTGTCGCAAATCAAGTCACTCATCTTGTCAGCAGGCTTATAAGTTCTGGCTCCGTTTGTACACATAAATATAGGTTTCATAATTTTTCAATGCAAAATAAGACAATTCATACAAGGTTTACAATCACCATTTGTCGGTATTTAAAGCCGGACAAAGATAAAGCATCGCTAAACAATAAAACCATAAGAAAACACAAAAACAGAAAAGGGTTTTCCGAAAAAATTCTAACTTTGCCCATATAAACCAATAATAACATCTTTTTATGTACACAATACAGACAAACGCTTCGGGCACACGGAGCATGGAGATTTCAGAAAAACATCTGGAAACAATCGAAAAATATGCGCTCTTCCGGCAGCTGATCGACAGCAACGGAATCATCGACGAATCGGTGCTTGACAAGCTCAAACTGAATGTCCGCTCGCTCATTGCCTCGATGGAAGAAAACAGCAAGGACTTGCTTGACCTCTGCATTGATGTCATCTACCACAACAACATGAAAGCATACGGGCTGCATCAGCTGATCTTGCTCTACATCAAATGGGAGAAAGAAAAAGAAGAAAAGGAAGAGAAAGCTGAAGAATCTAACTCATAAGAAGCCTTGAAAGAACATCAACTGACTGACTGGCTGCCTACAACCAAAAAGGAAGCGGAGCTGAGGGGATGGGACAAGCTGGATGTCATCCTGTTCAGCGGCGACGCGTATGTGGACCATCCTTCATTCGGAGCTGCCGTAATCGGACGGACACTGGAAGCGATGGGGCTCAAAGTGGCCATCGTGCCGCAGCCCAACTGGAGGGACGACCTGAGGGATTTCAAGAAACTCGGACGCCCGCGTCTGTTTTTCGGAATATCCGCAGGATGCATGGACAGCATGGTCAACAAATATACGGCCAACAAACGCCTGCGCAGTGAAGACGCCTACACGCCGGACGGACGACACGACATGCGCCCCGAATATCCGAGCATCGTGTATGCGAACATCCTGAAAGAGCTTTACCCGGACACACCGGTTATCCTGGGGGGAATAGAGGCCTCTCTGCGGAGGCTCACCCACTATGACTATTGGGCCGACCGCGTGCGCCCGTCCATACTGACCGAATCAAAGGCCGACCTGCTGATTTACGGAATGGGAGAAAAGCCCATAGCCGACTTGTGCCGGCATTTTTCGGAGAAGGTGGGCGATACGCAGGAAGCGTCGGCAAACGACATTCCGCACGACATCCTGCAAACCGCTTATCTGGCAGGCAAGCCGGATAAAGACCAGCTGCCCCCCAATCCGAACGGAGAAGGCGACCTGATTCTCTTTTCGCACGAAGAATGCCTCAAAGACAAGAAGAAGCAGGCGCAGAACTTCCGCCACATCGAAGAAGAGTCAAACCGGTATGCGGCAGCGCGCATTCTGCAACAGGTGGACGGACGGACGGTTGTGGTCAACCCTCCTTATCCCCCGATGACGCAGGGAGAACTCGACCGCTCGTTCGATCTCCCCTATACCCGACTGCCTCATCCCAAATATAAGAACAAGCGAATCCCAGCCTACGACATGATCAAATTCTCGGTGAATATCCATCGGGGATGCTTCGGAGGATGCGCTTTCTGTACGATCTCGGCCCATCAAGGAAAGTTCATCGTGAGCCGAAGCAAGGAAAGCATCCTGAAAGAAGTGAAAGCGATTACGGAAATGCCCGACTTCAAAGGATATCTGAGCGATCTGGGAGGGCCTTCGGCCAATATGTACAGAATGGGAGGAAAAGACGAAACGCTGTGCCGGAAATGCAGGAGGCCGTCCTGCATCCATCCGAAAGTCTGCCCGAACCTGAATGCCGACCACCGTCCTCTGCTCGACATCTATCATGCCGTGGACGCAATGCCGGGAATCAAGAAAAGCTTCATCGGAAGCGGGGTGCGGTATGACCTGCTCCTGCACAAAAGCAAAGACGCGAACGCCAACAAAAGTGCGGCGGAATACACACGCGAACTGATCGTGCGCCACGTAAGCGGAAGGCTCAAGGTGGCTCCGGAGCATACGAGCGACAAGGTGCTTTATCTGATGCGCAAGCCGAGCTTCGAACTGTTTTACGAGTTCAAACGGATATTCGACAAGCTGAACCGGGAAGAGAACCTGCGCCAGCAGCTCATTCCCTACTTCATAAGCAGCCATCCGGGATGCACAGAAGAAGACATGGCAGAGCTTGCCGTAATCACCAAACGGCTTGACTTCCATCTGGAGCAAGTGCAGGACTTCACTCCTACACCGATGACAGTAGCCACCGAAGCATGGTACACGGGATTTCATCCCTACACCCTGGAACCTGTATATTCGGCCAAGACACAGAAAGAAAAACTGGCGCAACGCATGTTCTTCTTTTGGTACAAGCCCGAAGAGCGCCGCACCATTGTCAATGAACTGAAGAGAATAGGCCGGAGCGACCTGATTCCGAAACTTTACGGGAGATAACCCCTGTCAGCGTTCGCTGATGGGGGTATATCCCACCTCGTCCAGCACATTCTTGTATGCAGGACGAATGATTCGCCGCCCTTCAAAGTTCAGCTCCTCGATGCGGTGTGCAGTCCATCCCACAATACGGGCCATTGCGAAGAGAGGCGTATAGATCTCCATCGGCAGGCCGATCATCTCGTAAATGAATCCCGAATAGAAGTCCACGTTCGAGCAGACACGCTTCTTCGTCCCTTTCACCTTCTTGAAGCACTCGATGGCACGCTGTTCAAGCAGTTCCAGAAAAGCGAATTCCTTTTCACGCCCCTTTTCTGCAACCAGCTCGCTTGCAAGTTCTTTCAGCAGCACGGCGCGCGGATCTGAAATCGTATATACAGCATGTCCGATACCATAAATCAGTCCGCTTCCGTCGTATGCCTCTTTATTAAGCATCCGCAAAAGATAGGTGTCAATCTCATCCACATTCGTCCAGTCGGATATGACTTCCTTCAAATGATGGAACATCTTAACCACCTGGATATTGGCTCCTCCATGAAGCGGCCCTTTCAATGAACCGATGCCGGCGGCAATGCTCGAATACGTATCAGTACGCGTAGAGCTGGTGACACGCACGGTAAAAGTAGAGTTGTTTCCGCCTCCGTGTTCTGCCTGCAGCACCAGCAGCAGATCAAGCATACGCGCCTCAAGCGGCGTGTATTCCTTCTTTATCATATAAAGGAAGTTCTCCGCAATCGAAAGATTCTCATGCGGATGGCGGATATGCAGGGACCGTCCGTGGATGCTGTGACGGTAGATGCTATAAGCATACGCGATGATCGTCGGGAACTTGGAAATCAGTTCGATCGACTGGCGCATCAGGTTGTCACGGGAGATGTCATCGGGATTCGGGTCGAACGTATACATTTCCAGCACACTGCGCGCAAGGATATTCATGATGTTCTGCCCTTCCAGATCAATGATATTCATCGTGGTCTTCTTGTCAAGCGGCATGTTGTCATTGATCAGCTCCTTAAATGCAGCCAGCTGCTCATTGTCGGGCAGTTCGCCCGACAAAAGCAAATAAGCCACTTCCTCAAACCCGAAACGTTTCTCCTTCAGCAGGGCATGCACGATGTCATCCAGATCATACCCTCTGTAAAACAGCTTTCCGGGAATGGCTTTCAGCCCCTCGTCCGTGCGTTCATAGCCGACCACGTTGCCGATCTTGGTCAGCCCCACCAGCACACCCGTGCCGTCCTCATTGCGGAGTCCCCGTTTCACGTTATACCTGGTGAACAACTCATTATCAATGCGGCAGGCCTGTTTGGCACATTCCGACAATTTATATACAATGTACTCCTTCTTCATAATTCATAAATACTCTTAGTTAAAAATTTGTCTGCGGCCGGTTCTTCCCACTTCAGCGCAAACATTTACAAAACCCCAAGCAGCTCCACAATCCGCTCTCCGAACAGATCGGTAGGCAAAGACTTTCCGCCGGGCATGAAACGTGCAAGATCGGGGGTAGCCTCTCCCTGCGAAAAAGCTTTCTCCAGAGCAGCCGTTATCAGCGAAGCGGCTTCGTTCCAGCCCAAATGCTCCAGCATCATCACCGACGAAAGAAGCAGCGAACACGGATTTACCACATTCTTTCCGGCGATATTCGGCGCCGTCCCGTGTGTCGCTTCAAAAATGGCATGTCCTGTCTGATAGTTGATGTTGGCTCCCGGAGCAATGCCGATGCCGCCCACCATGGCAGCCAACTGGTCGGAAACATAGTCCCCGTTCAAATTCAGCGTTGCAATCACGGAATAGTCTTCGGGCATAAGCAGCGTATTCTGCAAGAAAGCGTCGGCAATGCAATCCTTTATGATGATCTTGCCATTGTTTACCGCATCGGCCATAGCAGCCCTCGCCGACTCTTCTCCCAGCTCCTTCTTCAGCACATCATACCGGTTCATAGTAAACGTCTGTCCGGAAAATTCCGTTTCCGCCACTTCGTATCCCCAGCGCTTGAATCCTCCTTCGGTAAATTTCATGATATTCCCCTTATGCACCAGCGTCACGCTTGGAAGATGATGCCGGACAGCATACCGGATGGCTGCCCTCACCAGACGCTGCGTGCCTTCTTTCGACACAGGCTTCACCCCAAACGAAGACGTTTCAGGAAAGCGCACCTTGGTCACTCCCATTTCATCGCGGAGAAACGCATAGAACTTCTTCGCCTCCGGAGTGCCCTGCTCCCACTCGATGCCGGCATAGATGTCTTCCGTATTTTCGCGGAAGATGTGCATGTTCACCTTGTGAGGTTCTTTCACAGGAGATACAACTCCCTTGAACCAGCGCACCGGACGCAGGCAAACATACAGGTCAAGCGTCTGCCTCAAAGCCACGTTCAACGAACGGATTCCTCCGCCTACGGGAGTAGTCAAAGGCCCCTTAATGCCCACCAGATACTCGTTAAAGGCATCCAGCGTGGCTTGAGGCAGCCATTCGCCCGTCCGTTCGAAAGCCTTTCCTCCGGCCAGCACCTCCATCCATTCGATGGAACGCTTTCCGAGATAAGCCAACTCTACGGCCGCATTCACTATCTTCTGACAAACCGGAGTTATCTCTGCCCCAACTCCGTCGCCTTCTATAAAGGGAACCGTCACCCTGTCGGGAACAACCAGCTTCCCGTCCTGCATATATACTTTACTCATATCCTTCAGATTCTAATGTAAATAATGTAAATAATAAAAGCCTTTACCGTTTTTCCGCCGTTCAGACGGCACCCGGCAGTCCAGCCGGACTCATTTTGTATTCAGCGCCGAACCGGCCTTAAACCACTCGATTTGCTGCCTGTTGTAAGTATGCGCAGCCCTAAAGGTTTCCGTCGTTCCGTCTTCATGCAAAAGAACGATGCTCAACGGCTTTCCCGGAGCGAAATCTCTCAGCCCCAATACCGAAATCTTGTCATGCTCGCGCACTTTATCATAATCGTCCTTGTCCGCGAATGTCAAAGCCAGCATTCCCTGCTTCTTCAGGTTCGTTTCATGAATACGCGCAAAACTCTTTGCAAGAATCACCCTCACATTCAAGAAGCGCGGTTCCATGGCGGCATGTTCCCGGCTGGACCCTTCGCCATAATTTTCCTCGGCCACCACAATAGACGCGATTCCTTCCGCCTTGTATTGCTTTGCCACGGCCGAAACCGCTTCGTAGTTACCGTTCAGGCTGTTCCATACAGCATTCGTCTTTCCGTTGAAAGCATTTACCGCCCCCATCAGCATATTGTCAGAAATGTTTTCCAGATGCCCGCGGAAGCGCAGCCAAGGCCCTGCCATCGAGATGTGGTCTGTCGTACATTTCCCTTTCGTCTTGACAAGCAGCGGCATCTCAAGGAAATCATTTCCATCCCAAGGCGCAAAAGGCTCCAGCTTCTGCAAGCGCTGGGAAAGCGGACTGATCGTTACCTCCACGCGGCTTCCATCCGAAGCCGGAGCCACATAGCCGTTGTCGTCCACCGTAAAGCCCTTTGCAGGCAATGTTTCTCCCACAGGAGCGTCCAGCCTTACGGCCTCGTCAGCTTCGTTGACCAATGTGTCTGTCAGCGGATTGAAACAGAGATCGCCGGCAATGGCAAGGGCTGTAGCCAGTTCGGGCGAAGCGACAAAAGCATGCGTATTCGGATTTCCGTCGGCACGTTTCGCAAAATTTCGGTTAAAGGAAGTCACAATCGAGTTCGGACGCGCATTGTCATCAGTCACCCTCTTCCACTGCCCGATGCAGGGACCGCATGCGTTGGTCATTATGATTCCGCCGACAGCTTCAAAGTCAGCGATCATGCCGTCGCGTGAGGCCGTGCAATACACCTGTTCCGAACCCGGATTGACTATAAGCGGAGAAGCCATTTTCAGCTTTTTCTCCTTTACCTGCCGGGCCAGCGAAGCGGCACGACTCAAATCCTGGTAAGAAGAATTGGTGCACGAGCCTATCAGCCCGACTTCCATACGCTGCGGATAGCCGTTTGCCTTCACCTTGCCGGCAAACTCCGAAATGGGACAAGCCGCATCCGGCGTGAAAGGTCCGTTGATATAAGGCTCCAGTTCCGAAAGATTGATTTCAATGATACGGTCATAATAAGATGCAGGATCGGCCAGCACTTCATCATCCGCACGCAAATCCTCGGCGCAGCTTCCGGCAAGCGAGGCAATCTCCTCACGTCCCGTAGCCGAAAGGTAGCGGCCCATCTCTTCATCGTACGGAAAGACCGACGTTGTGGCTCCCACTTCCGCCCCCATATTGCAGATGGTTGCCTTTCCGGTGCAGGAAAGAGATTCTGTCCCTTCTCCGAAATATTCGATAACGGCATTCGTAGCACCCTTCACCGTAAGCAGTCCCGCCAGCTTCAATATCACATCCTTCGGAGCAGCCCATCCGCTCAGGCTTCCAACAAGCTTCACTCCGATAAGCTTCGGCATCTTCAGCTCCCACTCCATGCCAGCCATCACGTCTACGGCATCCGCGCCGCCCACACCGACGGCAATCATGCCCAGCCCTCCGGCATTTGGCGTGTGCGAGTCCGTTCCCACCATCATGCCACCGGGAAAAGCGTAATTCTCCAGCACCACCTGATGGATGATTCCGGCACCCGGCTTCCAGAACCCGATGCCATATTTCGATGCCACGCTTTTCAGAAAGTCGTAAACCTCTCTGTTCGCATCGCATGCGGCAGGCAAATCCTCCTTCACTCCCTTATATGCCTGAATCAGATGATCGCAATGCACGGTAGAGGGCACAGCCACCTTCTCCTTTCCTGCATTCATGAACTGCAGCAAGGCCATCTGCGCCGTAGCATCCTGCATCGCCACCCGGTCGGGACGAAAATTCACATAATCTTCTCCCCGGCGGAATGCAGTCATCGCCTTTTCATCATACAAATGTGCATACAAGATCTTTTCGGCCAAAGTCATAGGCCGATCCAATTTCTTTCTGGCATTTTCCACTTTCGCCCTATACGACGCGTAGAAGTTTCTGATCATTTCAATGTCGTAAACCATACGGATTATCCTTTTATCGTTTTTACCAATATCGCAAATATAGCAAAACAGAATCAAACATCCATACCTTACGGCATAAAAACATCAATCCGATCTTATTTTTAAGATAAAACGAATAAATATAACAGAAATAACGACCGATCTATTTCTTTTTGAAACATCTGCAAACAGAAGAAACGAAACAGAACCGGGGCATGGCGACCCACACCGCCACGCCCCGAAACAGACCGCTCCAGACCAATCACTGAAGCTTGAACATCACCGGCAAGGTGTACTTGCAGCGCACCGGCTCACCCTTCTGCATGCCGGGCTTCCACTTGGGCATTGACTTGACCACACGCACCGCCTCGGCATCAAGGTCCGGATGGACGCTGCGAAGCACATTGAAATTGCTCAACGAGCCATCTTTCTCAATCACAAACTGCACGATGGCACGCCCCTGAACGTTCTGCTTCATAGCCGTCTGCGGATACTGAATATTCTGGCTTATGAAATCAAGCAGTTTCTGGACTCCCCCGGGGAATTCCGGCATCTGTTCTACCACAGTATAGACTTCCTCTTCCGTTTCAGCAGGAGCCGGCGTATCGGCAGGAGCCTGCACCGGCTCGGAAACAGGCGCCGTCTGTTCCGTCACACTTTCATCGGCTTGCTTCTTTTCCGATGTACACGACATGTTTCCCAGCATGAGTAGAGCGAATGCCGGAAACGCGAGCAGAGCATACTTGAAATATCCTGCACGGCTGGTTTTCTTCTTGTTCATCATAATGATACGTTTTTTAAGGTATGATAAGTTGAAATGATTGGTAATTCCGGTTCCGGAAGGACGGGAAGCCAGTTCCACCAGATGATACTGATACTTGCGGACCGGGAATCCCGATTCAAGCACACTGCGGTCGGCCAGGTATTCAAGGTTTTCGCACACTTCCCGCCTCAGCAGCCAGGCAAACGGATTCCACCAGCATACCGCGGTGACCGCCTCCATCAGCAGCACATCCAACGAATGCCACTGACGCACATGCGCCCGTTCGTGGGCAAGAACCTCCTCTTCATCCGAAGCCTCCACATCCCTCCGGCAAACAAAAATCCAGCCGAAAAACGAGAAAGGACCGGAGGGTTCGGAAAGGAACCTCACATTCACGCCATGCAAAGACCCGGGAGAAGAAAGGCGCAACAGACGGCATACACTTCCCAAACGGACGATCATGCGGAGAGCCAGCAGGCACAGGCCTGCCACATAAAGCAGCACAAGCGCGGAAACAACCGGCGGAAAAGGTGCAGAATCCGACGGAGCAGAAGCCTCTGCCACCGCTTCGGGCAAGACGAATGCGGACATATAATCTGCAACGGGAGATGAAACGATGCCCGGAGCAGGCCATTCCACATCCGCCAAAGGCAAAAGAAACGAAGCCGCCACAAACGAAAGCAGAACGAAGCGTTTCCAGACGAAGAACGTGTCGCTCACGCAAAAAAGCCGGTAAAACACATAAAAAAGCACGAGCCCGGCATTCACTTCCAGCAAATAGACCAATTCGGATGCCATAAGATTCTGATGTTATTCCTGTTTTCCTTTTTCTATCAAATCGATGATTTCCTTCAGGTCCGAAGCAGAAATCTTGTTCTCCTTCGCAAAGAAAGAAACCATCTCCTTATAAGAATCGGCAAAATAATTGCGCACAAAATTGCCGACAGAACGCTCTTTATATTCACTTTGCTGAACCAGAGGCGTATAGCGGTAAGTATTGCCGAAACGCTGCGCCTCCAGGTATCCTTTGCGCTTCAGATTCTGGACAACCGAAGCTACCGTGGTATAAGGAGGGCGCGGCTCCGGATACCGCTCCACGATCTCCTTCACAAAGCAGGCGCCGAGATTCCATATATACAGCATCGCCTGCTCTTCCTGCAATGTCAACTTTTCCATCTGCATACGAGTTTATTACGAATACTTCGCAAATCTACGAAAATTTCGTAATAATCCAAGCGCAAGCAGGTTAATATAAATTAAAAGCAGGCCGACGGAGAGGTCCTTCCCCGGAAAAAGACGGAAAACAGGCCCAGGGCTGACGCATTACTTGATATCATCATTTTGCCATGGTGCATCTAAAAGTTCTGCAAGAAACTCATCACTCCATCCCGCCATTTTTCTTTTA
>JABLTQ010118652.1_pt1 | contig 66741 bp, 51 predicted proteins | sample 7160101 | NCBI WGS metagenome assembly JABLTQ01 (sample SAMN14651228, study PRJNA627086) | human gut metagenome | isolation source: feces | host: Homo sapiens | reverse complement strand
GAAGACGCTGGCAATGGACGTGACCGGCATGAAGTCGGACGACATCATCGCCAAGGGCAAGGAGCGCATGGCCTGGGTGGATGAGGACGGCGTGACGTTCAAGTCGCCTTTGAATGGTGACGCACATCGTTTCTCCGCTGAGATTTCGATGGGCATCCAGCACAAAATCGGCGCAGACATCATGTTCGCGTTCGACGAACTCACCACGCTGATGAACACCCGCTCCTACCAGGAGGACTCGGTGGAGCGCACCTTCCGCTGGGCCCGCCGATGCGTGGATGAGCACCAGCGGCTGACGGCTGAGCGGCTGGGCAAGCCCTATCAGGCGCTGTATGGCGTGGTGCAGGGCGCGAATTACGAGGATCTACGCCGGCGCGCGGCCTCGCAAATCGCCTCGCTGGACTTCGACGGCGTGGGAATCGGCGGCGCAATCGAGAAGCGCATCATTGGAGACACCTGCGCGTGGATCTGCGACGCGATGCCGGAGAACCGCCCGCGCCATGTGCTGGGCATCGCCTCCGTGGACGATATCTTCGCGTGCGTGGAGAACGGCGGCGACACCTTCGACTGCGTGGCCCCCGCGCGCTGCGCCCGCAACGGCGCGATCTACACGCGCGCCGGCCGGTACAACATCAAGCGCGCCCAGCATAAGTTCGATTTCGGGCCGCTGGAGGAGGGATGCGACTGCTACACATGCCAGCATTATTCGCGCGCGTACGTCGACCACCTGCTGCGCGCCCGCGAGTTCAACGGGTTTACGTTGGCCACGATCCACAACGAGCATTTCTTCGTGAAGCTGCTAGACGACATCCGCGCCTCGATCGACGGCGGATACTTTGATGAGTTCCGCGACGAAGCGCTGGCCCACTTCTACGGCAACGGCGAGCGCCGGCCAGGGTTGTGAGTTTTTCTCCTTCGTTGCGGCTTGTGCCGAACTTCTCTCTGCTCCCCCGCTGAGGCTGAGACGTTAAGCAAACAGCCCAGTGGGCTGTTTGTAGTCGAAGGTGAGACGATAGTCGAACCAGCAGGTTGCAGGCAAGGCCCGTCCTTAATTGCGGACGAGCTGTCACGAAGTGACTGAGGGGAGTGCCGCCACCCTCAAAGATCACGGCGCCCGCAGGAGACCCACAAGCGATATATCCCTGCCTCCCATGCGACACGCCGAAGATTGCATGATTACCCAGCCGGGTGTAAGTTAGTCGATTGTCTGCGAGTGTGGCGGAATGGTAGACGCGCTGTCTTCAGGTGGCAGTGAGTGTATGCTCGTGGGGGTTCAACTCCCCCCACTCGCACCAGCAACTAAAGGGCTGGAATCGGAAGGTTCCAGCCTTTTTGCTTTGTCCGGGCAAGCGCCGTTTTTCAGGGGGGGGCTTTAGGACTTGAGACTTATGGCCCAACTTTCGTGGCGGAAAATGTCCCGGTACCTGCATCAATCGTTTGACGTTCAAGCCAGGCCAGAATCCGCTGTCCCGGTTCGCGATTTCGGGCGATCTTTGCAAACCGGGACAATTTTTGTTGCCCCGGTATAAATGTCAATCGATTTATGCGAAAACCGGGACAACGTGCCAATTCCAGAATCGGCCTTATTCCGCCGATTCCGTCTGCCAGACGATATGAGTTGAGGAAACCGGAGTGTCCCGGTTCACGAAAACAAGCCGAAATCGCCGACCGGGACAGCGGATTCTGCCCCGGTCGACAGGTCAAACGATTGACATATGAACCGGGACAAATACAGATCAGAGAGAAGCCCATGAAGCAGATTTAACTTTCCTCAACTTTCCATCCGCCATAAACTAGCATTACATAACATCATGAACCGAGACGAAACCAACGAAGTATCTGGAGTCACCGACGACCAGCTCGGCCGAACGGCCGAGCCGTACGAATCCGGCAACTGGCGGGGCGGCGTCGGGAGCATCATTCGCAGCAATCCGAAATCAGGAACCGACACAAGTCGGACCCAGCAGACACGCATAATACGAGTTCACAGACTCGGCGATGTATTCCGCAACCGCACCACCGAATACCACACCACGGAAGAACTGTAAGCATTACGAAATCAACCTTGATTATTGCGCGGGCCTATACTAGGTTACGGTAGCGTAGGTTAGTGGTCGGGAGAGCGTCGCCGGCCATAGCGAGGTGATCAGTATGAGCGTTTCCATCAGCACGCCATCTGGACGAACCATGGCTTCCGCCGCAACAGTTGCGCCTTCCGCAACCGCGAGTCAAAAATCCAGCGCAAGCGCCAACCCCACCGCACTGGACCGTGCATCGGCCCGATACAGGGCCGCGCAATCGCGCTACCGCCAAGCCAAGGCCGCACTGAAGGCGATCAAGCGCCAGATCGTCCCCGTGGATGCATTCGGCAATCGCAAGCCGCGACTGCGCGGATGGCTTCACCTCGCCACCCTGCCGCTGTGCATCGCGGCGTCCATCGTACTCATCTGCATCGCGCCGGCCGGCTCGGTCAAAGCGGCCTGCGCAGTGTACGGTGCCTCGGCCATGCTGCTGTTCGGCAACAGCGCGCTGCTGCACGTCGTGACGTGGCGCAGCGCGAAGGTGACTCGCGTACTGTGCGGCATCGATTATTCGAACATCTTCCTCATCATCGCCGGCACTAACACACCCGTGCTGTTCGCGCTCAGCCCGGCGATTCGCCGGCCATATCTCACGGTGATTTGGGTGACCGCGGCGATCGGCACGATACTGCATATCGTCTGGCTGCGCACCCCGAACTGGGTGTTCACCACTGTGTATGTTGTGCTGGGATTGGCGCCGGTGACGCTTATTCCGCAGCTATGGACGGCTCCCGCAGTGGGTCCGGCTGCGACCATACTCATCGCATGCGGAGGCGCCGCGTATATCGCCGGCGCCGTGTGTTTTGCGCTGCGCAAGCCGAACCCCGTTCTCGGCTGGTTCGAGTTCCACGAGGTGTTTCACTTGGGCACGGTCATCGGGTACGCCTGCCACGTCGTGGCGATTTATCTGATTGTCTGCGCGCTGTAGTCGTCCAGCAATTCATACAGGATGCTTCGAACTCGCTGTATTGCAGCGATTTGAACACGGCGCGGGACAGACAGCGGCCCTTAATTCTCGGAGCCAAGAATCAAGTCCTTGATCAGCCAGCCGTGACGGCCGCCTTCATAGACTTCATCGGTGAGCCGGTAGCCGCACTGCTCATAGAACTTGTAGTGGTCGTTTTCCGAGTGCACGGCGGCCATGGTTCCGCCGGCTTGCGCGATGCGGCGTTCGGCGTCGGCCAGCAGCCGCGAGCCGATATGCCGGCCTTGTGCCTCGGGCAGTACCGCCAGGCGCGCGATGATGTATCGCCCGGGCTGGTCGGGATGATCGGGGTCCGCGTAGAACCGACAGGTCGCTACGGGGTGATTCTGGCTGGGCTGAATGGGCTGGCTGCGTGAGGCCAATTGCGCGGACGGGCCGGGGCGATCGGGCGAATCGACCGAATCGAACGCCAGCAGATGCGCGGACGCGGCATCCCATTCATCGAATTCCGGCCGCCAGTCGCGTTCGCGGATGAACACCTGCTCGCGTATGGCGCGGGCGGCGGCGGGGCAGCGGTCGTATGCTTCGATTCGTATGGTCATGAGCGTCAGTGTACTGCGTCACGATAACCGACAAAGCCGGCTCGATGGACAAGTCCGGGCCCAGGCTGTGCTCGATGGACTCAGGCCGTACGCGCGATCTGCACGGCGGTGCCGGACGCGGTGACCATCAGCATGCCGTTGTCGGCGCCGAGCACCTCGTAGTCGATGTCCACGCCGACCACGGCGTGCGCCCCCATCGCCTCCGCACGCTGCTGCATCTCGGCGATGGCCTCGTTGCGGGCACGCATCAGCTCTTCCTCATAGCCCTGGCTGCGGCCGCCGAACATGTTACGCAGGCCCGCGCCAAGATCCTTGAACATGTTCACACCGGATACCACTTCGCCGAAGACGATGCCCTGGTAATTGGTGATGGTATATCCGTCGACGGACGGGGTGGTGGTGACGAGAATCATGGCGAGGCTCCTTTGGCTTGTCTGCGTAGATACCGCTATTCTACCGTCAGCCGCATATGCATGACTGTATGATTAGGGGCAACAAGCAATGACGCACCAACAACAGGGGGATACTATGAGCAGTTCAGAACCGGAGTTCAACGATGCACGAGAATACTCGAGCCTTGAAGAAGTGATGAACACACTGCTGACGGCAAAGGGGAAATCATTCCGCGAACTCGATCAAACGGGAAGAGCTCTAACGGGAGGGAACAAGGGTTCTCTCGGCCAAATCATCGAAGAGTCAGTCTTAAAATATGCCATCAACTCCGATGCCGCACCCGATATTCATATTGGCGATACCAGTTATGAGTTAAAAGTCACTCCACTTAAGCACATTAAAAAAGGCAAACAAACCTCAGCTAAAGAGCGCTTAGTCATCGATATCATCAATTATCTAACGCTCGCTGACGAGACCGACTTCGAATCTTCAAAAATGTGGGATAAAGCGAAGAATATCATCCTCGTTTACTACTACGATGATCGCACCGATAAGAAAAAGGAATTGCGCATCGACTGCAAAGTGCTTGCTTCATATCTCATGAAGTATGAAGCAGATGATCTTGCTACCATCAAAAATGATTGGCATGTCATTCGAGATAAAGTCGCTTCCGGCCATGCTGATTCGCTCAGCGAATCCGATACCAATTATTTAGCCGCATGTACAAAAGGAGCCAATTCCAAACAACTTCGAGAGGCACCAGCACCGGCGGGCGCGAACACCGCAACTATATTTGCCAAACAGCGTGCATTCAGCCTGAAAACTTCATACATGACTGCAATTGCGCGGAAATTATTGAATCGAAAGAGCGAAACCGTTCGCTTGCCGATACCGCAAGAACAGAACCTTGATGAATACGTGGCAGCCAAATTCATTCCCTACACCGGCAAATCAAGCAGAGACATCGCCTCCGAGCTCCAAGTGTCAGCAGCGCCAACAGCTAAGAACTATAATTCGAGCCTCGCTTTTGCGATGTTGGGCGCCTCAAAATCATCAATTAGTAAGATTGAACAATTCTCGAAAGCTAATATCAGCCAATTTAAGTCAGTAACCATATATCCTGATGGCTTGCCTCGCGAGCATATGTCATTTAAGGCCATCACGGATGACCAATGGGAGGAATGGGCCAATCCCCAAACCACATGGGAACAGTCATTCGTACGCGACTTCTTCGAAACCAGCAAGTTCCTTATCATGGTTTCAAAATCGCCGATACCGTATCAATCCGGCCATGACAAAGCGAAGGACATTTTCAAAGGTGCATTCCTTTGGAATATGCCTGAAGACGACATTGAACAATACGTGAAACCCATCTGGGAGACAATGCATACCTTGCTGGTTGCGCATACCCCGTTGAACTACGGGATTCGCGGTAAAAATCTCATTCCAGGATCATCTTTCAATTCAGTGTTCCACCTCCGCCCTCATGCGAGCAAAGGAAAGGATAACGGAAGCGCGAAGGACCGGTCCATCCTGCCGAATGGGGAAGTTATTACCAAGCAATGCTTCTGGCTCGATCGCCGCTATATAGCCAGAATCATTGCCAGTAACCTATGAATCATCTCACTCAGAACGTGAAACATCGGCATCTGCAGCAATTACTACACCAATACGATGGGGGATGCCTGTCACCAAGGCATTCCCCATGCAGAAGGCCCGATGTCCATCCGTCATACCGGTGTCAGTCCAGCCACGAGGAAACATCTGCAACTGATCGAGTTCATCTGGCACGAGCCGCCGCAATCTGCCATTTTGTTCAACGACATGCTTCGTCCGGCTGGCACCACGACCGCCTTCTCCAGTCAAAATGGTTCGACTCGGCTTATCCAAAGCATCAGGGAACGCCACCGGTCCTTCGGAATACGTGTATTCATATCCGTTGCGAGCGGTTCGTTGCTCCTTTTTACCACCCTTAAGGTATTCCCATGAACTCAAATTGTCTTCGATGAAAAACTCTGATGGCACTTCGCCAATCGAGACGAGCTTATCGCCCAGAGCCGAATGCTTGCCGCTATACACAGGCGTCGCTCGACAGGTGAATACCTCACCATCCTGCATAACACCTGCATCCTTGAATTGGGATACTTTCACGCCTTTGCCAAATGTATGAGTCATCTCATAGGGGTCTTTCTCAATACAAAAACGCTCTACTCCGAAACGGCCATCAGCCACAATCGGGAATGCGCGGGCCTCTACCCCACTATGGAAAAGGCGGTCTTCCATATCCCATTTCGGGGCATCCAACTCTGCATAAATGTATACGCGGCGCCTACGCTGCGGCATTCCATATTCAGCGGCATTAATCACATGCCACTCAACAGAGTAACCGAGCCGATACAGACAAGATAGGATGATGGCAAAGTCACGCCCACGCTGAGAGCTTGGCGACTTCAACAAACGGTCAACATTCTCCAGCAGCACATATTTCGGGTGCCGCATTTCAAGAAGCTCGTTGATGCTCCACCAAAGCACACCTTTTTTACCTTCAATACCTGAGGCAAGGGCAAGAGGCTTCGCCACTGAATAATCCTGACACGGAAAACCGCCAACCAGCATGTCGAACTCAGGAATCGACCGCTTACCGTCCTTGACTTCTTGTAGCACAACGGCGATATCTTCATTAACGCAACTTCCCTCGCCGAATCTTTTTTCGTAGCACCGCCAAGCAAACTGCTTCGACTCTTGCCCATTGGGTTCCCACTGATTTGCCCACACGGTCTTGAAATCGCCAGCTGGCTTCATATCAAACTCGGGGTGCGCAGCATCATGGTAGCCATCCAGACCAAGGCGGAAACCCCCGACGCCAGCAAAAAGCTCGGCTATGCGTATAGTCACAAAATCCTCTTTTTCTACTAATATACTCACAAATGATCACAAAAGATCCTCTAAAATTACTTAAAAAAATCAACTTCCACACCGAATCAACACATAACGACACACTTCTTCGCAAGGTAGTTTATGACCGCCGCCTTACACCGTTGACAGATGAGTGAGTACCCCATTAATCAAGACAAGCCTTCCGTTTGCATCACAGCATGCCGAAAATTGAGCACCCCCTAAGTTGCTATATCATCAGTCCGCCAACTTTCCGAGGAGGTATCCTGGACATCATGAATATGCAGAGCGGCAATAGAACACGTGGACCGAAATGGTCTTACGACGAGACTCTTGCCACGTTCGGCTTGTACATGATGTTGAATCAGCGACAGCGGAACGACAAGAATAACCCTCATATCGCGCAACTTGCTGTTGGACTGAATCGTACCGCTAGCTCGGTCTATATGAAACTCATGAATCTTCGGGCTCACGACCCCAACGAACACGCACGAGGGGTATCAGGTTTGGCCCATAGCGGGAAACTCGAAATACAAATCTGGAAAGAATATCAGGAGCAGAGCGATAAGCTGCTCATTCTGGCTTTGAACGTCTATGTCAGTTTCATTGAGAAAGTTCCTCTACCGACTCAGGATGCGCGCAATCGTCGAACAATGCACTCGTCTCCCACTCCGCAGAAATCGTTGGTGGAAGAGACAACCAGCCTTCTCATTGATGCTCCAAGACCGCCCATCGTCGCGGGGCAACAGCAGACTACAGCTCCACTCGGATCTGAACATGAGACAACAGCATTATCGCGGGTCAATCAAAGCTACTTTCGCAATGCTTTGATCGCGAATTATCACGACACTTGCTGCCTGACTGGCATCAATATTGATCCGCTGCTAATCGCCAGCCACATCAAGCCCTGGAAGGTCTCAACCGGGTTCGAGAAAACAAATGCGGCTAACGGCTTGTTGCTTAATGCATTCCACGACAAGGCATTTGACCGCGGATACATGACCATTGACGACGATTATCGAGTACATATATCCGCTCGGGTCCCGCACAACGATATCAATGATTATTGGATGTATCAGTTTGAAGGACGCTATATTACATTGCCTTCTTCAAATCCGCCCTCACACGAGTTCATCGAATACCACCAGAAACACGTGTTCTTGACTGCCTGAAGGGTCTGCGAGCCGAACCTCTCGTGGACCGCAAGCAACCACGGCAGCGACGCCATTACGCCAAGTGCTAGCAACTTGACGCCGCCAAAAGGCTCTCAGCGGCGTTTGCCGGCCAAAAACTGGCAGGTTGACGACAGTGGGGACACCGATTTGAGCCGGCCCGGCTGACCATCAACTCCGCAAGCGTACAGCGGCGGCCATTCCGCCGTCGCCGTAGGTGGGGTGGAGCATGAAGGCTTGGCTGGCGGCGATGTCACCGCGCATCAACGATTCCCACATGGTTAAGCGGCTCATGGAGATGGCTTCAACGCCGAGGATGGCGTCGGCGATGTGCGCGGCGTAGAGATCGCGGTGCTTGGCGATCAGGAAGCGCATGAGATCGAGGCGCTTGGTCATGCTGGTCACGTTTGAGGAGGCCGGGGCCGTGCGGTACTCGATCAGCGGCTCGGGGGCGATGCCGATATGGGCCGCGTCTTTTGCGGGATTCTCTGTATCCCAGGCACTCCCAAAACCTCCGACATGCTCAGTACCGCCAGTAACCCCAGCACCGCAGATATCGTTTTCCACCGCCAATCCGCACTCCAACAACGACAGGAAGAAGTCCCAGTCCTCGAAGCCGCCGCGCATCGACTCGTCGTAGCCGCCGCAGCGCTCCCACGCGACACGGCGAATCATGCACGTGGCCGGGCAGCAATTATGCGACACGAACGCGGCGGCATTGCCACCAGTCGGCTGGGCCACTGATTCCAGGACACCGAAAGTCTGCAGCCAGCCGGATGCGGCGACCATCGTTTTGTCGGCGGACAACATCGACAACGTGCGCTCAATGAAGGCCGGCCGCAAACGGTCATCGCCATCCAACACCACTACGAACGGCGTTTCGGCGGCGGCGATGCCACGGTTGCGCGCGGCGGAAGGACCGGCGTTTGCCTGGCCGATGAGGTCGATGGCCACACCATTCGTATCCATCGCCCCGTGCCGGCAATCGTCGAGAGTGGCGTTCAGCATCTCGACGGATGCGTGGTCATCGGACCCATCGTTCACGATGATAATCCGTTCCGGACGAACCGTCTGGGGCCAATGACGACTCGACTGCCTCGTGAATCAACGGGCCCTGATTGTAGCTGGTAATTACCACTGTCACTGCTGCCATGGCGGCAAGTCTATCGGGTCCGGACGTGGGCCATCCACCGGCGCTGCGCACTGCCTCCCGCCAGTGGGGAGGTGGCGCGCTATCCCCGGCTAACGCTGATGCATGTGTGCGGGCACGGGCTTGGTGCGGACTTTGGTGGTGAAGTAGTCGGACTCAATCTTCCACACCGTGACGCTGCGGACCTGCGCATCGGTGAATTCCACATTCGGCATATGCGCCTGCTGCGCCATCAGCGTCTGCAGGCCGTGGCGGCATTCATCCAGATCCTCGACCAGTGACGCCGTGCCATTGCCGACGATCGACTTGAACGTCTCGCCCCAATTGCACGTGGTGCGGCCCGCCACCACCTCGCAGTCGGTCTGCATGGTGAAAGCCACGGGCAGTCGGCCACCGGCGGCGGCGCGAATCGCGTCGAGCTTGCGGCCGCGCGGCGCGGAGTGGAACCAGAGCGTCAGCTTGCCAGTCGCCTCGTCGTACTCGTAATCAAAGCCGAAATTCAGCGGCACGATGGTCAGGCCCTCAGCATCCGCATAGGCCACTTCGACGATGTCGCAAGCGGCGACAATCGCGGCGATCTGCTCGGGATTGGTCACCTCGCGGTCCGCGCGGCGCATCATGCGATGCTCGCCGGCGACCGTGTGCTCATCCTCACGCTTGGCGGGCTTGCGAGCGCCCGCAATATTCTCCATGCTCATGCCTGCTCATCCCCATCCACAACCGAAATCCAGTCGCCGTATCCTTCCTCGGCCATGCGCGAGCGCGGCACGAAGCGCAGGGCGGCGGAATTCATGCAGTAGCGCAGGCCGCCGCGGTCGGCCGGGCCGTCGGTGAACACGTGGCCCAAGTGAATCTGTGTGTCCGACGTGCGCACTTCGATGCGGTCGCGGCCCGGAATGCGGTGGTCCTCATGCTCGGTCAGCAAGTCACCGGCAATCGGGCGGGAGAACGCGGGCCAGCCGCAGCCGGAATCGAATTTGTCTTGCGACGAGAACAGCGGCTCGCCGCTGACGATGTCCACGTAAATGCCGGGCTCAAACTCCTCGTCATACTCGTTGACGAACGGGCGCTCGGTAGCGGCGTTCTGTGTGACCGCGAACTGCTCAAGCGTCAGATCCCAGATGCGTTCCACGTACTTCTGACGGCGTTTTACGTTCGCGATTGCGGCGATCGGCACATGGCAGTAGCCGCCGGGATTGTTCACCAGATAGTCCTGATGATGTGCCTCGGCCGGGTAGAAGTTGCGCAGCGGTTCGACCAGTACGGCCGGGCGCTGCGGCTGGCGGTCGACCAGCTGCTCCAGAGCCGCCACATACACGGCGCGCTGCGTCTCGTCCGTGTAGAACATGCCAGTGCGGTACTGCCGGCCGCGGTCTTCGCCCTGCTGGTCCACGGAGAACGGGTCGATGACCTCCAGGAACAGCAATGTCAGCGTCCGCAGGCTGACCTGTGCCGGGTTAAACTCGACTTTCACGGTTTCGGCCGCATCCGTGCCGCCCGCGCATACCTGCTCGTAGGTCGGCGATTCGACGGTGGATTGCGCGTAGCCGACCGTGGTGTCCGTGACGCCGTCGACGTTCTGGAAGTAGCGCTCCAGTCCCCAGAAGCAGCCGCCGGCGAAGTATGCGGTTTGCGTATTTCCGTCATTGTGTTCGTTACGTTCGCTCATGCGCCCCACGTTACTACGTCGAGGCGGCTCGCGATGCAGTCAACGACACCTCTGCACCGGCAAAACCGCTTTCGAGGGGCTGATTCGGCCTTCGCAGGAGGTCTACTCCCGTTTCAAGGGGCTGGTCGGCAGCTAGACCGCATGTAAAAGCCCATCCGCGTCAACGCCATTCCGCCGATTTTGGAGCGTGAATACTCGGCCATCAGCCCCCTCGAAGCAGGAGTAGACCTCCCGGAGAGGCCAAATCAACCCCTCGAAACGGAGATAGCGCCTTCTGCGCCCTTCTCGCTGGGCTTTCGCCGCTCAAAGAGGTACATTCGGGCTTCTGCAGAATGCTTTCTCCGTTCAAAGAGGTACCGAATACGGGAAATCCCGAGTACAAACGCCGTCATTGCAACGCTCATACTCGGGATTTCAGAGTTCAGGTACCTCTTTGAAGGCAGTTAGTTGTCCGCAAGAGGCCAAATGTACCTCTCTGAAAGCAGATACCCCGTCTCAGGCTCGAATCGGCTAGCCTGCGTACCCGTGTGCACACCTTCACGACCGCAGCGTGCTGAGCATGCCGGCTACTTCGGCGGGCGTCACGCTGGGCACGTAGGCGCGCACCACCGCGAGCCCGATCTGCGGCAACGCCGCCGGGTCCGGGTAGCACACGTAGACCGGCGCTTCGGCGGGCTGGAACTTGCGCTTGAAGTTGAACAGCGAGTGGAAGCCGTAGGCGGGTTCCATCCAGTCGGCCACGATCTGCAGCGCGTGTTGGAGCACCTGCGTGCCTTCGCCGGCCGCCACCCCACCTTCCCGGGCATTGTCTCGCTCGGGGTTCATGCCGGCCAAGGGTGCCGCGGACAGGCTCATGAACTCCACGGCATGCTCAGGATCCGCAAGCCCCTCGTCGCGCAGGCGCTCGGCCATGCGCGCGATCAGGAACTCCATAATGCCGTTGGGACTGTCGGTGCGATGGCGCATGAAGTCCAGCGTCCAGCCGACGATGCGCCCGTCGCGCCAGGTGGGCAGCCAGCTGGTGACGCCCAGCACGCGCCCGTCCGCGTCGATGGCGTAAAGCAGCCGCACGCGCGGGTCGCGCAGTTCCTCGACACCGCCGAGCGTGAACTTCATTTCCGGCAGCGCCTTGAGCTGCGCCCACTCCTCGGAGATGTCCTCGATCTGCTCGCGCACATCGAGCGACGCTTCCAGGAACGTGGACTGCACATCGGTCACGCCGTCGCGCTTGGCCTTGTTGATGGCGGTGCGCACATCCTGCCATTTCTTGCCGGTCGTCTTCCAGCCGCGCGGGTCCACGACCATTTCGCTGCCGACCTCGATGGAGCTCCAGCCGGCCTCCAGCAACGCGTCGCGCTGTTCGCGATGCACGCTGTAGAACACCGGCGAAAGCGACCGCTCCACGCAATACTGGGTGAAGCCGGTCAGGTCGTCCATCCACTCGGAGGGCTCGCCGAACGGCCCGGTGCAGGTCAAGGCGATGCCGTTGAGCACGCGATATGCCACGGCCGATTTGCCCGTGGGCGAGAGCCAGTAGCTGTTGCCTTCCCACGTAGTCATGAAGCTCATCGATTCGCCGCCGGTTTCGACCAGCCGCTCGGCGCGTGCCTGCGCCCGCTCGTTCGATTCGCTCACGTCGCTCATCCAGCGGATCACCACGACCAGCACCACGATCCAGAACACCAGGCCGACGCCCTGATACACGATCGAGGCCATCGGGGTACGCGGCACGAACGACAACTTCATATGGCTCAGGAAGCCGATGGGCAGGAAGCGCCCCGGCAGTTCGGCCAACAGCGACGAGGCCGTGGCACGCGGCGAGAATTCATCCGGCTGGGCGATGCCGTACATCAGGTACACGGCGGCGCACGCCAGCAGAACCAGCACGATGGCGCCGACGCCGCCGATCAGTCGCCGCCAGCCGACGCGAATCGGGAAATGCTTCAACGCCGCAGTCAAGGCGACGGCAAAGAACAGCGGCGGCAAGGCGTTCGCCACGCAGGCGGTGATCGCGCCGTGCTGCAGCAGTGAGGTCATGCCGTCCGGCGCAAAGCTCAGCGGCACGATCAGGTAGTAGGCGATGGCTACTCCCGCAGTGAACAGGTTGATGGCCACGGCACACATGGCCGCGAACCGACGGCCGCGATACAGGCCCCACGCCAGCACCAGGGTCACGGCGGTGGGCAGCAGCGAACGCAGTACCGCGCCCGGCATCGAGGCTCGCAATAGGTCGAATTGCAGGAAGCAGCCGCTGTGCGTGGCGCCGGCCAGGCAGCGCGCGAGCGTGCCGTCGTCAACGGAGACCGGACTCATGAGCAGGCCGACCGTGCTGAGCGGCCCCGCGTGATTATGCGAGGTGATGGCGATGATCGGCCCCAGCGCCAGCACCACGGCGATGGCCGCAAACATGCGCCGCGCCTCGAAGGAGGTGCTGCGCAGCCAGTGCCAGCCGGTCTCGGCATGCGCGGGCGGCCCGGCCATCACGCGGCCGGCCGCGTGTCCGATCAGCGCGGCGGCGAGAATGCAGTAATCGCCAGGATTGCCGCTGTAAAGCAGCGCGACCAGAATCGCCACGTAGCCGATCAGCCGAATACGCCGCCGCAACAGATGGCTGCAGAACGCGCTGGCCGCCATAAGCGCGCCGACCGGCAACACCAGCGGGCTCAGGGCGAACTGCATGCGGGAGACGAATTGGGAGTCCTGGAACAGCCATCCGGCCGCCGCACACAAGGTCAGGCCCACGATCACGCCGCCGAGCGCGCAGGCGAGCGCGGTGCCGACGGTACGTGCGCGGCCAAGCCACGGCTCGGCGATTGACAGCATGACGAGCCACAGCGCGGCATCAAGAATGAGCTGGATGACGCCGCGCGCCAAGAACAGCGTGCAGAAGAGTTTGCCGAAATCGAATTCGGCCATGCTGGTGTCGAGCCGCAGCGGGAACGCGAATCCGGCCATCGCGACCACCAGCCACACCACCAAGTTCAGCACCACCAGCGCCACCGTGGCAGTGATGGCCAGTCGATGACCGTCCGCCCACTGTCGCACGTCGCCGGCCAGTTCGCGCCAGCTTTCCGCCGCATGACTGTTGTGCTTACGCGATTCTTCGCTCATTGCAACACCTCCACTTGTGGGTACTCCTTCAACGATTTCGTCATCTCGCCCAAGCCGGTCCGTTCGCCGAACCAGTCGAGACCGGGCCGCCAGACCGCCTGCACCGCGTGCCAGTCGTGGCCGGTGCCGGGCACGATCAGCTCGGTGACCTCCATGCCGGCTTTGCGCGCGGCGTCGGCGATCGTGCGCATGTTGCTAATCGATTCCTTGTCCCGTTCGCCAGCACCGGTGAACAGCGCCTGCTCGGGCGTACCGGTGGCGGCGATGGCGTTGACCGGCACCTGTTCGTCGTACGCCTTGCGGTCGCCGGCGAAATACTCCTGGACCATCTTGGCGACGCTGCCATTGGTCGGCTTGAGTTCGCCGTCCACCGGCAGCATCGCGCCGTAGATGTCGGGGTGGCGCGGGACGAGCTGCGTGGTGCAGGTGCCGCCTTGCGAGAACCCGCCCATCGCCCACATGCGGGCCGATTTGGCCACGGGCAGCATCTTCTTGGCCCAGTTCACCACGTCTGTGGTGAGGTAGGTTTCGGCGTTGCCTTGCGTGGTGTCGGCGCACAGGCTGTTGTGCGTGGCCTCGCCGTTCTGGTCGGGCACGAGCACGATCGGCGCGAGCCCGTCATGTTTGGCGGCGTACGCATTCATCGTGGCGGCGATGTTGCCGGCGTCGATGAGGCGACTGGGGCTACCGGGCTGCCCGGCCAACAGCTCCATCACTGGCAAGGCCGGCGGACGGTCGGACAGCGCGGCGGGCGGCAGGTAGATCATCGCCTTGCGGGCCGTGAAGTTGGATTTGGCGTTCGGAATGTCGACGGTGAGCACCTTGCCTTGGCTGGGCATGGACGGCAGGCTGCCCTTCTGCGCCTTGCTACGCCAGTCGCTGACGCTCATCGCGGCCTTGTGTACCTCGATTGAGCCGAGCGAGGCGTACGGCGTGTAGCCGACGAGGGTGCCGATGGTCTGGTATTCGCCGTAAATCGAGTCCACGCCGAGCGCGGTGGACAGCAGCACCAGCGGCACCAGCACGATGGCCAGCACACGGCGGGCTCCGCGCATGGTCACGGCTGCGGCGATCACGAAGCCGACGCCGGCGATGCCGCCCGCGATGGTGAAGATCACCGGCCAGCCCAGCGATACGCCAAACACCATAAACACGTCGGACACCAGCCATGCAACCAGCAGTCCAGCCGCGCCGGCGAGCACGGCGGCAATCAGCGAGACAATCAGCGGGTGCAGGCGGCCGCGCTTCTTGCTCTTGCTCAATGCCAGCCCAATAATCAGTATGATTGCCGCGATCGCGGTCAGTCCGAACACGGTCCGCGGCACGATTCCGCGGACCAGAGACAATTCCATGAACGTTTTCCAAACGGAGTTCTTCATCCTTCACCCCCGCGCTCCAGGCTCCTCGCCTTGTAAGCTCACGCAACACTAGCGCGCGATTCATAGAGCGTCACCCAATTTCACAAAAATTGTCGCGAGTTCTCATGGTTTCCCCAGACTCCGTTCAGCGCCTGTTCACATCCGGTCTGGCGCCCGCAGTTCAAGGCCAGTGTCGGCGCTGGATTAGCGGCGCGCAGGCTTGTCCCAGCTTCAGCCGGAAGCAGGGAATATGCTGGTGGATATGACTCACGCAAACGAACAACGTCCAGCAGCGACCGGCAATGCCGCCGATAACGTGTCTGACGCCCCTACTGGCCCCGCGACGAGCGCGGCGGCAAGGCCCACGACCGTCACGGCTGATGGCACAACAGCCACAAACGCCGCGGCCAGTTCAACAGCAAAGCCCGCAGCCAGCACCTCTTGGGCCAGGGAAACCAACCCACGTCGAGCACTGTTGACGATTATCGTCACGGTGGTGGTTGTGGTGGCCATCGTACTGGGGCTCGGATTCTTCGTGAACTGGGGATTGGCGGCCCTTTTGGTGATCATTATGATTCCGGGGGCGATTTCGCTGGCCGTTCTCGCCAAGCACCCTGAATCCACCGGCGGGCGCAGCATGTTCGGCATCTCCGATCCGAATACGCTGCTTGACCCGATTCGCCGCCCGTCCGAGCGCCGCGGCGAGTAAGTTGCTGCTGCCCATCGGGCGGTAATTTATCCATGGGGCGGTAAAAGGCCCATGGGGCGGTTTGAAGAAATTGTGAAACCGCAGAATAAAGTCATTTTGGGATACCGCCCCATGAGGGTTTTACCGCCCCATGGGATTATTACCGCCCCATGAGCAAAGCCACCCCGCTATTTGCGCGCACTGACCAAGTAATTAAGCACCGATCCGACGGCCACCAGCAGCGCGCCACACCAAAACGGCAGCGACAGCGCCAAACCCAGCAACACCGCACTGGCCCCGGTGGACAGCACCGGCGTGGCATAGGACGCAATAGCCAGCCGCTCCATAGACCCATGCAGAATGCCATAGCCCCAGCAGGCATAACCACCGCCAATCGCCGCCGCGGCAATCAACACAAACAGCCATGCGACCAGACTCGGAGGCTCGGCCGGCCACCCCTGCCCGGACGCGAAGTGGATAATCCACAACGCCACGGCCACGCAGGGGAAGAACGATGAAGTGCCGTCCACCCCATGACTCATGGCTGGCGTGAACACCGCGTACACCGACCAAGCGAGCGCGCCCACGAACGCCAGCGCGTAGGGCAAAGGATTGGTGGCGATATGCTGCACGGCCGCATGCCAGTCAAGCCCGGAATTGCCGCCGACCGCCAGCACCACGCCGGCAGTGGCCACGATCGCACCCGGCAACACCTTGACGACCGCGTGCTTGCGATGGGATACGCCCGCCGACAGCAGCACCATCATCGTGGGCCACAGATAGTTGACCAGGCTCACTTCCACCGAGGATGCGTCGGTAGAGGCCAGACCCAGCGAGAGGGATATCGACGATTCGTAAAATACGAACAACAGGCCGCCGATAATCAGGTATTTCTTGGGGAACTCGCGAATCGGGGCCGGGCGCCGGAACATCAGCAGCAGGATGCCGCCGACCGTGTAGATCAGGGCCGAGCCAAGCGTGGCGCCGAAGTTTTCGGAGACGATGCGCACGGTGCCGGCCATGAAGCTCCACAGCAGGATTGCCATCAGGCCGATGGTCGTGGCGCGCGCGGATACGACGTGGCCGCCGGAACGGCTTGCCGCCGGTGCCGGTGTGCCGCTTGCGTTCTGTGCGCCGTTCGCCATATGTCCGCCTCTCTCGCATCGTTTCGAAGTCACTCTACCCATCGGATGTGTACAGCGGCAGAACGGCACGCGACCGGCGCGCGAACAGGGTGGGGTTCGGTGATTGAAACAGCAAAATGCCGGGTAGGGTAAATCCCTACCCGGCATTTGCATTGGCTATGTTTCCCGCCGTCTGTCAGGTTAGTCGGCGTTGAAAGCGTAGGGCAGACGGCGTGGGAAGCATGGTTTGGTTACGATTTATCTCTCCCCCACCCGCTTCGCGGGAGCCCCCTCGTCAGAGGGGGCAAAGCTACTCGAAGCGGGACTTCGGGACGAATCAAGTATCGTCAGCCCTCAATCGCGATTTGGTGCTTGGACTCGACTTGCGGCTGGGCCTGCATCTTCGGAACCTGGATGCACAGCGTGCCGTTCCGGTAGCTGGCGTGGATGTCGGACTCCTTCACGTCCTCGCCAACGTAGAAGCTACGCGAGCAGGAGCCCATGTAGCGTTCGCGACGCAGCCACTTGCCCGAATCGGACGCGCAAGCACACTTGCTGTCGGAAGCCTCGTCCTCAGCGGCCGGAGCCTTGTCCTCATGCTCGCTGCAACGCGAGGCGGACACGGTCAGATAGCCGTTGTTGAGCTCAAGGTTGATATCTTCCTTCTTAAAGCCAGGCATATCGATGTCGACGTCGTAACCCTTGTCGGTCTCGCGCACATCGGTAGTCATCATGTTGGCGGGCATTACGGCACTCATCGTGTTGTCCGTGTTGCGCCAACCCTCAAAGAACGGATCATCGAACAGATCCGAGAACATCGTGTCATTCATCAAAGCCGGAAACATTGCCATAATCGGTACTCCTTGATTAGGAGAGAATCGGCTTGGCTGCCGGCCGCCAACCCGTATCGCGGGGCTAGCAGCGGTTATCGTGGCCGGTTCCGGAACCCTCCCGGGCTCTCAACCTTTAACCTTCACTTCACCCAATTCCCGAGCGCGGCAATCATTCCGGGATTATGCCCACAGAGAAATTGCGGCGGGAATGGCTGCCGGTAAAGCCGGCCGAGCCGAGCGCCGTGACCACCCTCAGCCAGTCTTACGGCTGCCAGCTCCCGCCAGCGGGAGCATATATACGCACACCAGTAGGCGTACTCATATACCTCTGCCAACGGGAGCATGCTGGCGCGCGAACGGCTCACATCTGCTGGGCGTTTTCGAGCAAGGCGTTTTTGAGGTCGGACTCGATTTGGCGCATCTTGACCTGGGCGGCCTCGCGGTTGGCCTTGCCTTCCTTCTGGATCTGCACGGTCTCCTTCAGGGTGGCGATGAGTTCGGCGTTGATCTTCTCCAGCGTGTCGATTTCCACCACGGAACGCTGGTTGGCCTTTTCCGCGTCCACCGCACCCTTGTGCAGGGCGGCCGCGTTACGCGCCAGCAGCTTGTTGGTCACATCGTCGGCCTTGTTCTGCAGGTCGAGGGCCTTGCGCTGGTTGGACAGGCCCAGCGCGATCACCATCTGGCTCTTCCACACCGGAATCGTGGTGGAGATGGTGGTGTCGATCTTGTCCACGATGGTCTGGTCCGCGTTCTGGATGATTTTGATCTGCGGCGCGGTCTGCAAGGTGACCACGCTGATGCGGTCGAGGTCGTCGAGTCGCTTGGCAAAACGGTCGAGCTTGGACTTGAAGTCCTTCAGCACTTGCGCCTGCATGGCGTCGCCACTGGCGGCGGCCTCGGCCTCCAGCGCTGGCAGCTGGTTGGCGTTGAAGTCGGCGAGCGCCTTCTTGCCGGCCAGTACGGTCATTTTCAGCTCGCGGTATTGCTGGGCGTTCTGCGTGTACATCGTGTCGTACATGGAGATGTCGGCCACGAGTTTGGCTTGCGCGGATTCGAGACGCACGATGATTTCGTCGATTTGCGCGTCGACTTTCTGATAGCGGCGGCGCAGCTTATCCACGCTGACGGCCACCTGGCCGATGATCGGAATGGTGCGGAAGCCGCCGAGGTCAGCCTCGTCAATGGTGACCAGCATGGTGTTCAGTAGTTCGCCCGCCTCGCCGGTGTCTTTGGAGCGGGTGTCGGAGAGGATTTCGTCGGCGAAGGTGGAGGTGGCGCGCTGGGCGTCCTTGCCGTAGCTGGATTCGATGCCGTCGCGAGTGAAGTCGATCTGGCCGGCCATCTGGTTGACCGTGGCCTGGTCGGCTTCGGGCAATTTGGCGATCTGCTGGTCCGGGGTCAGGGCCGCGGCGGCTTGGGCTTCGGCGGCGGTGGGGACGAGGGTGGTGTTGGGGGCGGCTTGGTTGGTGTTGAGTAACGGGTTGGTGATGGGGGTTGCGGAGCTTTTGGTGAGGTCTGCGAGGGTGATGTTTTGGGGCATTCTGGTTCCTTTTTTGATAGTTATGTTTGGGTCCCCCCCCCACCCGGCTTTGCCGGGAGCCCGAACGCAATTAAGGACGGCTTACAGCCGATTTCTTATTTGCTCGCTCTCGCTCGCCTTCGTCTACAAACAGCCCACTGGGCTGTTTGCTATACGACTCAGCTCGTCAGAGGGGGTTAATAAAAACACCGATTGGGGGCTGGCAAAAGAGTTATTGCGTGGATTGGAGGGTGGCGATGAGTTGTTGCATGGCGTCGTTGTTGGGCAGTTCGGATACGGCGGGGATCTGGTCGAGCGTGCCGGGCACGCCGAATCGGCTGATCGAATCGGTGCCGGCGAAGTTGGCCGCGCGGAAGCCGTGGCGCTCCCACGCCAGCTTCTGCACCGCCGGTGTTTTCAACAGGTTCAGCAGTGTGCCGCCTTTCTCGTCCAAGGCCATCAGCGTGTGGGTGCTCCACACGGTCGGCGTCGGGTAGACGATGACCACGTCGTCCTTGATCTGCTTGAACGCATCCGGTTGGTTCACGGCCAAATCAAGCAGCTGCGATTCGTAGCCCACCATCATCGGCTTGGAGCCCACGCCCAAGGTCAGGAACTGGTTGAACGAATCCTCGGAAGAGGTCTCCATCCAACCGGATTTGGCGAAGATGGAGGCGATGGTCTTGCCGTCGCGCGCCACCGAATCGACCGTGGCCGGCTGCCCGCCGTTGAGCACCGTGGCAAGAAGCGCCGCGTATTCGTTGCCTGAGTTCGACTTCACCGGATCGGTCGAGTCGATGCGGAACTGCCCGTAGCCTGCCGTGTATCCGACGTCGGCCATGTTGTGTTGGCGACCATCGCGTCCACGGCTTTGGCCATATCCATGTGGTACGCGCCAGAATCGTCCTTGGTCACAAGTCCGCCGTTCACGAGCCCGTCCGCCACGGCCTTGTGCGTGTATAGCACAATCGGTGAGTTGAAGACGATGTCGCTTTGGGGGGGCCTTGACGCCTTTCGCATTGCCGTATTCGACGGCCGCGCGCGAGGAGGGGAACAGGTAATCCATGCCTTTCCGGTCCGCATCCATCATGGCCAGCGATCCGGCCTTGCGATAGTCGATGGCAATGCCTTGCTTGGCGGCGAGCGCCTTGAACTTGGCGTCATCGAACAGGCCGATTTTCTCGCCGCCCAGGTAGCCGGCGATGCTCACCTGTTCGGTCGGTTCGGCCGGCGCTGGTTGCGATTGCCGCCACACCAGCGTGCCGCAGACCACGCCCACTACCGCAAGCAGGGCGATCAGTCCGATGATTTTTGATTTGGAGAGTTTCATTGTGCGTCCGTTTTCTGGTCCGACTGGTGAGCCGGGCCACCAGATGGAGTCTGACTGGGCGCATGCCGTCCTTCATCAGCAGCCGAGGAAGGCACAGGCGAAGGTGCGACGTCGTCGTATCCATCCATGCGGGCCAACCGTTGGATGGCGTCGGAGTCGGCCGTAATGCCCAACGTCTTGGCGCTTACCGCCCGGCTGAGTTCGCCGGCGGCGGTCTGTTCGAGCACTTGCAGCGCCTCGATGGTTTCGATTCGTACCGTGGCTATCTGATCGCGTGCGCCGGAACTTTCCACGTCCACGTAGGAGCGCAACAGTTTCTCGGTCTGCTCGCCGTACACGGTGATGTAGTGGCGCAACGTCGGGTAGGCGGAGGTGTCTCGGGTCACGTATTGCACTCAATCTTTGGTAGCGGCGATGAAGTCGTTGGCTTCGGCTTTGACGGCTGGGTCACGTACTTGCTTGGTGAGCATGGCGATCGAGTTGAGTCGAGCGTTCGCCGCGTCGATCGTATCGGCGGTCTTCTGACCGTTGGGCAAGGCGGAAACCAGCATTTTGCCGATGCGTCGCTCCGGCTCGGTGAGCGTGGAGGCGGCGATATACCCAAGTGCGGCCAGTACCACGGCCACGATCAGGCCGGGCACTCCGCCGCCGACCAGTCCGAAACCGAGCCCGGCGAGCAGCAGTCCGACAACGAATCCACAGATTACCTGGAGCATCAGTTGAAGCCCTTGACTTGGCGGAAGACGGCGGCGAGGTCGCCGGAGCGGCCGTCGAATACCTTGGCGTTGCTCAGGGTGGCGAGAGACTTCAGCTGGCTGGGATCGGCATCGCCGAACATGATGGAGAAGATCGGCAGATCACGGCCGCGCGACTTATAGGCGCTTTCGAATTCATCCTGATGATCGGAGTTGGAGCGGCCGTCGGTCATGAGCACGATGGCGGTGGTGTATTGCGAGGCTTCCGACTCGCTGGGCAGCTCGTCGAGCGCGCTCAGCAGGCCTTCATAGATATCGGTGCCGCCGCTGGCATCGGTGGCATCGGCCTCATGCAGCAGGTCGCTGGTGCTTGTGCCAGTGGCCTTGACCGGGCGGTGGGCCTCGGTTTCAAACGGGATGAGAATGTTCACGTCGCCGCTGGCGGGCTCGATGTACGACTTCTTGGCCTGGTCCGGGTCGAGCGCCGCGTTCAGGCCTTTGACCACGCCGTTCTTGCCCTCTCCAGACATCGAACCGGAGTAATCGACCACCCAAATGGTCCAGCTGGGTTTCCTGAGCGCGGTCTGGTAGACGTTGAGCGCGCTGTCGATCACCGTGGCGGAGGTCATGGAGAACGTGAGTTTGCCGTCGCTGACCGCGGCGAGGATGTCCGCGGTGGAGACGGGCTTGGTGGCGCCGGAGTCGTCAGCCCAGCCGAGTTTGACGGCCTTGGATTTGGCGATGCCGAACACGATCGGCGTGGTGGAGGTGCTGGCCGCGTCTTTGACGATGTGCTTGGCGTCTCCCATCGAAATCCACATCGAAGAAGCGGGCCAGACGGCGTCGTAATTCTGGCCGCCGGCCTTGAGCGCGTTCATAATCTCCAGCGAACCCATGTAGTGCATCGTCACGGCTACGTTGGATTGGTCGGCCGCTTTCTGGATGGCAGTGGCGACTTCCTTGTTCTCGGAGCCGGAGGCAATGCTCAGGGTGGCGGTCGGTTTGCCGCCGGACGGCTGGAAGGTCTGCGTGGTGGCGGACGCGCCGTTGCCGTCCGCTGTGCCGTCATCGGAATTATTGAACGCCGTGCAACCGGTCAACGCGAGCGCGCCGGCGCATACCGCGGCCGCAACCACGGCGGCGCGGCGACGGAGAGAAGACATTATGCCCATAATTCCATTGTTCTCCCGCCACCTAAAGCGGGCCGGGCCACAAGGTAACCGCACGGTGAACAATGAATGAAGAGCTACATCAGTACGCGGCGCTGGCGATCATGGGATCGTCGTAGAAGCCGAGGATCTTTTCGAGGTAGGGCTTGTAGGTGCTGTTGGGCATGGAGAAGATTTCGTGGCGCGATTCGGGGAAGCGCACGATGTTCGCCTCGCCGCCGCCGTCCTTGACCAGTTGGACGAAGTGATTCTGCGGCTTATTGAGTACCCAGATGTCGCGTCCGGACTGGAAGAGCAGCACCGGCGTCTCCACTTCGGCGCAGGCGGACGGGTTCAGCACGGCCCGGTTGAGCTTCAACGCCTGGCGCACCCATTCGAACGCCGCGCAGTAGGTCTGGTATTCGCGGTTCTCGCAACGCAGCTTGAAGTACCAGCGTTCACGCGCCTCGGAAGCGCCCTCGTTGCCTTCCATCGAGAACTCCGGCGTGAAGTCCGACTGCCCGAACACACGCTTCTTGCCGAAGCCGAGTCCGCACAGCGCGCCGACCAGCACACGGGCCACGCCCAGCGGCATGCCGGTGGCGGGGGCGACCATCGGGGCGGAGAGCACCGCTTTGTCGAACAGGGTGGGGTATCGCTCCAACACGGCCGCACCGATGCCGCCGCCCATCGAATGGCAGAACAGGTTCAGCGGCATGCCGGCCGCGTACTGCTGGCCGATGGTTTCGGCGAAGCCGGCCAGATCGGCCACGTAGCGCCGCCAGTCATCAATCCACACCATGCAGCGGTTGTCCACGTCGCGCGCGGACTTGCCGTGGCCGCGATGTTCGAGCACGCACACCGAATAGCCGGCGAGCAGGAAATACCAGACCAGCTCGTCGTACTTCTCGGCGAACTCGGTGAAGCCGTGGCTGATGACGATGGCCCCGCGGAAGACGGCGGTGGCGCCTTGCTCGCGGATCGCGTCGAACCTGGCGGCGTCATAGCACAGGTAGTGCAGCTGTCCCGAACGTCCGCCGGTGTCCATGATGCCGGACAACGGCTCGATGCCGGCCGAACGTTCGGCGGCGGACGGATCGAACCAGCCCTCCTCGCGGCATTGTTCGAGCGCGGGCAGCACCACGTCGGCCATCATTTCGGCGTACTTGTTTTCGTCGATCATCGTCACCTGCATGGTTCCCATCTTAGGACAAGCCTCACGCCGCTGACCGCACAGGCGCGTAGGTTGTGAGGTATGAGCGAAACCAATGATGTCAATGACGCAATCAAGCATTTCCCACGCCTCAGGGCGCGCACGCTGCGCTTCGGCTGCGGCGCGCCGCGCTCCGCACAGACCGTGGGCGACGGCTCGCGGGCCCTGTTCCTGCGCTCCGACGGCCCCGAGGATCTGGTGACCGCACTGTGGCTAAGCTGGTTCGACGAGTCCGGCGAACACCATGAGACCAAGCTGGCCGATCCGCGCGAACTGCTTGGCGCAACCGCCGACAGCGAGGACGTGCCGGCCGAGGAGAAGGCCCGCCGCGAGCGTGCGCGCGAAGGCGGCACCGGCATCGTCGGCTACTCCGCAGACGATGACGGCAATCGCATCGTGTTCACCATCAACGGCCGCCTGTTCCTGACCGAGATCGCCTGGAATGACGAGACCGGCGCACCCGAGCCGCACACCCGCGAACTGGCCGGCGAATGGCTCGATGAGGACCCGGCGATGTACACGCCGGTGCTGAACCCGCGCATCGCCCCGGATGGCGAGCATGTGCTGTACACCACGGGCAGCTACCTGATGCTGGTCGATATCGGCGGCGAGCTGGGTGACCGCATCACCGCGGTCTACGGCGTGAGCGTGGAGGATGAGGACGGCAATCCGGCCGAAAACACGTGGAAAATCGGTCTGGCCGAGTTCGTGGCCGGCGAGGAGATGGACCGGTACGACGGTTTCTGGTGGGCCCCGGATTCGCAGCACGTGCTGTTCGAGTCCTTCGACACCGCCGACGAGCCGACCTGGTACATCAGCGATCCGGCCGACCCCGAGAAGCCGGCCGCCGGCCGCCGTTACCCGCGCGCGCTGACCCGCAACGCCGACGTGTATCTGACCGTGATCGCCCTGGCGTTCGATGAGAACGACCGGTACGCGGGCATCACCGGCAACGCCGATGTGGATTGGGATCGTGAGGCGTACGAGTATGTGGCCGCCGTGAACTGGCGTCGCGGCCACGATCCGCTGGTGCTGGTGCAGAACCGCCGCCAGACCCGCGATCAGGTGCTTGAGGTGGCGGTCGAGGCGGATGGGGCCGCGCTGGGTGCCACGCGCGTGCTTGAGGAGCACGCGAACGAGCAGTGGATCGACCTGGTTCACGGCACGCCCGCCTACACGCCGGATGGTCGTCTGGTGTGCTCGCTCAACGATATGGCCACGGACACCAACCGTCTGACAATGGACGGCCGCCCGTTCACGCCGGCTGGCTGGAACGTGCGCACGGTGCTCGCCGTGACCGACGAGGATGTGCTGGCCGTGGTGCAGCGCGCGCCCGAAATCGCGCCTGAGGTGCCGGACGCTTGGGCCGATGCGGCCGCCACCGAGTCCGTATTCGGCGACCACGACGCCCGCAGTTTCGACGTGGTGAGTATCGATTACAACGGCACGATCACGCCGGTCACGACCGATTCCGGCCAGTGGACCGCCTCGCGCGGCGAGCGCGGCATCGTGGTCTCCGGCCGCGATATGCGTTCCGCCCGCGCCCAGATGCGGCATATTCTGGGAGAACAGAGCGCCACTATCGCGTCCACGGCGGCCGAACCCGGCTTTACACCGAACGTCACGTTTACGCGACTGGGCGAGCACCAGCTGTACACGGCGATCATCGCGCCGAGCCCGGAAAGCCCGTACGCGCACGCCGAGAAGCTGCCGGTGCTGATGAAGCCGTACGGCGGGCCCGGCTTCCAGCAGGTCATCGCCTCGCAGTCCTTCTACTGGGAGGGCCAGTGGTGGGCCGACCAAGGCTTCCTGGTGGTCACGGCAGACGGCCGTGGCACCACCGGCCGCGGCCCGGCATGGGACCGCGAGATCTTCGAGGATATGAAGGACGTAACGCTGGCCGATCAGGTCGAGGCCGTCAACGCCCTGCCCGAGGCCGTCGCCCGGCTCAACGCCGATGTGGAATCACGTGCGGCACAGCCGGCTGCGGGCGATCAGGCAGACGCCGAGAACCACCCACCGGCGCTTCGCGCCACCTCCCGCCAGCGGGAGGCGATTCCCATGCCGGACCTCGACAAGGTGTGCATGATCGGCTGGTCGTACGGCGGCTTCCTGTCCGCACTGGCCGTGCTGGACGCGCCGAACGTGTTCAAGGCCGCATGCGCCGGCGCCCCGCCCACCGACTGGACGCTGTACGACACGCACTACACCGAGCGCTATCTGGGCCTCGACCCGGATGTCTACTACCGAAACGGCATCGTGCAGGACGCACCGAAACTCGAGCGCCCGCTTATGCTGATCCACGGTTTCGCCGACGACAACGTCACCATCGCCCACAGCCTGCGCCTCTCGCAAGCCCTGATGGCGGCGGGTCGCCCGCACACCTTCCTGCCGTTGACGGGCATCACCCATATGACCAATGACGAGACCGTGGCCGAAAACCTGCTCACCCTCCAGCGCGATTTCCTGCGCGACGCGCTGGCCTGACAAATCGATAACACGCGCATCCCACCCGAGGTGCTCCACCGGTAAAGCACCTCGGGTGGTGCGCCGCACCCATTTCCGCCCTGAATTTTTGGATATTTTGCACTCATCGTCACGTGAAAGACCGGTTTTTTGTCTCATATTCCCATCACCGCGTAGGATGGGTGAAGATTAGAAAGGGAGGACTATGAGCGTTCTCGACCGTTTTGAAAAAAGCGTGGAGGGTGCAGTCAACGGAGTATTCGCCAAGTTTGGCTCCAAAGACCTGCAGCCTGTCGATCTTTCCAGCGCCTTGGAGCGCGAGATTGACGCCGAGGCCATGCCCGTGGGCCGTGACCGCACGGTGGCCCCGAATGAATACCGTTTCAAGCTCAGTACTCCTGACTTCGACCGTATCGAGGCATGGGGTAGCGAGACCCTGGCCAACGAACTGGCCGATAACCTCACCGAGTACGCGAAGAGCCAGCATTACGCCTTCGTGGGCCCGGTGATCGTGATCTTCGAGGAAGACCTTGACCTGTCCAAGGGCAACTTCAACCTCACCTCCGAATCCGTGCAGGGCAATGCCGTGCCGGTCACCACCGATGCGCAGACCGAGGATAGCCCGGTGCTCGAGGTGAACGGCAACCAGTACCTGCTCACCAAAGACAAGACGGTAATCGGCCGCGGTTCCGGTTGCGATATCGTCATCGACGATCCGGGCATCTCCCGCAAGCACCTGGAAATCGACATCACGGATAACGGCGTGATCGCCCGCGACCTGGGTTCGACCAACGGCACGTACGTGGAGGGCCACCAAGTGCCCGCCGCCACGCTGCTCGACGGCAACACCATCACCATCGGCCGTACCCGCATCCTGTACTGGGCCTCCGCCCAAGCCCAGGAGTAGTCGAGCACACGCCCGAAAGTCGTCCACTTATGACCGAACTGACATTCGCCCTGCTCAAGTATGGATTCCTGATCCTGCTGTGGATATTCATCTGGCTGGCCGTACGTTCGCTGCGCAAGGACATCGAGACGTTCAGTCCGCGACCTTCGCGCGCGCGTCGTCGCCGTGAGCGTGAAGCGCATAAGGCCAAGGCCGAAACGCCGCAGGCAGCTGCGCCGCGCCCGCATCGCCAGCCCAGCGCTTCCGCGTCGTCCGCCGCCTCGGCGCAGCCTACCCTGTTGGTCATCATCGATGGTCCGCTTGCCGGCAGCTCCGTGCCGCTGGCCGAAGCCGACATCACGCTTGGCCGCGCCGCCTCGAATACCGTGGTGCTCGATGACGAATTCGTGTCTTCCCACCATGCCCGTGTCTACCGTGACACGCGCTCCGGGCAGTGGGCCATTGAAGACCTGAACTCCACCAATGGCACCGTGGTCAACCAGCAGCGCATCAACCGCCCCACCATTCTGCCCGCTCGTATTCCTGTGCGCATCGGCGCCACCACCTTCGAACTGAGGTAGCCGCATGCCAAAATCCGCCGCTTCACAACCGCTGTTCCTGTATTCCACCACGGTGTCCGATGTGGGCACCGTGCGCGCGAACAATCAGGATTCCTCCTTCGCCGGCGAGCATCTCATCGCCATGTGCGACGGCATGGGCGGTCACGCCGGCGGCGATACGGCATCCTCCATCGCCATCCGGTCACTGGCCCACATCGAGCAGGACGACACCGGTGGCAACGTCGAGACGATCTCCCGCATGATGGAGACCTCCGTTATGGCCGCGCATGACGCCATCGTCGGCAAGGCCAAGCGCGAACGCAAGCTTGCCGGCATGGGCACCACCGTTACCGCAGTGGCATTGGTGGCCGGCTACTGGGTCATCGCCCATATCGGCGATTCGCGCGCCTACCTGCTGCGCGACGGACACCTGAGCCGCATCACGTGCGACCACAGCTACGTGCAGCACCTCATCAACACCGGTCGTATCACCCCGTCCGAAGCCAAGAACCACCCGCAGCGCAACGTCGTGATGCGCGTGCTTGGCGACTTTGACATTGACCCGCGCCCGGATATTTCGATTCGCCGAGCCCACCCCGCCGACCGTTGGCTGCTGTGCTCGGACGGTCTGTGCGGTGTGCTGGAAGATTCCACCATCGAAGAGACGATGACCACGCTGTCCGATCAGGGCGAATGCGCGCAGCGTCTGGTGCAGATGGCACTGCGGGCGGGCAGCACCGATAATGTCACGGCCGTTATTGCGGATGCCACGTTGGCGTTGGATGCCGATGCGTTCGATCTGCCGCACCAAACGCCGTTGGTCGGCGGTGCCGCCAGCCGTAATCTTGAGCCGATTGCCGACATCGTCAACGAGCCGGTGGCTACCGCGCCCGCACTGCGTGAGGATGATTCCCCCGCCCAGCGCGCCGCAGCATTGATTCAGCCCGCCAGCGCGCACGAGGCGGAGACCGCGCAAACCACGGCCAAACCGTCGTCCACACGCGTGGTGCAGCCGTCCACCGTCCGCGAGGAGACCGGTGAACGAGCCAATCCCGATACCGGTGAGATTCCGGTGGTGCAAAAGCCGGATGGGCGCCTGTCCGCCGACCCCAACGACCCGGATGTGGCCAAAGCCATCCGCGATGAGCAGGTCGAGCAGAAGAAGGCCACGCGCACCAAGAAGCGCCGCAATAAGCTTGCGGTGATTATTACCTGCATTCTTGCCGTGCTGGCATTGGCCGGCGCTGGCTGGGGCGCGTACACGTGGAGCCAGACGCACTACTACGTGGGAGATAGCAACGGCACCGTGGCCATTTATCGTGGCGTGCCGACCAATCTCTTTGGACTTGAGCTTTCGCACGAAGTGCAGACCACCAATATCGCCACCGCGGACCTGCCTCAGACATGGCGTGACCAGCTGAGCCAAGGCATCACAGTCGGTTCGTTGGACGAAGCGCAGTCGCATGTGGGTATTATCCGCACCGAAATGCGCAAACTGGCCAAGCAGCAGGAAGCCGACGCCGCCAAGAAGGCCGAGGCGTCCAATTCCCCGGACAGTTCCAAAGACAGCTCCCAGAGCGATTCCAAGGACAGCACCGAGGATTCGTCCAGCCAGTCCGGCTCCTCGTCAGACAAGTCCGGTTCGTCAAGCTCATCCGATTCCTCGGATAAATCCGGTATCGGAGCGGCCGACAACGCGGCCACGGGAGATTCTCAATGATCGTTACCCGTCTACGTCAGATTTCTTTGTTGCTGATTGCCATGGCAATCAGTGCGTTGGCGTTCATCCAGATGTTCCAGCGCACCGCCGGCGAATTCCCTATGCAATACGCCGGCATGCTGGCATTGGCCGTAGTGCTGTTTCTGGTGCTGTGGGGGCTGATTGTGCGCTTCCAGCCGTACGCCAGCCAGTCGATTCTGCCTTGCGTGCTACTGCTGACCGCCACCGGCGTGACCATGATCGCTCGCATTGACCAGAGCGAAGGTTGGGCGGTTGCCCAACGTCAGCTGATCTGGCTGTGCATCGCCATCGTGCTTTCCGCGCTGCTCATCATCTTCCTGAAGGACTACCGCGTGCTGCGGCGCTTCTCCTACGTGTCGATGGTGGTGGGCTTGGTGCTGCTGCTCGCCCCGATGCTGCCGTTTGTCGGTCAGGAAGTGAACGGCGCGCGCATTTGGATCAGGATTCCGGGACTGGGCCAGTTCCAGCCGGGCGAGTTCGCCAAGCTGTTCCTTGCGTTCTTCTTCGCCGCCTACCTGTTCGACCATCGCGACCAGCTGGCCGTGGGCGGTAAGAAGATGCTCGGTCTGCAGCTGCCGCGTATCAAGGATCTCGGCCCGATCATCGTGGTGTGGATCGCCTCGATGGGCGTGCTCATCATGCAGCATGATCTGGGCACCTCGCTTATGTTCTTCGCCATGTTCGTGGCCATGCTGTACACGGCCACCGGCCGTAAAAGCTGGATCATCATCGGTCTGATCGCGTTCGCCGCGGGTGCCGTGCTGGCCGCAGGCATGTTCAGCCACGTGGGTCAGCGAGTCGATGCCTGGCTGCACCCGTTCAGCAACGAGCAATACAACAAGACCCCCGGCGGCTCCTGGCAGCTGGTCACCGGCATTTTCGGCCTGGCATCAGGCGGCATGCTCGGCACCGGTCTCGGCCAAGGCCATCCTTCGCTCGTTACGTTTGCGAACTCCGATTTCATCTACGCCTCTCTGGGCGAGGAACTCGGTCTGATGGGCGTCCTGGCCATTTTGATGCTCTACCTGCTCATCATTGCCTCCGGCTTTATCACCGCCATGAAAATCAAGGATGGCTTCGGCAAGCTGCTCGCTTCCGGACTGGTGTTCACCATGGCCTTCCAGGTGTTCACCGTGGTCGGCGGCATCACGCTGGTGATTCCTCTGACCGGTCTGACCCTGCCCTATATGGCGGCCGGTGGCTCCAGTCTGATCGCCAACTATATTCTCGCGACCCTGCTCATCATCATCTCGAATTCGGCCAATGCGCCCGAGCCGGAGCTGACCTCGGATACGTTCCAGTACGAGGCTTTGGCCGTGCTGCGCAACAAGGAACTTGAGGCCCGGGCCCGGGCCCGCGCCACTGAGCCGATCGTTCAGCCTCGCAGCGCGTCGGCTACGGCGTCGCAGTCCGAGTCGGAATCGTTTGACGACCCCATTGTGGACATCACCAAGCACGCGCCAGACACACTTGAGGCACCCGAAGTGCCCGCAATTGTGACCTCTGCGGGCTCTGCTGCGGCCCCCATCGCCGAGCCCATTGTGGATGCCACCACTCCGGCGTATGCCGGCGCCGATGAACCGTACACGCCTACCGGTACGATTCCCCCGCTTCCTCCCGTTAACGGAGGCACTCGCGTATGAACAAATATCTTCGTCAGCTTTTCACCGCCGTGGTCGCGCTGTTCGTGATTCTCGGCCTGTCGTCCACCATCATCATGGCGGTACGGGCCAACGCGCTGAACAACGATCCGCGCAACGCCCGTTCGCTGTACCACCAGCTCGGCGCCTACCGCGGTGCCATTCTGGCCTCGGACGGCACGGTCATGGCCAAATCCGAGCCGGTCAACGACGCGTTCAAATACCTGCGCACCTATTCCAACGGTCCGCTGTATGCTCCGGTCACCGGCTTCTTCTCCATCAACCAGACCGCCGATCGCGGCCTGGAAGCCTCCCGCAGCATGCTGCTCAACGGTGAGGCCGATTCATTGATCTGGCAGCGGGCCAAGGCCATGCTCACCGGCGCTACGGATCAGGGCGCGTCCATCGAAACCTCCATCGACCCCAAGCTGCAGCAGGTTGCCTACGATCAGCTCGGTACGCGCGATGGTGCGGCGGTGGCCATCGAAGTCAGCACCGGTCGTATCCTCGCCATGGTGAGCACGCCCAGTTATGATCCGAACAAACTGGCGACCCATGACACCAAAGCCGCGTCTCAGGCCTACAACGAACTTTCTGCGGGCCAAAATAGCCCACTGATCAACCGCGCCACCTCGCAGCTGTACCCACCAGGGTCCACGTTCAAGACCATCGTCGCCTCGGCTGCGCTGGAAACCGGCGATTATCAGACGGACACGAAGATTCCTGCGGGCTCCAGCTATACCTTGCCGGGAACCGCCACACAGTTGCCGAACACCGAGGCACAGGCCGATGGCGTCAACGGGCAGATCTCCCTGCAAGAGGCCGTCGCATGGTCGTCCAATACCGCGTTCGCCCAGCTTGGCGTGAAACTCGGCGCGAGCAAGGTTTCGGACATGGCCACCAAGCTTGGTTTCGGCAGCACCATCACCATTGACGGCACCGAATCCACGGGCACCCCGATGACGGCCACCGCGTCCACATTCCCCTCTGATCCGACCGACGACAAGCTTGCGCTGGCGTCCATCGGCCAAGGCGACACCACGGCCACGCCGTTGCAGATGGCGATGGTCGCGCAGGCAATCGCCAACAACGGCAAACTGATGCAGCCCACGCTGGTCGATCGTGTGCGCGCCGCCGATCTCACCGTGCTTTCGCAGACCAAACCGCAAACCATGGCCAACGCGTTCAGCAAGGATTCCGTAGACAAGCTCACCACGATGATGGAGAGCGTGGTGACCGAGGCCAATCCGCAGCTGGCCATCGACGGCATCAAGGTGGCGGCCAAAACCGGTACCGCACAAATCGGTATCGACAACTCTGCCATCGACGGCTGGGTGATCGGTTTCGCGCCGGCGGACAATCCGCAAATCGCCGTCGCGGTGTTGGTGCATAACACAGATGTATACGGTTCGCTCGCCGCTGGCCCGATCATGCGCGCGATGATGCAGGAGGCTTTGCAGCAGTGAAACTTATCGAAGGACAGCTTATTCACCGCCGATATCGTCTTGATTCGCGTCTTGCGCAAGGCGGTATGGGCGAGGTCTGGAAAGGCTACGATATTCAGCTCGGCCGTGAAGTGGCCATCAAGGCGCTGCGCTCGGACATGACCAACGCCGAGGCCAAGCTACGCCGTCTGCGTGCCGAAGCCCATAATTCCGCCAATCTGGCGCATCCGAATATCGCTGCGTTGTTCGAATACTACGAGCATGACGGCATCGGCTTTCTGATTATGGAATACGTCCCCTCGAAATCGTTGGCGGACCTGTTCCACAGCAAGGGCGCGATGGATCCCATCGAACTGCTGCCCATCCTGATTCAGACCGCGCGAGGCCTGTTCGTGGCCCACTCGCACGGCGTGATTCATCGTGACGTCAAGCCGGCCAACATCATGGTTTCCGACACCGGCGAAGTGAAAATCACCGATTTCGGTGTGAGCTACTCCACGGGTCAGGGCCAGATCACCCAGGACGGCATGGTGGTGGGCACCGCACAATACATCTCCCCCGAGCAGGCGCAGGGCCAGCAGGCCACGCCGCAATCGGACATCTATTCACTGGGCGTAGTGGCGTACGAGGGCCTTGCCGGGCATCGTCCGTTCACCGGCACCACTCCGGTCGATATCGCCGCAGCGCACGTGAACAATCCCGTGCCTCCGCTGCCGGACTCGGTGGACGTCCAGTTACGCGAATTTGTCATGTCAATGCTGGCCAAGGACCCGTTGGATCGCCCGAAAGACGCGCTGGTGGTGTCCCGTACGCTGGCACGCATCGAACGCCGTCTGCTGGATCAGCAGACCGAAATGGCCGACACCGCCATGCCCACGTCCGGCAATCGACTGCCGCGCCGAGTGACCAGCACGCCACGCATTGTTTTGGAGGCCCCGGCCTCAAGATTGGGAGGGAATAAGCAATGAGCACCAGTATGCCCACCGCATTGGCCGGCGGACGCTACCAGCTTGGCCAGCTCATCGGTCGTGGCGGCATGGCCGAGGTCCACGTGGCTCTTGACACCCGTCTGGGCCGTACCGTGGCCGTGAAAATCATGCGCGCCGATCTGGCCAACGACGACATCTTCCTGGCCCGTTTCCGCCGCGAAGCACACGCCGTGGCCCAGATGAACAACCCGAACATCGTGAACATCTACGATTCGGGAGAAGAACTGGTTTCTTCCGAAAGCGGCGATGCCGAGCGTCTGCCATACATCGTCATGGAATACGTCAAGGGCCAGACCCTGCGCGACATCATCAAGGTCAACGGCGCACTCAGCCAGCGCGACTGCGAACAGGTGATGTTGGGCGTGCTTAACGCGCTCGACTATTCGCATCGCATGGGCATTATCCACCGCGATATCAAGCCCGGCAACATCATGATTTCCGAGCAGGGCGTGGTCAAGGTCATGGACTTCGGCATCGCCCGCGCTCTGGACGATTCCGCAGCCACCATGACCCAGTCGCAGGGCGTGGTGGGCACCGCACAGTACCTTTCTCCCGAGCAGGCGCGCGGCGAGACCGTCGACATGCGTTCCGACCTGTATTCCGCCGGCTGCGTGCTCTACGAGATGCTCACCGGCCGCCCGCCGTTTACCGGCGATTCCGCCGTGGCCATCGCCTACCAGCATGTTTCCGAAGTCGCCACGCCGCCATCCGCCGTGGTGCCGGGGCTGCCGAAGATGTGGGATTCGATCTGCGCCAAGGCCATGGCCAAGGACCGCCAGAATCGCTATGCCACGGCCTCCGAATTCAAGACCGACATCCTGACCTACATGAACGGCGGCGTGCCGGTGGCGGCCGCGTTCAACCCGTTGACGGACCTGTCGAATATGAAGGCCCGCAAGGAAGCCGAACGTGATTTGCCCACCACGCCGGTGGAACCGCATCAGCAACCCACCCAAGCATTCAACCCGGTGACCGGTCAGTTCGAGCAGATTCCACCGGCCAATGGTGCCAACTCAGCGGCGTTGCAGTCCCGTGCGCAGCAGCGTGCGGCGGCGGCCAAGGCCAAGAAGCGCAAGAAGATCATCATCGGTTCGGTGATCGCAGCGATTGTTGCAGTGCTTGTCATTGTGGGCATCGTGTTCGCCATGAACGGCTCCGGCAACAAGTCCTCGGAAGACACCGTCACCATCCCTGAGGTGTGCAACGCTTCCACATCCAAGGACAGCATCGAGCTCAAACTCAAGGCATCGGGTTTGAAGATGACCGAAAAGCAAGACACCGACTCCACCGAGCCGGAAGGCACCTGCACCAAGATGAGCCCGGACGCCGGCTCCAAGGTGGCCAAGGGATCTGCCGTGAAGGTGTGGTTCTCCGCAGGCCCGCAGTCCACTCAGGTTCCGGATGTCAAGGAACGCAGCCAGGAAGAGGCGCGCAGCATTCTGGAAAGCGCCGGGTTCAAGGTGAACGCCGCCGTCAAAACCGAAGACAGCGCCGACATCGCCAAGGATATGGTGACGAAAACCGATCCTGCCGCCGGTCAGTCGGTTCCCAAGGGCACCACCATCACCATATATGTTTCTTCCGGCATGACCACCGTACCGAGCAATTTGGTCGGTCAGTCGAAGGACAGCGTGCTACAGCAGTATGAGGGCAAGTTCAGCTTCACTGTGGAGCAGGAGAGCTCCGATACGGTGGAGGCCGGTCTGATTACCCGTGTAAGCCCTGATTCGGGCTCTTCCATCGCACAGGGCGGGTTCATCACCATTTGGGTGTCCACGGGCAAGGAGAAGGTCGCTGTGCCGAATATCACCGCTGGCACTGACTACGTCACCGCCGAACTCATGCTCAAGGCCGTGGGCCTCAAGGCTCAGGCCAATGGTCCAACCGGTAGCACCGCTGTGGTAGTCAGCATCAATCCTGGCGCTGGCAGCCAGGTAGATGCGGGATCGACCGTCACCATTACCACGAAGGCCGGCAGCACTGGCGGCGGTACCGGTACCGGAGACGGTGGCAACGGTACTGGCAACGGGGGCGGAACCGGTGAGTGAACCGGTGAGTGAACCGGTGAGTAGCAAGTAAGCGCCGGGCGTGTATGTGTTGCGCATATGCAACGCAAATAGCGCAACACATACACGCAACACAAAGGGGAAGGGCTTCTGCGCCCCTCCCCTTTGCTGTATAAAGAGCTATCCCAGCGCAACAATCCCGGGAAGCGTCGCAAAACCAGTACGCAAGCCTCGTTCTAGCGACACATTCCGGGGAGAGTATCGCCGCGCGCGGAAAAGCTACTTCGTAACTTTGGGCTGGAGGCCGGCGGACTTGGCCACGGCGTTGTCTTGGCCGCAGACCTTAAGCCAGTTGGCCAGCAGACGGTAGCCGTCCTGGGTCATCACGGATTCGGGATGGAATTGCACGGCGTACATCGGCTTGCCCTTGACACGCACGCCCTGAATAATGTGGTCGCCTTGCGTCCACGCGGTAACCACCAGCGTATCCGGCACCGAATCGGGCTCGACGGCCAACGAATGGTAGCGGGTGGCGGTCATGGGGTTGGCCACGCCCTCGAAAATCTCGTCATCGATATGTTCCACCAAGCTGGTCTTGCCATGCATGATGGTGGGCGCATGGTCCACAGTGCAGCCGTACACCTCAGCGAGCGCCTGCAAGCCCAGGCACACACCAAACATCGGCACGCCGCTGGCCGCGCACAGGCGAATCATATCCTCACTGGCACCGGATTCGGCCGGAGCACCAGGGCCGGGAGAAATCAGCACGCCATCGTAACCGTCCAGTACACCCGGCGCGGCTGGGTCGATAGCGTCGTTACGCACCACATCAACAGTGGCGCCAAGGGTTTGCAGATAGCCTACGATCGTGTAGACGAAGGAATCGTAGTTATCCACCACCAAAATATGCGCGGAATCGGTCATAGGGCTCTCCTTGAGGGACGTGTACTGCAAGCCATAGTACTAGGATGCCGTCAGCTCGCTGCCACGAAGTTCGACATCTGCTGTAGGAATGGGATATTGGCGGCGGCCCAAGGGAATCCCCACTGGAACAGCGCCGCGGCGGCTGCGAACAGCAGCAGAGCCAGCAGCAGCCATCGAATCGGTGCCACGCCGGGCTGCAGACGCAACAGTCCGCCATAGATGCTGGCATCCGGGCGGCGACGCTCACCCGCGCGAATCTCGCGCAGCACCGGCCAGCGCCATGCCACCGCAGCGGCGATGAACAGAACCAGCCACACTACCAGCGCGCCGAATACCACCTTGTCCAGCGAGCCAATGCGGGAAGCGATCGAGGGGGTTTCGGTGGTGGAGAACTTCACTGCACCGGACGAATCAGTAGTAGCCAGCTCTTTGGGCACGCCATCAGACACTTTGGCCCAGTACGCCAACTCACCATAGCTGATCCATCGATGGGTGGGGGTGGAGTATTTCGGCTCACAGGTAGTCAGTGTGATCATGCGTTTGGTGGGATTGGCAGTGGAGTCTTCCGGATTGGGCGCGATCACATACACGTCCGTGGGCAGCACAATCTCGTACCGGGTGTAGTGGTAGACGTACCAGTAATCCTTGGTACGAACGATGATGGGATCGCCTTCCTGCAACTTGTCCACATCGCCCAACGGCTGCCCGTAGCCGTTGCGGTGGCCGGCGACGGCGAAGTTGCCGACCTGCCCCGGCATCTGGGTGGTGTCGTAATGGCCCAGACCGTGGCGATTGAGCTGCTCGAGCGTGGTGCCTTCCACGATGTTGCGATGCCATTGGGAGCCGAAGCGCGGAATGTAGATCTGCGCAATCAAGTCGCCATATTTCGCGTCTTTCGGCTGTACTGGAGCATCGCCCTCCTGGGCTTTGGCGATGGTGACCGTTCCCCCGTTGTTGCTGGGGTCGCTCCAGTCGACGGACTGGGTGGTTTCGTTCTGGGCTCGCTCCGCCTCGACACCGGTCCACCACATCTGCCAGACGATGTACAGGGCGCAAATCACGGCAGCGGTAATCAGCAGTTCGGCGCAGATGCCGAGTGCCTGCCAGGCCGGGCTCCGCTGGGGCGAAGACGCGCCGCGTACTGCGGCACGACGGGACCTTGCCCTACTGGCGTTGGCCGGGTCTGCCGCCATTCGTGCGGCGTCGTCCTCGGGGAAGGGCTGTACGTCCGACACGGACGCGAGATCAATGGGCGCCGGTGCGCCGCTGTTGTGCCTGCCGTGTCTCATTGCTGAGTCTGCTCCTCATCTGTGGTCTTTGACGTATCGACCGTGGCATATTTCAACTGCTGCAGCAAGGCGGCGGTAGCGGGGAACTGAAGGTCCTCGGCATTCTCCACCTTGTAGCCAATGCCAAACGCGGTCACATATTGCTTAAGAATGGTAATGGCTTCGGAGTCGTTCAACGCTGCGCGAAGTCTTTGAGGGTCACCAATCGCGGAAATGGTGAACGGCGGCGAGTATTTCTTACCGTGCAACGACAGCACGTTGCCGGAACAGATGACCGCCGAATTGAACAGCACCCGCTGATCCATAATCATCAGCGCATCGGCACCGCCGGCCCACAAGGCATTCACCACCGATTCGACGTCCTGCTGGTGGATCACGTAATCGTTGATATTGGCGGTCGTGCCGTTGTTGTTGACTGCGTTCTCCCACAACGGAGAATCATCCAGCGTTACCGTTACGCCGCTGCCGCTGAGCGCGGGCAGCATCAGGCTGGAATCCACATTGCTGGAGTCCTTGCCTTGGTTCTGTGTGCTGTCGGTGCCATCGGTGCCATCGGCCTTGAGCGCGTCCGTAAGATTGGCGACCTGTTCGGTCAGATCGCTGACGTCCTGCTGCAGCTGGTTGACCTCGTCCACGCCTTGCTCCACCAGATCAGCCGTATCGTTGGTGACGGCAACCGTACGATTGACCCTCACGTTGGTGCTCAGCAGAAAACCGGTCAAGGCAATGACGACGAATACCGCGACACCACCCCATAGGGAGTGCCGTGCACCGTGCTTACCTACATGTCTGGCCATGAATTTCCTGTCTTCTTGCCGACTCTGGTCGCCGCTTTCGAGTGTAGCCACTATTATGACTTTTAGCCTATTGAATGGAGACTATGCTGATGGCTGACGAAGAGCTGCACGAAACCGACTCGAACAACCAGAAGGACTGGCAGAGCGAGACCTCATCCAGCACCGTTGCTGACGAGACCGCCAACAAAGACACCGAGCAGAACGCAGAGAACGCTTCTGCCGAGGAAGACGCGGCTTACGGCGTGAATATGGAGCAGGTGCAGGCCGTGCTCAACGCCACTGCCGATAAGGCCACGCTGACCCCGCAGATGCAGCGTATGATGAACCGCCAGGCGGAGAACACCAAGCGCGTTGAAGAAACCATTAAGGGCACCAAGTCGAACCCGCGTTGGTTCGTGCCGCTGTTCTGCGCGCTTATGATCATCGGCCTGATTTGGTGCGTGGTGTACTACCTCTCCCCGTCCGGCTCCTGGCCGATTCCAAACATCGGTGCGTGGAACCTCGGCATCGGTTTCGCCCTGATCATGATCGGATTCCTGATGACGATGGGATGGCGCTGAGTTCCGGCTCGTTGCGCTTATCTATCGGTAGATCGTTTTTTCTATCGTTAGGTTGTTCTTAGTTCTTATGAGAAAGGCCGACCTCCCGTATGCGGAGGTCGGCCTTTTTCGTGCCTTAGCCTGTTCATCCACAGCTATCCACCACTTATCCACGACTTATCCACTACGTTATCCACAGCCTGTGGATGAATTACACCCATGTAGTTTTCCACCGAATGTGGAAAACCATGTGGATAAGTGGTGGATAAGCGGCGTTTCTCGGTGTATATCTCGTGCATAACTTTGGCTTGGCATACATCGCCACAGCGAGGGAACAGTTATACACCCGAGTTATCCACTGCAACAAACCCAATAATACCGCGGCATTCCTAACTTATCCACATAAGTTATCCACAGTCTTATGCACTTTTCTACACACTTGTGCACAAGTCACCATTGTGGATAACTCATTATCGTGGATAACTCGTCATTGCGCGCATCTCATTACTGTGGATATCTTCATACGGCACACACCCACTCGCCGAACGACGATATCCACATCGCTAATATCCACATCGTCGCTTTCCGCACATACATTGATGCCGGGCACTGCATGTTCCGCAATACCCGGCATCAATCGTTTTTTTTACAGCCATATCAAGCCATATCAAGCCATATCAGTGCAGGGAGCCGAAACTCATCCACCCGTAAGGATTGGCCATATTGCACAACAGAATCAACGCAATGACCAGCACCACCATGGCCCAGCCGTACACCTGCATGCGCCATTTCAGGCTTTTACCGCGCCACGCCGGCACACCACCCACCAGCAGCCATGTGAGTATTCCACCCACTACAAAGCCGCCGACATGCGCCTGCCACGCCACGCCACCGACCACGAACGGCAAGGCGAAGTTCACCGCCATCCAGATCAACATGGAGCGGATATCGGCGCCGATACGGCGATATACCACCAGCAATGATGCAAACAGGCCAAATAAGGCTCCAGAAGCCCCATAGGCTGCCATCTGCCAGCCGATGCCTCCCGGAGCCACCGCAGCCCACACCATAAGTCCCAGGGAGCCGCCAAGGCCGGAAATCACATACAGTCCCAAGAACCGCCAGTGGCCGATCATTCGTTCCAGCACTGGGCCCACGGAATACAGAGCAATCATGTTGAACAGGATATGCAATAGCGAGTTCGGCGCATGCAGGAACATCGAGGTGATGAGCGTCCACGGCTCAGCCACCAGTCTGACCGGAGCCGCCATGCCGAGGTACATCAACCAAGCCCTCAGGCCCGGGGCAATAAATCCCAACAATACCTCCAGTAGCCACACTGCCACGCACGCAACAATCAGCGCCCAGGTCATCACCGGACCACCGCGCTCCCACTGGTATCGAATCTCCCGTTGTGTAGGAATATGCATGCAGCCCACTGTATCGAAGGTCTCGGATGCGTTCCACGCGCCGCGAAGATGCCGAGCCGGCCAAGGGCAGACGGGCGCGGATGAATCGCCCACGAATGTCATTCCACCCAATCGTCACAAACAGCGGCCTAGAATAGGGAGCAGAGTCGGTCTGAATGGGCATACCGACCAGACGATCCCTAGGGAAAGGAGCCGTCATGGAGAACAAGTCTTCTAACGGTTGGAAGTTCTTCGCGCTGCTGTTCGGCGGATTGCTCGCCGCGCTTGTTGGCCTGTACATCTACAAGCAGCAGAACCCGGATTACGATCCGTGGGAGGAGCCGTGGGAGAACAGCTCCTCGCCGGTCGACCTAGGTCTGAATAAGGCCGAGGATGAGGCCGATGACGAGGCGAAAGCCGCCCCGGCCGAAGCCTGATAGGGCGGTCTTTCAACGCAAGAAGCCCCGCAACCGATGGATGTCGGTTGCGGGGCTTCTTATGCTCCGGCGGCCGTCAGGCCAGAGGAGCAGTGTGCCAGATACGCGGAGCCGTTAAGCGGGAAGCCCGGTGGGCTTCCCGTAGGCGACGCCGAGCGGCGACAGCCGCGAGGTAGAAACCAGCACGTAGCTGGCGCGCCGCTCCGGCGGCCGTCAGGCCAGAGGAGCAGTGTGCCAGATACGTTCCAAATAGTCTTCCATGGAGCGGTCGGAGCTGAAGTAGCCGGAGTTGGCCACGTTGAGCAGGGCCTTGCGGTTCCATTCGAGCTCATCAGCGTAGAGGGCCTCGATCTCGGACTGGATGTCCATGTAGGCGGAGAAGTCGGCCAAGGTCATGAACCAGTCCTTGGTCAGCCAGTCAGCCACGAGCGGGGAGTAGGCGTTGCGGTCGCCGTTGGAGAAGGTGCCGTCGGCCACCAGATCGATGGCCTGCTTCAGGCGCGGATCGGCCTCGTAGTACTTGGCCGGATTGTAGCCGTTGGCGTACTGGGCTTCCACCTCGTCGACCGTCATGCCGAAGAGGAAGAAGTTGTCGGCGCCGACGCGCTCACGAATCTCGACGTTCGCGCCGTCCAGCGTACCCACGGTCAGGGCGCCGTTCAGAGCGAACTTCATGTTGCCGGTACCGGAAGCTTCCTTGCCGGCCTGGGAGATCTGCTCGTCAAGCTCGGTGGCCGGGATGAGGTTCTGGGCCATCTCGATGTTGTAGTTCGGCAGCATGTGGACGGCGAGCTTGCCCTTGACGGCCGGATCGCTGCTGATCACGCGGGAAACGTTGTTGATCAGCTCGATGGTCATCTTGGCCAGGTAGTAGCCCGGAGCGGCCTTGGCACCGAAGAACACGGTGCGCGGAGTGATGTCCTCGGCCTTGACCTTGCCGGACTTGATGTCGGCGTAGGTGGAGATCACGGCGAGAATCTTCAGAGACTGGCGCTTGTACTCGTGCAGACGCTTGACCATGGTGTTGAACATGGTGTTCGGGTCGAGCTCGAAGCCGTACTCGCGCTTGGCGTAGGCGGCGAAGTCGACCTTGTTGGCCTTCTTGACGGCGGCGAACTTCTTGACGAATTCATCGTCCTTGGCCAGCGGCTCGAGGCCCTTGAGCATCTCCAGGTCGGAGAGCCACTTGTCGGTGCCGAGGCCCTCGGTGATGAGGTCGGACAGGCGCGGGTTGGCGAGCTTGACGAAGCGACGCGGAGTCACGCCGTTGGTCACGTTGGTGAACTTGTCCGGGTAGACGTCGGAGAAGTTCTTGAGGGTGACGTCCTTCAGGAGCTGGGAGTGCAGCTCGGCCACGCCGTTGACGTGGGAGCCGCCGTAGGTGGCCAAGTAGGCCATGCGCACGGCGTCGCCAGTGTAGATGGCCATGTCCTTGATGGTGTTCTTGTCGACGCCCTTGGACTTGAGCTCGTCCTCGAACTGCGCGTTGATCTTCTCGATGATCTCAAGGTGACGCGGCAGCAGCTCGCCGATCAGGCTGGCCGGCCAGACCTCAAGGGCCTCCGGCAGCAGGGTGTGGCAGGTGTAGTTGAAGGTCTTGGTGGTGATGGACCACGCGGTATCCCAGTCGTAGCCGTACTCATCGATGAGGATGCGCATGAGCTCGGGGATGCCGATCACCGGGTGGGTGTCGTTGAGCTGGAAGACGATCTTGTTCGGGAAAGTCGTCAGATCCGGCTTGTCCTGGCCCGGGTAGAAGACGCGGATGGCGTCGTGCAGGGAGGCGGAGACGAAGAAGTACTGCTGCTCAAGGCGCAGTTCCTTGCCGACCTTGGTGGAGTCTTCCGGGTAGAGAATCTTGGAGATGTTCTCGGCCTTGACCTGCGGGGTCACGGCTTCCATGTACTCGGAGCGGTTGAAGGCGAGCAGATCGAACTCGTCGTAGCTCTTGGCGCTCCACAGGCGCAGGGTGTTCACGCGGCCGGACTTGTAGCCGGGGACCAGGTAGTCCACCGGCACGGCGCGCACGGACCATGCGGGCTGCCAGGTCTTGGTGCCGTCGGCGTTCTCGACGACCTTGCCGCCGAAGGAAACCTTCTGGTCGCGGTTGTAGTCGATGTGGCCCCACGGCTCTTCGTTGGCCAGCCAGTAGTCCGGGGTTTCGACCTGCTTGCCGTCCTTGTCGAACTCCTGCTTGAAGATGCCGTACTTGTACTGGATGCCGTAGCCGAAGGCCGGCACGCCCAGCGAGGCGAGAGAGTCGATGAAGCAGGCGGCCAGACGACCAAGGCCACCGTTGCCAAGGCCCGGCTCGTATTCGGCATCCACGATGTCCTTCGGCTTGAAGCCAAGGGCTTCCACAGCCTTGTCGAACTGCTCGGTCAGACCGGCGTTGAGCAGCGCGTTGCGCAGCTGCTTACCCATCAGGAATTCTGCGGACAGGTAGCCGACGGCCTTGGTGTTGCCGTTCACGGTGTCGGCCTGGGTCTTGAACCAGGAGTCGGCAAGGTGGTTGCGCACGGCCTTGGATGCGGCGACATACACGTCAGCAGGGGTGGCCTGCTCGGTGGTGACGTTCTGAGTGTATTTCAGTTGTTCACGAATCTCGTCGGCGAATTGTTCCGCCGTGACAGGAGACTTCGGTGCGGTGATTTCGGTCATTCTGACTTTCCTTCCGGGATAAGTGCCCGTGTTTATTATGCCGCGCGATAGGTATCGTCGCATAGACGTAAGCATGAACTCTCCGTAACGACGATGGCGGAGCGCTCTTGCATACGTTCTCATTTAGAGCGTAGCACATGTCCCGATGTTCCGCATCACACCGTATGCCATCGTTTGCATTATGGAAGATCTTCCGGCTCCGGTGCCATGATGGGATACATGGCAGTAATTCTTGAAAAAGACCTGAAACGCGGGCATGACGCGCTGGTGCAATGGCGTGCCGCGGCCCGGGAGCTGGCGGACAACACACCACATCGTCTGACCGTCTCCCCTGTCTTGCCACGCCCGGTGTGGGCGATGGCCGTGCGCTACTCGCTGTTTCTGCTGGAGCGGCGCGCACCCGGCCCTGGCGTGGAGGTGCGTGTCGCGCCGTGGGGGGCGGTCAAAATCTTGGACGGCCCGGAATCGGACCCGCATAACCTGACCCCGCCGGACGTCATCGAGCTGGACCCGGAAGTCTGGCTGCGGCTGGCCTGCGGCATCACCACATGGGCAGAGGAAAAGGACGCCGGCCACATCAGCGCGGTCGGCGAGCGCGACGACCTGAGCGACCTGCTGCCGCTGTGAGGCGCGAAGCGTAAGTAAGCCACCAGCGGCGGCACCATCAGCCATAACCACAAATCCCCTTGTGCTCAACCAAGCACAAGGGGATTATTACGAGAAGACCGGCGTTCAGCTCTTCTTGGGCTTGAGCGCGGAAGGCATGGGCATCGGAATCGGCTTGCGCGGGGCCGGCTTCGGTGCGGCAGGCGCGGAGGCCGGGAACTCGCCGCTGGTCGCCTTTGCGGCGGCTTCGGCAGCCCACTTGGCGTACTCGTCGAGGTCATCCTCCTGCGTAGCGGGAGCTGCCTCGGCGGCACCGGAAGCGTGGTCATCAGCAGCGGAATCCACATCCTTGTCCGCATACTGGTCATCGATGTCGGCGAACGGGTCAGGAGAGCCCATTCCCGGCTCCTGCTCGCTCAGCTCTTTTGCCAGCTCATCGTAGTCGGTATCGGTGGTCAGGTACTTGAGCTTTCGGGCAATTTTCTGCTGTTTTGCTTTTTGACGTCCGCGGCCCATCTGACCCCCTGCGATTACTGTGCTGTTCGATTCATCAACAATAGAGAGTACCACTAATAGTGGCTTGTTCGTTGTCGGCTCACACTTTTACCATAAAAAGCGTTTATTTAGGGCATATTCAAAGGATTTTCGCATGACCGACGAGCAGCAACTGACAGCGGCAGGCAATGAGATGAGCGCGAGCTTCCTCGCGGCCAAAAAGCGTTCGGACGAAACGCTCGCCAAGCTGGAGGCCAAGCCGTCGTCCTTCACCATGTTGACCGGCGACCGCCCGACCGGCCGGCTGCACCTCGGCCACTACTTCGGCTCGATCCGTGAGCGTGTCGCCATGCAGGAGCGCGGCGTCAACACGAACATCATCATCGCCGACTACCAGGTGATCACCGACCGCGACACCACCGAGCACATCCAAGACAACGTGCTGAACCTGGTGCTCGACTACATGGCCGCCGGCATCGATCCGAACAAGACCATGATGTTCACCCACTCCGCCGTGCCGGCCGAGAACCAGCTACTGCTGCCGTTCCTGTCCTTGGTCACCGAGGCCGAGCTGCACCGCAACCCGACCGTGAAGTCCGAGATGGAGGCGTCCGGCCACGCGCTGACCGGTCTGCTGCTCACCTACCCGGTGCATCAGGCGTGCGACATCCTCTTCTGCAAGGCCAATGTCGTGCCGATCGGCAAGGACAACCTGCCGCACGTGGAAATCACGCGCACCATCGCCCGCCGTTTCAACGAGCGTTACGCCAAGAAGAACCCGGTGTTCCCGGAGCCGGCCGCCATTCTGTCTGAGGCACCGGAGATTCCGGGTCTCGACGGCCGCAAGATGAGCAAGTCGTACGGCAACTCCATCATGCTGGGCGCCACCGCCGAGGAAACCGCCAAGCTCATCAAGAAGAGCCCGACCGATTCCGAGCGCCGCATCACCTTCGACCCGGTTGCCCGCCCGCAGGTCTCCGCCCTGCTGACCACCGCCGGCCTGGTGACCGGCCGCGACCCGAAGGACATCGCCGAGGAGATCGGTGATTCCGGCGCCGGCGCGCTCAAGGCATACGTCATCGAATCAGTCAACGAGTTCCTGGCCCCGCACCGCGAGCGCCGCGCCGAGCTGGCCAAGGACATGGATTCCATTCGTGACATCCTGCACGACGGCAACAAGCGCGCCAACGCCATCGCCGAGGAGACCCTCGACCAGGTGCGCGAGGCCATGGGCATGAAGTACTGATTTTCCCGCCGCTCGTAGCAAGACGCCGTGTCAGCCCCAACTGGGCAACTGACACGGCGTTTTTGTATTGCGGCGTCTGCTGTGTCCTATCTTCACTTCGAGGGGCGGATTTCTTGTTTTTCCGTGCAACGCGGCTATCAAGACGGACCTCTGTTCACTTCATGCCGATGGCTTGCATCAATACGTACGCTCCCCGCACAGCAATGTCATTACGACGTGTTGCGGCATAGCGCGCATGGCTTCCGGAGTATCGGCGGCGTATGGGTCGGCGTCCAGCAACACCACATCGGCCGGGTCGCCGGATGCAAGGCGGTCACGGCCAGTGGCGGTCGAGGCTGCCAGCGAGGTATGCACATCGAGGCACTGCTCGGGCTGGAACGGCTCGCGGTCAGAGCTTTCGGTGCCGAGCACGGCGGCGGAAATGGCCAGCCACGGGTCCAGCGGGGCCACGGGCGCATCCGAGCCCATGCGCAGCGTGGTACCGGCGTCGTGGAGGGCCCTGAACGGATAAGGGATGCCGGCCGGGTTGGCCCAGAAACGGGTGATGACGTCGCGGTCATCCATGGCGTGCTGCGGCTGGATGCTGGCCGTGAGCCCCAGCTCGGCGAAACGCGGGATATCGACGGGTTTGAGCATCTGCGCATGCTCGATCGATCCATGTGCGTGCGTGGCGGCGACTGCGTTGAGCGCAATGGTGTTCGCTTCGTCGCCAATGGCGTGGCAGGCAATGTCGAAGCCATGCTCGGTGGCTAGGCGCATATAGTCTTCGATTTGCTGCGGCGTGTAGCTCAGCGTGCCATACGTCAGCGGCTCGATGCCCGAATACGGCGTGGAGCAGTAGGCGGAGCGGGTGTTGAGCGATCCGTCCGAGATGAGCTTCATGGCGCCCACATGGCCAAGCCCGGCGCTGCCCGGCAATTCCTTGCCGGTATGCCAACCCGCGTCAATGGCGGCTCGCAACCGCTCGGGGTATACACCGGCGTCCACGCGCAAACCGTTAATGCCGGCCGCGAAACGATTGATCCATGTATCGATGTTTTCGGCCATTTCATAATCGCGGATGCCCACCACGCCCTTGCTTGCGGCGTCCTGTTCGGCCTCGCGCAGCAGACGGTCAGTCTCTTCAGCAGCGCCCGGCGCCTTGTCGAAGGCGGTGTAGGCGTTGAACCATTCGAGTTCACCGACCAGACCGGATTCGTCCACATGTACGCCAAGCCTGCGGGCCGCGGCGGAATTCACCCATCCGCAGTGCATGTCCGCGCTGGAGAGGGCCACCGGCTGTTCGCCGGTCACGGCGTCAATTGCGGCCAGTGTGGGCTGCTCGTCGTCGGCCCACAGCGAGTGACGGAATCGCATGCCCACCACGAAGGCATCTGGGTCAAGCGTGTCGGCGGCGCGGCGCTCATCCAGATGACGGCGCAACATGTCCATCGCTTCGGCGGCGGAACGGGCATTGATGAGGTCCAGTCGGCCCAGCGTCTTAGCCCATTGCGTGAAGTGCGTGTGGCAGTCCCACAGGCCGGGAATAACCCACAGGCCGTCGGCGTCGATGGTGGTTTCGTCGGCGGGTGCGGCGGCCGACGTTGGGATTGAGACGCTGCCAGAAGCAATGGCATTCGTCGCGTATTCCAACGATGTCGTATGCGCCTTAGTCTGCATCGTGCTGTCCGAAGCCGAGACCGTTCCAGCAGGGCCGACAGACGCAACAACCCCATCGCGAAGCACCACATCCACGCGGTCCTGAGACCCCGGAACACCGGCATTGACAATACGCACCAAGCTACTCATACCGGCCATCATGCCACCTTTGCATGAACGCCATGGAGATTCGTCCAAGTTGAATCGCGCCGTCGACGGCGATTCCCGCTGGCTGCCTGCAAACCCCTACGTTCCATGTAATTGCGGGATGGCCTGCAACTGCGATGAACACCCATAGTTTATCCACCGACTTATCCACATTTATCCACCGAAAAATTGGGGCGGTAGACAGGGCCGGTAGCCGGACTCTACACTGCGAGGACAAAGCGAACATCACGAAGGGGTGATCATCATGGGTAGCTCAACGGCATTGACCGAGCTGACAATGCAGAAGTACCAACGAATGCAGACGTGCGCAGATGTTCAACGACGAAGCGCATGGCGCCCACCCTATGCCCTGACAACAGCGTTGGAGCTTTTGTCAATTGAAGTACCCCGCATATCAAGCAAACACAGAGGCCTTGCAACTACAACCATTGTTGCGGTTCCACACGCCAATGACAAACGGCACATTGTGGGGGTCAAAGTGGTTGTATGGCCTTTTCCACTAGACACGGTCATAATCGAGGGACAATTCACATGCACTTCACCAGCTTGCACATGGGCCATGTTCTCCACGTATCTCGAACTTGAAGAACTCATCGTTCTCGCTGATTCCATGATGCGACGAGATCGAAGGCTCTGCAGAACAACCATCGACGCCCTTTCTCTGTATCTCGATGAGGCCGAGGCCCAGGTGCGAGCCGACAAAGAGAATGGCACCAATTCGTATTTGTTCCGCGGGTATAACAAATGCCGTCGCGCCCTACTTTTGGCGCGCGCGGGCACAGATTCCTCCATGGAAACACGAACTCGTTTGGTTCTCTTGAAATACGGTCTGAATTGCCCGCAGGTGAATTATCCAATATTCGTAGGAAACAACACCAGACCCATATATCTCGATCTTGCATACCCTGAATTCAAGATATGTATCGAATACGAAGGCTCTCATCATGCCGGGCAATGGCTGAATGACGCGAGACGCCGCCAGATGATCGAAGATGCTGGCTGGAAGTACATTCAAGTCACCAAATTAGATATTGGCGACGAAGCGGGAGAAGAGGCCCTTGCCCGAAGAGTTGCCGAAAGGATACAGGAGGTTACGGGCAAAACGGTCCAGCTCACGATGCGGCAAACTACCCAGCAAATTAGCGATGTCCGAAAGCTACGCCGTATTCCACTGTACAAACGGCTGAAATTCGAGCCTCTGCTGCCAATTATTCCGACGACGCAGGAATAATAAGCCCGGTAGAGTCAGTCCGCACCGTCCGCACCGCGCTACGGTATTCAAAACCCATTTCAAGGGGCTGATTTGGCCTCCGCCGGAGGTCTACTTCCGTTTCAAGGGGCTGATCATCCGGTAGACCACGTGTATCAATGCCCTTACGTCAACGCCATTCCGCCGTTTTGGAGCCGCGTCTACTCAGGCATCAGCCCCTTGAAACGGAAGTAGATCTCTCCAGAACGTCAAATCAGCCCCTCGAAGTCCGTTTTGGCCTCAATGGTTCCTGCCGAACCACAAAAAAGCCACTCCTCTGCCATACGAGCCGACCGCACAGCAGGCACGTGTCATTTGCCGCTGCGGACCTCGGACTCCATGGCTTCCATGGGCTCGTCGACGAGCACGGTGCCGGACGGCAGGGTGCCGGGCAGCGGATCGTCCATGTAGTGGTCGAATTCGTAGAGCATGCGCTTGTTCGGCTTGGCGGTCAGCAACGAAACCACCACGATGAACAGCAGCGAAATGATGAACGCCGGCAGCAGCTCATAGATGGCGAATACGCCGCCCAAGGGCTTGACGAGGTTGTGCCAGATCAGCACGGCCGCCGTGCCGGACAGCATGCCGGCCACGGCGCCGGCCTTGTTGGCGCGACGCCAGTATAGCGAGCACAGCATCAACGGGCCGAATGAGGCACCAAGCCCGGCCCACGCGTAAGACACCACCTGGAAGATCGACGAGTTCTGGTCGTATGCCACCAGAATGCCGAACAGGAACATGACCACCAGCGTGACCCTGGCCACGATCATGACCTGCTTGTCGGTGGCCTTGCGGTGCAGCAGCCCGCGGAAGATGTTCTCGCCCATGGCCGAAGCGCCGATGATCAGATACGAGGAGCTGGAGCTCATCGAGGCCGCGAAAATGCCGGAGACCACCACGCCGCACATGAAGCTCGGCAGCAGGGTCTGCGCCAGCACGATGAAGATGGTTTCCGCATCGGTGGAGGTCAGCAGTTCGGTGGGCATCATCGCACGCCCCACCAAGCCGATGCACACTGCGCAACCCAGCGAAATCACGCACCAGGAGGTGGCGATGATTCGGGACTTGCGCACTTCTTCCACGCTGCGGATGGACAGGAAGCGCACCAGCACCTGCGGCATACCGAAGTAACCCAGGCCCCACGCCAGCATGGAGATGATGGTGATGATGCCGTAGTCGGAGGGCGCGCCGAACACGGCCTTGCCCGCCTCGACGAGCTGCTGGCCGGTGGCCGGGTCCAGCTTGGGCGCGGCCACCTGCGTGCCGGACAGGTAGCCGGGGATGGCACGCAGGAATTCCACGGTGTTGTCGACACCGCCCGCGCTGGCCACGGTGCCGATGAACACCACCGCGAGCGCGAAGAACATGAGCATGCCTTGAATGAAGTCGGTCATCACCACGGACAAGTAGCCGCCCACCACGGTGTAGACGAACACGACCACCGCGCCGATGATCATCATGACGTGGTAGTCGAAACCGAACAACGTGGCGAACAGCTTGCCCACGGTCACGAAGCAGCTGCCCACGTACACGCTGAAGAACACCAGGATGATCACGGCCGCGATGGTGGAGACCACGCCCTTCTTGTCATGGAAACGCTTGGCGAAGAAGTCAGGAATGGTGATGGCATCGCCGGCCACTACCGAGTAGCGGCGCAGTCGCCGGGCCACAAGCTTCCAGTTGAGATAGGTGCCGAGCGCCAGGCCGATGGCGGTCCACATCGGGTCGGCCGCGCCGGTGAAGTAGGCCAGGCCCGGCAGGCCCATCAGCAGCCATCCGCTCATGTCGGAGGCTTCGGCGCTCAGGGCCGTGAGCCACGGCCCCACGCCGCGCCCGCCCGCGAAGTATTCCTTGGAGGAGGAGTTGGAGCGTTTGGAGTAGATGAATCCGATGGACAGCATGGCCGCAAAATAGATGACCATGGCCAGCAGAATCCAGAAATCGTTGGCCAACTGCGACCCCTCCCCAATCATGACGCCAAGCGGCTACCGCCATGGCAGGAACTATGTGCTGATATGCGTGCTGATATGCGATTGACGCCGGAGCGGCGTCATACAGACCGTCACAGCCGTGAATACGGCCGCAACGCACTTCGCCTGATGGTAGTGGATACAAGGGCTCAAGCACCTTCCACCGTTTCCATACTGAGACGCTGTTTTATCCGAGCTCCCCACCTGAGGGGAGCCAAGATGACGGTCAGATGTCGTAGCGCCAGGACTTGTCGGTCACCACGCGGGCCATCGCCAAACCGATCGGCAGACAGATAATCACCATGAACGCACGGAACGCCCAGTCCAGCGCATTCATGGTCTGGAAGCTGCCGAGGTACCACATGGCACGGTACATATACAGACCGGGCACCATGATCACGATCGACGGCACGGTCAGGCAGATGCGCGGGTAGCCGAGGTGCGGCGGTAGCCAGCCACGTCGCACGGATGAACGCCACGCCGATGCCAGAATGCCCGCCAGGAACGCGCCGATGAAGGTAGCCATCTCGGGTGCCACGTTGAAGTCTTGCAATTCCAAGCGCAGCGTGTCCGTGATCGCACCGATCAGGGCGGCGGTCAGGCACATGCGCTGCGGCGAATTGAACAGCACGGAGAAGCCCCACACGCCGACGAACGCCGCCACGAATCGCAGCAATCCGTTGACCCACGGGTCAAGCCCCAGTGGCTCAAAGCCTTCCGGGTGCAGGTGCACCATCACGGCCACGGCCCAGCCTGCCAGCGTGGCCATCAGGATGATGCACAGCACGTACGCCACGCGCTGGATGCCCGAGGGGAAGTCGATTTTCGCCATGTCGAGTCCGCCTGTGATGAGCGGGAAACCGGGGATCACGAACAGCATGGCGCCGATGTAGGCCGTATCGTGCGAGAGCGCGACTGGGTCGAAAATGCCGATGAGTCGCAGGGTGCCGGTGCAGGCGAGCGCCGCCGCGGCCACACACACAAAGGTGACGAAGAACTGGTTCAGATGGTATGCAAACAGCCGGCGACGCATCCACTGGCCAAGGCCCGCGCCCACGAACGCACCGATCATGTCGTATGGGCCGCCGCCGAGCAGGAACACGAAGGCCGCGCAGGCTAGGGCGGAGGCCAGACCGGAGAACCACGGCTTGTACAGCGGCTTGCGGCGCTCAATCAGATCGAGTCGCTCGTGCGCCTGCCGCACGGTGATACCGCCCTTGGCCTTCTCTTCGTCGGAGCGCTCGTTGAAGTGTTCGGCGTATTCCTTGGGCACGCGATTCTTACGCTTCGTACTGCTTGCAGCAGGGCTTTCGGCGGTTGCGCCGTTCGCCGCGTTCGCCGATTCAACCGACTCATTGGAGTCACCGGTAAACACTTCGGCATCATCGTAGGCCTTCTCTTCGGCCGCTTTGTCTTCGACCGGAGTGACTTCCGCGCTGTCCGCCAAAAGTCGGTGGGCTTCTTCATTGTCATCGTCCAAGGACTTGGCCACGGAGGTCACGAGTACCTTGGTTTTCGACGCAAGATCCAGCGCCTCGTCCACGCTGCCGTTGGCCGCCTCAGCCTCGACCTTGGCACGTTCGCGCAGGCGCTTGGCCAGATCGGCCGAATACTGCGAAGCGTCACGTTCGTCCAAATGCTTGACCACGCCATCGGACAGTTGCGAATCGACGTGATACATCGACCCCTTGCCGAGATTCACGGAGAACCAGTCGGCGAAATGTTCCAGCAGCCAGATACGTTCGGTGTTCACGCCGGTACTCGGCAAATCCACGACTTCGGTGATGCGGTTACGACCATCCGTGCAGGTGGCCTCGATATCCGTCAGGTTCACGTCGGCGCGTACGTGCACGCCCAGCGGGTAGGCGATGCGGTGCATCATTTCACGCACGCGGAAGGAGCCGGTGCCGGCTCCCAGGTCCAACATGCCGACTCGTACAATCACGCTGGCTTTGGCGGCGATACCGGCGTCCACCACCGGTTTTTCCCAATCGCGTGCAATATCTTCCATGTCCAGCGGAATGGAGTGGGTGTGGAATTTACGTACAGCCGTTGCGCCTTTCGCTTCGGGCGCACTTTTTTTCTTCTGTTCGCTCACATCCTTCATTACTACTCCCTGCCTTCCCCGCCAGCAATCGTAAGGCGCTCAAATCTTCCGCGAATCGGACAGTGTCTCATATGCTGTCTGATATTCGGTCTCTATAGGTGGACAACTTGGCGCACTATATGGACTTCGTAACGTAAAAAGCGATTTCGCGGGGATACACTATTGCCCACACAACAACCACGTTGAATATGGGCTGTGGGCTCGCAACGACTGGTCTCAACAACTGCGGAGGAGCCGCAGACGACCAGTAGACCGAGCAACCTGTTATTCGGCAAAGGAGGTTATATGGCAACACCTGAAGAACAGATCACTCCCGCTGACGCCGCCATCGTCACTACCGGGACCGGCCGAAAGGGCCCGGAGGAGCATGATCTTCCCGAAAGCCTGAAGTACGACATGGATCTGTGTCTTGAGATCCTGCGTAACGTACTGGGCGAATACAACCCCGAACTGCTGTCTACGTTCGACACCGTGCGTCATTACGCGGTGGAGGCCAGCGCCGAGCATTTCGCCGAGCTGAAGGATCCGAACCCCGACCAGGATGGCCTGAAGGAGGCCGTGAACGTCATCGACAACATGACGTTGCACGACGCCCAGCTGCTGGCCCGCGCGTTCGCCACGTATTTCCATCTGGCAAACCTGTCCGAGGAGAACTACCGCGTTTCCGTGCTCCACGAGCGCGAGAACAACGTGCCCGTTGACCAGGCGGTCGACCCGATCAACGAGCTCACCGTCGCTTACCACCAGCTCATCAATGAGACTGGCCCGGCCAAGGCCAAGGAACTGCTCAACCAGCTCGAATTCCACCCCGTCTTCACGGCGCACCCCACTGAGGCCCGTCGTAAGGCCGTGGAAGGCAAGATTCGCCGCGTTTCCGAATTGCTTGAGGAGTACAAGCGCCTCGGCGGCTCGGATAAGAAGGAATGCCTGCGCCGTCTCTACAACGAAATCGACGCCCTGTTCCGCACTTCTCCAATCGCGCTGAAGAAGCCGACCCCGGTTGAGGAAGCGGACACGATTCTCGACATCTTCGACAACACGCTGTTCAACACCATCCCCAAGGTTTACCGTCGCTTCGACGACTGGGTCCTGGGCGATAAGGCCGGTCTCGTCGAGCCCGCTTGCCCCGCGTTCTTCCACCCGGGCAGCTGGATCGGCTCCGACCGCGACGGTAACCCGAACGTCACCGCCAAGGTGAGCCGCGCCGTGGCCCGCAAGTTCTCCGATCACGTGATCGCCGCCCTTGAGGAAGCCACCCGCACCGTGGGCCGCAACCTCACGATGGAAGCCGAGACCACGCCGCCGAGCGCCGAGCTCAAGAGCCTCTGGAGCCACCAGAAGGAAATGAGCGAGCGTCTGACCGACAAGGCCGCCCTGATCTCCACCAAGGAGATGCACCGCGCGGTCATGCTGGTGATGGCCGATCGTCTGCACTACACCATCGAGCGCGACGCCGACCTCATGTACCACTCTTGCGACGACTTCCTCGCCGACCTCAAGGTGGTCCAGCGTTCGCTGGCCGCCGCCGGCGCCAAGCGTTCCGCTTACGGCCCGCTGCAGGATCTGATCTGGCAGACCGAGACCTTCGGCTTCCACATGGTGGAGATGGAGTTCCGTCAGCACTCCGTGGTGCACGCCCGCGCCCTTGCGGATATCCGCGAGCACGGCCTGCACGGCGAGCGCGGCGAACTGCAGCCGATGACGCACGAGGTGCTCGACACCTTCCGCGCCCTCGGTGCCATCCAGAAGCGCAACGGCCTCAAGGCCGCCCGCCGCTACATCATCTCCTTCACCAAGAGCGCCCAGAACATCAAGGATGTCTACGAGCTCAACCGCTTGGCCTTCTCCCACCCGGAGGATGTGCCCACCATCGACGTGATCCCGCTGTTCGAGCAGCTTGAGGATCTGCAGAACTCGGTGGACGTGCTCGAGGAAATGATCAAGATCCCCGAGGTTCAGGCTCGTCTGAAGGCCACCGGCAACAAGCTCGAGGTCATGCTCGGTTACTCCGACTCCTCGAAGGACGCCGGCCCGACCTCCGCCACGCTGGCCCTGCACTCCGCTCAGGAGCGCATTGCCAAGTGGGCTGAGTCGCACGACATCGATCTGACCCTGTTCCATGGCCGCGGCGGTGCCGTAGGTCGTGGCGGCGGCCCCGCCAACCGTGCGGTGCTCGCCCAGCCGGTCGGTTCCGTCAAGTGCCGCTTCAAGCTCACCGAGCAGGGCGAGGTCATCTTCGCCCGTTACGGCAACCCGGTGCTGGCCATCCGCCACGTCGAGTCCGTGGCTGCGGCGACCTTGCTGCAGTCCGCGCCGAGCGTGGAGAAGCGCAACACCGAGATGACCGAGAAGTATGCCGACATGGCTGCTCAGCTCGACGAGGCCGCGCACAACCGCTTCCTCGACCTGTTGAACACCGACGGCTTTGCCCCGTGGTTCTCGATCGTTACGCCGCTGACCGAAATCGGCCTGCTGCCGATCGGCTCCCGCCCGGCCAAGCGTGGCCTCGGCGCCAAGTCGCTCGACGACCTGCGCACGATTCCGTGGATCTTCTCCTGGGCTCAGGCCCGCATCAACCTGGCCGCCTGGTACGGTCTCGGCACCGCATGCGAGAAGTTCGGCGATCTGGAGACCATGCGTCAGGCTTACGAGGAATGGCCGCTGTTCTCCACGTTCATCGACAACATCGAGATGTCCATCGCCAAGACGGATGAGCGCATCGCCAGGATGTACCTTGCCCTCGGCGACCGCGAGGACCTCAATGAGAAGGTGCTCAACGAGATGGAGCTCACCCGCAAGTGGGTTCTGGCCATCGTGGGCGACAAGTGGCCGCTGCAGCACCGCCACGTGCTCGGCCAGGCCATCCGCATCCGCTCCCCATACGTGGACGCGCTGTCCGTCACCCAGGTGCTCGCCCTCAGGTCGCTGCGCAAGAAGGTGGACAAGGAAGAGCTCTCGCAAAGCCAACAGGCCGGATTCATCTACCTGATCCTCTGCACCGTTTCAGGTGTTGCTGCCGGCCTGCAGAACACGGGCTGATTTCCGGCCGACCGATCGACAAAAGTGAGCGGGGAGGTTCCGTGCCGATAAACGGCGCGGGCCTCCCCGCTCGCGTCATACGGCCCTAGACTGGCCGGCGACGGCGCACGCCGGGCGGGCGCGCGGAGAACGGACGCGCGGGCCGAGCGACAGACTCGGATGATCGGAGGGGACATGGACAAGCCGGCGGACGGGCGCGGGAACACCGGGTCCACGGACGGCATCAAGGCGGAGGACGACGCCGGGAACGAACGCCACGCTTGCAAAGCGAATCCGGCTACAACCGATGGCATTGGGAAGAAACACGGCACAGAAGATATGTCAGAAAGTTTTTCCGGCGAGAGATGTGCTTTGGCACCGAAAGCAGCTACCAAATTCCTTAAGGCGAGTAGATGCTATGTGGTTTTGGGCAAGGCCAGATGTGTGCTGTGGTGGCTGGGATTACTGCTGCTTTCACCAGCACTTATTTTGTGGGCGGAATGGGGCGCCAATGGCGATGATGATACTATAATCTGCAGAGTCTTAACGTTCTCTTCCTCTTCGTGCATGAATTTAACTACGGCAACTGAGTATGTACGTAGACTTACCTTAGTATTGATTATGGGGGTAGTCTGCTGGATTGCGGCGCTTGTCATCTTTGGCGTGCGTTCATATATGCGATCTGTATATCCGGAACTTCGTGATCATTCCTCTTCCGCCTCGCATGTCCTTGTGGGAATCATATCGTTTCTCGTGCTGGTCATGGTCTTTCCCGTTCTTGTGATAACGCTACTTTCCGCTCTAATGACTCTATGACGTTTTACCAGAGGCGCATTGCGTGGAATGGCTGAATCATTCCACGCAATGCGATCACAATCATGATTGATTAACGGTTCGGATTTTTCAAGAGATTCAGCATAGGATAATGCTAATATACCAGCCTCCGCTTGACTCGGGAGTCGGTCTGCATGTGACGCAATGAGCAGTGCTTTTTTACTTCCGGATACGTTATCGAATATTCCAAGATCGATTCCATCAACGAGCTTTCGAAATGCGATGACCAGGTTGTCCGCACTTCCCTTGAACCGAGACTGATAGAACCGTTTAATTCGATTCGTCTCGCTTTGCGCGAACATGTCCCGCATAGCGGTGGACAATGACCTTTCGGAGGAATTGCTCTGCATGGACCGCGCCAGCAACCATGCATCACAGTCCGCGAGAACATCGCTGTAACTGAATCCCATACGAGCGTCTTGCTCGCCGAGATGAGCGTGCAGCCATGACGCCAGGTCCTCTTCCGGGGCATTCGCCAGGTAGCTTCCCCAAATCTGCAGCAAATCCAGGGCCCATCCGCCCAGATCACCGAGACCATAGTCCATTGGATCGTTCGTAACGCCCCATGTCAAGTATCCCAAGGATGTGGCGGCCATATGGGCGATGTCCCGATTGGGCAGCGTGCCTTTGATGACAGGCTGTGCATCACATGCGACACCGCATGCCTGACGCGACAAGGCCAATTCGCTGGGAGTAACCGGCTTCGGGGTGTACGCGTGCCATAGTGCCTGCGTGCCGGAACTTCCTTCCGACCAGTACTCAGGTTTGCGAAGCCACTGCAGGATGAGTTGACCGATGCTGTCCTCATAAACCGCCACCTGGGTACCCAGAGCGGCAGGGGCTTTGTGACACTCCTGCTCGGGTGTCGCCGCCGGTCTGCAGAACACGGGCTGATCCGCGGCTGACCGACCGCTTGACGAGCAGGGAAGTTCCGTGCCGATAAGCGGCGCGGGCCTCCCCGTTCGCGTCGCACGGCCCTAGACTGGCCGGCGACGGCGCGCACGGAACGGGCGCGCGGGCCGAGTGACAGACTCGGATGATCGAAAGGGGACATATGAATGAGGAGAAGGACACGGACGGGACGACGGACGCGCACGAGGGGGACCACACGCCCGCGGACGGTGCCGGGACGGAGGGCGAAGGCGGCAAGCCGGACACTAGGCCGGGCGACAGACTCGCGACCATCCGACGCACGCTGTGGTGGATAGGACTGGCGCTACAGCTCCCATTCGCTTTGACTCTGATCCATTTTGATACCCCTTACCTGATATTGGAGCGTATCCTATGCGCTATTCCGCCAAGACTGGCAAGCGACCCGTCATCAATCGTCGGCATTCCCGCACTTGAAACGGAATGGTGTCGAGAATTCCTGGCACTAGTCCTGGGCGCAGTTTGCTGGGTTACAGCTGGAGTAATGAGATTAGTTGCGGACAGCCCATCAAACCATGGAAAAGAAACCCTTCCTGTACGCATCTTCGCCGGAATCATCACCATCATCGTATTGATGGCCACCGGTATTACAGGACTCTTCCTCGGCATAGCGGCCTTTTAGAAGTTTCCCCGTATCTGGCAGAGGAATTCCAAATCGAAAGCACAACAGCGAATGTGTGGGCAGACGACACATCTGCCCACACATAATGCATTATGCGAGCTACCGTCTTGGCTGATCAATGAATGCAGCGAACGCCCGAGCACTCACTTCAGCTTCCTGCTTATCAGGAAGCTTGTCTGTACCGGCAGCCTTTTTTAGGATGCTTTCGCTCATTCCAATATTTGTCAAACCAAGTGCATCAAGACCGTCCGCCATTGTTGAATATGCACTCACCACATTATCTGCGCTTGATGCAAAACGTTCGTCGTAGAATCGAACGATACGATGGGTCTCACTCTGCTTAAGAAAAATTGAAGCAAAACACGCAAAGCCAGCAGGCAGGATTCATCTACCTCATCCTGTGCACCGTCTCCGGCGTTGCTGCCGGCCTGCAGAACACAGGCTGATCTACACACCAGCGCATATGGGGAAGCCCCGCTCGATGTGAGCGGGGCTTCCCCGTTTTGTGTACATCTTTCACCATCTTGCAATAATTCTTACATGTAAACAGAGAGTTCTTACATGAAAGAATTATTGAAAGGTGATGAAAGAACTTACTTTCACGCGCGCCAATCATCCCAACACGTATCGGGATGACGGCCCATTCCCCTCGCGGCGCAACTTGCCCGCATCCTCTAGCTTCTTCAACAACCGGTATGCACTGATATAGCTCAGGCCAAACAAATCCATGACATCCGCCGTAGTGACGACACCATCATTTTTTTCGGCGAACTCCAGAACAAGGCCACTGCGCCGGGTGGCATCGATGTCACGCTGGCGCACGTAAGACGCCAGCCCCTCTGAACGTTTGTACACTCGGGCACTCAGCATATACGAACGAGAGCTCCCGCTACCGACCCCCTCTACCAAACCAGCTTCCACCAGATTCTCAACAGCGGACACGATGCGTCGATGCTCCAAATGGGAGAAATCGCACAATTGGACCACGGTAAGCCTACGATGCTCACGCAGCAGCGAGAGCACAATCAGTGACCAGACCGGCAATGGAGCCCCACGTCGACGTTCCTCGTCGCCAATCATGGTTACGAATGCCTCGTCAGGTACCACGCGGCGCAAGAACAAGATAACTTCCTCAGCACTGGACTGTGAATAATCCGGGAAAGAACCGCCTGCCGCAATCGACCCGGCATAGATGGTATCCACGCCTCGTCCGGTGCGTTCAACATATCCGGCAGCTTTCAGAATCAGGGCAAGCTGCGGATTGCGGGAACGCGGTTGTGCAGTAAGCAGGTTATCTTCGGAAACACCCTCTATGAATCCTCCGGGGTTGGCTATGGTCAACCCATCATCATCAACCAGGAACCTCACCGAACCCATTCGTGCATAATCGCGATGGCAGAAAGCGTTAATCATTGCCTCACGGAATGCCCCTCGATCGAAGTCTGGCAGATCGACCCGAATCAAGCCGCTCATGACTTCGTGGCTGGGATTCCACGGCTCCATCAGCTCGCCTACACGATCAAACATATCCACCAAGGGCAACACGAACGGATCCATATTGACCTTTGGAGACATGCCTTTCATCACTTGAAAAACAGCCGATGCGGCTGGAACCGATCGATGAATAGCATCAACCGAACCAATGGTGAGCAGACCAGCAACAGATGGCTGCAATCCATACGGGCCATCAACAACCAGCTCAAGTGCCCGATCGAAATCCTCATCAGTAAAAGACAACAACGAGTTTTGCGCATTGGCACTGCGAATATGGCTTCTCAACTTGTTCCGTGAGTCTGGATTCAAATCGTCCAACCGAGCCTCTGGTGCAGGTTGCGCGCTGAAATCGTAGAACCGTTGCTGAGATAAACGGCTAATGAATTGGGAAACAAACAGCGGAACGACCTCAGGCGAGCCGTCTGCTTTCAGCCGGCGCTGCAATGTCTTCCCCTGACTGGTAGATACGATTTGCTGACTGTTATCCACCTCAATACTGACTATCGGCACCTCGTTCTCATACAAGAGCGCCACGCGAGCGGGAAGCTGCGGAACAGTCTTATTGAAAATTAGTACCGCAAGTCCATTGATATTGCGATGCTCGTCACATACGCCGGTCACAGTGCCATCGTCTTCAATACCGAGATACAGTGTGCCGCCTTCGGTATTGGCTAGAGCCACTACGGTGTCAACAATTTCATCATGCGATTGAGGGCGCTTCTGCTCGCTCTTGAACTCAACCGTCAAACTTTCTTTGGCCGGCAACATGAGCATCCCCTTTCACCATCTTGCAATAATTCTTACATGTTAACAGAGAGTTCTTACATGTAAGAATTATTGCAAGATGGTGAAAGGGGTAAAGAGCAATCCATCCTGTCATCTCCAGCAACTTAAATCCGATCATCGCTGCTTTCGGCATATCTGATATCAGCCGCTGGTGCCAGTCCAATCACCCAATTGAAGCTCAACACGGCCAAAGACTCTACGCCGCAGTGGATTCGCGCTCGATGAGCTTATAGCCCACGTTCACGGTCTGCGGGAAGAATTCATCGTCCGGGTTCTCGATACGCCGCATAAGCAAGGTCAGCGCGGTATCCGCCATGCCCTTGAAATCCGTGGCCACGGTGGTCAGCATTGGCACGCTGTACGCACCCTGGCTCAGGCCGTCGAAGCCGATAACGCGCACATCGCCCGGCACGCTCACGCCATCATCCGCCAGACCACGCAGAATACCGAGCGCAATACCGTCGTTCAGGCAGTACAGACCGTCGTACTTGCACTTGCCTTTCTTGGCCAAGCCGCGCCCGGCCTCGATACCGCCGTCAATCGACCACGAGGATTTGATGTAATCGCGGCGCTCGTCAAACGGCAGTCCGGCCGCGAGAATCGTCTCCTTGGCGGCCCGCATACGAATATCACGCGAGCCGGGAATGATGTTGGGATTGTTGGGATCGTGATTGTCGCCGACGATGCCGATGCGCGCACAGCCACGCGCGATAAGGTGTTCGATTGCCGCCCGTGAGCCGGCGTCGCTCGGCGCGTTCACGGTGTCGACGGGCAGGCTGGTGTCGTAGTTTTCCAGCATGACGGCCGGGTGCCGCTTCAGGATATCGACCGCACGTGGCGCATTGATGGCGATGATGCCGTCCGAAAACGTGTACGACAGATCGTTGTCGTCGGTAAGATACCGGGACAGTTCGATGAGCATGTGCGAGTCGCGCTTGTGCACTTCCTCAGCCACACACATGGCCAGATGGGAGAAATAGTCGCCCTCGAGGCCCGAGGTAAGGAAGGTGATGGTATCGGACCGCCCAGAACGCAGGGACCGGCCAGACAGGTTGATTTTGTAGCCGAGTTTGCGGGCGGCGTCACGCACGCGCTGCGTGGTTTCGGGCTTGACGTAATCCTTGCCTCGCAGGGCCGCGGAGGCGGTGGTGGCGGTCACTCCGGCCAGTTCGCCGACATCCTTTAAGGTCACCATCGTTACCATCTCCGCATATCACGAACCTTATCGATAAGAATCCATAGTACCGCCCACATCTCAGCCGAGGATGAGACCCTCGGTCGAGGCCCTGCCCGGCGACTCGAACGCCGCGGTCACCGTGGTGAGCACCGACGCTGCAAACGAAAACATGTCAAACCAAGAAATGGACATGACGGAGTCATTGTTTTCCGAGAGGGATATGCCGCGTCCACGGGCAGACGTCACGTATCAATCACGCCGATACCGTCATATAACTGTTTTCGATGTGAGAAAGCTCATAGCTTCCGACCACAGAAATCAGCCACAGCAACCCCATAACAGCGTTATAGTTCTGTTTGTCGGCGTCGACAAGAGCCAGCAGCGCCGATGAAATGCACACCAAGGATGTTTAGCGAATTGTTCGCAGTTCGCACGATTCGATTTGATTCGATTCGTGCAGCCCGGATGGTTCACGGGGGCATGCCGTCGTGATGTGCGTGGATATGGGCGATACGACTCTCGTTCGGGCCGGCAGGCCATCGTACACCAGTTACGAAAGGATCCGCCCATATATGGCAAGGTTTACCGAGAATCGTTGGACCAGCGCGATTATCCCTGCACTGCTGATTCATATCCCAATCGGTACCGTCTATTGCTGGAGCGTGTTCAAGCAGCTTATCGCTGACCGTCTCCACGCCAGCCCCGCCTCCGTGGAATGGGGCTTCTCACTCGCCATCTTCTTCCTCGGCATGTCCGCCGCGTTTGCCGGGCCAATGGTGGAGAAAAACATCAAGAAATCCGCACTCGTCTCCATGGTCTGCTTCGTGGTCGGCTTCGCCGGCACGGGCGTGAGCATCGCCCTGAACTTCCTGCCGGGCGTGTTCATCTGTTATGGCGCGATCATGGGCATCGGCCTGGGCGTCGGTTATCTGACTCCGGTCAAGAACCTGATGCTTTGGTTCGCCGACAACAAGGGCCTCGCCACCGGCATCGCCGTCGCCGGCTTCGGCCTGGCCAAGGCCATTGCCAGCCCACTGATGGAATATCTCATCGGCACGGTTGGCCTGGTCAGCATGTTCTTCATCCTCGCCGCGGTCTACGCGGTGATGATGTTCGTCGGCTTCCTGCTCATCAAGCGTCCGGCCGGCTGGGTGTACGATCCCGCGACCTCACACGTCAGCCGCAAGACAATCCTCAAGAAGCCCGTGTTCTGGGGCATCTGGATAGCCTTCTATATCAACATCACCTGCGGCCTGGCCCTCATCAGCCAAGAGAAGGACATCCTGCACGATGTGCTCAGGGCCTTCCCGCAGTATGCCAACCTGAGCCCCGCCAAGTTTGCCGCCGCCATCTCCGGCATCATCGGACTGGTGCTCGCCGTGGACTCCGTGTTCAACACGGCTGGCCGCGTGGGCTTCTCCACACTCTCCGACCACCTGAAGCGCCGCGAGACCGTCTATCAGGTAATCTTCATCATGTCGATTGCCGTGTGCTTGCTGCAGATCTTCACCAACAGCATCGGCAACGCTCTGCTGTGGGCCGTGCTGGCCATGCTGTTCCTCGTCAACGCGGGCTATGGTGGCGGTTTCTCGACGCTGCCCGTGCTGCTTGATCAGCACTTCGGCACCAAAACCGTCTCCACCACGCACGGTCTGACGCTGAGCGCCTGGGCGTTCGCCGGTCTGTCCGGCAACCAGTTGGCCTCGTTCGTAGTTGCCCACGCGCCTGATCAGGCCCACCGCTACGCCGCGCTGATTCCGGTGCTCACCGGCCTGTTCGTCGTGGCCCTGATCAGCATCAGCTTGGTCAAGTACCTCGGCGACAGAAACGTCACGAAGGCCGTCGAAGACCGAGGCTGAGCTGCCGCAAAACAACGATTCTGCCGGAGTCGGGCGCATCGATCGCATCAATCGATGTACGTCACGATTTTGGCAGAATCGTTGTTGTTGCTGTTGAGTACCTGAGGTCGTGCGGCTTACGCGCCGACCAGTTCGAGCATTTGGGGGATGCTCTTTTTGCCGAATTCGACTTGCTGGGTGCCGTCGGCGTGGGTGATGACGATGCAGGGCACGCTCATCGCGCCGTACTGGTCCTTAAGTTCGGGGAAGTGCGAGACGTCGTAGGCTTCGGCGCGCACGGCCGGGCTCAGGGAGGCAATGCGCTGGGAAGCAAGCACGGTTTCCGGGCACATCGTGCAGGTGAGCGAGACGAGGATCATGATGTTCAGCGGGTCCGTGATGGACTTCGCGCGTTCGACCAGGTCATCGCCCAGCGGCTGGCCGGGACCGGCCGCGTTGTACAGGCCGAGCACGAACGAGTTGAACTCGTGGCCGGAAGGTACGCCGTGGAAGGCCAGACCGGTGAAGACCAGTGAACCATTGCCGTCCTTGCCGGCCTTGCCGTCGCCCTCAGCCGGCACGCAGATGCGCACAGTTGGGCGGGCGAGCGGCAGGACGCCGGCGACGTCGAATGTGGCGCGGCCGGAATCGTCCAACGAACCATAAGTGGGCAGTTCGGTGCCGTCCGGCAAGGTGACGGACAGCGGTTCGCCGACCACCAAAGAAGTAGGCACAGAAGCACCATCCACCGCCGTGATCAGCCCTGCGGCATCAACGGCAACCGAGTTCAGCTTGCCGCCGGACAGCGCAACCATCTCGCCGATGAAACCCTGCAATTCCGCCGAAAGCGGAGTGCCGTCCAGTTCGAGAGCGAGCGTGACCGGGCGGGTCATGCGTCCGAAGACCACGCCAAGCTGCTGCTTGACGGCGGCGGAGAACAGTTCGCCGGGCTTCTTGGCGGCGCTGGCTGCGGCTGCGGCATCGGCGCTGCGTTTGGCGGGAGCCGAGGCGGGCGTCGTGCCAGCGGCCGAGGCGGCGGAGGCGGCCTTGGCCTCGGACTCCTCATAAGCGGAAGCAGTGGGACGCGGCGGCACCAAGCCGGTTTTCTCGCTCATCTGCTTGGCGTAACGCTCCAGTTCCACGGCGGCAATCGCACCGTCGGCGGTGGCGGTGACCACCTGGCGCAGGTTCTTGACGCGCAGATCGCCGGCCGCGTACACGCCCGGCACCGAAGTTCTGAGGTAGTCGTGCGTGACCACGTAACCGTGGTCGTCGAGCTCCACCACGCCGCGCACCAAATCGGTGGCGGGCACATAGCCGGCGAACACGAAGACGCCGAAGGTGCCGGCGTCGGCGGGCTTCCACGTTTCGGTCTGGCCGGTGGCAAGGTTCAGGATCGAGGCTTCTCGCAGGCCTCCTTGGCCGGCGGTGACGCCCTTCAGCTCGACCTGATAACGCACGTCGATCTTCGGGTTGTTCTTGGCTTCGGCGGCCACTGCGGCATCGCAGGTGAAGTCCGGTTCGCGCACGAGCACGGTGACTTTGGAGGCGTATTTGGTCAGGAACACGGATTCCTCGGCCGCGGCGAATCCGCCGCCGACCACCAGTACTTCCTTGCCGGTGAAGAACTCGCCGTCGCAGGTGGCGCAGTAGGCCACGCCGCGGCCGGCGTACTCGGCCTCGCCCTCGAAGCCCAGCTTGCGCGGGCTGGCGCCGGTGGCGATGAGGATGCCGAACGTCTTGAGGTCGCCGCGTGAGGTGTGCACGGTTTTGATGTCACCATCCACGTCGAGACCGGTGGCTTCGGCGGAGAGGAATTCGGCACCGAAGTCCTGAGCCTGCTGACGCATGGTCTGGGTGAGCGCGCGGCCCGTGGTGCGGCCCACGCCCGGATAGTTGACGACTTCGTTGGTGATGGTGATCTGGCCGCCGAAATCGTCCTTTTCGAGAATCAGCACACGGTAGCGAGCGCGGGCCAGGTACAGGCCGGCCGTCAGGCCAGCCGGCCCGCCACCAATGACGACGACGTCATAGAGATTGTTGGTCTGAGTCATGAAAACTCCCTTACATACACTGGCTCCCCTCTCTGAGGGGAGCTGTCGTAGTGAGACTGAGGGGAGCATATCGGATCAGGCTAGCTCTCGCGAGCACTCCCCCCAGTCGCTTTCAGCGACAGCTCCCCTCAGAGAGGGGAGCCAAGGTTACCGCCTATTCAGTGTCGATCACAGCTGGCCGACGAGGTCGAGGCTGGGCTCGATGGTTTCCTCGCCAGGGGTCCAGTTGGCGGGGCAGACCTGGTCGCCGTGCTCGTAGACGAACTGGGAGGCCTGCACGCGGCGCAGCAGCTCCTCGGCGTTGCGGCCCACGTTGGAGGAGATGACCTCGTAGGCCACGACCTTGCCCTCGGGGCTCACGATGAAGTCGCCGCGCTCGGCCATGCCATCGGCCTCGTTGTAGGTGTCGAGATCCTTGGCCAGCAGGGCGGTCGGGTCGGCAAGCATCGGGTACTCGATCTTGGCGATCTTCTCGTTGGCGTCGTGCCAGGCCTTGTGCACGAAGTGGGTGTCGCAGGAGACGGAGTAGATCTCGCAGCCGATTTCCTTGAACTTGGCGTAGTTCTTGGCCAGGTCTTCAAGCTCGGTGGGGCACACGAAGGTGAAGTCGGCCGGGTAGAAGAAGAACAGGGACCAGTGGCCGAGCACATCGTCCTTGGTCACTTCGTGGAACTCGTTGTTCTGGAATGCGTTCACCTTGAAATCGGTCAGTTCATGCTGCAGAAGAGTCATCATCGGTCCTTTCGGGAATTGTTAATCTTCAAGCGTTTACCACCACCTATCGTAATGTGGTGAGCCACGGCTCGCGCGG
>JABLTQ010084664.1_pt1 | contig 67075 bp, 59 predicted proteins | sample 7160101 | NCBI WGS metagenome assembly JABLTQ01 (sample SAMN14651228, study PRJNA627086) | human gut metagenome | isolation source: feces | host: Homo sapiens | reverse complement strand
GCTCGGACACCTTGTGGGTGATGTTCATAACGGTGTCCACGTCAAACAGGCTATCCACGTTCTGGCACACGCAGGCCAGCCGCTCCAGACCCATGCCGGTGTCGATGTTCTTCTGCTTCAGCTCGGTGTAGTTGTCATGGCCATCGTTGTTAAACTGGGAGAACACGTTGTTCCACACTTCCATATAGCGGTCACAGTCACAGCCTACCGTGCAATCGGGTTTGCCGCAGCCGTATTCTTCCCCACGATCGTAGTAGATCTCGGAACAAGGGCCGCAGGGGCCAGCGCCGTGTTCCCAGAAGTTGTCCTCTTTGCCGAACCGGAAGATGCGGTCTTCGGGAATGTGGATGTCCTTATTCCAGATCTCAAAGGCTTCGTCATCGTCCAGGTAGATAGAGGGATAGAGGCGGTCGGGATCCAGTCCCACCCAGTCGGGAGAGGTCAGGAACTCCCAGCTCCAAGCGATGGCTTCCTTCTTGAAGTAGGCACCGAAGGAGAAGTTGCCCAGCATTTCGAAATAGGTGCCGTGCCGAGCGGTCTTGCCGATGTTTTCAATGTCGCCGGTGCGGATGCACTTCTGACAGGTGCAGACCCGTTTCCGGGGCGGGGTCTGGTCGCCAGTGAACCAGGGCTTCATAGGCGCCATACCGGAGTTGATAAGCAGCAGGGATGCGTCATTCTTAGGGATCAGCGAAAAGCTGGGCAGACGCAGGTGATCCTTGGATTCGAAGAATTCCAGGAACATCTCTCTTAATTCGTTTACGCCAAACGGTTTCATTTCTTTCTTCCTCCAAACAAAAAATGGTATCCCAAACGGTTTGAAACAACCGTTCTGTGCCTATGCGCAGCGGCTGGACGGACAAACAAAAAGCCCCCGCCCCTGGCATTCAGGGGCGAGGGCAAACTCGCGGTACCACCCTGATTTGTCCCCAGTGCGTGTGCAGTGCGAACATCTCGGTCATCCGGTAACGGGGATGGGTCGTCCTGGTCCTCCCAGGCCGCTCGGAAATGGCTGCTGCGACTGGCCGTCACGGGGCTTGCACCCTCCCCCGTTCGCTTTGGACGCCTTTGTCACAGCTCGTTTCGTCTCAGCGATGTAACGAGTTTATTGTAACACGTCCCCGTTACGGCGTCAACCCCACTTCGCGCCGAAGAATGGACAGGGGTGGGACGGCATGGGGCAGCTGCATCTGGAACAGCATCTGGGGCTTTTTCGGCTCCTCCAAAGAGTTGCCTTCCTCGTCCGTCATCATAGGTGCGGCAAAAGCCATGGGCTTGCAGCCGGGGCCTACCAACTCCACCTGGTCGCCTGCCTTGAACTTGTTGCGCAGGGACAGGGTGGCAAGGCCGTCCGCCGTGCAGTCCTGGACGATGGCGGCCACCTGCCAATCTCGGATATAGCGGGAGTCCTCGTAGAACTGGCCGGGGTAGCCGTAGTAGAAGCCGGTGGAATAGTGCCGGTGGCTCACCTTTTCCACCTCCTCCCGCCAGACCGGATCCAAAGGGATCCCCTGGGCGGCAGCGTCGATGGCGTGGCGATAGGCGCCGGTGACGATGGCGGCGTAGTAGGCGCTCTTAGCACGGCCTTCGATCTTCAGGGAGTTCAGGCCAGCGTCCATCAGTTCCGCCACATGGTCGATCATGCACATATCCCGACTATTCATGATATAGGTGCCCTTGTTGTCCTCAAAGACTGGGAAATACTCCCCTGGGCGCTTCTCCTCCATCAAATAATACTGATACCGGCAGGGCTGGGCGCAGGCGCCTCGGCTGGAATCCCGACCGGTCATGTAGTTGGACAGCAGGCACCGACCGGAATAGGACACGCACATAGCGCCGTGGACAAAGGCTTCGATCTCCAGCTCCGGCGGGGTCTTTTGGCGAATCTCTCGGATGTCCTCCAAAGGGACTTCCCGCGCCAAAATGACTCGGCTGGCGCCCAGGTCATACCAGGCGTTGGCAGTCTCGTAGTTGCAGATGCTGGCCTGGGTGGAGATGTGCTTCTGCACATGGGGGGCGTACTTCTGCGCCAGCCGGAAAGCACCCAAGTCGGCCACAATGACGGCGGTGACGCCGGCATCCTCCAGCACCTCCAGCCAAGCGGGCAGCTCCTTCACCTCGCTGCACCGCGGCATGGTGTTGATGGTCACATGGGCGTCCACCCCGTGGGCTTTGCAGTAGCGGACGGCCTGGTACAGCTCGTCCTGGTCAAAGTTTCCGGCAAAAGCACGCATCCCGAAGGTGGTGCCTGCCAGGTACACCGCATCCGCCCCGTAGGCCACGGCCATTTTCAGCCGCTCCATATCGCCGGCCGGCGCCAGCAGTTCGATCTTTCGTTTCTCCATTGTTTTCATTCTCGTCTCTCTTTAATCCTGCTGTTCTGCCTTGAAGGCCAGGAAGGCGGCTTCGGTGTCAAAGAAATGCGTGGTGCCATCCTTCCCCAGCATAAAGTAATAGTAATTGGTCTTGTTGGGCTCCAACGCTGCCTCGATGGCGGTCAGGCCGGGGTTGCAGATGGGGCCGATGGGCAGACCGGGATTCTTGTAGGTGTTGTAGGGACTGTCGATCTCCAGATCTTTGTCGGTCAGCTTCTTTTTTCGCTCCTTCAGCAGGTACTGAATGGTGGAGTCCACCTGCAAGTAGCCCTTTGGCGTTGCCCAGGTGTTCTTCAGACGATTCTGCAAAACCGAAGCGATATTCCGCTGGTCGCCGCCGTCCGTCTCCTTCTCGATGATGGAGGCCATGATGATGATGTCGTTCTTGCTGTAACCCAGCAGCTGCATCTCCGCCTCCATCTTGCTGTCAAACCGCTCATCGAAGTTTTTCAGCATGGTGTTGATGACATTCTTGGCGTCTGCGCCCTTGTAGAACTCATAGGTATCTGGGAACAGATAGCCTTCCAACCGCTTCTCCTTGGTGGTCTTTACCTCCTTGAGGAAAGCGAAATCAAAGGTTTCCTCCTGGGCAGCCTTCATCAGGTCATCGTAGCTGCACACGCCCTTGTTCTCCATGAGCTTGAAGATCTCCTCCACCGTGTAGCCCTCTGGGATGGTGACGGTGACCGTCTCCCGATAGGCAGAGGTGGAGCTGATGTTGTTGAGCAGGGCGCTGTAATCCATGACCGTGCTCAGCTCGTAGGAACCAGCGGTGATCTTCTCCGCCTTGTGGGTGAAGCTGGCAAAGAGCTGGAACAGGTAGCCGTACTTTACCAGCCCCTTCTCCTTCAATTCTGCCGTCACATCCCCCAAGGACTCCCCTTCCGTGATGGTCACAGAGGCGGTGACCGGTTCCTTGTTCAGCGCCAGCACATCCCCTGCCCAGCGCCAGCCGATGGTAGCCAAGATGAAGGAGATGAGCAGGATGCCGCCCACATAGATGACACCCTCGGCGATGTTGGTGGGCAGGCTGCGGCGCTGCTTTTTTTCCCTCTTGGAGGCGGGTGCAGGGTCGTTGGGATGCGGCTGCTCCGGCGCAGTGCCAGCAGAAGGAGTCTCAGGCTGAGGCGGCGCTCTTTTCACCGTTTCTTCCTTCCACTCCTCCCAGTCGTTGGGGTCGATGTGGTTCAGGATCTCGTCGATCATGGCGTCCATGTCGATCTTCTTCCCAGTGGTATCCGCTTCGTGATCTTCAAACTGATTGTCATTGTCCAGCCAGTCGCTCTCCTGGCTCTTGAACAGCTTCGCCTGTTCGTCCCTGCTATGTTTTTCGTCAGCCATGTGTTTTCTCCTCATGCGGTTCTATGCGATGGTGAAAACGCCGCCTGATACAGACGGCGCTCCGGTGAACCGATGCTTTACTGATAGTGGATCTCCTCTTTGACCTGCTCCATGACCGCCTGACCCTTGAGCACCTCCACCAGTTTCAGAGCAAAGTCGAAAGCGGCTCCAGGCCCCTGACCGGTGATGAAGCTGCCGTCCACCACCACCTTGCTGCCCACTTGGACATCAGCGGTACCCATGGAGCCTTCCATGCCCGGGTAGCAGACCGCCTTGCGGCCGTTGAGCAGCCCCATCCCCGCCAAAACGACCGGTGCAGCGCAGATGGCAGCCACTTTGCAGCCCTTGTCTGCCGCTCCGGCGATGACCCGCTTGGCCTGGGCGGAGCAGGTCAGCTCGATGGTGTTGTCCATGCCGCCGGCCAGAATGAGCATCTCCAGGTCAGCCAAAAAGGCTTCCTCGCCGATCTCCGGCAGCACCCGATCCATCTTCACGCGGACGCCGTTGGCGGAGGTCACTTCCCCGCTGTGCAGGCCGGTCAGGCAGGCTTCTACGCCCGCCCGATGGAGCAGATCCAGGGTGACCAGGGCTTCCGCCACTTCAAATCCGTTTGCCAATAAAATCGTTACCATATTCGTTAACTCCTTATGATTTTAAACAGGTTTTGTCTCCGTCAGACAGCGCTTTACCGCATTCCAAACATCCTGGTGGATGGCCTTCACCGTCCGCACCTGCCCGTTTTCTGTGCAGGGAATGCGCTGCCAGCCCAGCACATCCGCCGCATGGGAGGCAGTCTCCCGACAGGCGGCCAGGTAGGCGTTGTCCCGCTCGTGGATGTCCGCTTGGGTGTGGGTGGCAGCCTCCCGATGGCGCAGGAGAGAGACGGATGCGCCGGTGGGCATATCCAAATAGAGCACCAGGTCAGGCTTGGGCAGACCCAGCTTGCCGAACTCAAACTCATACAGCCACCGGAAGAAGGTGTCCCGTTCCTCCGCAGACAGCTTAGACGCCTGGTGGACGGCGTTGGAGGTGGTGTACCGGTCGCAGAGCACCAATCCCCCCTGCTCGTACCAATCCCCCCAATCCTGCCGGTAGGAGGCGTAGCGGTCTACGGCGAAAAAAGAGGAGGCAGCGTAGGGATTCACGTCCCCTGGCTTGGTACCGAACGCACCGCTTAGATAGAGTCGGATGAGGGCGGAGGATTCCTCCTGGTAGCGGGGGAATACCACGTTGCGGAAAGAAATACCCTCTCGTTCCAGCCGCTGGCGCAGCTGCTGGAATTGGGTAGATTTTCCGGAACCATCGGTTCCCTCGATGACGATGAGCGTACCCTTCATGGCTGCCACATTCCTTTCCCGTCTCGGACGGTCATAATTTTGTTCATTATAGCATAGCTGTCCCGCAATGTCCATAAACCGCCCTGTTTTCCGGCACGTTCTGCGATTGACGTTGTTTTGGATTGCTTTTTCAGCGACAACATGATATAGTATGGTTGTTTTTTAACCTTCCACTTTGGGACACGAAAAGAGCATTGCGATTATGAATGTACTAAAACATAAAACCGATTCCCTGCCCGAAACCGGCAGTCTCCCCGCCATCACCGCCACGGATGTCCATTTGAGCTATCGCAGCATCGTGCCAGTGGCGCGGCGGAAGGAACAGGAGCGTGGCAAAAAGAGCAAGCGGGTAGAGCATTTTGAAGCCCTCCACGGGGTCTCTTTCACCATCGACCAAGGGGAGATCGTAGGGCTGGTAGGCCGCAACGGCTCCGGCAAGTCCACCCTGCTGCGTGTATTGGCTGGCATCTTTGAGCCAGATCGGGGCGTAGTGGATCTCCACGGCCACACCGTCTCTCTGCTGGCGCTGGGCGTGGGCTTTCAGACCCAGCTGTCTGGGCGGGAGAACATCTACCTGTCCGGCCTGCTGCTGGGGTTCAGCAAGCAGGAGATTGATGCCCAAATCCAGGAGATCATCGACTTCTCTGAGCTGGGCAAGTTCATTGAAAAGCCTGTCCGCACCTACTCCAGCGGGATGCAGTCCAAGCTGGGCTTTGCCATCACGGCCATCTTGAAAACGGACATCATTTTGGTGGACGAGGTGCTCAGCGTAGGTGACGCCCACTTCAAGAAAAAGAGTTTTGCCAAGATGCAGGAACTGATCTCGGAAAAAGCGCGCACCGTGGTCATCGTCTCCCACAACTCCGCTACCATTCGCAGCACCTGTGAGCGGGTCATCTGGCTCCACGACGGGGACATCAAGATGATGGGCGAGACGAGTTTAGTGATGGATTTGTACGATGACTTCATGACACAATATTAAAACAGTTCGCAAAAATGCAAGCATTTTGCGAAGAAGGCAGCCGGGTGCATGCACTCACTTCGTCGACAGGTTCCCCACCTGTGAAACAGGTGGGCCTACGCTACCAATGTGCCCCCGGCACATTGGCTTAACGCTGCGGCACTTACCCGTCTGAGAAGCGAAAAAACTGACGTACACGCCGCCAGTTTTTTCGAATTTCAATTTATTCCGTCATCTAAGATGACGGAACTCTGTGAGACTTTATTTTATCGCACAATATGGTGATTCTTTTTCGGCAGACAGGGTGTCCTGTCTGTCGTTTTTTGACTTTTTCATCCTTCTTTCATTGCAATGTGTCCGCTTTCGTGATACCATGGGCACAGATTTCCCACAACCCACACATACTACATTTAGATTTACGAAATCCTATCAGGAGGTGCATCGGAATCGTGCTTTCTGCCATCCAACAATTTTTCACCGACCTATGGGACAGCCTGACCCAGACCATGTCCAATCCGGACATGGCAGCTCAACTGGTGCAGCCCATCTCCGGTCTGTTGCAGCTGCTGACGCCCCTGCTGGCGCTGTTCATCTTGATCCGCTGCGGACGCAGTCTGCTGCGGGGAAAGATCGAGGAGGAGGTATGGGGCTATCTGGTTACAGCAGACCAGACCGCCTATCCCCTCCCCCACTGGGAAAACCTCATCGGCCGCTCCAGCCGGTGTGATGTGGTGCTCAACTTCCCCACTGTCTCCCGCAGTCACGCCGCCCTGATTCGGGACAACGCCGGTCAGTGGCAGCTCCACCCCCTCAACGCCAAAAACGGCGTTCTGCTCAACGGGGCTCCCATCACGGAGCCGGAGCCGGTGCAGGACGGGGATCTGTTCGACATGGGCGGACTGGTGCTGGCTTTTCTGCCAGCCAACGAGGAGGAACTCCACGCCCAAGCCCAGCGGCGCACCAAGCCGGGACGGTTCATCTCCCCCGGCGTGACTCTGTTCCTGCTGACCCTGTTCCAGGCCACCCTCTGCTTCAAGCTGCTGCTGTCCTATCAGGGCAAGGCGGACGCACCGCCCATCCTCCCCTGTTTTGGGGTGCTGGCAGGCTCCATGTGGTTTTTATATCTGCTGTACCGCATCTTAAAGCGTCGAGGGTTTGAGATTGAGACCATTGCCTTTTTCCTCACCACCCTCTGTCTCACCATCACCGCCAACGGCATCCCCAAATCCTTAGCCAAGCAGACGGTGTGCGTGGTGCTGGGGCTGGTAGTGTTCTTCTCTATGAGTCTGATGCTGCGCAACCTGGAGCTGGCCAAGTGGTTCCGCTGGCCGGCCGCCGCCTTTTCCATGGCGCTGCTGGCTTTCAACGTCCTCTTTGGCGTGCGCCTGTTCGGTGCAAAGAACTGGGTCTCCATCGGCCCCATCCAGTTCCAGCCATCGGAGCTGGTCAAAATTGCGTTTATTTTGGTGGGCGCCGCCACCCTAGATCGAATGTTCGCCAAGCGCAACCTGATCTTCACCCTGGTTTTCTCCGCCTTCTGCGTGGGCTGTCTGGGGCTTATGAGCGATTTCGGCACGGCGCTGATCTTCTTCGTGGCCTTTTTGGCCATCGCTTTCCTGCGCTCCGGCGACCTGGCTTCCGTGCTGCTCATGACCGCTGCCGCCTTCTTTGGCGGGTATATCATCCTGAAATTCAAGACCTATATCGCCGCCCGCTTCCTCATCTACCGCCATGTGTGGACAGATCCGGCCAACTACGGCTTTCAGCAGACCCGCACCATGTCCGCCTTGGCCAGCGGCGGTCTGTTCGGCCGGGGCGTGGGCAATGGGTGGTTGAAGAATGTGGGCGCGGCCAACACCGACCTGGTGTTCGGCGTCATCGCAGAGGAAATGGGGCTGATCCTGGCGGTCTGCTGTGTCATCGCCATCCTGCTCCTGGCTCTTTTCGCCGTGAAGGAAGCGGCTACCGCCCGCAGCTCCTTTTACGTCATCGCCGCCTGCTCTACCGCCATGATCTTTGTGGTGCAGGTCATGCTCAACGTCTTTGGCTCCACCGACCTGTTGCCGTTGACCGGCGTCACCTTCCCCTTCGTGTCCTGCGGCGGCAGCAGTATGATCTCCTGCTGGGCGCTGCTGGCCTATATCAAGGCATCGGACACCAGGCAGAACTCGGCGTTGGCGGTGAAGCTGCCCAAACGGGTGCGCCGCCGCCGTGGGGAGGAGCTGCCGCCGGAGCCGCCTCAGGAGTCCGTGCCGCCTGCGGACACAGCTGACCCCATCATCCCTCAGGATGGCCCACTGTACACCGATGCAGACGACTGGCAGCGCTACTTTAAATGGGAGGATGATGACGAATGAAAAAGCTCCAACGGCGCACCCTCTTTGTGCTCCTGTTCATCCTGGCTCTGGCCGCCGGAACGGTGGTGCTGTGCGCCTTCTATGTGAAGGACGGCGCACAGTGGGCGTCCTTCTACGGCAATCAGCATGTATACACCAACGGCCGCATTGCCTCCGGCTCCATTCAAGATCGGAATGGCACAACGCTTTTTGACTGCGCCGAGGGTCAATACAGCGATGACAAAACCACCCGTATCTCCACCCTCCACGCCATCGGCGACAAGCAGGGGAACATCAACACGGGAGCGAAAAACCTGTTCGCCGACCAGTTGGTAGGGTTCAGTCTCATCACAGGCACCTCCGGCACGGGCAACACCATCAAACTGACCCTGGATGCCAACCTGAACAACGCCGCCTACCAGGCCATGGCAGGCCGGAAAGGGGTGGCAGCCCTATACAACTACGAAACTGGCGAGGTCCTCTGTATGCTCTCCACCCCCTCCTTCGACCCGGCCGATGACGCCGAGGCGGCCAAGGTGGCTGCCGGAGACAGCAACTATGACGGCGCTTATCTGAACCGATTCCTGTCCGGCACCTACACCCCCGGCTCTACCTTCAAGCTGGTCACTGCCGCCGCCGCTTTGGAGACGCTGCACAACGAGGACAGCTTCTCCTATACCTGCACTGGCTCTCTGACCTTAAACGGCGAGAAGATCACCTGCCCCAGCGTCCACGGCACCCAGGACTTTGCCACCGCTCTGGCTAACTCCTGCAACGGTGCCTTCGCCACCCTTGCCACCCAAGTGGGCGGCAAGACCCTGGAAAAGTACGCCAAAGAGGCTGGCCTGACCTCCAAAGTGAACGTCAACGGCCTCAATACCGCCGCTGGCAGCTTTACTGCCGGCACATCGGACAACGATGTAGGTTGGTCTGGCGTAGGGCAGTACAAGGATCTGGTGAATCCCTGTGCCGAGCTGACCCTGATGGGCTGCATCGCCCAGGGAGGCAGTGCAGCCACACCGCGGCTGCTGAAGTCGGTCACCAGCTCCAAGGGGCTTCCGGTGGCGCATGTGACCACAGAAACCAGCAAAATTGGGTGGAAAGCGGATACCTGTGATAAAATCCGCACGTTGATGCACAATAATGTGACCAGCAACTACAGCAAGAACCTGGACTTCGGCGGGCTGAACGTGTGCGCCAAGTCCGGTACGGCGGAAGTGGGTACCAGCAAGCCCCACGCCTGGTTCGTAGGCTTTGTTGAGGACAGCGCCTATCCCTATGCCTTCGTGGTGGTCGTGGAGAACGGCGGCTGGGGCTCCTCAGTGGCTGGCGGCGTGGCGGCCAGCTTGCTCAAGGCCGCTTGTCAGTAACCATACCTGCTGGCCGACGAAACAGAAGATTGACAAACTCGCTGTGATTCTATAAAATAGATTCAGGTGAGTACCGACCGGCAGTTAGGCTTTAAAAGTCTAACTGCCCTTTTTCCTATCGCTCAAAGAAACAACGAAGCGTCTCAAGAGGAAAGGAGCATCTACATGAATATCACAGTTTATCTCGGCGCCAGCGAAGGCAACGATCCCGCTTTGCGCAAGGCTGTCCAAGCGCTGGGCACTTGGATCGGGACAAGCGGGAACACACTGGTCTACGGCGGCTCAAAGACCGGCTTGATGGGCGACCTGGCCACCAGTGTTCTGGCCGCTGGCGGGAAGGCCATCGGGGTGGAGCCCCAGTGCTTTATGGATGCAGGATTCCAATATGATGGGCTGACCGAGCTGATCGTGACCGAAGACATCCCTGCCCGCAAGCGCAAGATGCTCGAGCTGGGTGAGGCTTTCATCGCTTTTCCGGGCGGTACGGGAACGCTGGAGGAGATCGCAGAGGTCATGTCCGATGTATCCCTCAAGCAGCTGGACGCCCCTTGTATCCTCTACAACCTCAACGGTTACTATGACAGCCTGAAAGCGCTGCTGCGGCACATGATCGAAAAGGGACTGTCCTCACAGGATCGGCAAGAGGGAATCTATTTTGCAGATGACCTTGCGCAGGTCAAGGCAATCGTGGAACGTACATAACGCATAAAAAAGACCAGAATTGCAGTGCAATTCTGGTCTTTTGCAATCATCGGACAGGCACAGCCTTTAACGACTCCCCTGTGACCGTGGCCTGCACGGTGCCGGAGGTCAAGTCCAGCACTCGCTTGGCGAACTCTCCCTCCTTCCCTTCCGGCAGGAGGGCTTTGATGGTCACATCGGCGCCGTATTCGGTATCTGCTACGATGCCGTCCCACAGGGGGATTTCCTGGGTCAGCTTGCCCAGCAGGTTGTAGCCGCAGGGGATGGTCAGCTCCACCCAACGGCGCACCACGGAGACGCCTGCGGCGTTGAGGGTCTCCTTGGCGGTGGTCTGGTAGGCCCGCAGAAGGGGGCCTGCGCCCAGGAGGACACCGCCGAAGTAGCGGGTGACCACGCAGACCACGTCGGTGACCCCTTCCCGATTGAACACCTCCAGCATGGGCTGTCCGGCGGTGCCTTGAGGCTCACCATCATCGCTGTAGCGGAGGACGCCGTTTTTCAGCAGGTAACACCAGCAGTTGTGGCGGGCATCGTGGTACTGCTTTTTCACGGCCTCGATGAAGGCACGGGCTTCCTCCTCGCTCTCCACATGGCGCACCTTGCCCAGGAATCGGGAGCGTTTTTCCACATACTCGGCATCACCGGAGCCGGTGGGGATATAATATTCAGTCATCAGCACACCTGCTTTCTCGGCTTGGCCGGAGGATTTTTCATCTGATTACACGCTGAGCTTTTCGATGCCCTGCTTCATCCGAGCGATGGATTCTTCCTTTCCCAGGATGTGGGCGATCTCCACTGCACCGCCAGGGGTGACAGCCTTGCCGGCGATGGCAATGCGGACGGGCCACATGATCTTGGCGTTCTTCACTTCCAGCTCTGCGGCCAGATCGGTCATGACCGCCTTGATGCCCTCCGGTTCCCAGGGTTCCAGCGCCTCGAAGCGGGGCAGGATGGTCTGGAGCATTTCCAGGGAAATCTCGGCGTTGGTCTTGGACTTTTTATGAGTGTAGAGGGCAATGTCGTAGTCGGGCAGCTTGTCGAAGAAGTCCACCTTTTCTGGAATCTCGTTCATGGTCTCGGTGCGCTGGTGGAGCAGGTCGGCGATCTCCGCCACGTCCACATGGGGGTTCTGGACGGTCTGGCGGATGTAAGGCTCGGCTGCCTTGGAAAATTCCTCCGGAGTCATGGAGCGGATATAGTGGCTGTTGAAATACTTCAGCTTTTCCATGTCGAAGGCGGAAGGAGATTTGGAGATGCCCTCGATGTCGAACACCTGGATCAGTTCTTCCATGGTGAAGAACTCCTGTTCGGCGATGTCACCCTTGGGGCTCCACCCCAGCAGGGTCACATAGTTCAAAATGGCATCGGACAGGTAGCCCATCTTGAGCAGGTCTTCATAAGAGGGATCGCCGTGACGCTTGGACATCTTGCGGACAGTCTTGGTCTCCGGATCGGTAATCATGACGGAGGCGCAGTGGACGTAGGTGGGGATCTCCCAGCCGAAAGCCTCGTAGAGCAGGTTGTACTTGGGGGAGGAGGACAGGTATTCGCTGCCTCTGACCACATGGGTGATGCCCATGAGGTGGTCGTCAATGACGTTGGCGAAGTTATAGGTGGGCAGTCCATCGGACTTGATCAAAACCTGATCGTCCAGGTCGGCGTTGTCCACGGTCACATCGCCATAGACGGCGTCGTGGAAGGTGGTGTGACCGGCGGGGATTTTCTGACGGATGACGTAGGGTTCCCCTGCTGCCAGCTTCGCATCAATCTCCTCCTGGCTCAGGCGGCTGCAATGGCCGTCGTACTTGGCCACCTTACCCTCGGCGGAAGCGGCGTCTCGGAGCTGTTCCAGGCGCTCCTCAGAGCAGAAGCAGCGATAGGCCAAGCCCTTTTCCACCAGCAGCTCGGCGTACTTCTGATAATAAGACATCCGCTCGGTCTGGACATAGGGGCCAACAGGGCCGCCCACGTCGGGGCCTTCGTCGTAGTCCAGGTGGCAGCTCTCCATGGTGCGCTGGATGACGGCGACAGCGTCCTCCACCTTCCGCTTCTGGTCGGTGTCCTCGATGCGCAGGATGAACTTGCCCTGATTGTGTCGGGCGATCAGGTAGGTGTAGAGGGCGGTGCGCAGGTTGCCCACATGCATATAGCCGGTGGGAGAGGGGGCAAACCGAGTGCGAACCTCGCCCTTGGGGATGCGTGCTTCCATATCTTCAAACCATTGATAATCTAATTTCACGGTAGTTTCCTCCTATTCTTCTACTTCGTTATTCTATTTTTTTCCGCCCGCCTTGTCAAGTCTCTCTCGGTCAACCTGCACAAATTCTCCCTCGCTCCCCCACTTTTTCCCTCGCTCCTCTTTCCAAGCAGAGAGAAACTGTTTATAATAGTGGTATTTTCAAACCCAAGCAAGGAGGTTCTCTATGAAACAGGAACTGGAATCCATCCTCTCCTTCGGCGCACAGGCGGTGTCCGGAGAAAAGACCATCTTCGACCAGGCCGCCCTGCGGCACTTAGACCGGCTCATGGAGGGCAACAGCGGCTACAAGACCACCCCCGCCAATCCGGCGGTGCTGAGCCAGGAGCTGCGGGAGGGCACAGCCAAGAACGGTCAGTCGCCCCTGGCGGTCATTGTCTGCTGCAGCGACTCCCGTGTGCCGCCGGAGCACATCTTCCACGCCGGCATCGGGGAGCTGTTCATCATCCGCAACGCAGGCAACCTCATCAGTGACTTTGCCCTGGGCAGCGTAGAATACGCTGTGGAGCACCTGGAGACACCCTTGGTGGTGGTCATGGGGCACACCGGCTGCGGCGCAGTAGGAACAGCGCTGACGCCGGCACAGGAAAAGGGCGGCCTGGCCGCCATCCTGGCGGAAATTCGGGACGCCATTGCTGGTGAGTCTGACCCCCACCAGGCCGTGCGCAAGAACACCCTCCACGCCCTGGCCACGTTGGGGCGCAGCCCCATTTTGAAGGAGCTGCACCAGGCAGGCAAGGTGGAGTTCGCCGCCGCCATCTATGACATCCACAGCGGGCATGTGGACTTTTTGCAAGATTGACATTGGAAAACTGGGAATGGCTTGCTGTTCCCAGTTTTTTCTGGATAAAAGAGAATCCCATGGATGAGACATCCATGGGATCTGGTGCGGATGATGAGACTTGAACTCACACGTCGGTTGACACACGCCCCTCAAACGTGCCTGTCTACCTATTCCAGCACATCCGCAAATTAGCGTTACTTATTATAGGATGAGACGTGGTTTTTGTCAAGCGTTTTTTTGAAATTCCCGCAAAAATCAGTCAAAGAAAAAAATCCTGAAAAAATCGAAAATAATTGTTGACAACCGGATGAAAATGAGTATAATAATAAAAGTGTTCCGCGAGGGACACAGACAAATAGCGGAATTGTGTAAGGGTAGCACAGCAGACTCTGACTCTGTATGTGAGGGTTCGAATCCTTCTTCCGCTGCCAAAAAGCCTGTGATTGGCTTCAATCACAGGCTTTTTTCTAACTTTTCACCCATTCATAAACAGCTCACATTTGGCTTGGCGCACAAGTCGTGCACAACTGCTGCACAAAACTTCTGGAAAAACTGCGTATGACTGACCCCATACGCAGTTTTTTTCTTTTCACTTGAGCACCCGTTTCAGCAGCGCCAGCTTTTTCTCCCCATAGGGCGGATACCGCAGGGGCACGTCCACCTTCGTGCTCTGCCGGAACACGCTGCGCTGGTGGGTGAAGGTGTCAAAGGTCCGCTTGCCGTGGTAGCTGCCCATGCCAGAGTACCCTACCCCGCCGAAAGGCTGGTGCTGGCTGGCCAGGTGGAGGATGGTGTCATTGATGCAGCCGCCGCCGAAGGAGCAGCGGTTCAAAATCTGCTCCACGACTGCCTTGTGCTGGGTGAACAGGTACAGCGCCAAGGGTCTCTCGTGGGCAGTGATGTACTGGATGCACTCCTCCAGATCATCGTAGGGAAACAGAGGCAGGATGGGCCCGAAAATCTCCTCCTGCATGATAGGTGCGTCAAAGGTCAGCTGATCGATGACGGTGGGGGCGATGAAACGCCGGTCATCGTCGCACTGGCCGCCTAGAAGGATGCGCCCCTGGGTCATCAGCCCTTTCAGTCGTTCGTAGTGGCGCCGGTTGACGATGGTGGCCATCTGGCTCAGGTCGCCTTGTGGGAAAAAGACGTCCAGCGCCTGCTGATAGCACGACAGGAAGTGGTTTTGCACAGCCCTGTGGATAAACAGGTAGTCCGGCTCCACGCAGGTCTGACCGGCGTTCAACACCTTGCCAAAGGCGATGCGCTTGGCCGCCAGGGGGATGTTGGCGCTCTCGTCCACGATGACGGGGCTTTTGCCCCCCAGTTCTAGGGTCACTGGCGTCAAATGCTTGGCGGCGGCCTCCATGACCACCTTGCCCACCGGCACGCTACCGGTGAAGAAGATGTAGTCAAACCGCTCCGCCAGCAGCGCCTCGTCCACTTCCCTGCCTCCTTCTGCCACGGCGATGTACTCCGGTGGGAAGCAGTCGGCGATCAGGTCGGCAATGGCACGGCTGGTGGCGGGAGCATCGGCGGAGGGCTTTACGATGGCGGTGTTGCCGGCGGAAATGGCGCCGATGAGCGGGGTCAGGCACAGGTTCACCGGATAGTTCCAGGGCGCCATGATGAGGGTCACGCCGTAGGGTTCTGGGACGGTGTTACACCGTCCCGGCAGCTGACCGATGGCGGAGGGCATCCGCTTGGGCTTCGTCCACTTGCGCAGGTGCTTTTGGTGATAGCGCAGCTCACTGCGCACCATGCCCACCTCGCTCAAGTGGCTCTCGCAAGGGGTTTTGTTCAGATCCGCTTGCAGCGCCTGATAGAGCGCTTCTTGATGGGTCTCCAAACCGCCGGCCAGCTTGGCCAGGGCTTCCTTGCGGAAGCCGTAACTCCGAGTCGCACCCGTGGCGTAGTACGCCCGCTGTCTTGCCACCAGTTCAGAAATCATAGGCTCTCTCCTTTTTCCACAGGCAAGTTTCACCAAAAAGTCTCCCAGAGTTTCGTCACCTCCAGTGACGAAAGAAATTCAAATCCATTTTTTCTGGCGGCACATACGTCAGAAAAAATACTGCTCAGTTCGGACAGGGCAACCATTGCGCAGCAATCGAGTCCTGTCCGAACTGCAAACTCCATGGAGAAAGATAAAAGCCTGCTTCAAGAAAGCAGACTTTTATCTTTGCAACCTATTTCGGAAGGCGAAATTATTCTACCTCAGCATTGGCCTCAACGCTCGCATAGGAACGACCGTTGTACATACCACATGCAGGGCAGATACGGTGAGGCATACGGTATGCACCGCAGGAACACTTGACCAGGTTGGGAGCCACCAGCTTCCAGTTTGCACGCCGCTTATTCCGTCTTGCTTTCGATACTTTACCCTTAGGGACTGCCATGAAGACACCTCCTTATTCCACCTTTTCAGGCAATTCACTCTTGTTCTGTCGAATCTAACAGCTGCGCCAGCACTGCGAAACGGGGATCCGCCGCAGGCTTACACTGGCATGGACCTTCATTGAGATCCGCACCGCAAAGGGGACAGCGGCCTTTACAGTCTTCACTGCACAGATGTTTGGTATCCATTGCGAAGATGAACTCATCCGTCATCACTTCATCAACATCCAATTCCGACCCGGACAGCAGGATGATCTCATCATCCTCCTCGTTCTCCAGCTCGGTCGCCAGCAGACGCCGGACAGGTACGGACATCACCCGCTCATAAGGCTTCCCGCAGCTGTCACAGTGCAGGTGAAGGTTACTGGAGAGAGTGGCCTCCAATTCCAACATTCCCGCACGGTTACGAACCTCTCCCACCACCGTCACCGGCTCACAGATGGGATGGGCACCATAAAAGTCCAGGCTGGAGAGATCCAGTTCACAGGAAAAGGATTCTTTCGCACCGGGTACATGGATAATCTCTTTTAGATCTAGACGCATAGCACACCTCGCATAACGACACAAGTTGTATTTTACCCCAATATATTGTATCTGTCAATGACTTTTTACGGAGGATTGTCATATTCCTCATTTATTGTTATAATGGAGAGCGACATCTCCCCTGAATCCAAGGAGTCATCCCATCCATGAAAGAATTTACGGTCGGAAAAAACGACGCCAACCAGCGCTTAGACCGCTGGCTATCCAAAAACCTCCCCCTCCTCCCTGCTCCGCTGGCGCAGAAGTACATCCGTCTCAAACGGGTGAAGCTCAACGGCAAGGGGGCGAAGCGGGACACCCGTTTGCAGGTGGGCGACCTGCTGCAATTATACATCAACGACGAGTTTTTTGAAATCCCTACGCCGGAAAATGCCTTCTTAAAATTGTTCAAGCCCAAGCTGGACATTTTATATGAGGACGAACATATCCTGCTGGTCAACAAAACCCCCGGCATGGTGGTACATGGGGATGAGACGGAGCGCGTGAACACCCTTATCAACCACATCCAAGCGTATCTGTACCAGAAGAAGGAGTGGAACCCCTTTCGGGAGCATGCCTTCGCACCGGCGCTGTGCAACCGCATCGACCGGAACACCGGCGGCATCGTCATCGCCGCCAAGACCGCCGAGGCGCTGCGGGTGATGAACCAGAAGATTCGGGATCGGGAGCTGGTCAAGTTGTACCTGTGTGCCATTGTGGGGCAGATCCAGCCGCCGGATGGCACGCTGAAGGGGTATCTGTGGAAGGACGAGGCCAAGAAGCAGGTCTTTGTCAAGTCCCGTCCCGTGCCCGGTGCCCGGACGGCGGTGACCAAATATCGGACGCTGACCAGCGGACGGGGTCTGTCCCTGCTGGAATGCGACCTGATCACCGGCCGCACCCACCAAATCCGTGCCCAACTGGCTGCCGCCGGTCATCCCCTCCTGGGCGATGGCAAATACGGCAGCGAGAAGCTCAATCGCCGCTACGGGATGCGCCGCCAGGCCCTCTGGTCCTGGTCGTTGGAGTTCCGGTTCACCACCCCTGCTGGGGAGCTGGAATACCTCAACGGACAGCGCTTTCAGGTCAGCGCCGTGGATTTCGCGGCGGAATATTTTCCTGATTATCCCCTGGCGCAGGCGGCAGATTACACCTGGAACTGAAAGGAGTTCTTTATGAAGCGAAAACCCATTGCACTGTTACTGATCCTCTCCATGCTGCTGGCCTTGTCCCTGACCGGCTGCGGCAAGGACACCGCCCTGACGGTCTACGCCGAAGGCAATTTCATCCGTCAGGATCTCATCGACGCCTTCACGGAGGAGACGGGCATCGAGGTCAACTACATCATCGGCACCCGCTCTCCGGCAGAGACCAAGGCCAAGACCGATGATGCCAACAGCACCAAGACCGATTCCAGTGCGGACGAAGAAGTGGTGCTGCCGGAAGAATCCTCGGTGGACGTCCTGTCCGAAGTTCGGGCGTGGAAGGAGGAGGACACCCAGGCGCGGGCGGAAAGCTCGGAATCTGATGGCGCCGTCTGCGATTATGACGTGATCCTCACCGACCAGGACATCCTCTCCCAGCTGAAGGAGGAGGATTGCCTGATGGAGCTGGACACCAAGAAGGTGTCCAACTATGACAACATCGCCAAGAAATATCGCAAGCTCAACGGAGATGGCGCTCTGTACGGTATCCCCGCCCTGTGGGGCATCGCCGGCATCGTCTGGGACACCAAGCTGGTGGATACCCAAGTGAGCAGCTGGGACATTTTGTGGGATGAGACTTACAAGGGCAAGATTGTCATGCCCGCTACCGCGCGGGAATGTGCCGCTGTGGCGCTGAAGCGCCAGGGCAAGGACGTGAACACCACGGACAAAAAGGAGCTGGAGGACGCCTACAAGCTGCTGGATGAACAGAAGGATCTGGCTGCCGGATACACCAGCCGAGTGGCCTACACCATGATGACCAACCAATCCGCCGCCCTGGCTGTGGCTGACTCCGGTGCCGCCATTGACATGATGAGCAACAATGCAAACCTTGCCTTCGCCCTGCCTGACGAGGGCAGCTGGCGGGTGTGCTACTCCTATTGTGTCCCCGCTGGGACGGAGTGGCCGGAGGAAGCGCAGAAGTTCATCAACTATATGTGCTCCGCCAATAACCTGGCCAAGAACGCCGTGTACAGCAAATACTCCACCACCTCTGGGGAAGCGCTGAAGAAGATGAACCAGAGCTGGCACGACAATCCGCTGGCCTATCCGGACGAGACCATCCGCAAGCAGTCCCCCTTCCTCACCGGCCTGCCCGCTGAAACCGAGACCCTTCACGGCTCCCTGTTCGCCCAGCTCACCGGCGCGGACACAGCCGCAGACAACACCAACAACCCTCAGTCCTGATAGAAAGGAGCAGATCGACTATGACCATGGAACTAGGCTGCAAAGGACGGGCAGAGACCATCGTCACCCCGGAAAAAACCGCCAAGACCGCCGGTTCCGGCGCCCTGGACGTTTTCGCCACCCCCTTCATGGCGGCGCTGATGGAGGAGGCCGCCTGGACCTCCATCCAGCCCTATCTGGAGGACGGTCAGGGCAGCGTGGGCATCGCCCTGAACCTGACCCACGACGCCGCCACCCCCGTGGGGATGAAGGTGTGGGCGGAGAGCACCGTCACCGCCATTAACGGCCGGAAGGTGTCCTTCTCCATCACCGCCTATGACGAGACCGGCGTCATCGGCACCTGTGACCACCAGCGTGCCATCATCGACAACGAGAAGTTCTTCACCCGGTGCCAGAACAAACTCAACCACTGAAACTCCACCCATGACAAAACCGCCAGCACGATGCTGGCGGTTTTTGCATTTTCCTGACTTCAGTTGAATTTGTAAATCTTCTGTGCGATGTGATACAGGCCAACGCTCAGCTTCCGTCCGCCTTTTCCGGGGAAAGTGCCGGCGATGGAGAGGGCACGGTAGTGGAGCTTCTTATACATGGCCGGATCCTTGGCCTTCAAGTCCTTCCACAGCTTGTCCTTCTTCTCCAGATTCTCCGGTTCCTCGGACATGATGAGGAAGATGGAGCTAATCATCATCATCATAGACAGGTAGCGCAGCATATAGGTGCCCAGTTTCGGCTCAAAGCTGCGCAAGGTGTCATAGGAGTAGAAGTCCAGCATAATCCGAGTCACTCGGAGCTGTTGATCCACCCGCTTGATCATGACCTGCTCGTTAACACTCTGGTCGTCTCGGCCGATAAAGTAGCGGTACAGGTCTTCGTTCATGTAATAGATGGACTTCACCTGGGGCAGGGGCTGGTAGACGAAGATGTTGTCCACATAGAAGGTATGCTTGGGCAGCTCCAGGCCGCAGTCCCGCAGCATCTGGGTGCGGTAGATGACCGAGTGCATGAGCAGGTATTCCGACGGCTTCCAGTGCCCTAAGTCCGCCCAGGTGAACACCTTCCCTTCCGGGAACACATCGGTGTAGCGTACCACCTTGCTGATGCCCTCTGCCACATGCTCGTAGACGTAGTTGCAGACCATCATATCCAGCGGATTTTCTCCCTGGGACAGTTCCCGCAGCTTGGTCAGCACCCGCTGCAAGGCATCTTCGTTCAGCCAGTCATCGGAGTCCACCACCTTGTAGTACATCCCCTGGGCGTTGCGCAGCCCCTGGTTGACCCCTTCGCCGTGGCCGCCGTTAGGCTGATGGATGGCGCGGACGATATTGGGGTAGCGCTGGGCATATTCATCTGCGATGGCGCCCGTTTCGTCCGCGGAGCCGTCATCCACCAGGATGATCTCCACCTGATCGCCGCCGGTCAGCAGAGTGTCCGCACAGTGGCGCATATAGGCTGCGGAATTATAGCAGGGCACCGCAAAAGTAATCAGTTTCATAGTTGTTACACGCTCCAAAAATCACGATATTACGCTTCACTAGCTTGCCCTATTTTAACACATCCACCAGATAAATAAAACCTTTTTGCAAAAAGCTTTGCCGTTTTTTAATCAAACCTTAACCGCCCTGTCCAAACAAAAAACAGGAGCGGACTCCTTTTGAGTCCGCTCCTGCAAATCTGTTTGATTGGGGTTGATATCCGGTCAAACGTCCTGATTAAGCCTTGATATACTTATCAACGATCTTCTGCAGGGTGCCGTCAGCCTTCAGTTCAGCCAGCGCCTTGTTGACTGCCTTGGTCAGGCCAGTGTTGTCCTTGGCGATGCAAGCTGCATAATTTTCGGTGACATATTCAGTGTCCAAAATCTTCAGACCCTTGTTGGCTGCCACATAGGACTTAGCGGGTTCGTTGTCGATGATGACAGCGTCCACCTGACCCTGGGTCAGAGCCATGACAGCGTCGCTGCCCTTGTTGTACTGGACAACGGAATCCTTGCCATAGTCATCGGTTGCATACTGGTCACCAGTAGTGGCCAGCTGGACACCGATCTTCTTGCCCTTCAGGTCGTCGGGCTTTGCGATGGTGGAGTCTTCCTTGACGATGATGACCTGAACACCAGTTGCATAGGGGTCGGAGAAGTCAACGTTCTTCTGACGGTCGGGATCAACGGTCATGCCAGCCAGACCCAGGTCAGCCTTGCCAGTGGAGACAGCGGTGATGATGGAGTCAAATTCCATATCCTCGATCTTCAGCTCCAGACCCATCTTGTCGGCGATGGCCTTGGCAATGTCAGCGTCAATGCCAATCACGTCATCCCCATCATAGTATTCATAGGGGGGGAACTGTGCGTTGGTGGCCATGGTCAGGGTGCCTTCGGTAGTCAGCTTGTAGCCTTCGTCAGCGCCTGCTTCAGAGGTAGCAGCGGAAGTGGTGGGTGCGGGTGCAGCGCTGCCGGTGGAGGAGGTGGTGGTGCTGCTGCCGCCGCCGCAAGCGGTCAGCATGGCAGTGCACATAGTCAGTGCCAGAATCAGTGCAGATACTTTTTTCATTTTCAGTAGCTCCTTTTGAATAATTATACGAATCAACCCTAATTATTCGGATTTAACTCCCATGATAACAGCTCTCGCCCGCAAAATCAAGGGGTTTCCTTTGGTGATTTTGCATAACTTCCCACGATTTTCCCTCAGTCCTTTGCGATAGAACGCATCCAACGGTTGGATTTTTCGTACCAGAACCCCAGAGGAACGGAGACAAAGGGGGCAATCATGCAGGCCCAATACAGTCCCATGAGGCCAAAGAAATGGTTAAACGTGACGGCCAGGATGAGCCGTGCCAGGATACAGTTGCAGAAGCTGCTGAAAAAGACAAACCAGGTGTTGCCCACCCCCACAGCCAGGCCGTGGTAGATCATAAAGACCGCAAAGAACAGCTGCCCCAGGATGTCAATGCGGACATTGACGGCGGCATAATATTGCGTCTCCGGATCAGGGGTGAAGATGGCCACCAGGCCGGGAGCGGTCAGCTCTACGATGACCACCAGCACCACAGTGACACTCAAGGTGATGGCGATAGCACGATGAACCACCTTGCGAATCCGGTCATAATCCTTGGCGCCGGCGCACTGAGCCACAATGCCGCTGACGGCACTGTACATGGCGGCGCTGAATAGCTGTGCCAGCTGGGAGATCTTCATGGTGACGCTGCTGGCGGCGGAGACGTTGACATCATAGGAATTGACCAGAGTCGTGACCACGATCCAAGCGATGCTGACCACGCTCATCTGGACAGCACAGGGCAGCCCCACCTTGAGTACGCCCTTCACCTTGTCCCTCTGCATCTTCAGTGCCTGGACGCACAAGCCGAACAGCTCCTTCTCCCGCCATAGATAGTAGACAGACAGGAGGGCGCTGACGATCTGGGCGATGACAGTAGCCCAAGCGGCGCCAGCCACGCCCATGTTAAGACCGGCCATGAACACCAAGTCCAAGATGATATTCAAGATCACGCTGACCGCTACGCAGAGGAAGGGACGTTTGGAGTCCCCCACCGCTCGCAGAGCGGCACAGGCAGCGTTATAGACGGTGACAAAGAACATCCCCACGGCACAGATGCGCAAGTACTGCTGGGACTGTTCCAGCGCAGGCGCATCCATCCAGATCATGATCTGATTGGCCATCAGAAAGAGGAGGACGGAGACTCCCACCCCTATGAGTATTCCCAAGGTAAGCAGCGAGCCGGTGGTCTCCTGGCAGTCCTTTTTCTGTTTTGCGCCATAGTATTGGCCGATGAGTACGCCGCCGCCAATGGTGATACCGATGATAACCTGGGTGAGCAGGTTGATGACGGTGGAGCTGTTGCCAATGGCAGACTGGGCATAAGAGGAGCCGCCATAGTGACCAGCAATGATCATATCAGCAATGTTATAGGTCGCTTGCAGTACATTGGAGACCACAAAGGGGCCTGCGTAGCGCAGGAGCATACTGGTGATATTGCCTTGGGTGAGGTCGTTCTGACCGGACATTGGATCCGCTCCTTTCTCTCTGAAAATACGGGACATCGCCCCTCGGAAAAAGCCGCGTCCAGCATGGGACGCGGCTCATCCTGTCGGAAAACGGCAGTTCTATGGCCTCGCAACGCAAAGTCTCACAGAGTTCCGGCATCTTTGATGCCGGAAAAAAGTGCAATCTGAAAAACTGGCGGCGTGTACGTCAGTTTTTTCTCTGCTCAGACTGGTAAGTTTGCGCGCGCAGCGAGTGCATACACCAGGCTGCAATCTTCGCCAAAATGCTTGCGTTTTGGCGAACGCTTACAGTTCGTCAATATCAATGATCGTGCCGTTCAGTTCTTCCCCACGCAGGTCAGTGCCCGCCAGGTACCAGCCGTTCTCATCCTTCTCCAAGGTGGTCTTTGCCCACCGGAAGGTGCTGGGTCGGTCGATGTCGGGCTGAATCTCGTAGGTGATGGGCTGACCGGGCTGCAGGCCGTGGCAGTGCCAGCCGAAGCTGCGCACTACATTCACCTGATCCTCGTTTGCGCTGTACCACAGGCTTCCTTTTTTCATGGTTCCTTCCCTCCTGCATTCTACCGCCCTCAGTCCTCTACGGGCGGCGGGCAGTGGATGTTCTTATTATAATCTTTCGATACTCCAATTATATGGGAAGGCGGAGAGGGGCTCAATAGTCACTTTCGCTAAAAGTCCCTGCCCTGTTTCAGTCACATTGTCCAATTTTCAGAGAGATTTGCCGTTTTTTTCGTTTTTCTGCCGAGGATTGCAAGGGAATCCCCGTTCATCTGGCCGGAACCTTCTTCCGGATGTCCTCCAAACGGTTCAGCGCAGCGTTCAATGTCTCATCCTTTTTTGCAAAATGCAGCCGGATGAGGTGGTTCACCGGCTCCCGGAAAAAGCTGGAGCCAGGGACGGCGCCCACCCCCACTTCCCGTGCCAGCACTTCGCAGAATTCCAGGTCGCTGGCGTAGCCGAACTCAGAGATGTCCAACAGGACGTAGTAGGCGCCCTGAGGGTTGGTGTGGGAGATGCCGATGGCGTCCAGGCCGTCCAGGAACAAATCTCTTTTGGCGGTGTACTTGTCCTGGAGCCACTGATAATAGTCGTCCCCAAACCGCAGGCCAGTGACCGCCGCCTCCTGGAGTGGGGCGGCGGCGCCTACGGTCAGGAAGTCGTGCACTTTTTTTGCCACATCAATGATATGAGGCGGGGCAATGATGTAACCCAAGCGCCAGCCGGTGATGGAGTAGGTCTTGGAGAGGGAGCTGCAAGAGAGGGTGCGCTCCCACATACCAGGGAGGGAGGCGAAATAGACGTGGCGGTTGGGCTCGTAGACAATGTGTTCGTACACTTCATCGGTTATAACGTAGGTGTCATATTGCTCCGCCAGGTCGGCGATGAGCTTCAGCTCGTCATAGGTGAACACCTTGCCGCAGGGGTTGGAGGGGTTGCACAAGATCAGCGCCTTGGGGTTCTGCTGGAAGGCCGCTTCCAGCTCGTCCGCGTTAAAGTGGAACTCTGGCGGGTGCAGAGGCACATAGATGGGCTCCGCACCGGAGAGGATGGTGTCCGCCCCATAGTTTTCGTAGAAGGGGGAGAACACGATGACCTTATCGCCAGGATTGGCCACGGTCATCATGGCCGCCATCATGGCCTCGGTGCTGCCGCAGGTGACCACGATCTCTCCGTTGGGGTCGATGGTGCGCCCCATGAGCTTAGACTGCTTGGCCGCCAGGGCTTCGCGGAAGTTCTGTGCGCCCCAGGTGATGGCATACTGATGGAAGTCCTCGTGGGCTACTTCTGCCAGCCGGTCTAAGATGGCCTTAGGCGGCTCGAAGTCGGGAAAGCCCTGGGACAGGTTGATGGCGTTGTATTGGAGCGAGACTCGGGTCATCCGGCGGATGACGGAATCGGTAAAGGTCTTGGTACGTTCAGATAGCTGTTTCATCTTGTCCTCCTACCAGATAGGATTTTTTGTCGTTCAAAATATGGAGCGGATCCAGGGCGTCCTTGATCTGATTCATAGCACGCAGGTTCTCCCAGTGGGTCTCCCGCAAAAAGTAGCGGCGCTTGCTGATGCCAATGCCGTGCTCGCCGGAGGCGATGCCGCCCAGTTCATAGGCTTTGTGGTACGCCTTGTCCATGTTTGCATGGAGCTCTTTCTGCCAGGTGGCCTCGTCCCGATGGCCGCGCACCACGCACAGGTGGACGTTTCCATCTCCGGCGTGGCCGAAGCTGACCATGCGCATCCCGCTGGACTGCTCCAACTGGTTGATGTAGCCGATAAACTCCGCCGTCCGGTTGATGGGCACCACGATGTCCACCGGCTCCTGCTCGGACACCGCTTCCACCGCCTTGACCAGGGCGCCGCGCACCTTCCAGATGTCCGCCGCCTGCTGAGGGTCGGTGAGGAAGATGTAATCCAGGGCGCCGCTGGAGAGAGCCAATGTCTGGATGCGTTCTGCGCTGGCGGCCACTTCCCTTTCCCTGCCGTCAAAGGTGAGCAGGATATAGGAGCCCGCCTCCGGACAGGGATACCGAACGCCGGAAAAGTCCTCGCCCACTCTTACCACATTCCGTTCCATAAATTCCACTGCCGTGGGGTTGGCGTCCGCCCGCAAAATATTCAGGACGCTGCCGATGCCGGTCGTTAGGTCGGGATAGGGCACCAGGATACTCAGGCTGGTCTCTGGCTTGGGAATGACCTTCAGGATGCACTTGGTGATGACCGCCAGGGTGCCTTCTGAGCCGATGTACAGATGTTTTAGGGACAGGCCGCTGGCGTCCTTGACGTTCTTGCCGCCTACGGTCAGCACGGTGCCGTCCGCTGTGACCACTTCCAGCCCTCGGACGTAATCTCGGGTGACCCCATACTTCACCGCTCGCATCCCACCGGCGTTGGTGCTGATGTTGCCGCCGATGGAGGAGGCTTTCTCACCGGGGTCGGGTGGATAGAACAAATTGTGTTCCTCCACATAGGCCTGCAAATCCTGTAACAGCAGACCCGGTTCCACGGTGATCGTCATAGTCTCCGTGTCCAGCTCCAAGATGCGATTCATCTGGGACAGATCCAAGATGATGCCTCCATCCACCGGCACGGTGGAGCCAACCAGGTTGGTGCCCGCCCCTCTGGGGGTGACGGGGATGCGGTTGGCATGGGCGTACTGCAAAAGTTTGCTGACCTCCTCCGTGCTCTTGGCAAAGACCAGAGCGGATGCCTCTCCCTTCCGTCTGCCCAGGGTGTCGCTCAAAAACTCCGGCGGGATGTGGTCAAAGACCAGGCGGCTCTCATCGGGGATGATCTCTCTCAATGCCGTTCGTTCCATATCTTGCCCTCCAAAAACAGGCGTCCCCGCTGAATCATACCAATCCAGCGGGGAGCAGCTTGCGTGTATTATTTGCTTGCCAGCAGATCCTGATCCCAGCCGACCTTGATGAAGTAGCCGCCAAAGGTGTCGTTAAAGACTTTTTCCGTGGCGTCAGACTGGAATGCCTTGATCACCTTCTGGTACACGGCCACCTTGTCCTTGTCCTGCAAGTCCTCGGTGCGGGCAGCGATCAGGTTCCAGTACTTCTCTTCGTCCAGGACGCTGTCCTTGTAGATGGCCTCGTCGGTCTTCAGGCCGAAGTCCAGGGCGTAGTTGCCGTTGACCACTGCTGCGGTCACATCGTCCAGGACAGAGGGGATGGTGTTGGCCTTCAGCTCCTTGATGGTGATCTTGGTGTTGTAGGTCTTGATGTCCTCCAGGGTGGGATTGAAGCCTGCATCCTCCTTCAGGGTGATGAGGCCGGCCGCTGCCAGAACCTTGATGGCACGGCCGCCGTTGGTCACGTCGTCGGGGATGGCCACTACATCGCCGTCCTTGATGTCAGAGATGGCCTTGACCTTGTGGGAATAGATGTTCAGGGGGATGATAAAGGTGTAGCCGATGGACTGGATCTTGTAGCCCTGCTGTTCCACCTCGTTATCCAGGTAGATCTGATGCTGGAAGGCGTTCAGGTCAATGTCGCCGCTGTTCAGGGCGTTGTTGGGGGTGGCGTAGTCGGAGAACTGGACGATCTCCAGGTCGATGCCCTCTGCTTTCAGGCTCTCCTGTGCCGGTTTCCACAGGTCTTCGTAGATGCTGCCCACCACGCCCAGCTTGACGGTGGTGGATTCGGCGGCGCTGCTGCTGCCTGCGCTGGAGTCACTGCTCTTGCCGCCGCAGGCAGTCAGGGACAGGGCGAAGGTAGCGGCGGACAGGGTGACTGCAATAAGTTTCTTGATATTCATAGGATATTTCTCCGATTTTTCTCTTATTTTTTGATTACAGGGTCAATGCCAGGTTAAAGTTTTCCAGCATGGTCTTACAGGAGGCGTCGAACTCCTGCTGTTCCTCCTCGGTGAGCTTCAATTCGATGATGTCCGCCACACCGTTCCGGTTGAGCACCGCCGGAACGCTGGCGTACACGCCGTGCTGGCCGTACTGGCCATCCAGGTAGACGGAGACAGGCAGGATGCGGTTTTCGTCCCCGAACACCGCTCGGATGACCTCAGCGATGGATGCGCCGATGCCGAACTCGGTGGAGCCTTTGCCTCCCAAGATGATCCAGCCGCCCTTCTTGCCTTCCGCCGCCAGGGCATCCAGATCCAGCTTGCCATAAGTGTCCGGCCGCTCCTCCATGAGTTGGGACAAGGGCTTGCCTGCGATGGTGACGATGGACCAGGGCACCATCTGGCTCTCGCCGTGCTCGCCCAGTGCGTAGGCGTACACGGATTTCTGATCCACCCCAACGGCCTGGGCGATGGCCCGTCTCAGGCGGGCGGAGTCCAGGGTGGTGCTGGTGGAGAAGACTTTTTCGGGCGGCCAATCCAGCACATGCTGGATGTAGTGGGCGATGACGTCCGCCGGATTGGAGATGCTCAGGATGATGCCGGAGAAGCCAGAGGTCTTGATCTTGGCGGTCACATCCTTCAGGACTTCAACGGTCTGGCGCAGGGTGTCCATGCGGGTCTGTCCCTTGCTCATATCCGGCAGGGGGCCTGCGGCCACGATGAGCAGCTGGGCGTCCTTGGCATCGGAGTAGTCCCCTGCCCGAACGATGGCGCCCTTGCGCAGGTAGAGGGTGGAGTCGTACAGGTCTAACGCCTGGGCTTCCGCCTTCTTCTGGTCGATGTCGATGTAGACAATCTCCTCTACCAGTCCCTGGGAGAGCAGGGCGTAGCCTGCGTGGGAACCCACATGGCCAGCGCCAACGATGATAATTTTCCGTTTCAATACTTCCATTTGGTACTCCCTTCTCAGTGCTTGTTCTTCTTGACGACCAGGTTGCCGACAAGCTGGATGATGCTGACGATGATAAAGACCACGATGACGGTGACCCAAGTCACATCGGTCATGTTCCGGTCATGGCCATACTGAATGGCGAAGTTGCCCAGGCCGCCGGAACCGACCGCACCGGCCATGGCGGTCAGACCCACCAGGCTGATGGCGGTGATGGTGGTACCCCGCGCAATGGCGGAGACGCTCTCCCGCAGGTACACTCGGAAGATGATCTCCAGCGGGCTGGAACCCATGGACAGGACGGCTTCGATGAGGCCATGGTCGATCTCGTCCAGCGCACCCTCCACCTGACGGGAGAAGAAGGGCACGGTGCCCATGATGAGGGGGACGATGGCGCCGGGGACGTTGATGGCGGTGCCCATGATGGCACGGGAGAGGGGGATGACCCAGGTGAGCAGGATGATAAAGGGGATGGAGCGGAAGAAGTTCACGAACTTATCCAGCACCTGATAGACCACTTTTTGCTCTAGGATGCCGCCGGGCTTGGTGACGGTGAGGACGATGCCCAGGAACAAGCCCAAGACAAAGGCGATGCCGCCCGACCAGCCCACCATGATGAGGGTATCTCCGATAGCCTGGTAAAAGTCAGGCAGTCTGTCCATCACATTGGGCATGATGCTTGTCAAAAATTTCGTCATTGCCGAATCACCTCCACACCGACATTTTTCTCTTTCAAATATGTGAGCGCTGCGTCAATCTGCCCGCTGTCGCCGCTGAAGATGGCGACCGTTCCGCCGATGGGCGCATTCTGGACGATCTCTACATCGGCGAAGATGATATTTAAGGTAATCCCAAACTTTTGGGTGATGAGCGAGATCAGTGGCTCCGATGGGTTCCGCTCCACATAGGACAAGCGGACAATCCGCTCACCCGGCTTCAAGGCCACCACTGGGGAATCGTCTGCGATCAGCTCCTCGATCTTTTGCAGGTTGGAGGTGGTCTTGATGAAGTCCCTTGTGATCGGCTCCTTGGGGGTAGCGAACACGGAGAACACCGTTCCCTCCTCCACCACCTTGCCGTGATCCATGACTGCAACTCGGTTGCAGATTTCCTTCACCACCGCCATCTCATGGGTGATGACCACGATGGTGATGCCCAAGGTCTGGTTCAGGTGGTGGAGCAGGCGCAGAATGGCTTTGGTGGTCTGGGGATCTAAGGCCGAGGTGGCTTCATCACAGAGCAAAATCTTGGGGTCGTTGGCCAAGGCTCGTGCGATGGCCACCCGCTGTTTTTGACCGCCGGAGAGCTGGCTGGGGTAGGCGTTCTCCTTGTCGGCGATGCCCACCAGCTCCAACAGGCTGCGAACCTTCTTCTGGACCTCCTCCTTGCTCAGCCCGCTGCCCCGAAGGGGGTAGGCCACATTGCCGAAGATGGTGCGGGAGGGCATGAGGTTGAAGTGCTGAAAGATCATGCCGATCTTTTTCCGCGCCTGACGTAGTTCCTTGGCGGACATTCGGGTCAGCTCCTGCCCGTCTACCTCCACGCTGCCGGAGGTGGGGCGCTCCAACAAGTTGATACAGCGCACCAGGGTGGATTTCCCAGCCCCAGAGAACCCGATGATGCCGAAAATATCGCCATCCTGGATGGTCAGGTTTACATTGTCCACTGCGTGGACTTGCTTTGTTTTATCCGAACCAGCAAACACTTTGCTGACGTGCTGCAATACGATCATAGGGTCTCTCCCTCCTTCGTGGGGCTATTATAGACCCAGATCTCGCCTGCTGTCCAATATCACATGAATATAGTAGGCAATAGATTCAATCTATAACTAAGCAGTCTGTACACGATGGTAAAACAGCTGTCCTCAGGTCTGCCCTGTCCGCTGGGCTTGCAGCAGATATTCCTCCACTTCTTTGATATAACGTGCGCCGATCTCGCTCAAAATGGAACTTTTTTTAGTGATATAGCCAATCTCCATCACGCTGTTCTCCTCCACCGAGTCCGCCTCAAAGGGTACTGCCAGGTAGTCGCTGCCGTTGAGTTCCTCGCAGATGATGCCGGAACAGAGGGTGTAGCCGTTGAGTCCCACCATCAGGTTCAGCATGGTGGCACGATCGCAGGCTTTGATGGTGCGGGTGTATTCGTTGGTACTCAAGATCTCCTCTGCGAAGTAGAAGGAAGCAGCTTCCCCCTGCTCAAAGGACAAGCAGGGATAGTCCTTGAGCTGCTGGAAACGGATGGATTTCTCTTTGGCCAGGGGATGCCCCGACCACAGGTAAACATAGGCTTGGCAGTCGATCAAATGATGGAATTCCAGCCGGTTTGCCCGCAGCAATTTCTGAATGGCGGAGCGGTTAAAGTCGCTGAGGTAGAGAATCCCCACCTCACTGCGCAGGTTGGCCACATCGGCGATGACATCACGGGTCTTGGTCTCTCGAATGGCGAATTCGTACTGGGACATATCAAAGCCCTTCACCAATTCCACAAAGGCTTTCACGGCGAAGGAATAGTGCTGGGTGGACACACCGAACTTCTTTTTCAAGTTTTTCCCGTCCCCGTACTTCTCCAGCAGCTCCTCGTACTGGCTGTAAACCTGCCGAGCGTAGAGCAAAAACTCCGCCCCGTCCTGGGTCAGCGTCACCCCCCGTCCGCTGCGATGGAAGATGGTGATGCCCAGCTCCTTTTCCAGCTCCTGCATGGCGCTGGTCAGGGAGGGCTGGGCGATATAGAGGAATTCCGCAGCCTTGTTCAGGGAACCTTTCTCTGCGATGGTGATGGCATAATGCAACTGTTGTAACGTCATCTTTCCTTTTCCTTTCCCTCTGTCTCCAAAGGAACAGGCCGAGAGGGAACCTGCCGGTTCCCTCTCTCTCCCGTCCTATCAACATATCATTTTCGTATGTTTCAGTGTATCATCTCTCCCCCTCCCCTGTCAAGAAAACAGCTCTCAACCATCCGATTGGGGGCTGTGCTGTACCTTATTGCGCCGCTGTGCCGGTCACAGTATACCGGTTTTTGTGCCCTATAAAAAGCCTTTCTTTAGAGGCTCATTTCCCCAGATTTCATGGGCTTTCGCTGGCAACAGCCGTGAAAAGACGCTGGATCTTCCCGCAAGAAGCTCCAGCGTCTGCTCATTGTTTGCCCCGTTTCAGGATGCGCTCTAAGGTAGGGATGTCCAGCAGGTTCACGGTCTGGAACTGCCCCTGATAAAACACCGCCCAGTTGTTGAAGACACAGGGCAGAGCTTTGGCCTGTTCCAGCGTCTCCACGGGATGGAAGGTCACGGGAAAGCCTTTTTCTTGGCAGTGCTCCCGCACCAGCTCCACCCGCTGTAGGATAAAGGGACACTGCATATCATAGTAGATGGTCAACTCCTGTTCCGGAATGGCCTGGGCTTTGGCGGAGGGAGTAAAGCGGGGCGTGGTGCCGTCCAAGGAGAGGGACAGCAGCTCGTATCCGTCTTTTGTGGTGTCCACGGTCTGGAAGCCGAATTTCTGTACAAACGCCTGGCTGGTCAGCCATGCCTTCTGTTTCTTCGCCCCCAGCAGACACACGCCGGACTTGCCCTGGGCTTTGGCGTCCGCCAGGCAGTATTCCAGCAACGCTCTGCCGTACCCGTGCTTTTTGCACTTGCCATCCACCCACAGACAATAGATATAGAGGTAGTTCTCCCCCTCCACCGGCACCCACGCCGTCTCCAAAGGGGCGTACTCGATCATGACGCAGCACTTCTGGTTCAGCTTCCGGAACACATGCCCCTCTTTCAACCGTTCCGCCAGCCACTGGCGTTTTGCCTCCACGCCGAGGTGCTTTTTTCGGGTGCGGATGATGCAGCACAGGTGTTCGTCTGCCAGATTTTCTGGGGTCAGGTTGATAAATTCCACATTTTGCTCCATTTCTTCTCCTCTCCCGTTCTATTCCACAATATGCATTCTATGATATATATCATAGAATGTCTTTCCTCCCCTGTCAATCGCTCCGCTCCTCCCAGTTGACAGCTTCCACCGCTGCCACTATAATACTTTCGTTCAAATCCAATCCAGTTGTCCTCGGACAGCTGTTTCAAACCGTCTTTGTTAGGCATCGCTAACCAATATAACTGCCAAAAGGAGAGAGCCCGGTGACGATCACACATCTTTTCTGCTTGCTGGCCTGTGCCGGACATTTGGTGCTCTGGCGCTGCGACCGGAACTTGACCTACCTGGCCGGCGGACGCTTTGATTTCCGCTGTTTGCAGGACAACGACCGCCTCTCTGCCGTCCTGGGCGGGACGCCGTTGAAGCAACCTATGGGTGCGACAATGGCTGGGGTGTTCGCTCTGACGGTGGCGTTTTCGGGGTATCTGGCGCTGTGCCAATGGATGGAGCAGTTTTCCAAGCTGTGGGCTGGGCTGATGCTGGCAGGGTGCGTGCTGTTCTTCCTGCCTGGCGTGGCGCATCATGTGTTCTGCGGGGCGTTAGAGTGGTTTTACCTGCGGCTGGATCGGACAGAGGAGGCACGAGAGGTCGTCGTGTTTTTTTTCAAAGGCACCTCTGCCGCCATATTCCTCTGATATTTGGGTTTGCTGGTCTTTGTGCTGTCTCTGCTCGTGGCCGTGGCCAGCGGTACCACCAGCTTGCCCCGCTGAGCCTGTCTGTGCAGCACGCTGCCCCTATTTTTACTGCTGTCCCCCTTGCGCATTGTGGGTACGATGAACCTGGTCAGCGGGGCAATGTTTTTGGGGCTATTTGTTTTGATCTGAGGTGCGGAATATCGAAACGCCATTCAACCCCAAGGCAGCGGGGACGCTGTCCAAGATTTGCGGCGGGCGGCGGAAGATGCCGCTCGTGTGGGTGGCGTTTGACGAGCTGATATGACTGCTATCTGGACAGAAAACTTCCAACGACTTCCTTTCAAGTATTGAAATTTTTGCGTTCTTCCTGTAACATAAATAGATGCATTGTGTCGACAGCGATGGTGGCACATCCCTGCCCCTCGTTCTGTTGTCGATGCGCGATCAATCTGATGGAGGTGCAGCATGGGTATTTTAAAAAAGTCTGTCGGCGGGTCGGATCAATCCCCTCCTGCCTCTATCAAACACGCAGCAGCCCAGCAGCCAAAACCCCAGATGCGGGAAAGCAGACCTTACCTGGTGCGGAACCCGCCGCCACCCCTCCTGATCCCACGGCAAAAACGAGCCTATCGGGTAATCCCGAACCGCACGGATCACACCAGAGAAGTGGTTCGAAGCTACGACATCCAAGCGCTCCAAGCGGAAGTAGCGTACCTCAACCGTGTCATCTCCCGCGCCTGTGAGCTGGCTCATGTGGTACCGGCGCTGTCGCTGGATCTGTCCCAGTTCGTCTACAGCACATCCCGCAACGGAACCCATTATACCTGGTTCCCCTACACACCGTTTGGACAGGTGTCCCGTTATCCGCTGATGCTGCACTACCAGACGAAAGCACAGTGTCCTGCTCCGTTCTCCGAAAGTGAGGAGTATCAGGCGTGGCTGGACTTTTTAGCCACAGGCGGTACGGCGAAAGCGTGGGAAGCCCTATATGGAACTGCGACAGGCATCCAACCGCTCCTGCCTGATACGGCTTTTGGCAAGATCTATTATTTAAAGAGCGGCCTGATTGGAAGAGCTCGTCTGGTTTTCTGGCGCGACCAGATGGAGTACATCCTGTGTTTGGAGCCGCTATTCAAGTGGCAGACGCAGCACAGGCTGGTTTTGCGGAAGTTCATACGCCGTGATCCGGAGGGCAATGAGATCGTCCTGTTTGAGACGTAATCGGCACGTTGAGAGGAAAAAGGCCGCTCGGTGCGAGCGGTCTTTTTCTTGGTGCGGTGCTGTCACATGGACTCTATGTCCATCTCCCTCCACCGTTTGTCCAACGCCGTGCCTCGCATGAGCGCTTCCGCATTCTCATAGAATTCAGCATCGCCGTCCGGACAAGTGCAGATAAACGGTCGATGGTTTCTCCACGAAATATTGTACATCGTTCCGTCTAAATAGAATACAATATCAAGATGCAGATGCATCGCTTCCTCCAGCTCTTGCAGATGCTCCAGCTTTCTGCCTTTCAAAGCTCATCGCCTCCTTGTCTTCGTTGCCTTACTCTGACAGTTCTTCTATGGCTTCGATCTCATTTTCCATCAAGCCATAGTAAGCGCCCGCTGCGCCTGTATCTATGTCAATCTCGGCAATCTCTGGTTCGTTGTCGGCCGCGCGGGTGTAGCCAACGCACACGCCGCACATCGGTGGGCTTCCGTCTCGGAAGGTAATACGCACTTGCTTGCCGAGTAGTGTTTCGCATCGTTCTTCTAAACCCATATTGTTATTCCCTTTCGTAATAAGCAGATTTACACCATCTTGACAGCTTTCTTTTGCTCTGCGTTCGCCCAAGAAACGTGACCCACCCCAATGTGAAAAACGCCCGATTCCAACCAGAATCAGGCGTTTTTTGTGGAGCTACTGGCCGGATTTGAACCGGCGACCTGCTGATTACGAATCAGCTGCTCTACCAACTGAGCCACAGTAGCACACAACGTAGAGCTATAGTATCACACTTTGTCCAACTCGTCAATCCCCTTTTTCCACCTTGCTTTGCTCCGCTCCGTCTTTGTCTCGCGGACGTTTTTTAACAGCGGCGCTTGGATTTCCTTAAAAAAATACTCACTTTTCCGCGATTCCCTCGTTTTTCAAACTGCTGTATCATGTCACTCTGTTTGCATAACTTTTTCGTTCCACAGGGCGTTTCTCCGTTGTCCGCAGCTTGCTTCGGATTTTTTTCTGTGGATTTCTCGGCTTTCCACAGGCAGTTATCCACTTTCTCCACATCTTTTCCCACATCTCAACTGCAATGTGGGAAAAGATGTGCTTTGTCATTTACATAATTGCGCCAGGTTCCCGTTTTGCTATTTTGTGCGTCACATAAAGACGTCTCAAACATCTGCACTGATGTCCCGATTGGCATACCCATTCAGCGACCAATCCCCTCGCCGGCCGGCCAAGTACTCATAATAGGCTTGGCATCCGATCATGGCGCCGTTGTCGCCGCACAGGGAGAGCTTGGGCAGGTAGAGCTGTTTGCCGCTGATCTGACAGGCGCGTTCCAGCTCCGCCCGAATCTTGGAGTTGGCCGCCACACCGCCTGCGGCGGCGATCTTGGTGCGGCCGCACTGCGCTGCCGCTTCCATGGCACGGGGCACCAACTCATCCGCCACGGCACGGGAGAAAGAAGCAGCGAAGGAGGGCAGATCCAGCGGCTCCTTTTTCTGCTCGGCGTTGTGAATGAGGTTCAGCGCCGCCGTTTTCAGGCCGGAGAAGGAGAAGTCCAGTGGTGCGCCGTCCACCTTGGCACGGGGCAGCTGGTACTTCTTCTCGTCCCCCCCCTGAGCCAGTCGATCCATGGGGCCGCCGCCGGGGTAGCCGATGCCCAGCACCCGTGCCACCTTATCAAAGCATTCACCAGCCGCGTCATCTCTGGTAGCACCCAGCAGCTCCATTTTGGTGTAGTCCTGAACATCCACAATGAGGGTGTTGCCGCCGGAGACGCAGAGGCAGAGGAAGGGCGGCTCCAGGTCGGGGTGAGTGATGTAATTGGCGGCGATATGCCCCCGAACGTGATGGACGGGGATGAGGGGCACACCCAGGCCATAGGCGGCGCTTTTGGCAAAGTTGACCCCCACCAGCACCGCTCCGATCAGCCCCGGTGCGTAGGTGCAGGCCACAGCGTCGATATCCTTTCGGGTCACACCCGCCTGCTCTAACGCCTGATCGGCCAGGCCGTAGATGGCCTCCAAATGCTTTCGGGAGGCGATCTCCGGCACCACGCCGCCGTAGATGGTGTGCATATCCACCTGGGAAGCGATGGCGTCAGCCAGGACGGTGCGGCCGTCTCGGACAACCGCTACGGCTGTCTCATCGCAGGAGGATTCTACTGCAAGAATATTCAAGGAAAACACTCCTTATTCGTCATTTTCGTCAGGCTTTTCGGCCTGAAAATACTTGGTCATGATGATGGCGTCCTCTTTGGGCGCATCGTAATAGTCCTTCCGCCGCCCCACCTGCTCGAAGCCGTGCTTCAGATACAGCTGCTTGGCCGGAGCGTTGGACGCCCGAACTTCCAGGGTCAAAAAGGCAAGCTGATGTGCCTTGCCGAAGCGCAAAAACACATCCAGCAACGCCTGGGCGATGCCTTGCCGCCGGTACTCCTCCCGAACGGCCACGTTGTCAATATACCCCTCACCGGCAATAACTGAGATGCCGGCGTAGCCCAACACCTGTCCATTGTCCCCCACAGCCACGATGAAAGAGGCGGTGGGGTTGTCCAGCTCCTCCGCCAGCATCTGCTCATTCCAGGGCTTAGAGAAGCACTGCCGCTCCAGCTCCGCAATCTGCGGGATCCACTCCATCGTCATAGGCACTAGTCGATAGCTGGCCGCCTGTCTCTGTTCACTCATCTTGCGCTCCTCCTCAATGGGCATCCGCCCAGCTGTGTCCTACATGGGCTTCTGCTTCCAACTTCACATCCAGAGAGACCACCTGTTCCATCTCCTCCTTCAAGAGCTTGGCCACAGTCTCCCCTTCCGCCTTCGGACACTCCACAATCAGCTCATCGTGTACCTGGAGCACCAGCCGTCCCTGCAAGCCCTCCGCTTTCAGGCGGGCTTGGACGCGGATCATGGCCAGCTTGATGATGTCCGCCGCAGTGCCCTGGATGGGCATATTCAACGCCACTCGCTCACCGAACATCCGTTTCATCCGGTTGGAGTCCTTCAGCTCCGGAATATCCCGACGGCGTCCCATAAGGGTGGTCACATAGCCGTCCGCCTTGGCCTGCTCCACGATGCGTTTCTGGTACTCACGGACACCGGCGTAGGTGGCAAAATAGCGCTCCATATAATCCTTCGCTTCCGCCCGGCTAACGCCGATGTCCTTGGCCAGAGAGAACTCGGAAATGCCGTAAATAATACCGAAATTCACCGCTTTCGCCGAGGAACGCATCTGTTTGGTCACCAATTCTTCTGGTACGCCAAAGACCTGGGCAGCGGTCATGGTGTGGATGTCCGCTCCCATCCGGAAGCCCTCCAGCATGACCTGATCCTGGGCGATATGCGCCAGCAGGCGCAGCTCGATCTGGGAGTAGTCAGCATCCACCAGCACGTTACCGGGGCCGGCAATGAACATCTTGCGCATCTCTGCCCCCAAAGGGGTGCGGACGGGGATGTTCTGCAAATTGGGTTCGGTGGAGGACAGGCGTCCGGTGGCAGTGACGGTGTTCTGGAAGCTGGTGTGGATGCGGCTGTCCGAGCCGATGACCTTGGTCAGACCATCCACATAGGTGGATTTCAGCTTGGCCAGCTGGCGGTACTCCAAGATCTGCTCCACGATGGGATGCTGCCAGCGGAGCTTTTCCAGCACCTCGGCGTTGGTAGAATACCCTCGCTTGGTCTTTTTGTAGGCGGGTAATCCCAACTTGTCGAACAAAATTTCGCCCAGCTGCTTGGTGGAATTGATGTTGAACTCCTCCCCCGCCAGGTCGTAAATGCTGTCCCGACAGCCGTCAATCCCCTTGGCCAACATTTCCCCGAACTGGGTCAGCGCCTCTCGGTCGATGCGGAAGCCGCTCTGCTCTATCTCTGCCAGCACCGGACAGAGGGGTAATTCCACCGTGTTGAGCAATTCGGTCAGCCCCTGGGCTTCCAGCTCCGGCTCCATCTTCTCGTACAGTGCGCCGATGGCAGCGGTGTGACGAAGCATAGCGGTCATGGCTTCGGTTGGCTCCTCCAACGGCGGAAAGGCGTCCTCTGCCAAAAAGGTCTGGGCTGGAGGCAGCTCAAACCCCAGCCACTTGACGCTCAATTTTTCCATGGCGTAGCTACCATCGGTGGGTGCCAGCAGATACGCCCCCAGGGCGGTGTCGAAGCGGAAGCCCTCAATGGGCAGTCCCTCCGCCAGCAAATCTTCTGCCAGCTCCTTCACTTGGTGGGTGACCTTGGTCACTTTGTCTGAGAACAGCACCTCCAAACAGTGCCGGTAAGCATCCGCCCCCACTCGGTCAGGCAGGATAACCGCACCGATGGAGCCTTCGTCCTCCTCCACACCGTCCACAGCTACCCCTTGCAAATCCGGCAGGGTCAGCACGGATACCCACGGGGCATTCTGCCACAGGGTCAGCAGCTGTTCCAGCCGAGTCGGGTCGGCGACCAATTCCATCTGGCAGGCGCCCTCTGTCAGTTCCTCTGGCTCTCCGCCGTTTTCCGCTGGGGACAGGCCATAGCGCTGGATGAACTGGTTGAACTCCAGCTTCAAGAACAGCTGGTATAGCGCGTCTCGGTCTGGCTCCTGGCGCAGGACGTCCTCCGGTTGAAACACAATGGGCGCATCGCAGCGGATCCGCGCCAGGTCGTAAGACAGCTCCGCCTGCTCCCGTCCCTCGGTGAGCTTTTTGCGCACGGCCGGTTTCAAGTCCAGGTCGTCCAGCTTGGCGTAGATCTCCGCAATGGTGCCGTACTGCTGGATAAGGCTCGTGGCGGTCTTTTCGCCAATCCCCTTCACGCCGGGGATCTGATCGGAGGCATCCCCCCACAGCCCTTTCAGGTCGATCAGCTTCACCGGCTCGAACCCGTACTTCTCCTCAAACACTGTCGGCGTCACCTGCTTCACCGTGGTCTGTCCCCGACTGGTGGTGACCAGATTCACGGTAGTGTGGTCGGTGACCAGCTGAAGGGAGTCCCTGTCGCCGGTGACGATGACGCAATCCCAGCCCTTCTGCTCACAGGTGCGAGAGATGGTGCCCAACAGGTCATCCGCCTCCCAGCCGTCCAGTTCGTAGGTTGGGATGTGCATGGCAGCCAGAATTTCCTTCAACACCGGCATCTGCATGGCCAGCTCCTCTGGCATGGCGTGGCGCTTGGCCTTATAGCCTGCATAGGCCAGGTGGCGAAAGGTGGGGGCCTTCCGGTCGAAGGCCACGCAAAGAGCGTCCGGCTGTTCGTCATTGGTCAGCTTCTGCAAAATATTCAAAAAGCCAAAAAGGGCGTTGGTATACAACCCATTCCGCGTGGAGAGCAGCCGCACCCCATAAAAGGCTCGGTTGACGATCGAGTTCCCGTCCAATACCATCAATTTCATCCTTGTATCCTCGCTTTCCTGCGTCCGTATCCCAATCCTCTCTCCTACGCCACGCAGGCAGGCGCAGGACGGATAGGCAAAAGCTCCTGTCCAGTGCTGAACAGGAGTTTTGGCATTTTACTTGGATTTTGTCTCGTTTGTCGCACTTTTTTCGCCTTCGCCGTGGTACTTCTCATAGGTCTGAATGATCCCCTTGGCGATGGCTTTGGCATAGGCTTTCTTGTGCTTGTCCAGCAACTGGTTGTCCTTCTGGTTGTCGATGAACCCCAGCTCGATGAGCACGCCGGGCATCTTGGTCTTGCGCAGGACATAGTAGCTGGATGAGGCGCTTTCCTGGGTGCCGTGCTTGACCCCACGGTTTTGCTGGACGCCTACTTTGACCATCCGCTTTTGGATGGCCTCAGCCAGAGCGTTGGACTCCTTGCTGTAGTCCGCCCGTGTCCAAGTCTCCACGCCGCAGCCCAGCGGGTTCAGGTTGCGGTGGATGGAGACAAAGTAGTCCGCATTTGCCTGATTGGCACACTGTGCCCGCTCGCTCAGCTCCACATACTTGTCTTTGGTGCGGGTCAGAACCACCTGAACATTTTCCTGTTCCAGGTACTTCTTGATCAGCTTGGCCATCATCAGCGCATCATCGCTCTCGTGCCGCTTGCCGGACACACAGCCGCTGTCGTTGCCGCCGTGGCCAGGGTCTAAGCAGACGGTAAAGCGGGCGGCTTCCTGCTTGGTGTCTGTCAGTTCGGTCTGGACAGCGGAGACAGGCTGACTTTCCGCCGCCTCCCCTGTCGGCTCCTGATCCCACTGCCGCGCCTGGGGCAGGATGGCCAGCACCACAAAAAAGGCCACAAGCAAGGCCACTGCTCGTCCTCCACGGCTGAAGGCTGGTTTCTTTTCTCCCTTTCCGGTTTGCTTCATGCGATTGGATTCCTTCTGCCTTGTTTACATCCGATCCGGAGCGGTGAAGCCCAACAGATGGATGGAAGTCTCCAACACCCGCAGCACCAGGCGGATGAGGGTGACGTAGCCGGCCTGCTTGGCGGCGTCCGGTTCCTTCATGATGTTGTGTTCGCCGTAGAACTGGTTCAGGCAGTTGGCCAGGTCGTAGATATAGTGGCAGAGACGGTTGGGGGCGTTCTTGGCGTAGGCTTCCTCAACCGCCTCGTTGAAGCGGCACAGAGTCAGCGCCAGGTCAGTTTCCTTCTTGCTCTCCGGCGGCAGGATGGTGCCCAGCTTTGCGTCCGGATGGGCTGCCTGGAATCGGGTCAGGATGGACTTGATGCGCACCATAGAGTACATGATATAGGGGCCGGTGTTGCCTTCAAAGGCGGTGAAGCGGTCGATGTCGAAAATATAGTCCTTGTAGGGCTGGTTGGACAGGTCGCCGTACTTGATGGCCGCCAGACCCACCTTGTCTGCGATGTCCCGCATCTCGGCTTCGGTCAGGTTGCCGCCATTGCTCTCTACTTTTTGATAGATGGCATCGCTGACGCTGCCCAGCAAGTATTCCAGCCGCATAACACCGCCGTCACGGGTCTTGAAGGGCTTGCCGTCCTTGCCGTTCATGGTACCGAAGCCCACAAATTCCAGGCTGCACTTATTCTTGTCGATGAGGCCAGTCTTATAGGCGCAGCGGAACACCCGCACGAAATGCAGCTCCTGCCGCTTGTCCACCACATAGATGATGCGGTCGGGGTCGAAGTCCGCCTTCCGCTGGACGATGGTGGCAAGGTCAGTGGTCTCGTACTGGGCGGCGCCGTCAGATTTCAGCACCATGCAGGGAGGCACTTCCCGCGTGTCACTCTCCTCCTGGACGTCCACCACCAGAGCGCCGTCGCTGATATAGGCGTGCCCATCTGCCTTCATCTGCTCCACCATGGGGGCGATGAGATCCTGACAGTCGCTCTCGCCCATCCAGATGTCAAAGTCCACGTCCAGCTTCTTGTAGTTCTCCTTCAGGTCGTTGACGGACACGTTCAGGATATGCTTCCACAGGGCACGATAGCCGGGGCGACCCTGCTGGAGTTCGTAGGTGGCCTGACGGGCTTCTTCCTTATAAGCGGCGTCCTCCTTGGAAACCTTGGAGGCGAAGGGATAGATTTCTTCCAGGTCGGTGATGGTGAAGGGGGGCTCCTCCGGATAGCCATCGGTGATGTTGGCGTCAAAGTAAGGCAGGTCGGGCTGGCGGCGCTTCAGCTCCACAATGATGAGGCCAATTTGAAGGCCCCAGTCCCCCAAATGGGGGTCGCCGATGACGTTGTGACCCATGAACCGGGCGATGCGCTTGACTGCCTCACCGATGATGGCCGGGCGCAGGTGACCTACGTGCAGGGGCTTTGCCACGTTGGGGCCGCCGTAGTCCACCACGATGGACAGGGGGTGCTCCGCCTTCTCGACGCCGCAGTCGGGATCCTGTTCCAGCTCATTGAGCAGCTTGCCCAAAAAGTCCGGGTTCAGATCCAGGTTGATGAAGCCGGGGCGCACCATCTCCACCTTGGAGAACATCTCATTGGACGCCAGCACGTCCACCACCTGCTGGGCGATCATAAAGGGTGCTTTATGGTACAGCTTTGCACCGGCCATAGCGCCGTTGCACTGGTACTGGCACAGGTCGGGGCGGTTGGACACGGTACATTTGCCCAGCTTGGGGTCGAAGCCGGCGCTCTCAAAGGCTTCGGATACGGCGGCGGTGATCTGATCTAATACTTTTTTCATAATATCTTGTTCCCTTCCACTGCAACAAGTGCAGGAGATTTCTCATTCTGGCATACTAAATAGATATTATATCCTATGCGCCGAACCCTGTCAAACCGCTGGAACTTTTTCTGGCGGAAAATACGAATTTACGGAACATTTACAGTTGCCCCTTGCTTTTTTCTTCCGCTCGGCGGTATACTGGGAACATCTACTCTGAAAAAGAGGATTTCACACGAAAGGTGGTACCCCCATGAACGCATTTCAATTTCATCTGCCCACACGGATCCTGTTTGGCTCGGACACCATCGCCCAGGTAGGCGAGGCGGTCAAGGCGGCAGGCGGCAGCCGGGTGCTGGTGCTCTACGGCACAGGCAGCGTCCAGCGGAACGGCGTCTTGGACAAGGTACTGACCTCGTTGGGCAAGCAGGGACTGTCCTATTCCGTCGAGGGCGGCATCCAGCCCAACCCCCGCCTGGCCAAAGCCCAGGCGCTGGCGGACACCTATGCCGGCAAGGGCATCGACTTCCTGCTGGGGGTAGGCGGCGCCAGCGTGCTGGACACCTGCAAGGCGGTGGCCATCGGCCTGGCCTGCGGCGGTTCCATCTGGGACTACTTTTGCAAGGTGCGCCCCATCACCGGCGCCCTGCCTGTAGGCAGCGTGCTCACCATCGCCGCAGCGGGCAGCGAGACCAGCGACTCGGCGGTTTTGACCGACGAGGCTACTGACAGCAAGCGGGGCTGCAACACCCCCTTCAACCGTCCCGCTTTTGCCATCCTGGACCCCACCCTCACCTACACCCTCCCCGCCTACCAGACTGCCTGTGGGGCAGCGGATATGATGCTGCACACCATGGAGCGCTATTTTGGCGTCAACGCCGGTGCCAACGAGATCACCGACGGCATTGCAGAAGCCCTTCTGCGCACGGTGATCTCCAACGCCCCTAAGGCGCTGAAACAGCCGGACAACTACCAGGCACGGAGCGAGCTGATGTGGTGCGGCAGCCTGTCCCACAACGACCTGACCGGTCTGGGGCGGGGCAAGGACTTTTCCGTTCACCAGCTGGGGCACCCGGTCAGTGCTGTGTTCGACCTGGCTCACGGCGCCAGCCTCACTGCCATGTGGTGTCACTGGGCACGGTACGTCTGCCAGACCGATCCGGCTCGGTTCGCCCGACTGGGACGGCAGGTGCTGGGGGTCACCCTCAGCGAGGATGCTGCGGCGGCACGAGAGACCATCACTCAATTTGGCAAGCTGTGGCAGTCCTGGGGATTGCCCACCAGTCTGGGACAGTGCGTGGGCATCCAGACGGAGGGGACTCTGCGGCGGATGGCGCATCTGTGCTCCTACGAAGGCACCCGTACCGTAGGCACCTTCCGGCCGCTGAATGAGACAGATCTGCTGGCCATCTACCGGCTGGCCAACGTCTGATGTTCGGCTATGTAGTAGCAGACCGGAGCAACTTGACCCAAGTACAGGTGGCTCGGTATCGGGAGTGCTACTGCGGGCTGTGCCGTGCCATTGGCCAGCGGCACGGGCAGCACAGTCGGCTCTCCCTGACCTACGACATGACCTTTCTGGTGCTGTTGCTGGACTCGCTGTACGAACCTCATGTGGACGCTGGTGCGTCCCGATGTCTGGTGCATCCGATGCACAAGCAGCTCCACCGAGTGAGTAAGTATACGGAATATGCGGCGGATTTAAATGTAGCCCTGGCCTACTACAACTGCCTGGACGACTGGCAGGATGACCACAGTGTGCCCAAGCTGCTGTACGCCAAAAGTTTGGCCAAGTCCTTTGGGGCGATCCAAGAACGCTGGCCCCGGCAGTGTGCCGTGATGGCGGAGACTTTGGCGGCACTGGGCGAGTTGGAGCAGGCCAAAAGCGCTGACCTGGACGCCGTTTCGGGACTGTTCGGGCAGCTGATGGCGGCGCTGTTCACCCCGGAGGAAGATCGCTGGCAGGCGACCCTGGCGCAGCTAGGGAACACGCTGGGGCGGTTCATCTATGTGATGGACGCCTGTTTAGACCAACGCAGTGACGAGCACCACAAGCGCTACAACCCCATCACGGAATTTGAACGGGTCAATGGCTCCTTTGACGGCGAACAGACCCTGACCATGCTCATCGGCGACTGCGCCCTGGCCTTTGAGCGCCTGCCTTTGGAGCAGGATTTAGACTTATTGCGCAACATTCTCTACTCTGGCGTCTGGACGAAATGGATCAGCGCCAAACAACGGAATCAACCCAACCGGAGGAACGACCCCAATGATTGACGATCCCTATCAGGTTCTCGGCGTATCACCCGATGCCAGCCCTGACGAAATCAAAAAAGCATACCGCGCCCTGGCGAAGAAATACCACCCCGACCTCCACCCCAACGACCCGGAGGCCGCCCGGAAGATGAACGAGATCAACGCCGCCTACGACCAGATCAACAACCCCCAGCGCTACCAGCAGGCACGCCCCGGCGGCTACGGCGGGTACAGCAGCGGCAGTGCCGGTGCAGGCGGCAGCGCCCAGGACAACCCCTTCAGCGGCTTCGGCTTTGACGGGTTTGGCTTTGGCTTCGACTTCGGCAGCCAGCAGCAACGGCAGTACGACACCTCCCAGGACTCCACCGAGTTCCAGGCGGCGTGGCACTTCATCGTCACCGGCGAATACCAGCAGGCGCTGGATCTGCTCAACCGGATGAACGTCCGGGAGCGCAACGCCCGGTGGTACTACCTCAGCGGCCTGACCAACTCCGGCCTGGGCAATAAAATTCTCGCCCTCCAACACCTGCAGCAGGCGGTGCGGATGGACCCCAGCAACTACGAGTACCGTCAGGCGCTGCTGCGGATGCAGAGCGGCAGCCAGTTCTATCAGAACAACGGCGGTGCCGACTTCTGCGCTTGCAGCAACCCCGGCAACTGGTGCCTATCCATGTGCCTGCTCAACGTCCTGTGCAACAGTCTCTGTTGCAGCGGTGGGTATGGCGGCTATGGCGGGTACGGGTTCCGATGACCTTTTCTTTCAAACACACCAACGGCATGACTTTGGTCATGCCGTTTCATCGTTTTTTAATGGTTCCTTTATGGTTTCGCTGTTTCTTGCGTGATAGAATAAGACCATACCGAAGGATCGGAGGAAAGCGTTCCCAAGAAGAAACATCCTGATCCCCCTATAAAAACGTTTTCTGGTGTCTCTCCCCTTTGTTTCGAAAACGCCGCTCGTCCACTTTCCTTTGCGCTCGGCACGTCCAATCCTTGGGTTCCTATTTTCGCAAATTCCATAAAGATTTTATGTGAGGAGGCAGCATCATGTTAAAGATCGCCCATCTGACCAAGACATTTGGAGAGAAAAAGGCCGTGGATGACCTGAGCTTGGAGATCGCTCCAGGCGAAATCTACGGTTTCATTGGCCACAACGGCGCAGGCAAGACCACCACACTGAAATCAGTGGTGGGCATCCAGCAGTTCGATGCAGGCGAGATCACCATCGGCGGTATCTCCCTAAAGAAAGATCCCCTGGCCTGCAAGCGGCAGCTGGCGTACATTCCGGACAATCCCGACCTGTACGACTTCATGACCGGCATCAAGTATCTCAACTTCATCGCCGACATCTTCGGGGTCAGTGCCAGCGACCGACAGGAACGCATCCGGAACTACGCCGACCTGTTCGAGCTGACCGATGACCTGGCTCAGCCCATCGCCGCCTATTCCCACGGCATGAAGCAGAAGCTGGCCATCCTCTCCGCCTGGATCCACGATCCAAAGCTCATCATTATGGACGAACCTTTCGTAGGACTGGACCCCAAGGCGTCCCACCTGCTCAAGGGCATGATGCGGGAGGTCTGTGACGGCGGCGGCGCCATCTTCTTCTCCACCCACGTCCTGGAGGTGGCGGAAAAGCTCTGCGACAAGGTGGCCATCATCAAGGCCGGCAAGCTCATCCGCTCCGGCACCATGGAGGAAGTCAAAGGTGATGACAGTCTGGAGGATGTGTTCCTGGAACTGGAGGGAGAATGATGGTCAAAACACTGCTGAAAAAGCAACTCGGCGAGATCTTCCGCACCTATTTCTACGATCCCAAGAAAAATAAACCTCGTTCCAAAGTCTCTACCATCCTCTTTCTCCTCCTCTTTGCCTTCCTCATGGTGGGCGTCCTGGGCGGGATGTTTGCCCTGCTCTCCTGCGCCCTCTGCGGCGCCTTTGTGGCGGTGGGCATGGGCTGGATGTACTTCTGCCTGATGGGGCTGCTGGCCATCCTGCTGGGGGCCTTTGGCAGCGTGTTCAACACCTATTCTGGGCTGTATCTGTCCAAGGACAACGACCTGCTCCTGTCCATGCCCATTCCGGTGCGCTCCATCATGGTCTCTCGGCTGTTGGGCGTCTACCTGATGGGGCTGATGTACTCGGCGGTGGTCATCTTGCCCGCCATCATCGTCTACTGGGTCACCGCCCCCCTAACTCCATCCATCGTCATCGGCTCCCTGCTCTTTGTGCTGTTGATCTCCGTCCTGGTTCTCATCCTCTCCTGCGTGCTGGGCTGGGTGGTGGCAAAGATCAGCCTGAAGCTAAAGCACAAGAGCTTTATGACGGCACTCATCGCCCTGGTCTGTCTGGGGGCTTATTATTTCTTTTATTTCAAAGCCCAGGCCATCCTCCAAGACCTGGTGGCCAATGCCCTGCTCTACGGCATTCATGTGAAGTCGGCCGCCTACCCACTGTACTTGTTCGGCCGATATGCGGAAGGCGACTGGACTGCCATCGCCGTGTTCACCCTGGCCACAGCCGCCCTCTTTGCTCTGCTGTGGTATGTGCTCTCCCGGAGCTTTTTGGGCATCGTCACCGCTACTGGCAAGGCCGTCCGGCGAGCATATCGTGAAAAGGCCGTCCAGCGCCAGAGTATCTCCCGTGCCCTGTTCGGCAAGGAGCTGGGACGGTTCACTGCCAGCGCCAACTATATGCTCAACTGCGGTCTAGGCACTCTGCTGCTGCCGGTAGGCGGCATTGCTCTGCTGGTGAAGGGCAGTATGGCGGTAGAGCTGCTGGACGAACTCCTAGCCCGTCCCGGCTGCACTTCCCTTTTGCTTTGCACAGGGATTTGTATGGTGGCCGCTATGAATGATATGGCCGCTCCCTCTGTCTCTCTGGAGGGCAGAAACCTGTGGCTGGCGCAATCCCTGCCCATCCTGCCCTGGCAGGCGCTTCGAGCCAAGCTGTCCGTACAGCTGGCGCTGACTGGCATTCCAGCGCTGTTCTGCTGCGTCTGTCTCCAGATCGTCTGCCCCGCCTCTCCGGTGGAACGGGTGCTGCTGATGCTGGTGCCTCTGCTCTATGTCCTCCTGTCCGCCCTGTTTGGCCTGTTCCTGGGGGTCAAGATGCCCAACCTGACCTGGACGAATGAGCTGGTTCCCATTAAGCAGAGCGCTTCCGTGATGATCGCCCTGCTGGGCGGCTGGGCTTACGGCGTGGCGTTGGCGGGACTCTATCTGGCCTTCGCCTGGCGGCTGGGGCTGGCTCTCTACCTGACCCTTTTCGCTCTGGCGATGGTGATATGCTGTGTGGTTCTGTACCGGTGGCTGAAAACCCGTGGGGCGGAAATTTTCTCTCATCTGTAAACACACTATAGCGCAAAAAAGCGACACTCCATAGAGTGTCGCTTTTTCTCGTCCAACAGCATGACCCCCTCCGGCGGGTTTCGAGCGATGGCACCTACCACTCGGTGGAACAGGCGGGGCGGTGGGCGCAAGATGGGTGCAAAGTCAGGGACGGAAACGATTGCAAGTTCTTTTAAAATCCAGTATACTGGAAGCAATAATATGTCATTTAAGGGAAGGTGCGCAATATGGCGTTGAATTTATCGAAAGCTGAACGTGAGTGGTTGGAAGCTACTCTAAAAGCGGCGGAACCGTATGACCCGGATGACCCAATTTTAGCGTTTGATGCTGACTTTGATGACGCTCGAATTCGTGCTACCATTGCCAAGCGATTCTTAGAACAGGATGATAGGGAAAAGGCGGAGCTTGCATAGAAGCAGCTTGAAGCATCAGAGGAATAGCACATCTTATCAATGAGGTATTTAGAATGCGATTTTCAAAAGAATGTAAAACTGAACTGATCGAAGCGCTGCGTAAAATCTTTGATGATAAAGATTTCGTGCTCGGTGTATTATGTGACCTGGGATCGGACAACGATATTCAGACTGTGCTGGACTATATTGATAATCATGAAGACGCCAACTCAGAAGATATTATTTTGTTGTCGCTGCGTATCGCAGAAGCAAATGTGGCAGCCCCAAAGAAGAAAGCGAGAAAAGCGTTAAATTTATCGAAAGCCGACCGGGAGTGGTTGGAAGCTACTCTAAAAGCGGCAGAACCGTATGCCCCGGATGACCCAATTTTAGCGTTTGATGCTGACTTTGATGACGCTCGAATTCGTGCTACCATTGCCAAGCGATTCTTAGAACAGGATGATAGAGAAAAGGCGGAGCTTGCGCAAAGCAAGCAAGAAAAATAAACTGACAGAAGCACAGTGCAAACGCACTGTGCTTCTGTGTTTCAATTCACACCTCAATGATAACAGCAACTCTTTTATCATCTGGTTTGGGCGGAAAGAGGATTCTTTTTATCTGCCGCTTTTCTCCATTGATTATGATATCTTGTCCCACTTTCAGTTCGTTGTTACTGTCCACAACGCAAACAGTGCCCCATGAGGTATGAAAAAGTTCTGTTGATTCCAACTTAGTCCCCTATTTCAGCTTTGTTTTTGAGGATGATTCCGCTGACTCACTCCCACTCAATCGTCCCCGTAGGCTTGGGCGTCAGGTCGTACAGCACTCGGTTCACGCCGTCCACTTCGTGGGTGATGCGGTCGGTAATCTTCTGGAGGAGGGCGAAGGGCACATCCTCCACGGTGGCGGTCATAGCATCCACCGTGTTGACCGCACGGAGGATGACCGGCCAGGCGTCGGTACGCTTGCCGTCCCGGACGCCGACGGATTTCAGGTCGGGGATGATGGTGAAATATTGCCAGACCTTACCGGCCAGCCCCGCCTTCTGGAACTCCTCCCGCAGGATAGCATCGGATTCCCGAACGGCTTCCAGCCGATCTCGGGTGATAGCGCCCAGGCAACGGACGCCCAAGCCAGGGCCGGGGAAGGGCTGGCGGTAGACCATGCCATCCGGCAGACCCAGAGCCTTGCCGCAGGCGCGGACTTCGTCTTTAAAGAGCATCTTGAGGGGTTCCACCAGCTCAAAGCCCAGGTCTTTCGGCAGGCCGCCCACGTTGTGGTGGGCTTTGACAGGCTTGACGGTCTTGGTGCCGCTCTCAATGATGTCGGGATAGATGGTGCCCTGCCCCAGGAAGGAGATGCCGTCCAGCTTGCGGGCTTCTTCTTCAAAGACATGGATGAATTCAGCGCCGATGATCTTGCGCTTCCGTTCCGGATCGGACACGCCAGCCAGCTTATCCAGGAAGCGGTCTGCTGCATCTACATAGATGAGGTTGGCATCCATCTGGTTGCGGAACACCTGGATGACCTGTTCCGGCTCGCCCTTGCGGAGCAGGCCGTGGTTGACATGGACGCAGGTGAGCTGCTTGCCAACGGCCTTGATGAGCAGGGCGGCCACCACGGAGGAATCCACGCCGCCGGACAGGGCCAGCAGCACCTTCTTGTCCCCCACCTGGCTGCGGATCAGCTCCACCTGGTCGGCGATGAAGTTGTCCATATTCCAGTTGGCTTCTGCGCCGCACAGACCGAAAACGAAATTGGACAGGGCTTCCTTCCGCTCCGCCTCGTTCAGCGGCCAGGGGGCGTCATCCTGGTGGTCTACCATGAGGACAGGTACGGGGGCGTTGTAGATCTCCTTGGCCACGTCGATCACTTCCCCGTCCACGATGCGGTTGGGGCCGCCGTTGAGGATGATGCCCTTCACATTGGGCAGGGCGTCCAGCTGGGCGCGGGTGATGTCATGGGGGTGAATTTCGCTATATACGCCCAGAGCACGGATCTCTCTGGCCAGGCGGGGGTTTTCTTCGCTGCCCAGATCCAGGATCACGATCATATCTTGTTTCATAACCAGTTGTCCTCCCGTAGTCAGTTAGTGAAGTTGTCAAAGTAGCCCTGCACCAAAATGACAGGGGTGCCCTTATCGCCGGAGCCGCTGGTCAGGTCGCACAGGGAGCCGATCAGGTCGGTCAGGCGGCGAGGGGTGGTGCCCTGAGCGGCCATGTCCCCCACCAGGTTGCTGGCCTTGCTCTTGATGCGGTCAGAGATGGCTTCCTTCAGAGCCTCGCCGGACAGGTCTTTGAAGTCGTTGTCCGCCAGGTACTTGAGCTTCAGCTCGTTAGGAGTACCTTCCAGGCCAGCGGTATAAGCCACGCCTACGCAGGGGTCAGCCAGCTCCCAGATCTTCCCCACAGGGTCTTTGAAGGCGCCATCGCCATAGACCATCACTTCCACATGGGCGCCAGTCTTGGCCAGCACCTGTGCCTGGATGTCCTCCACCAGACCCTGGCAGGCACGGGGGAACAGCTTGACGGTATCTTCATTGGACTTGTTGGAACCCAGCAGGCCGTACTGCTCATTGCAGCCACTGCCGTTGACGGGCTGGGTCATCAGATCGTCCAAACCATAGACGATCTCCGCACCGGCAGCCTTCAGCAGGCGCTTGGTACGGGCGCGGGTGTGGATGTCACAGGCCAGCACCTTCTTGGTGTAGGGCAGAACGGCACGGGGGTCGTTGGCCAGGATGACTTCCACCTCTGCGCCGCAGTCCCGAATGAGGTCGCTGTAATACTGGATGTAGTCCACACCAGTGAAGGGGTGCTTGTTCTCGCCAAACAGTTCCCGATACCGCTCCAGGGTCAGCACATCGCTGTAGGGGTTGACGCCTGCTTCATCCAGCTGATCCAGGGTCACCAGGCCGTTGCCCACCTCATCGCTGGGATAGCTGAGCATGAGCACGATCTTGTCTGCGCCCTTGGCGATGCCCCGCAGACAGATGGCAAAACGGTTGCGGGAAAGGATGGGCAGGATGACACCGATGGCGCCGGTGCCGAACTTGGCACGCACGTCGGCGGCGATGTCGTCTACCGAGACATAGTTGCCCTGAGCGCGAGCCACTATCGACTCGGTGACAGCGATGACATCTTGATCCCGCAGTTGGAAGCCCTCCTGTTCGGCCGCTTCCAATACACTGGTGACTACGATATTGGCCAGGTCGTCCCCCTGGCGGATGATCGGGCAGCGAATGCCCCGAGATACAGTACCAACTTTCCGTTCCATAAATAACGCTCCATTATCATCTGTTTTTTCGCCTTCTCAAAAAGCGCGATAGGGGTATTATATCATAAAAAATGCTTATCTTTCAACATTTCAACCTGGTTTGCTGTAAATTTTACCCTGTCTATCCCAAAAGAAAGCGATCCTCTGCCCAAACCCAGGGCAAAGGGTCGCTTTTTTCTTTGTATTGCTGCGGCAAGAGGTCACCCCTCCTGGATGCGGCGCTCGATGATGTCATAGTGCCGGTCGATGGCCGCCTCGCACCGCTGGCGGTCGTGGGTCAGGATGGCCTCGAACATCTCCTGATGTGCCTTTTTCAGCGCCCCCTTTACCTCCGGCGAAGCGTAGCGGATGACAAAATCGATCCATTCTCGGTACACGTCCGTGATAGCGTTCATCAGCTCGAAGAACAGGTTGTTGTGGGACGCTTCCACCAGCAGGTAGTGGAACTTCCGGTCGTTCTCGATCTCCTCCTCGATGTCCGCCCCTTCTTGGTTCAACAGCCGTTCCGCTTCCAGCTGCCACGCTGGGGACACGATCTGATCGGCGGCGAACTGACAGATACACTTCTCCAGAGATCGGCGGACGGCGCAAATCTCCCGCTGGCTGGTCTTGTTCAGCAGCAGCATCATCTGGATCATGCCGGACAGGCTGTTGGAGATGCTTCCAGTCAGGTAGTGCCCCGACCCCTGCTTGCTCTCGATCATCCCCATGTTCTCCATGGTGCGCAGAGCCTCTCGCGTAGAGTTGCGGCTGATGCCCAAATCCTCCGCAATGGCACGCTCGGTAGGCAGGCGGGAGCCCACCGTCAGCATCCCCGCCCGAATCTGGTCGGACAGGTAGTCGATGGCCTTTTGGTATTCTCGGCGGTTTTCACTCATGATGACGCTCCTTCTGTGCCTGCGGCGGGAATCTCTTTCCTTATTATACTAGAGGTTTTGATTCTGTCAATCTACTGCCGCTACGCACAGGGGCGCATCATTGAGACAACACTTCCACGATATATTCCACCGGCACCGACTCAGTACACCAGACATCGTTCTCGGTCTTTCCGAACACAAATCCAGCGTCACCCATCTTTTTGGCGTCGATCTTCAGCACCACTGGCGTCAGATGCCAGCGGACAGCCGACTGCCACGCCTTCTCTGGGTCGGCTTGCAGATGGACTGCGTGCCGGCTCATCTTGCTGATGGCGCCGCTTTTTCTGATCTTTTCAACAGCGGCCGTGGTCGTGCCGTGATACAAAAAGTCAGGCGGGGGCAGATACTCCAACTCTGGCTCCACCCACGGGATGGAATGCCCCTGACACGCTTTGATCTTGGAATGGTCTGCATTGAACCGGTAGCGTCCCTTGCTGTCCTGGGCTACGATGGCTTCCAGCTTTCCCAAATCCAACTGATACCTTCCCCCTTTGTTGACACCCTCAATCAAGTCCTCCACCAAGACCCAGCCGTGCTTGTCCATCGCCAAATGGATGGTCTCCGGTCTATGGCGGAGCAGAAAACTCAGGTACACCGAGATATTTTTCTTCGCCATGAAAATCACCGCCCTTTTTCCTTGATTATAACCGATAAAAAAGGCGGGGGCAATCCCCGCCTTTCCCTTATGACACCGCATCCAGCATATTTTCCACGAAGATGCCGTACCCCCGTGTGGGGTCGTTGAGCAGCACATGGGTCACCGCACCCACCAGCTTGCCGTCCTGGAGGATAGGAGAGCCGCTCATGCCCTGGACGATGCCGCCGGTCTGTTCCAGCAGTCGTTTGTCGTTGACCTGAAGGAGCAGGTTCCGAGTGTGGTCGCCCAGCTCCGGATAAATCCGCAAAATTTCCACAGAATACGAATCCACCTGTTCCCCGTCCACGTTGCAGCGGATGACTGCCGCACCCGTCCGGACGGCGCTCCGCTTGGCCACAGGCACCGGCTGGCCTGGAAAGATCTTTGGCTGGGCACGACCCAGCACGCCGCAGTCGCTGTTGGCATATAGGGTGCCAATGTCGTGGGTCAGGTCGAAGGTGCCGTGGAGCTGTCCGGGCTGGGATTTTTGTCCTTTGATGACCGCAGACACCGACGAGGACAAGATGCCGCCGGAGCGGATGGGCACCAGCAGTCCGGTGTCAATGTCGTTGATGCCATGTCCCAGGGCGGCAAATACCTGGTTGTCCGGATCATAGTAGGTCACCGTGCCGATGCCTGCCATAGAGTCTCGGAGCCACGCCCCCAGTTTATAGGTGCCGTCCGCCATACAGGGCGCCGCCTCCGCCGTCACCGCCATCTGACGCCCGTCCCGCAGCGCTTGGATAGACATGGCGCGGCCGCCGTTCTTGCGCACCGCTTTGGCCACCTCGTCAATGGAGTTCACCGGCTGGTTTTCAATTTCGGTGATGATGTCCCCCTCTTGCAGACCGCACTGCTTGGCCGGCCACACGCCGCCTTCCTTCGTTTTGATCTCAGACAGCGCCACCACCATAACGCCCTTGGAAAAGAGCTTGATGCCCACCGTCCGTCCCACTGGGATCAGTGTTTTCTCCGTCTCTGCCTCACCGGCGCAGGACACCGCCGGTGGGGCAAAAACGCTCCGGGCGCAGGCCGCTTGGGCAGTCAGCCCTACCGTCAACACCACTGCGCATACAAAAAATAACAGCCAATTCCATACTCGCTTTCCCTCTTTCATCGCAAATTCCCCCGCTTCACATCTCCTGGCGCATTGTGCGCAAGGTTAATATGACCGGTGAGGACGAAAAAAAGCGTCCGGCTCATTGCCAATGTTCGGCGGCTTTGGCTGTCCAATCTCGCCCAGCACTGTGGGACAGGCGATTGGATTTTATGCCTGTAAAATGATCGATTTTTTTGCAATTTTTTCAGCGCAGCCTACGGCGAACGCTCGCTCCTTCTATCATGCCCCTATTCTCTCCTTTGTGCAGCCGGTTTCCCATTGGCTTTTTCCCTGCGATGTGCTATAAATAGAGTATTCATGATTCTTTCACGAAATTTTTAAATTCTCTTATGACTCTTTTTACTGGCATAGGTTATACTGGTATCATCCTCAATCGTTAAGGAGATTTCTCTCATGTCTCAAAAAGACAGAAAAAAATGGCTGGCCGCTTTGGCCATCGTCCTCTTGCTGGCCGCCTTCTGTGTGGTTCTCTGGCACACGGGTCTGCTGGAAAAGCTGAAAAATGTGGAACAGCTGCAAGTTTACTTAGCCTCCCACACACCCTGGTCCCAACTGATTTTTCTGGGACTCCAACTGTGCAGCGTCATCATCGCCCCCATCCCCAGCAATATCATTGCTGCCGCCGGCGGCGCCGCCTTTGGGGTTTGGCCTGGGTTCCTCATCACCTTGGTGGCTGTGCTCGTCGGCTCCTGCACCACCTTCACTTTGGCTCGAACCTTGTGCAAAGACTTTGCCGACCGGGTTATTCGTCCCAAGCTCTCCCCCAAATATTTGGAGTTGCTGGATCGAAAGCGGGACACCTTTTTGGCCTTGACCTTCTTTTTCCCCCTCTTTCCGGATGATCTGCTGTGCATCATGGCCGGTCTGACCGAGATCTCCTTCCGCCGCTTCTTCATCATCGTCCTGCTGACCCGACCATGGGGACTGCTGGCGGCCAACATCTTCGGCAGCTCTCTCTTTTCCTTCTCCCCCAAGGCCATTCCCCTGCTGGTCATCGCTGTGGCGCTGTTCATCGTAGGGATGATCTATGGAGATCGGCTGGAACAGCTGATTTTAAATTACATTGCGAAACGGAAAAATTCTTAAATTCTCTTTTTTTCACATTGACAGCCGCCTGTGCATATGATAAAGTAACTTAAACTTTATCCAATCAAGTTCTTCGGAACCGGGCCGCAAGGCAGCAGATTCAAATCTGTGGGACACTCTTTGTCCCACAGATTTTTTTATTCTCATGGAAATCAAAGGAGGTCTTCTCTATGACTACCCCCCATGTACAAACCAACCACTCCAAACTGGCTATGCAAGTCTCCCGCAACACCATCATTGGTAACTTTGTCCTGACCGCTTTCAAGCTGGCCGCCGGTATTCTGGGACACTCCAGCGCTATGCTCTCCGACGCCATTCACTCCGCCTCAGATGTGTTCTCCACCCTCATCGTCATGGTGGGTATCCGCATCTCCGGCAAAAAAGCGGACGGCAATCACAACTACGGCCACGAACGGTTGGAGGCAGTGGCCGCCATCCTGTTGGCGGTGGTGCTGGCCGCCACTGGCGTCTTTATTGGCTACTCCGGCGTCCGCAGCATCCTGGCCGCCAACTATGGCGGCCTACAGGTACCCGGCACACTGGCACTCATCGCCGCCATTGTGTCCATTGTGGTCAAGGAGGGGATGTTCTGGTACACCCGCCAGGCTGCCGATAAAATCCACTCCGCCGCCCTCATGGCGGACGCCTGGCATCACCGCTCCGATGCTCTGTCCTCCGTTGGCTCCCTGGTGGGTATCGCTGGGGCACAGCTGGGACTGCCCATTTTGGATCCCATCGCCAGCTTGGTCATCTGCCTGTTCATCCTGAAGGCTTCCTATGACATCTTCATGAGCGCCGTCCGGCAGCTGGTGGATCAATCCGCTGACCCGGAGGTAGAATCCGCCATGGCAAAAACCATCCGGTCACAGGAGGGCGTGCTGCGGCTGGATCTGCTGCGCACCCGCCAGTTTGGCAGTCGGCTGTATGTAGACGTAGAGATCGCCGCCGATGGCAATCAGACCTTATTCGCCGCCCACGCCATCGCCGAACAGGTTCACAACCAGATCGAGGCGCAATTCCCCACAGTCAAACATTGCATGGTACACGTCAATCCCATCGCCAAGGCTTGAACCAAGTCGAAGCGGTCAGGTTCCAATGGAACCTGACCGCTTCTTCTATATCGTCCGATTTTTGGGAGCGCTATTTGCTTGTTTATCAGATGCCGCTGGCACCGTAGTTGGACAGGACACGGGCGGAAGGATCGTCCACGTCGCAGCCTTCCCACTCCTTGTTGGGCATCCAGAAGCCGGCGATCATGTGTGCCTGGCCGGGATAATACTTCTCAAAGAGTTCCCGATAGAGCAGGGATTCCTTGGTGAAGGGAGTAGCGTAGTCGTACTGCTTGCACTTTGCCTCGAATTCTTCGTCGGTGTAGTAGCTCTCGGCGTACTCCTTCAGGTCGTCCACCAGGGAGTGACCCACGGCGTCGGAGAAGGCGGCCTTTTCCCGGTAGAGGATGTCATGGGGCAGGTAATCGCCTTCGAAAGCGTGACGGAGCAGGTATTTGCCCTTGCCGTAGACGTTCATCTTCTTGGCCGGGTCGATGGACATGACGTATTTCACAAAGTCCAGGTCACCGAAGGGCACGCGGGCTTCCAGGGAGTTGACGGAGATGCAGCGGTCGGCGCGGAGGACGTCGTACATATGCAGCTCCCGGATGCGCTTCTGGGCTTCCGCCTGGAAGGCTTCGGGGGAGGGAGCGAAGTCGGTGTACTTGTAGCCGAACAGCTCGTCGGAAATCTCGCCGGTGAGCAGAACGCGGATGTCGGTGGTCTCGTGGATGGCCTTGCAGATGAGGTACATCCCCATACTGGCACGGATGGTGGTGATGTCATAGGTGCCCAGCAGCTGCACCACGTCTTCCAGAGCGGCCAGGACGTCCTCCTTGGTGATGATGACCTCGGTGTGGTCGCTGCCGATGTAGTCCGCCACTTGCTTGGCGTATTTCAGGTCAATGGCGTCCTCGCTCATGCCGATGGCGAAGGTGCGGATGGGTTCCTTGCTCTTACGGGCTGCGATGGCGCAGACCAGAGAGGAATCCAGGCCGCCGGAGAGCAGGAAGCCCACCTTGGCATCGGCGATCAGGCGCTTTTCGATGCCCTTGACCAGCTTTTCATGGATTTTGGAGCAGATCGTCTCCACATCGTCCATGCACACCTCGTCTACTGCGGCGATGTCGCTGTAGCAGACGAACTCCCCGTCCTTATAGTAGTGTCCGGGAGGGAAGGGCATGATCTCGCCCACCAGACCCACCAGGTTCTTGGGTTCGCTGGCAAAGACGATGACGCCATGGGGGTCGTAGCCATAGTACAGGGGACGAATGCCGATGGGGTCACGGGCGGCGATGTAGCTCTGGGTGTCTCCATCGTAGAGGATCAGGGCAAACTCCGCATCCAGACGCCGGAACATATCCGTGCCGTACTCCTTGTACAGGGGCAGCAAAATCTCACAGTCGGACTCGCTGACGAAGGTGTATTTGCCCGTCTCCATCAGCTTCTTTTTCAGACGGGGGAAGCAATAAATTTCGCCGTTGCAGACCACATAGCTGCCGTCCAGCTCGAAGGGCTGCATCCCTTCCGGATGCAGACCCATGATGGCCAGGCGGTGGAACCCCAGCAGACCCTTGCCGGTGTCAATGATCCGGCTGTCATCGGGACCGCGGGAGATGGTGCGGTCAAAAAATCGCTTAAATTCAGATACAGTGACACCGCGGTCACAGAACCCCATAATCGAACACATAGAAAAATCCTCCTACATAAGATTTTCAGCATCGGATAGGGCGAGTGCTGTAACTCGCGGTGCCACCTATCTTTGTTCTCTTGTGCGCTTCTGACAAAGCGCTGCTCCCTGACGCGGAGCGGTCGGCGCACCTACTGGGGGCTTGCAAGCCCGGTTCAGATTGCAGCTCATCCGGTGTTCTTCCCCCAGGTTCCTCTATGCGGCTCTCACCTGCTCCGCACTCTCTGTGAGGGGATATCCTGGGCTACTTTTCCGAATTCAAACGCTTTTCCATATGATATTCAGTCAAGTATTGCGAAATAAAGTTGGTTGCGGTCAGCTCTCGTCCTGGAGGGCGTCATAGCCTTCCTCACCGGTACGGACCTTGACCACGTTCTCTACATCATAGACGAAGATCTTGCCGTCGCCGATATGGCCGGTGTACAGGGCGCGCTTTGCGGTGTCGATGACACTCTGGACGGGGACCTTGCTGACCACGATGTCAACCTGCACCTTGGGCAACAGGTTGGTCTCCACCTGGACGCCACGGTAGTATTCCGGCTTGCCGCCCTGGATGCCGCAGCCCAGGACGTGGGAGACAGTCATGCCGGTGATGCCGATGCTCATCATGGCGTTCTTCAGGGTATCGAAGCGAGACTCCTTGCAGATGATCTCCACCTTGGTCATCTTAGGCATACCTTCGGTGAAGGTGGGCACCTTCTTGACGGGGATGGCTTCTGCTTCGGGGGTGTCGCCGGTGACAGCAACAACAGGTTCGGAAACGGAGAAGGAAGTGTACTTATCCACAGCGGGAACAAAGTCGGGATAAGCGCTGGGCAGGCCATGCTCGGTGCTGTCCAGACCAGCCAGTTCTTCTTCCTCGGTGACACGGAGACCGTGGCACTTCTTGATGACGGCGAAGGTAATGATCATCATGATGGTAGCGTAAGCAGCAACGGTGACAAAGCCCAGCAGCTGCAGACCAGTCTGACGGAAATCGCCCGTGTAGAACAGGCCGCTCAGACCAGCGGGAGCATCGGGGTTGGCCAGCAGACCCACTGCGATGGTGCCCCAGATGCCGTTTGCCATGTGAACGCCCACAGCACCTACAGGGTCATCAATGTGCAGCTTCAGATCCAGCAGCTCGACCACGACCACAACCAGGATGCCGGAGACGATGCCGACGATACCGGAACCCAGAGCGTCATAGGCGTCACAGCCAGCGGTCACGCCTACCAGGCCAGCCAGAGAAGCGTTCAGGCACATGGATACATCGGGCTTGCCGTTGCGGATCCAGGTGTAGAGCATGGTGGTAACAGTAGCCACAGAGGGAGCCACGGTGGTGGTCAGGAAGATGGAAGCCAGTTCAGACGGGGTAGTTGCTGCCGCACCGTTGAAGCCGTACCAGCCCAGCCACAGGATGAACACGCCCAGGGCACCCAGGGTGATGGAATGACCGGGGATGGCGTTGACCTTGACCACCTTGCCGGAGGCGTCCTTGACGTACTTGCCAATACGGGGGCCAAGGAAGATGGCGCCTACCAGAGCGGCGATGCCGCCCACCATGTGGATGGCGCAGGAGCCGGCGTAATCGTGGAAGCCGATCTGGCTCAGCCAGCCGCCGCCCCAGATCCAATGGGCTTCGATGGGATAGATGAACAGGGAAATGACTGCGGAATAAATGCAGTAGGCGGAGAACTTGGTACGCTCTGCCATAGCGCCGGAGACGATGGTGGCGGTGGTGGCACAGAAGACCAGGTTGAAGACGAAGGTGGAAGCGGCGGTGAAGCCCTCAGCGGGGCTTGCGATGAAGGCCTTGAAGTTTGCCCACAGTTCCATGTTGGGCAGACCGATGAGACCGAACAGGGTATCTTCGCCCATCATCAGGGTGTAACCCAGGAGGGAGAAGACGATGGTGCCAATGCAGAAGTCCATCAGGTTCTTCATGATGATGTTGCCTGCGTTCTTCGCTCTGGTAAAGCCTGTCTCTACCATGGCGAAGCCGGCCTGCATCCAGAAGACCAAAGCGGCGCCGATCAGATACCAAAATTCTATTGTCATACTCTCTACAACTCCTAACTCTCAACTGTCAATGTTGTGGTTGCTATTCTTGCAAGTGAGTTCTCTTTCCTGCAAAACAGTTCTCTTTCAAACGGCGCTCCTGCCCCGCGTTCCACGGAGGTCAGCCGTCTTTGCACTCACTTTTGCCGCATTTCTTTTTGGCACTTTTATTGCCGGTTCATGCGGTTATAGCTCGACATTGCTGCCATATGAGTCACCTTCTTCATAGAAAATAAAAAAAGAGGCACTGATAGTGGGAGCGCTCGCTCCGTGGCATCAGTGCCTTTCATGGTGCTAATGATACGCCGAATGCTGCAATCTGTCAATGGTGAAATTGCATAATTCCGAACCTTTCCGACTCCCTGCAATTTCACTGACGGTACATTGACAAAGAGAACCTGGTACGTTATGATAGTCTAACACGAACAAAGACGTTTGTCCACAGGAGAGGTATGCCCTGCCGATGGACAACGTTCTTTTTTTCACTATTTTATATAAGGTATCAAACCGAAAGGGGCTGCAACACATGAAGTATTTAGAAGGACAAGTGCGCATCCCATCCGGCTGCGCGATCTCGGCGGTCATCTCCAAGGATGGGAACAAAATGACCGGCGCCGCCATTATGGAGAGCATGAAACCCATGCACGAGCGCTCCAACGGCCTGGGCGGCGGCTTTGCCGCTTATGGCATCTACCCCGACTACAAAGACTGCTTTGCGCTGCACCTCTTTTTCCACGACAACGACTGCCGTGCCCAATGTGAGCGCTATTTAAAGGAGCGTCTGGAGGTGGTCTGGGCGGAGGAGATCCCCACCCGCAAGATTCCGGAAATCACCGATGAGCCGCTCATCTGGCGCTACTTCGCCACTCCCCTCCGCTCCGTCCTCCGCTCCATGCAGCTGGACGAGCAGGAGTACATCGCCCGCATCGTCATGCACATCAACCGTGCCATCGACGGCGCTTACGTCTTCTCCAGCGGCAAGGACATGGGCTGCTTCAAGGCAGTGGGCTACCCGGAGGACGTGGGGCGGTTCTACAAGCTGGACGAGTACGAGGGCTATTCCTGGACCGCCCACGGCCGTTATCCCACCAACACCCCCGGCTGGTGGGGCGGCGCGCACCCCTTTGGGCTGCTGAACTGGTCGGTGGTGCACAACGGGGAAATCTCCTCCTACGACGCCAACCGGCGTTTCATTGAAATGTATGGCTACCACTGTGCCCTCCAGACGGACACCGAGGTCATCACCTACATCGTCGATTACCTCCTCCGCCGTCAGGGTCTCACCCTGGAAGAGACCGCCTCCGTCATCGCCGCTCCCTTCTGGAGCACCATCTCCCGGAAGAGCGACCCGGAACGACAACAACTGACCTACCTGCGCAAGCTCTTCCCCAGCCTGCTGGTCACCGGCCCCTTCTCCATTGTGCTGGGCTTTGAAGGTGGCCTGATGGCCCTGAACGACCGGCTGAAACTGCGCTCTATGGTGGTGGGAGAAAAGGATGACAAGGTGTATATCGCCAGTGAGGAATCGGCCATCCGCACCATGGAACCTGACGTGGAACATCTGTACGCCCCGGCTGGGGGCGAGCCTGTGATCGTCCGAGTAAAGGAGGGCGTTGTGTGATGAAGATCAACTATTTCTACCCAGAATATGAAGTGGTACGCCAAGACAGCCGCTGTACCCGCTGTCGGCTGTGCGAGGAGCAGTGCGCCAACGGCGTACACTTTTACGACGAAAAGCATCAGGTCATGCTCAGCGAGGATTCCCGCTGCGTGAACTGTCACCGCTGTGTGGCCACATGTCCCACCCGTGCCATCAAGATCGTCAAGAGCGACTGCGACTTGAAGGAGAATGCCAACTGGAGCAGCAGCGTGATGAAGGAGATCTATAAGCAGGCCGAAAGCGGCGGTGTGCTGCTGTCCTCTATGGGCACCCCCAACACCCTTCCGGTGTACTGGGACAAGATCCTCATCAACGCCTCCCAGGTCACCAACCCCTCCATTGACCCCCTCCGAGAGCCGATGGAGACCAAGGTCTTTTTGGGCAAGCAGCCCGCCCGCATCCGCCGGAAGGCGGACGGCACTTTGGACTGCACCTTGCCGCCCCAGTTGGAGCTTTCCATGCCGGTGATGTTCTCCGCCATGAGCTACGGCTCCATCAGCTACAACGCCCACCAGAGCTTGGCCAGAGCCGCCAGCGCCCTGGGCATCTATTACAACACCGGCGAAGGCGGCCTTCACGAGGATTTCTACTGCTACGGTGCGAACACCATCGTCCAGGTGGCCTCCGGCCGGTTCGGCGTCCACGAGGATTATCTGAACGCCGGCGCCGCCATTGAGATCAAAATGGGACAGGGCGCCAAGCCCGGCATCGGCGGCCATCTGCCTGGGGCCAAGATCGTAGGGGATGTATCCCGCACCCGTATGGTGCCGGAAGGCTCGGACGCCATCTCCCCTGCCCCCCATCATGACATCTACTCCATCGAGGATCTGCGCCAGCTGGTCTACTCCCTGAAGGAAGCCACTCACTACCAAAAGCCCATCATCGTCAAAGTGGCCGCCGTCCACAACATCGCTGCCATCGCCAGCGGCATTGCTCGAAGCGGTGCGGACATCATCGCCATTGACGGGTTCCGAGGCGGCACCGGCGCAGCTCCTACCCGCATCCGAGACAACGTAGGCATCCCCATTGAGCTGGCGCTGGCTGCCGTTGACCAGCGGCTGCGGGATGAGGGCATCCGGAATGAGGTATCCATCGTGGTAGGCGGCAGCATCCGCAGCGCCACTGATGTAGTCAAGGCCATCGCCCTGGGCGCAGACGCCTGCTACATCGCCACCGCCGCCCTGTTGGCCATGGGCTGCCACCTGTGCCGCACCTGCCAAGCAGGCAAGTGCAACTGGGGCATTGCCACCCAGGTGCCGGAGTTGGTGGCACGGCTGAATCCGGACGAGGCCAGCCAGCGGCTCATCCATCTGCTCACCGCCTGGAACCATGAGATCAAGGAGCTGATGGGCGGCATGGGCATCAACTCCATCGAAGCCCTCCGGGGCAACCGGCTCATGCTCCGCGGCGTGGGACTGAATGAGAAGGAACTGGAGATCCTGGGCATCGCCCACGCAGGAGAATAAGGAGGGTGCGAGTATGACGATTGACGCAAGAAGCGTGGCTTTTGACCAACTGAACCAACATGTACAGGCGCTGGACTGCGACTGCACCATCACCCACTGCCTGGGACAGCGCTTTATCGGAACCGGTATGTGCCGTCACCAGGTGTCCATCCACGGCACGCCGGGGAATGCCCTGGGCGCATATCTCAACGGCGGCATCCTGGAGGTGTTCGGCAACGCCCAGGATGCAGTGGGCGACACCATGAACGCCGGCTCCATCATCGTCCACGGCAGCGTGGGCGACACCGCAGGCTACGCCATGCGGGGCGGCGCCATCTATGTCCAAGGCAACGCTGGCTATCGGGCAGGCGTCCACATGAAGGCTTATCAGGACACCCTGCCAGTGATGGTCATCGGCGGGCGCACGGGCAGCTTTTTGGGTGAGTATCAGGCCGGTGGGCTGATCCTTGTCCTGGGGCTGCACCAGGACGGCAAGCCCATCGCCAGCAATTTCCCCTGCACGGGAATGCACGGCGGCAAGCTCATCCTCCGTTCCGATTGCAGCCATCTGCTTTTCCCGCCTCAGGTGACCACCCATCTGGCGGACGAGGACGAGCTGCAAGAGATTCGCCATTATGTAGCAGAGTACTGCCGTCTTTTTGACCAGGACGCAGACGCCATCATGGACAGCCCCTTCACCGTGGTCACGCCGGACAGCAACAACCCCTATAAGCAGATGTATGTGGCCAACTGAACCACAGACAAAAACCCCCCTGTGCAGTCGCACAGGGGGTTTTCTGATACAAATGTTAGATTAGAACAGGCCGGTGATGACGCCATCTGCATCAATGTCGATGCGTTCTGCCGCAGGTACCTTGGGCAGACCGGGCATGGTCATGATGTCGCCAGTCTGTACCACAATGAAGCCTGCACCAGCAGAAACCTTCACCTTGCTGACGGAAACGGTAAAGCCCTCCGGACGCCCCAGCTTTTCAGGGTCATCGGACAGAGAATACTGGGTCTTTGCCATACAGATGGGCAGATCGCCGCAGCCCAGTTCTTCCAGCTTGGCGATGGCCTTGTTGGCATCGTTGGAGTAGGTGACTGCTTCGCCGCCGTAGATTTTTTTCACAATGGCTTCGATCTTGGCCTTGATGGGCTGGTTCAGCTCATAGCTGAACTGGAAGTCATGGGGCTGCTCACACAGACGCAACACTTCCTCTGCCAGCTCCAGGCCGCCTTCGCCGCCCTTGCCCCACACTTCGCTCATGGCCACGTTCACGCCCAGCTCCTGGCACTTGGCACGGATGAGATCCAGCTCGGCATCGGTGTCCTGGACGAACCGGTTGATGGCCACAACGGCAGGCAGACCAAAGACCTTGGTGATGTTCTCCACGTGCTTGAGCAGGTTGGGCAGACCCTTCTCCAGGGCTTCCAAGTTTTCGGTGCCCAGCTCACTCTTGGGCACGCCGCCGTTGTATTTCAGTGCCTTGACAGTGGCCACGATGACCACAGCGCTGGGGTCAAAGCCGGCAGCACGGCACTTGATGTCCAAAAACTTCTCCGCACCCAGATCTGCACCGAAGCCAGCCTCGGTGACCACATAATCGGCCAGCTTCATGCCGGCGTCGGTGGCGGAGACAGAGTTGCAGCCGTGGGCGATGTTGGCGAAGGGGCCGCCGTGGACGATGGCGGGGTTGTGCTCCAGGGTCTGCACCAGGTTGGGCTTGATGGCGTCCTTGAGCAGGACGGTCATAGCGCCTTCCGCCTTCAGGTCATGGGCGGTGACCGGCTGACCGGCACGGTTGTAGCCCACGATGATGCGCGCCAGGCGCTGCTTCAGATCCATCAGGTCGGAAGCCAGGCAGAGGACTGCCATGATTTCAGACGCAACGGTGATATCAAAGCCGTCTTCCCGGGGCACGCCCTGCATCCGGCCGCCAATGCCATCGATGACGTTGCGGAGCTGCCGGTCGTTCATATCCACACAGCGGCGCCAGGTGATGTTCTTCACATCAATGTCCAGGGCGTTCCCCTGCTGAATGTGGTTGTCCAGCATAGCGGCCAGCAGGTTGTTGGCTGCGCCGATGGCGTGGAAATCGCCGGTGAAGTGGAGGTTGATGTCCTCCATGGGGATGACCTGGGCGTAGCCGCCGCCGGCTGCGCCGCCCTTGACGCCAAAGACCGGCCCCAGAGAAGGTTCCCGCAGGCAGAGCATGGTGTTCTTGCCCAGTTTGGCCATGGCATCCGCCAGACCCACGCTGGTGGTGGTCTTGCCCTCTCCGGCGGGAGTGGGGTTGATGGCAGTGACCAGGATCAGCTTGGCCTTGCGGGGGGCGTCCCGTAGGGGCCGGATGTCGATCTTAGCCTTGACCTTGCCGTAGTATTCCAGCAGATTTTCATCAATCCCCGCTTTTTCAGCTACCTGGCTGATGGGAAGCATAGGCGTGCTCTGTGCGATTTCAATATCCGACTTGATGCGGTTTTCTTCTTTCATCTTCTGATTCATGGGCAAATCATCCTTTCTGTCCGTCAAACGTACTCGTATCTGAATCTTTCGGGCGCAAAAAAACGCCGAACATCCAGACCCATTTTTCCTTGGCCCAGACGGTCGGCACATTGACTGTCAAACAGTCAATCCAGACAGGCCCGATGGTCTGCCAGATCATACTCCCTGTGGTTCCTTCCACTTCCGTCAGTCATATGATCCGTTTATAGGATACCATGTCCCCCCTGCCCTTGTCAACGGCAAAGCGCACAAAAGGCGTTGGGTCTGTCGGAGCCGGAATGACTGGTTTTACAGGGATTTAACCCACCCTTTACCAGAACAGGATGGAAGGCGCCGTGCCCCGGGACTACAATAAAGGCGATGAAACGGGAGGCGATTCCAATGACAAACGATAGGCAAAAGCGAACCAGCATCATTCTCGCCATGGTGGCGCTGGCCATTGCAGCAATCACCATCTGTGCTGTGATGTTCTCCATGAGCAGCGGACAGACCAAAGACCCGTCCAGCGGCGTGGTACTGGACAAGAACGCCGCAGCATTTGACACCGGCGACACCCTGTCGGCAGATCCCCTGCACATCCGCTTCCCTGGCTACAACGACATCACCCTGAGCCAGTCGGACAGGGATATTCCCATTGTCCTCACCAACCCCACCGGCAACCCCTGCTTGTTCCAGTTTAACGTGACGCTGGATAACAGCACAAATTCCCTGCTGACCAGCGACTGGGTGGAACCAGGGAAGGCGCTGGAAGGCATCTCCTTGCCCAGCACCTTATCTCAGGGCGACCACGCCCTCCATGTGGCCATCAGTACCCGCTCCCTGGACGGCGCCGAGTCCATGAACGGCGGCAGCGTAACAGTGAGACTGCATGTGGCCTGAATGCCCCATCTCCCTGCTCTCTGAGTGGGTTTATGGATCCTATATAGACAGAATCAACCCGTGCAAATACATAAAGGAGGTACAACCCATGAAACGGAACAAATTCAAAACCCTGGCCGTCTCCGGTTTGGTGGTGGCTGCCACTGCCTTGACTTCCCTGTCTGCGATGGCTGTGGATGTGAACGTCAACTCCCCCTCCGCCAAGGTGCAACAGAAGGTCGTGCTGGAAAAGACAGAAGCAGTCGTCCCCTCCTTCACCGTGGAGATCCCCGCAACGGTGAAGCTGGCTTCCAAGGCACAGGATTTGACGTACACCCTGAACCTGGAGAGTGACACTGATTTCGTCCCCAAAGGCAAAAAGGTCTCCGTGACCATCGACAGCGCCGGCTATTACGGCACTCTGGACAAGTTCGCCGTATGGGACAAAAAGAACCTGAACGAGGCATCCTATGAGATCTACTTCTCCGATGCGATGAAGGGCGGCCGCTACAAGATCGGTGATGAGATCGTCTCCTGGGACGGCAGCAACCACGGCACCCAGACCCGCCGCATCGCTGTCCTGGACTACAACCATGTAGAACCGGGCACCTACAACGGCGTCATCAACTACGGCATCGCCCTGAAGGATAAGGCTTGATGCCATACACCACTCCCCTATTTCTCCCCTAATTTTACTTTCTTGCTTTTTCTTTTCTCTACTCCAATTTCTTCTTTTTCCCTACCTAGGATACACGCAACACAACAAGAAGCCCAGTGCAGTTCTGCACTGGGCTTCGCCCTAATATCATGGAAATGCAAGCATTTCCATGATGTATGCAGCCGGGTGCATGCACTCACTTCGTCGGTAGGTTCCCCACCTGTAGAACAGGCGGGGCCTACGCTAAAAACTTGCCACTGGCAAGTTTTCTGAACGCTGC